>ENA-OPWW01000016-OPWW01000016.1-human-gut-metagenome-genome-assembly--contig:-NODE-16-length-103599-cov-3.601261_pt1 | contig 103599 bp, 89 predicted proteins | sample MGYA00241513_ERZ502018 | MGnify/ENA primary metagenome ERZ502018 (study PRJEB25962, sample SAMEA2042987) | human gut metagenome | biome: human gut; feature: human-associated habitat; material: faeces...
GAGCGTGCGCTTTATCTCTCGCTTCGCTCGGTGCTTTATTTTTACTTTATGCTTGTAATTTACTTTGGTCTGCTTTGCCCATTCCTCATTCCTCATTTCTCATTTCTCATTCCTCACTCCTCACTTAAATCTCCCCTCCGACAATTTTTTTACCCAAAACTGTGTTATGTTTAAACTGAGTTTATAAAACCCTATTATAATATCTTTACAATAACAAAAATAGGAGAATATATATGCTTAGTTTAAAGGACATAAAAAAAGATTATGTCGTTGGTGATTCCACCGTTTCTGCCCTTAAAGGCGTTAGCATTGATTTTCGTGAGAATGAGTTCGTTTCTATCCTTGGCCCGTCAGGCTGCGGTAAAACCACTCTTTTGAACATTATAGGCGGCCTTGATAGATATACCAGCGGTGACCTTAACATTAACGGCAAATCTACCAAGGATTTCAAGGATTGCGACTGGGATTCCTACAGAAACCATTCCATAGGCTTCGTGTTCCAGAGCTATAACCTTATACCGCACCAGACAGTGCTTTCAAACGTTGAGCTTGCTTTGACCCTCTCAGGTGTTTCAAAGTCAGAAAGACGTGAAAGAGCCGTCAAGGCTCTCGAGCAGGTGGGTCTTGGCGACCAGCTCCACAAAAAGCCTAATCAGATGTCAGGCGGTCAGATGCAGAGAGTTGCCATTGCAAGAGCGCTTGTGAATGAGCCTGACATTCTGCTTGCAGACGAGCCTACAGGTGCGCTTGATACTGAAACAAGTGTTCAGATAATGGAGCTTTTGAAGAGCATTTCAAAGGACAAGCTTATTATAATGGTAACGCACAATCCTGAGCTTGCAATGAAATATTCTTCAAGAATAATCAAACTTCTTGACGGAAAGGTCATAGATGATTCCGACCCTCTTGACAAGAATGTTGTTGAGCCTATCAAAAAGCCTGAAAAAGAGCCTACAAAGGCTGACAAAAAGGCGGCGAAGAAAGAGCGCAAAAAGCTTAAAACTTCCATGAACTTCCTTACTGCGCTGTCTTTGAGCCGAAACAATCTTATGACAAAAAAGGCAAGAACGCTTCTTACCTCTTTTGCAGGCTCTATTGGTATAATCGGTATCGCACTTATTCTTTCTATCTCAAACGGTGTTCAGCTTTATATAGATCAGGTGCAGTCTGATACCCTTTCAAGCTATCCGCTTCAGATAACAAAGACCACCGCAAGTATAGGTGAGATAATGAACACCATGGCGAAAAACCATGAGGATTCAGCAAACCACGATAAAGACAAGGTCTATTCTCAGAATGCCATGGGCGAGATGATAAACACTCTCATGGAAGAAACGAAGGTCAACAATCTGGAGAAGTTCAAGAAATATCTTGACGATAACAGCGACCTGAAAGACCTTACAAGCGACGTTCAGTACACATACGCCACTACACTTAATGTTTTCACGGAGAGCGACAGCGGTGTAATGCAGGTCAATCCGTCAACGCTTCTTGAAGATATGGGATATATGTCCTCAACTCAGATGGAAGCAATGTCCATGAGTGGCTCAATGGGTGGCATGATGGGCATGGGTACTGACGTATGGAGCGAAATGATAGATAATGAGGAGCTTATCGACAAGCAGTATGACGTTATCGCAGGACGTTTGCCTGAAAAATATAACGAAGTTGTGCTTGTAGTTGATAAGAACAACGAGATAAACGACTATGTGCTTTATTCTCTCGGACTTCTCGACCCAAGCTCACTTAACGGCATAGTAAGACGTGCCATGGCAGGAGAGGATATATCCGTTGACAGCGAACAGCACGTTTACACCTATGATGAGCTTCTTGACCTGAAATTCAAGGTCGTTCCTACACCTGATTTCTATAAGAAAAAAGACGGTGTGTGGGAAGATATGACAGGCGATGAGAGCTACATGAAAAAGGCTGTTGCAAATGGCACAGAAATAAGTGTAGTCGGTATCCTGCGACCTGACGAGGACGCTTCTTCTGCTTCCATAAGCGGTGCGATAGGCTATCGTCATGACCTTATGACATATCTTATCGACGAAGTAGATAACAGCGAGATAGTAAAAGAGCAGATAGCAAATCCTGACATAGATGTTTTCACAGGACTTAAGTTCAAAACGGATGAGAATGCGGCAGATACAGACAGCAGTTCAGAAACCGTTTCCGACAGCACAGCCGATACAGAAAGCAAGGCTGACAAAACAGCAGACAACTCCGACACAGATAAGAAGGCTGGTTTGGTGGCAGGCGACAGCTCTATGGAGATACCTGAGGGAATGACTGAGGAGCAGTATAAGGCTCTTATGGAGCAGAGCGGTGCTTCCGATACAGGCGAGCTTGCAGATATGGGCATGAATGCCATGGGTTCAATGGATATGTCAGCAATTCAGGGCGGTGATATGTCATCGCTTACCGAAACTCAGAAGAAGTATATAGCTTCACTTTCTGACGAGCAACTGGAGCTTATGAAGCAAATGCTCAAAGAACAGTCCGACACAAATGCGGATCAGCTTGCAAACAGCGGAAAATATTCCACTTCAAACTATGACAACAACATGAAAACTCTTGGTTATTCAGTTGTTGAAGACCCTGACAGCATAAATATCTATCCTGTGGACTTTGCTTCAAAGGAAAAGATAATAGATATTATCGACGATTACAACGACAGTGTCGGCGAAGAGGACAAGATAGAATACACCGATTATGTTGGTCTTATGATGAGTTCTATCACCTCTATCATAAACGCTATCGGCTACGTTCTTATTGCATTTGTTGCAATTTCACTTGTGGTATCATCTATCATGATAGGCATTATAACCTACATCTCAGTTTTGGAAAGAACAAAGGAGATAGGTATTCTGAGAAGTATAGGTGCTTCAAAGAGGGATATATCAAGAGTGTTCAATGCCGAAACAGTTATCGTGGGATTTGTGGCAGGTGCATTGGGAATAATTATCTCATATCTGCTCACAATACCGATAAACATGATAATCGCACATCTTACGGACGTGCCGATAAGAGCTTCAATACCTGTCAGTGCGGCAGTTGTACTCATTGCAATAAGCGTTTGCCTGACGCTTATCGCAGGTCTGTTCCCGTCAAGAGTGGCGGCAAAGAAAGACCCTGTTATCGCACTGAGAACAGAATAGTTTATTTTAGACCCCAAGGAGGTAATCACTATGAAAAAGCTTACAGCAGAAAAAATAGACAACATCATGGGCGCAATGAGTTGTATCGTAACAGGTTTTTGTCTTATGGCTCTCATTATGATGGGACATTGCTGATTTTCTGACATTCCCATAACAAATTCCTATATAAACTACTGCCCGTCATACCATTTTGGTTGGCGGGCAGTAGTTTTCTGGTGAATTGGTGCGGTATGGCTTAGAATATTCTATAAACCGTCACAAATTTTACACAATAATAGGTTATTATATAAGCAAAGAATATGAATTAAGGCAGCAACACAAAAGGATTGCGTGCAAAGCCAATAGGCGGTTCTTGTGCGGTGTTGCCTGAATAGGAGGGAATAACTATGGCAAAAATTCTTGTAGTCGATGACGAAATTAAAATAAGAGAGATAATCAAAGAGTATGCCGAGTTTGAGGGATATGAAGTAGCTCAGGCTGAGGACGGTATGCAGGCTGTGGAAATGGTGAAAAATCAGGATTTCGATATCATCATAATGGACGTTATGATGCCGAAGCTTGACGGCTATTCAGCTTGCAAGGAGATAAGAAAAATAAAGCAGATACCTGTTATAATGCTTTCCGCAAGGGGCGAGGAGTATGACAAGCTTTTCGGCTTTGAGATAGGCGTTGACGATTATGTAGTAAAACCGTTCTCGCCAAAGGAGCTTATGGCAAGGATAAGGGCGGTGCTTAACCGTGCGTCAGCTTCTCAGCGCACTGAGGACGTTATAAGATACGAGGGATTAGAGATAAACTTTACAGCCCGTGAGGTAAAGATAGACGGGGAGAAGGTTTCCATGACTCCGAAAGAGTATGACCTGCTTTTCTATCTGGTGAAGAACATGAACATTGCGCTTTCAAGAGAGAAGCTTCTTGAAGAGGTATGGGGCTTTGATTTTTACGGTGACGACAGAACTGTGGACACTCACATAAAAATGCTGAGAAACAGCCTTGGAAAATACCGCAATCTTATTGTTACTCTGAGAGGAATGGGATATAAGTTTGAAAAGATCCAGTAAGCTTGCAGAAGTCAAGGAAAAAGTCAGCAATAAGACGGCGGAGATAAAGGCGAAAAGAAGTCTGCGGTCATATGTGTGGATGTATTTTATCTTCTTCACGGCTTTTATTCTTATTCTTATTTGGCTTTTTCAGTATTTTTTCTTGGAAAGATATTATCAGTCGGCGAAGATAAGAGATATCACAGACGCTGCAAATCAGATAATCCAAGCATATGGCACTGACCAGCAGGAGGTAACGAACCGCTCGCTGGCTTTTGACAACAGCCTTTGCATTGTTATAACGGACGAAATGGGCAATCCTATTGTGATGGAAAACAACATGGGAGCATATTCGCATCTTAACAAGGTCATAAACAAGGGCTATGGCATCGGACTTTTCAAGATGATATCTCAGCTAAAGCAGTCTGACGATAACTACATCACGAAAATTGCTCAGAATGAGAATTTCAAGAGCAAGGAGATATTTTACTGCACGTCTATCTACACTGATGATTCGGATAAGCAGGCGTATCTTTTTATTGAAAGCTCAATAGAGCCTATAGATTCTACTGTAAGCATTATAAGAGAACAGCTCATTTATATCACTATCATACTTTTTGAGCTTGCTTTTATTGTAACTATGTATATCTCAAAGCGACTTTCAAAGCCTATCGTTGACATTACGAACACGGCGAAGAAATTCGGTGAAGGGGATTATACGGTGGAGTTCAATGGTCATGGCTATTGTGAGATAGAGGAGCTTTCCACGGTGCTTAACAATGCCAAGGACGAGATACAAAAGGTATCGGAGCTTAGGAAAGACCTTATTGCGAACATATCTCACGACCTGAGAACACCGCTCACTATGGTGAAGGCTTATGCGGAAATGATAAGGGACTTGTCGGGGGATAATCCTGTGAAGAGGCAGGAGCATATCCAAGTCATTATCGACGAGGCTGACAGGCTTTCAAGTCTGGTAAATAATCTGCTGGAGCTTTCAAAGCTGGAGTCGGGCAATGCGGAGCTTAAACTCACGGACTTCTCTATTGTTGACAAGCTCAATGACTGCATGACGAGGTATCAGATACTCATAGAGCAAAACGGTTATGATATCAAGTATATCCCTGATGAGGACAGGATAATAACGGCGGATATTGCAAAGCTTGATCAGGTAATTTACAACTTTATAAACAACGCTATAAACTACACGGGTGACAATAAGGTCATTCGTATCAAGCAGATAAACAAGGCTGATGTGGTTCGTATTGAAGTAACAGACAACGGAAAGGGCATTTCCAAGGAACTTCTGCCTAAGATATTTGACAGATACTATCGTGACGCAAAGGTAAAGCGTGACGTGGTAGGCACAGGACTTGGACTTTCCATTTGTCAGGAGATACTCAAAGCCCACGGCTTTGCATACGGCGTTCAATCGGAGGAGGGCAAAGGCTCGACCTTCTGGTTTGAAGCAAAGATCGCAAAGCAGGAGAGCAAGACTGTTCAGAAAATGGAGAGCAGGCTTTCGCTCAGCGGGCTGGAGGAAAAATAGAGTAAAATATAAGAGTGCATTATCTGAGGTGGTAATGCACTCTTTTTTTATTATATCAGCGTCTGCCATGGTGAAATAACAAAGTTGGGTTTATAAATAATGATCCATGAGCGGCAATAAAAAAACCGCCTTACATAAAGTAAAGCGGATCGGGTGCAGGGGCACGCCCCTGAATTTGTAAAAGTGACACACAAATTATCACAGCGGTGACTTTGTGTGTTTACAAAAACACTTGATGGGAAATGCCCGCCACGGCGAAACAATGGTTGGGTTTTAGATAAAATTGATGAGCGGCAATAAAAAATCCGCCTTACATAAAGTAAAGCGGATTGGGTGCAGGGGCACGCCCCTGCTGGTGGAGGTGAGGAGAATCGAACTCCTGTCCGAAAGCCTATCCCCACGAACTTCTACGAGTGTATTCTGTTATTGCGGAAAACTCCCATTCCCTTGCACAAAGGCAAACAGACACGCCTGTGTGTTTGGTAGGCTGTGATACATCACAAGGCTACAGCCGTCGCTTTGTAACGTTCACCACTGATCGACGCCTTTACCAAAGCCGTGGTACTCTAAGGCAAGACGAGCGCTGACTTAAGCAGCAGCTAATTCAAAATTATCGTTGTCGTCTAATTTTAAAACGTACGCCGTTTAAAGAGTGTGCGCTCCTCTACTCGCTTATCGTGCTTCAAAACCCCCGTCGAAACCTTTACACCCCCATGTTAGTTTCGCTCTTTCATGGCACGCTCTATGTCACGCTGTGCGGCTTTCTTTGCCATGTCGTCACGCTTGTCATAAAGCTTTTTACCTTTGCAAAGCCCAAGTGCAAGCTTGACTCTGCTGCCTTTGAAATATAGCGACATCGGGATAAGCGTAAGACCCTCCTGCTGTACCTTTCCGAACAGCCTCAGTATCTCACGTTTGTGGAGCAGCAGCTTTCTCTCCCGGCGTGGATCACGGTTGAAAATATTGCCGTGTTCATAAGGGGATATGTGCATACCCTTGACCCACATCTCTCCGTCCTCGATAGAACACCAACTGTCTTTCAGATTGACGCCGCCATTCCTTATAGACTTGACCTCTGTTCCCACAAGCTCGATACCGCACTCGATCTGCTCAAGCACGAAATAATCGTGACGTGCCTTTCGGTTATCGGCAATCTGCTTTGTGCCTTTTTTGTCTATCGCCATACTGCTCACCTCCCGTGGAATATTATTATAACACCATTTCATGCCTTTGTCAACAGGCAAAGAGTTCAAAAAATTGTACAAATGGTCGTAATGTTTAGATTTTTACACATCTCTGTGTGTGCTTATGTGCAAATTCGGGTATTGAAATAGCTTTGATGGTGTGATATAATATTAGGTATGAGAAATAGTTAGTTGAAAGATGAGAGAAGATCTGGTATGAAAAATAAGAAAATAGATATGTTAAACGGTCCGCTTGTGGGCAAGATCGTTATTTTTGCACTGCCCCTTGCATTGTCAAGTATTTTGCAACAGCTTTTTAACTCTGCTGACCTTGCGGTGGTGGGCAGATTTGACAGCGACAAAGCCATGGCGGCGGTTGGAAGCAATTCTTCATTGGTGAACCTTATTGTAAGCCTTTTTCTGGGGCTTTCTGTCGGTGCAAACGTTGTGGTGGCCAGACTTATAGGTCAGGGGAGAAAAGAGAAGGCAAACGAGGCTGTACATACGGTGGTGCTTTTGGCGGTCATAAGCGGATTTATCATACTGGGTGTAGGCGAGATACTTGCACCGATACTCCTTGGCATGATGAATGTGCCTGACGATGTTTTAAAGCTTGCAACGCTGTATCTCAGGATATTCTTCTTTGCAATGCCTTTTATAGAGATATATGACTTTGGTTCGGCAGTGCTTAGGAGCAAGGGCGACAGCACCAGACCTCTTTACGCTCTTATCACCGCAGGCGTTATAAATGTTATTCTGAACCTTGTGTTCGTGATCGTGTTCAAAATGGGCGTGGCAGGCGTTGCAACGGCAACTGTTATATCAAACTTTTTCAGTGCCTGCATGATACTTTACTTTCTTACCCACGAGGAGGAAATGCTAAGACTTGATTTCAGAAAGCTCAGGATACGCTGGAAATATCTCCTCGGTATCATAAAGATAGGCTTGCCGGCTGGTTTGCAGAGCATGGTTTTCTCGCTGTCAAACGTTGTGATACAGGCGGCGATAAACAGTTTCGGTTCAGACGGTATCGCTGGAAGCACAGCGGAACAGAATTTTGAGTTCATGGCATATTTTGTGATAAACGCTTTCGCTCAGACGGCGACCACCTTTACAAGTCAGAATTTTGCGGCTCAGGATAAGGAACGCTGTAAAAAGATATACAGGCTTTGCACCTTTATCGGGCTTGCAAGCTGTCTTGGGCTGAGTATGATATTCCTTATTGGCAGACACCTTTTTATACAGATCTTCTCAACGGACGAGAACGTTATACACTACGCAATGATAAGAATGTGGTCAGTTTGCCTGCTGGAGCTTCTTACGGGCGTTTACGAAATATCGGGCGGCTGTCTTAGGGGAATGGGTCACTCTATGACACCTGCGGTCATAACTGTGCTTGGCACCTGCGTGTTCAGGCTTGTGTGGGTGAACACGATTTATGCGGCTCACAGAAGCTATCTTATGCTCATGATAGTTTACCCTGTTTCCTGGGTGATAACAGGCGCTGCCGTAACAGTGGCTTACTTTATCATACGGCGCAAAGAGTTTGCACAGATAGGTAAACGCAGGGCGGATATTATTTGATAGACAGGCGACAATTCAGATAGACGTGGAAAGGGGCAAACGCTTTTCGCCTCTACAGAAAAAGATAAATCTGCACTCTGAAAGCTTTAGGATTTTCGGAGTGCAGATTTTTTTTGAAAAAAGTCGCAACTGTCCAAAAAAAGTTACCACAAATGGTTTTTAGTGTGATATAATACATACATCAGGAACGAACAAAGACTTCTGCACACTCCTTCTAAGTTGATTAAATTGTGTTTTATTTGTTATCTTATGTTTACTATTGACTCCTTTGTTTTATTTGTTTTTTTCATAATACCCCCTTTACTGTGTTCCTGAGAGCAGAAGTCATTTTTTTACCGCAGTTCTTTTTGAACTGCGGTATCTTTTTTTATGTGTTACATAATCTTATAAAAATAGGCGTCATGCTTTTGATACAAAGCCTTTTCGCAGAAGGGGGATAAGTATTCCGCCAATGGAGTTTCCAAGGGACATTATAATAAGGTAGCCAAAGGCTTTAATGCTCCATAAGTCTGCCATGGCAAAGAAATACATATTAGCGACGCAGTGTTCAAAGCCGCTGAGGATAAAGACCACAACGGGGAGAAATATTGCAAGTATCTGTCCCACAGGGTTTTGGATAGTTTTATAGCCGTCTGCGGCAACGAACATAAGTATTCCGCAGAAAAATGATAGGATAAAAACGTTTGTGATATTATCCCCAAGCTTTATATTGCAAAGCTCTGTGGCTTTGTCGCTTATGGTGGATATGCGTGTTTGGGTAATAAGCAGGGCGGAGAGGACGGCTCCTGCAAAATTGCCGAGCCATATTATGCCAAGCTCACCGAGATAAGAGGGTTTGTTTTCAACTGCATATCCGACTTTTCCTGTGAAGAGATCAAAGCCAAAGGACAGTATCACGAAAAGTCCAATGCCGAAAAGAAGCGCTCCCAGATATTTGTTAGGGCAGGAAAGATAGACTGTTCCGCCTATGGCTATCGCCACGCCTGTGAGCAAAGAACGCAGAAATATGTCGATAATTTTCTTCATGTAAATTCTCCTATAACTTTTTTGTGACAAAGCACTGTGTTATTATACTATATTATAATGGCTGTTTCAACAAAAAAGTGGCATTGTTTACACTTATTTTGATTTTTGTTTCCAAGTAAGCCATGGGTAACATGAGTTTTGTGACATATTTTTTGTGATATGGGAGATATGCAATGTGAAGAATAGTCAGAACAGGTCAAGCATACTGTCAAGATAAATTTGCTCTCTGACTTTTAGCTGATGTTCGGGTTTTGTCATATAGTAGAGCAGAAATTCAAGTATCAGGGCGCTTCCAAGGCTTCTGCCCTCTATTTTGAAGTTTGAAAATCCCATTGGGAGATAGGTGTTTTGGATATCCTCTATGCAGATAAAGGTGGGGCTTTCCATGGCTTTTGAAAAGCGGTAGCCCTCTGCGGCATTGGGTGCTTTGCAAACATGGTCGGGGCAGTTTTCACCGAGATTTTTGCGGCTGACGTTTTCATAGCAGTTTTTTCGGTCTGCACAGCCTACATAACAGCACTCGTTGCAAAGAAACTCAACCTTGTTTTTCTGCTCAGTGGTGAGATCGGAGAGTTTATCCAGGGCTTTGTTTAGGCGAAAGTCGGGGACTACATAGGAAAAATCGTCATTATCAAGCTCGTTTACAAGCTGAGAAAACTCGGTGAGGACTTTTGTGGTAGAGGACACAAAATAGAGGTGGGGATAATTCTCTTTCAGATATGAAAGAAGCAGGTCGGAGCATATTATCACGCCATTTTGTGGAGGCGGGCTTTGGGAAAACAGTCTGCAAAGCTCGTTGCACTTTTTGTCTGAAAGGTGTTCTTCCCTTAGCAGGGAATTGCTGAAGGTCAGCCGTGAGGAGATGTTATATTCTTTCATAAGGTCGAGGACTTCTCGTGGAGAATGTTCGCCGAAGCCTGCTCGTCCGCCGCCCCATATACAGTCGGCAGGTGCGCCATAGACAGAGCCTATTTCGCACCAGTCATAGAAATAATCTCTATGCTCACGGAATATGGGCAGGAAAGCGGCGTAAAGGTCATAAAACTCGAAAAGCCCCGGCAGGTGGTAGTATGCTTTATTGGTCATGTGGGGTCACCTCTTTTTTTATCATTATAGCATGGCGGGGGTGGGAAGTCAAAGGGGTGCGTTGTTTACAAGCTCATAGGTCAGACTATTACGGCAGTGTGACTATTTTATCATAAAGTATCTCAAACTTCGGGTTTAGTTTGCTCACATAGTCGCAGTGATAATGCCCGCAAAACCAGCGTTCATATTGCATTTTCTCTGCAAGGTCACGAAAAAACTCTGTGAGCCTGTTTTCTGAATAGTAGAAATTATAAGCGGACGTGCATTTTCCATGCTCCACCTCATATTCGATATCTGTAGGTGCGCAGTGAGTTATAACATAGTCGGCTTTGTATCCGCACTTTTCAAGGGTGGAAAGTGCTTGGGCGTATTCTTTGTTATTAGGAAGCTCCTGCTCCCATATGCTTATGCCTATGGTGCGAAACTCTCTGTCATGGCTTTCTGCGCCACCCATGGTGAAAAAGCTTTTGCCCTCGATATCGAAAAGCTGTCCTCGCATAAGGTGGATAATGCTTGGGGCTATTCGGTGTATCTTTCCTCCATGCCAGTTTTCTACGGGATAAGCGTTCAGGAGGTCGAAATTCTCGTGATTGCCGTCAACAAAGAGGGTGGTGAAAGGTCTGTCGTTAAGCCAGCTTCTCCACCACATATCTTCCTTATCATTGTTCCATACAAGTCCGAAATCTCCGCAAATTATAACGTAATCATCCTTTGTCATGCTGTTGAAAATATCCTTGAAGTCGGGGTTGCCTTTGTTGCTGAGCTTATGGATATCGCCTGTTATAAGTATCATTTTGCGCTCCTCCTTATTTCATCAAGTGTTCTGGGGGTGTAGTCCATATAATAGAGCATACAGCCCACATTATAGCTTTCAAATGGTATGGCAAGGTTTTTGCATATTTGTGCATACTGCAAAAACGCCTGATAGTCCTTGGTGTTATGGACATGACCATAGAGGTGAACAGCGCCACGATATTGATTATACCAATGGGCGATAGGATAATGAGAAAGCACCACCTGCGTTTCGTCGTCTTTTATCACTGCATAGTCTTTTACCCACTGAAAGCAGGCTTTCATTTCTTCTGTGGGCTTATCGTGGTTGCCGAGGATAAGATACTTTTTACCATTAAGCTGATAGAGCATTTCAAGCCCCTGAGCGTTTTTCCATGCAAAGTCACCGAGGATATAAACTTCGTCGCTATCGGAAACGGTGCTGTTCCAATTTGCCGTCATGACAGCCTGCATATGGTTGATGTCAGTAAAAGGTCTATTGTCATGGTGCAGGACGTTTTGGTGTCCAATGTGCATATCCGATATATAAAATATTGGCATTTTATCCTCTCCTCTGTTAGATTTATGAAATATTATAGCATTTATCTTAACTAAAATCAATAGTATCTCATTTTCATTTTGGCTCATCTTAAAATTATTTTTCTATCTTGGTTTTGAAAGCTCTATCTCGTTTGCAAAAAGTTCATCTGGACATAAAAAACACCGACACAGCTTATAAAAAACTGTATCGGTGAAAGCTTTTTCAAACTACTTTTCCATTACTACTATCTTGTTTGAGATATTGCTCACAGGCTTTATCTTTTTAAGAAGCTTGAATATTGGGATAAACTCCGCCATTCCTTCGGCAAGGCTATGTTCTTCTATAAGGCGGAAGTTCGGGAGAAGCTTTGCAAGCTCTTTGCCGTCCTTGACGCCCCATGTGAATTTGGCTTTGCTACCCTCGATCGACTTTTCTTTCATACGCTTTACCATAGTGGGGCTCATTGTCTCGACCAATACTGTGACGTGTTCAAAGCGTTTGTTTATGACGTCAAATATCTCCTTTACGTCCTTTTCGGAGAGGTACATAGTCAGACCCTCGATAATGACGATAGCAGGGGCATCGTGCTCGGTTATTTCCCTGCTCCAATCGTCCATTGCGGACATTGCTATCTGGGATATCTCGCCTGATTCAGGGAGAAGCTTTTCTCTCACGGCGATGGTTTCAGGCAGGTCAAGGTTATACCAATGGGTGTAGCCGTTCATTCTGTAACAGCGTGTATCAAGTCCGCAGGCGATATTCACCACCACTGCGCCTTTGTTTTTCGCAAGATACTTGTTCGCAAGCTTATCGAGGACTATTGTCCTTGCCACAACGCCACTGTGCATTGCTGAGTCCTTATCGGCAAGTGAAAAATCATAGTTTATCTTATCTATTATCTCCACGGCTTTTGTATCTTTTATCGCACCCCTTGTTTTGGTTTCCTTTGCACGGGCATACACGGTTTGCAGCATAGTTTCAGGCACGCCTGAAAGCTTTGGTTTTTCATTCATATCCATTTTTCTTCCTCCTGTGGTGTTATTGAGATAGTTGCGACTAACTTGTTCTTTTTTTATGATAGCACATTGAGGGGGAAATGTCAATAGAGTGGGGTGATATGGGCGTTGGGGCAGAAAAATACCGATACAGAGGGGCTGTATCGGTGGATAATTATTTAAGAAAAGAATGACTAAATGGAAGTATTCTATATCTTCTTTATTGGATGCCTAATGACAGTTTTCCATTTTTCAGGGACAACTCTCCTTGCATCTGAGAGATAAATTTCATGGTGTAACCTTGTCTTAGTTATGTCATTGACATATCCGTTTTTTTCTAGATATTCATCAATTAGAGCAATAGTAGCTGGTTCATCATCAAACGAACCCAAGTGCATTATTTGAACACATAATCCCTCGTCAATTGTCATTAGCTCTGCTGACGAACAATCTAACTTTTTCTTTTTAGTTGCTGTTTCAACTGCCCATTCAAAGTCTTTTTGAGTTATAAATTCAGGTAAACGGATAACAGATATCCAATTGAATGATGCCTTATCAGTATAGTCTATACCGTCTATGCCGTCCTGCCACCAAAAACCCTCAAGTGGTGGAACTACATATTCAAAAAATCCTTCAATTTTATGATCTGTTTTATAACTCATTTTCAGTGTATAAGCAACGGCATATAGTACACTAATTGCTTGTTGATATGCTCCACATACTTCATTTGGGTCGCCTTTTCCTCTGATTGCAATATAATTTGCTTTAGGAACAGTTACAATTTCTGGCTTGTTTTTAGGCATATAAAATTCTTTGTACTCTTTCTTAAAATCAAAAGCCATGATTACCTCCATAAAATATAATCTATAAATACGCTTTAATACGGCATAACCCCCGTTTTGTCCTCGTCGGTTATGTTATTAGGACAAGTATATCACATTTTGAAGTGATTTTCAAGGGGCTGGTTTATTTTGTCAACATAAAACTCACTGTCAGTTTCAAAGCAGTATGCGCACAGCCGTCCACCTGAGGCACAGCCACAGTCTATGGCTATGTGTCCGTTGGCTTTGTAGGCTTCGGGTCTGCCGTGGTTTGGGATATTGGCGGTAGGGGTGTGACCTGTCACAAGGAAAGTATTCGGGTCGCTGAAATAGCATTTTGAATAGTCGGCACGCTCCCAGATAAGCTCGTGGAGGGTATATTCATCAAGGGGCTTATCCTCGCTAAAGCCCCCAAGACCTGCATGGGTGAGGACAAAACGTTTGCCGTTTATGGTGATATCCTCATACATTGAGAAGCTTTTGAGAAACTCCATAAAATCCATGCGGTCGGCTTTGGAGAGGGAGATAAATTCGCTGAAAGGTAACCGTCAAATCCTCCGCACCCTCCCAAAAATAATCAGACCCTGCAAGAGATCACCATTGGCAAGCAAAACGTCGCTTGAGGGTAATGTTGAGATAACGGTATTGCAAGATGAAGAAAGAGTGCGGAAGGATCCATGCTCTGACACACTTGGGTATCTTAATGGTTTGGACGATCAGCAAAGGTTGGAGCTAGTGAAACATCACAAGGATATGGTAAAACTTACGCCTGAGGGTGAGGAAGAAGAATATAAGAAGCACTGCCAAAGCTACGAGTTTAAAAGAGCAACGGATTCTCTTACTTTTGTATGTATACGCCGAATGGCTGACGGAGAATTTCAGGTATCGCATTTGTATTCCGACAATTATTATTGCAGTGCGGAAGATATGTTTGAAAAAATCGAAAGCAAAATGGGTGATGATTCGGTCATTGAGTGTGTTATACTGACTTATAGGAGAAGCTATTTGCCTGAGCGGATGATATATAATAGGGACGCAAATTTTTATGCGGGCTTTTATTACAAATACGGCGTGCTTACAGAAAAGAGTGAGGAAGACGCTTTTAAGCTTTTTCATTCACTTTACTCAGAAAAGGTCGATCAGGAGTATGAACACAAATATGGTCATTTAGAGAAGTGACGGATAAGATGTAAAGGAGGACAAAATGCCGAAGCATTGGAGCAAACTGCAAAGAGAGATATACAAGCTTATCGACAGCAGGATAGGGATTCAGATACATTGCAGTGTTTACAGAATGGATAGCCGCTGGGGCGGAACTGACCTGCCTAGATATTGGATAACATTAGGCAAGGAGATAATTTTTGATTATCCTAAAGACTTTTTGGATAAGAAGCTGCCTGAGCGAAGGTTGATAATATCATGCTCACATAATGAAACTGTGGGGGAGCTTTATCCTTATGTAACAGAGATAAGCCTTATATCGGATATCATCAGGGAGTATATAGACACGCCGCTAGCGGATCTGCTATCCCATGATTTTGAAGCCGATGACCTTGGGATAACGGATATTTTGAAAGTCTCTGACAGGAGGATAGGAAAGCGCAGGCTGGCGGAGTATTTTAAGGACACTGACAATGAAGCGGTGAAGAAGATTTTAAGAGTCAGGGGAGAGATTTGACTTTGCAGGGTGCGGCGTGATATAATGATAAAAAATATCTATCTAAGGAGTAAAAAATGACCGACTATATAGAAGCTCACAAGTTTTCCAGCAACAACAAGGAAGCACTGCAAAATGACAAAAAGTGCGGCTGTTTCTACTGCCTGAAAATTTTTGACCCAAAGGAGATAAACTTTTGGATAAAAGATAACACAGAAACAGCAGTATGCCCATATTGCTGTATAGACTCTGTTATCGGAGAATCAAGCGGATATCCTATCACAACGGAATTTTTGACGAAAATGCATGAATATTGGTTTTGATAAGCCCCATTAAAACGGAAAGGACAAGAAAATGACACTGCATTATTTTGCTGACAAAAACGCCGACACAGTTCTTATCCAGCTTGTGGGCGACCATGATCTGCCTGAGATAGAAAACGAGGTGGCAGAGATAAAAAAGCTCACGAGTGTGGATTTTCAGCTTATTGCGGTGAAGGTCGATGATTGGAACAGGGAGCTTTCACCATGGGAAGCCCCTGCGGTATTTGGCAATGAGGACTTCGGCAATGGAGCGGAAGACACTCTGGCGGAGATATTAACGCTTTGCTCGGACAAGAGCAAGAATTATTACATTGGCGGATATTCTCTGGCAGGGCTTTTTGCCTTGTGGGCGGCGTTTCAAACGGAGAAATTTTCAGGCGTTGCGGCGGCTTCTCCGTCGGTGTGGTTTCCTGATTTTGTGGGGTATATGAAAGAGAATAAGATAAAATGCGACGCTGTTTATCTCAGTCTTGGTGACAAGGAAGAAAGGACGAAAAATGCGGTCATGTCAAAGGTGGGCGACTGTATCCGTGAGAGTTATGATTTGCTGACGGGGCAGGGTATCGAATGCGCCCTTGAATGGAACAAGGGCGGGCATTTTAAAGAGCCTGCTTTGCGGACAGCTAAGGGGTTTGCTTGGGTGATGAATGGAAGATAGGGGAATGGCAATGGATAAGGAAAAATTGTAAAACAGGCTTATGGTATTGCCAAACTAAGGGACAAGTCGATCAAGGGAACAAAAGAGACAATATATTTTGACAACGCATCTATTGGCGTACTTCCAGAGATCATTACGGAAAACAATATTGTTGTTGCAAGCTCCAATAATGGTGCAGTGCAGAGTATCGTAAATGAGCTTTCACTTACCAAGGAACAAATCGACTAAAAGTTTGTTGAGGAGCTTAAAGGTGCTGACTATTTTTGCAGTATCGCTCCCAAATAAAGCCTGTACTCACAATGGATTCAAATATTCTGAATATGCTTAGAGAACATTTTGGAGTGACTGAAAAATATTTATCAAATTCCGCATCAACGCAGACATTGACTGAATGTTGCCGCTACCCGTGCAAAAAAAGAATTTTACATTGTTGGAGATAAAAAATTATATCTGAATTGCGGCGGTGATACGCTGTTTGACGGGCTTTTTGCGTGGCGGAACTTCTAAATTTGGGATTATAGCATGGTGGGGGAGGAAAGTCAAAGTTATTTTTCCATTACTACTATCTTGTTTGAGATATTGCTCACAGGCTTTATCTTTTTAAGAAGCTTGAATATTGGGATAAACTCCGCCATTCCTTCGGCAAGGCTATGTTCTTCTATAAGGCGGAAGTTCGGGAGAAGCTTTGCAAGCTCTTTGCCGTCCTTGACGCCCCATGTGAATTTGGCTTTGCTACCCTCGATCGACTTTTCTTTCATACGCTTTACCATAGTGGGGCTCATTGTCTCGACCAATACTGTGACGTGTTCAAAGCGTTTGTTTATGACGTCAAATATCTCCTTTACGTCCTTTTCGGAGAGGTACATAGTCAGACCCTCGATAATGACGATAGCAGGGGCATCGTGCTCGGTTATTTCCCTGCTCCAATCGTCCATTGCGGACATTGCTATCTGGGATATCTCGCCTGATTCAGGGAGAAGCTTTTCTCTCACGGCGATGGTTTCAGGCAGGTCAAGGTTATACCAATGGGTGTAGCCGTTCATTCTGTAACAGCGTGTATCAAGTCCGCAGGCGATATTCACCACCACTGCGCCTTTGTTTTTCGCAAGATACTTGTTCGCAAGCTTATCGAGGACTATTGTCCTTGCCACAACGCCACTGTGCATTGCTGAGTCCTTATCGGCAAGTGAAAAATCATAGTTTATCTTATCTATTATCTCCACGGCTTTTGTATCTTTTATCGCACCCCTTGTTTTGGTTTCCTTTGCACGGGCATACACGGTTTGCAGCATAGTTTCAGGCACGCCTGAAAGCTTTGGTTTTTCATTCATATCCATTTTTCTTCCTCCTGTGGTGTTATTGAGATAGTTGCGACTAACTTGTTCTTTTTTTATGATAGCACATTGAGGGGGAAATGTCAATAGAGTGGGGTGATATGGGCGTTGGGGCAGAAAAATACCGATACAGAGGGGCTGTATCGGTGGATAATTATTTAAGAAAAGAATGACTAAATGGAAGTATTCTATATCTTCTTTATTGGATGCCTAATGACAGTTTTCCATTTTTCAGGGACAACTCTCCTTGCATCTGAGAGATAAATTTCATGGTGTAACCTTGTCTTAGTTATGTCATTGACATATCCGTTTTTTTCTAGATATTCATCAATTAGAGCAATAGTAGCTGGTTCATCATCAAACGAACCCAAGTGCATTATTTGAACACATAATCCCTCGTCAATTGTCATTAGCTCTGCTGACGAACAATCTAACTTTTTCTTTTTAGTTGCTGTTTCAACTGCCCATTCAAAGTCTTTTTGAGTTATAAATTCAGGTAAACGGATAACAGATATCCAATTGAATGATGCCTTATCAGTATAGTCTATACCGTCTATGCCGTCCTGCCACCAAAAACCCTCAAGTGGTGGAACTACATATTCAAAAAATCCTTCAATTTTATGATCTGTTTTATAACTCATTTTCAGTGTATAAGCAACGGCATATAGTACACTAATTGCTTGTTGATATGCTCCACATACTTCATTTGGGTCGCCTTTTCCTCTGATTGCAATATAATTTGCTTTAGGAACAGTTACAATTTCTGGCTTGTTTTTAGGCATATAAAATTCTTTGTACTCTTTCTTAAAATCAAAAGCCATGATTACCTCCATAAAATATAATCTATAAATACGCTTTAATACGGCATAACCCCCGTTTTGTCCTCGTCGGTTATGTTATTAGGACAAGTATATCACATTTTGAAGTGATTTTCAAGGGGCTGGTTTATTTTGTCAACATAAAACTCACTGTCAGTTTCAAAGCAGTATGCGCACAGCCGTCCACCTGAGGCACAGCCACAGTCTATGGCTATGTGTCCGTTGGCTTTGTAGGCTTCGGGTCTGCCGTGGTTTGGGATATTGGCGGTAGGGGTGTGACCTGTCACAAGGAAAGTATTCGGGTCGCTGAAATAGCATTTTGAATAGTCGGCACGCTCCCAGATAAGCTCGTGGAGGGTATATTCATCAAGGGGCTTGTCCTCGCTAAAGCCTCCAAGACCTGCATGGGTGAGGACAAAACGTTTGCCGTATATGGTGATATCCTCATACATTGAGAAGCTTTTAAGAAACTCCATAAAGTACACACGGTCGGCTTTGGAGAGGGAGATAAATTCGCTGAAAGTGGGTTTTCCTCCGCTGGTGAGCCAATCTATCAGGTCTAGCCGTTCGTCTTTCGTAAGCTTGCTCACATCATTTTTTATGAGGTGGCGGAGATTGATATAGGCAAGGTGTTCGTGGTTGCCGAACAGCGGGATAACATTATCCCGAGCCATGATGTCGTTATAAATCTCCATAGGCTTTTCGCCCCTGTCGCAGATGTCACCTAGGATATAGAGGGTATCGTCCTCAGAGAAGCCTATTTTTTCGAGAAGCTTAATATACTCCTCATAACAGCCGTGGATATCAGATATTGCATATGTCATAAAAGCACCTCGCTGGGTTTTGGATTGGGTTTCTTGTCTATTCTATTATAGCATACTTAGGGGTAAAATTGGGGAGGTTTGAAAAAATTTTTACCCATTGGCATAGAGTTCGCTTCAAGTTGCATAATGGGGATAAGCTCATGGAACTCTTTTGGCTTATGTTATCTGAGTGAACCCTTGGTGCTTATAGGCATTGTCACCACCGCAAGGTCTGCCACGCTGCTTTTCAGTGTGGCGAGAGCCTGTGGTGTTGTGTGACCATTATTTTGATAATAATTTAACTGTACCTTTATAAACTGAAATTTGTCGAACGAAAGAAAGGTTTTTGTTGTTTACTGATCATGTAAAATCATTGCTCAAATATGCAAGCGTACTTTGGATCTTCTGTAATTAACTTCTTTTCCTTCTCTGGAAAGGAAGTCGCAGTCTTTACTAAAAAGCTTGGCTCACATACAATTACTTTATGACCTGACGGATTTACAGATTTCAACAGTGATGAAGTAAAATGCTCATCGTTATTCTCATCATTTATGCTCTTATTCTTCCGATCTTTTGGATTGTTTAATTTTCCATTGTTCAAATTTAATATATTGCTCAAACGCTGAATCAAAACAGTCCATTGCAACTTTATGATCTCCGATATTATTTGCGATTTTGACGCATCTCATATCTATAAAACATAAGTCACTGTGAAATCCATGGCATTCAGTACCTACTATTTTATCAAACAACTGTCGAGTCAATAAAAGAAGCTCCAATCCTTCTCGACTATTATTCAGCTCATTATTACACACTATCGCTTCATCAAGTGATTTTTGAAAAGCATGAAGAAGCTCTAACACTGCGTCTCCACGATATTGTTCAGCCCTTTTCTCATCATTTATACTGCCGATACTTCCTAAATTTCCTAACAGAACTTGTCTGCACAATTCAAGGTCGGGCTGTTCAGATGCTTTCTGCTCGGCTTTTTCATATTTACCAAGGCAGGAATATACGGATAATAACGGAATGATACACGATTGGTCATGAGGCAATAATTTCTCATACAGTTTAGCGGCTTCTTCCCAAAAGATATTTGGCTCTTTGCCTTTATTTTTCCAACCTTGCTTATTTAAAGCACAAGCAAGCTTGGTCTTAAAATCCACTCTGTCTGGAAACTCTTCAAGCCCTCTACGCATTAGAGCAATACACTCTGTCATATCATCGTTATTATTTATCAGCCATTGAGCCTTATCATTATATTTCTGAATAATTCTGTTCCTGTCATTATTATAGCCAAACAATTCATCGATCGATATATGGAAATAGTTAGCTATCGATGGGATCATCTCCATGTCCGGATAACCGCCATTTGCCTCCCACCTTGAAATGGCTTGTGGCGTAACACCTAAGGCAGTGGCTAGGTCCTCTTGCTTCCTTCCTGTCACCTTTCGCAGTTCTTTTATTTTCTCACCAATTTTTACTTGCATTTAAATACCTCCGAATTATTTTATCACCGGTGTACGCTAATTATAGCATAGAGATAAACTCAGGTCAATTATCAATTCGTTGTTTCGTACTCAATGGTTCGTTGCTTTATAAAAACGTCCAAGTGGGCAACATCTCCCGACTTTGCCACTGAAAAATGATAAAAGGGACAGAATATTCAACTGTCCAAAAATTGTTACCACAAATCTAAAAAATATGGTATAATATTAGAAATACAGTTTGGAGGTGTGATTATGGAATCTGGAAAAAACAACAGAAACAAGGATATGCTTGACGATTATATAGGCTACAAGCTGACAACAGAAAACAGCTCTCAGCATAGTTCGTTCAATCTCAAAGGAATCGTTGTCGCTGTGTTGATCATCATAGGGATAGCCATGATCTATGATGCCCTGTGCCCCAAATGCGCACACTCAGGCTGTGACAATACTCCTGAAGAAGGCAGCAGCTACTGTTTGATACATGACCCTAAGTATTACAATAATAAGAACAGCTATACTTCAGTATTCACAACTGCTACAACATCACGTCCGAAAACCACTACAGCAAGTAGTTCAGCTACCAGAGCTACCCGTAAGAATACCAATAAAACCTCAACCAGTAAATCTGCTGAGTATGATGCTCATGATTATGACGACCCAGAGGATCTCTATGAAGATCACTATGATGATTTCTATGACTACGAGGATGCAGAGGATTATTGGGAGGAGAATAATTGACTCTTTTTTCATACAAGAAAAAGCACAAATGCAAAAGACGTTCCATTTGGATAAAATGAAACGTCTTTTGTTTGATAATAGTTTTATCGTAGTCCTATAAACAAGAAAATGTAATTTCTACATGACAGACGGATAAATCTGTGAGATATTGTCCCGTATATTCTACTTTCTAAAATCTCTGGGACTGCACCCGTAGGCTTCTTTAAAGGCTTTTGAAAAATAGCTGTGATCGTCAAAGCCGCAAAGCCCACAGATAGCATTTATCGAGTCAGATGTGTTTTTTATCATATATGCCGCATTGCGCAGACGATAATTTTTTAGATATTCAAACGGCGACTGTCCTGTTATGTTCTTAAAACACCTCAGCACTTCGCTTTTGCTGACAAATGCCGCTGACGCCAGTTATATGTAATGGAGAATAGTATTAATAGGAAAGTGTATATCAATATAGTTTTTTCTGTGGATTCGGTATAGCTTTAGGCTTTGACTAAGATTTTAAGTACAACACCTAAATGACCTGTCCGTAATTATCCTAGCGAAGATAAGCCCCAAAGGCAGAGCTAGTATTATCAGCAGGGCAGACGCAAGCCATGACGCAGATGTTTCAAGGGACATGACGCCCAAATTATAGAAAGCCTTGTAAAGATATAATCCCGGAACCATTATGACTATGGACGGAACGGTTATGGATATTCTCGGATAGCCCACATACTTTTTCAGCAGCGAGGCGAGTATGCCTGCGGTGAATGCCCCCACAAACGCAGCAGCTGCCGGAGGAAATGAAACAAGGTCAACAAGTTCCAATCTCAGAGTGTTTGCAAGTGCACCTATAACTGCCGCAGAGGCTGCAAGCTTGACAGGGCTGTTGAACATAACGGAAAATCCGAAAACCCCGCAGAAACTTGCCGCAAGTCTGAACAGTATGAACTGCCATAAGGTAAGGTGCAGAGGCAAAAAGTCCATTGGCGTAAGGTGCAGGATAAGTGCCATTAACCACGCCGTCATTGTGGCTACAATTATAATGATGAGGGCGTAGGTCAGCCGCTCGATGCCCGAACGCATATCGAGCTTTGAAAGGTCTATGCCGCTTGTGATGAACGGAAAACCAGGTATAATAAAAAGCATTGCACATATGTAGCCTGCCTCATGCTGCATTTTTATATTGAAAAGTATTTTCGCAAGTTCAAACAGCCCTGCATATGAAAGGCACGCCGCCGATACTGAGGCAACTATTCCAAGCACAAGGGTAAGGTGGTGCTTTGTGAATTTGCTCCGCACATAATTGCCAATGCCTGCACCGAAAAATGCACATATCATCTCGGTCAGTCCACCGCCAAGCAGAAATGTGAACGCTCCGCAGGCAAGTGCCGCCGCAAGGCCCAAAACAGGCGGCGAGTAAAGTCCGTGTATCTTTTCGATATCGTCAAGTTCATTGTGGACCTGTTCGCAAGTCAAACTATCGCAGCGGCCGACAAAATCGTTGATGAAATTTTCAAGACGTGTTAGCTTTGAATTGTTTACTCCCGTGTTAGTAAGGCAAAGAGACTGCGAAAAGCAAGCCTCGCCGTCAAAACAGGTGTAGTTTATGGACATAAGCCCGATATCTGCTGTGCAGGTCAGTCCCATACATTCCGACATGGTGTTCATGGAACTTCTCACACGCCACGCTCCTGTTCCGCAGGAGAGAAACATCATTCCCACCCTGCCTATAACAGAGGCTTTTTCTTTTAGGCTCGCCTTTGATACTGGCTCGTCCTTTTCGGCGTCTGTGAAATCGTGCCATGGGATATCCATGTGATTTTTCTTAACTATAGTTTGTGACATTCAGTATCACTTCCGTTTTTAAAGATCAAGGCTGTCTGAGCCTGCTTTTTTCATCATTTCCTCACGGCAGGCAAGCACAATGCCGTCTATCTCGCTGAGGTGCATGAGCATTTTCTTTTCAAACTGATGAACAGGCAGTAAAACGCCGATCTCATCAAATGATTTTCCAGCCTTTTCGCCTGTTTCCTGTCCGTAATAGACCATTGCAGTTGGGGCAGTCTGCTGTATCTTGTGGAAAGTATTCCATATAACATCATAGGTCTGAGCCTCGGAAAGTCCAAGCTTTACAGTGTCAGGCAGGGCGTAAAGTATAAGCACGCCACGTCTTTTGTCAACACGCTTTTCCTTAATGTTCATTCCGTCGGTATAGACCCTCATAAGGTCATATCCGTCTGCAAGATAAAGCTTTGAACGTGGTGCACAGCTGTGGTTTTTGTACACATCACGAAATTTCTCGAACTCATGCTTTGTGACAAGCTTTTTCTTTTCTTCAATGACATCGCCTTCAGGGGTCGTAAGGAGTTCAGGATTTTTTCCGGCTTTTCCGTGAAAACGCTTTGGTATAAGGTAAGCCTCTCTCAGCAGATCGAAAAGACTTCTTCCACAAAGCTCCAGAAGAAGTGCACTTATATCACCGTTCGTATATGCGGTCAAAAGCACCTGCACAAGATGTTTTGGGTCAGGATCGGTCTGCATATCGTCGTCACTAAGGTGATCGTAAAGCACGCTGCTGAGCCTTTCGCAAGCTCCTTCCGATGCCATTATCCTTGAAAAAAACTGTTCGACTTCATTTTCTTTTGGCAAAACTGTTGGCATATTATTATCTCCTTTCATGTATGTCATATCTCAGCATTTGCAAACATATTACACTTTTTCAGTATCATTTTTTGTATCTCTGTAGCGGCGGCATTGAGTTTTTTGTCTGCATTTTCTGCAAGAACGATGCTCCTCTTTGGAAACTCTTCATCAGTTTTCAGAATATAAACATCGCCGCTTTGTGCCATTGGTTCAGGTATAAGGCCTATGCCAAGGTTGCTTTTCACAAGCGGCATTATCTGATCGGCAGTTGCGACCTCTATATCCGGCTGAAAATCTATTCCATGCTGGAAAAAGAAGTCGGAATAGAAATCATATGTCCTTGTGTTTCGGTTAAGTGATATTATAGGGTGGCTGCAAAGTTCCTCAAGAGTGAGCGTTCGCTTTGCAAGATCCTTTAGCTTTGTGCTGCATATGATAAGTTCACGGAACTCTCTGAGTTTATGAAAATTCAGCGAGCCCTCTGTGCTTATCGGCGTTGTTACCACAGCGAGGTTTGCAATGCCGCTTTTGAGAGCAGTCAGTGCCTGAGGGGTTGAATGGTTCAGCAGCTTTATTTTTATTCCCGGATATCTTTCATGGAACTCATTGAGAAGTGGCAGCATAACGCCGTGAAGTGCGGTCTCCGTCACACTTATGGTGACAGTTCCGCTTTGCAGGTCGTTGGCTTTTGAGATCTCATCTTCGCCCTCTGTAATAAGTTCCACCGCCTTTGAGATGTGCTCGTAAAGTATCTCTCCCTCAGGGGTAAGCGTGACGCCGTTTTTCATTCGATTGAAAAGCGTGCAGCCAAGTTCTCCTTCGAGTATTTTTATCACCCTTGTGATATTAGGCTGATTTGTGAGCAGCACTTTTGCCGTTCTTGAAAAGCTGCGGTTCTTTGCGGCATAATAAAATATCTTATAATATTCGTAATTTATATTCACTTTATCACTTTCTTGCTATATCAATATTTTATATCTTTCATATCAATTATATATTTGACTTATATATCTGAGATAATTATAATGGAAAAAGGAGAAAATTAAAGTGTATAAAAATATTTTTCTTGTTAATTTTTTATGAAGGAATATGATAAAATGATGTTACGATCAAGAAAACAAATGTCTGAAACCAATATGCTCATGATACTTCTGACCATATCAGGGGGCTTGCAGGACGCATATTCGTATTTTGTGCGAGGTGAAGTTTTTTCAAATGCACAGACGGGAAACATTGTGCTTATGAGCACATATGTCGCAAAAGGCAACTGGCACAGGGCGTTGCACTATCTTATACCTGTGCTGGCGTTTGCAATGGGGATTTTCATAGCCGAGCGTCTGCACGCACGTTTCAAGGACGTGGGATTTATACATTGGCGGCAGATAATAGTTTTCACGGAAATGGTGCTGCTTTGCATTGTGGGGTTTATACCGCTTGGCGGTTCATACGATTTTGTTGCGAATGCACTTTCATCATGTGCCTGTGCAATGCAGGTGCAATCGTTCAGGAAAGTAAATAGTTATCCATACGCAAGCACGATGTGCATAGGAAATATGAGAAGTGCAATGGAATCCATAAGTGCATACATGAGGATAGGGGACAAGTCGCTGCTTAGGAAATCGCTGCAATATTTTCTTACGATATTCGTATTTGCCTGCGGTGCAGGAATAGGTGGAGCATATTCATTATACATAGGCAATGAGTTTATATGGATATCTTGTGCATTGCTGCTTATATGCTTTGTGCTTATGTTTATAAAGAGTGAGAATGATATGATGAGGGAGGATATGTAGGGCACATTTCGGTTAGTATTGTATTATAAAGGTCAAAAGCCGCAAGGTCAGACAGCTTTTTTCGCTGCCCCCTTGGACAAAACTGATTTTATGTAGTATAATTATATAAAAAAACAGGAGGAAAAGCTATGTCAAACTTAACGATCAGATTTTATTCAAATTGCCTGCGGAGATATACCACGTTTAAAATGTACCTGCCATGTGATATAAGGCAGGACTGGGGGCAGACAGATACGAAATACTCGGAAAACAGCACCAAAACGCTTTTCTTGCTGCACGGTTTTACAGGCGACGCAGAAAACTGGGTGCCTGAATATCTTTCGGACAAGTATAATTTTGCGGTAGTTATCCCCTCGGGCGAAAATTCTTTTTGGCTGGACGGACGCTCGACTGGTCATCAGTTCTGCAAATTCGTCGGCGAGGAGCTTGTGGACTATGTAAGACGAGTTTTCAGACTTGCGAAAGACGGCAGTGAAACATACATTATGGGTCTTTCAATGGGCGGATTTGGTGCACTTCATACAGCATTTGCATATCCAGAAACCTTTGGCAAGGTTGCTGCATTATCTTCGGCTCTTATCGTACACGAAGTTGCAGGAATGTCAGAGGGGCAAGGCAACGATGTGGCGAATTATGAATATTACAGAGAATGTTTCGGCGAAACCTCTGAGGTGCTGAACAGCAGGAACAATCCCGAATTTCTTATAGACAAACTTCAGCGAGAGGGCAAAAATATCCCAAATATATTTATGTGCTGCGGTACAGAAGATTTCCTGCTTGAAAACAACCGTGATCTTCACAAATTTCTTGAAAGCAGAAACGTTTCTCACGAGTATTTTGAAAGCAAAGGCAACCACGATATGATTTTTTGGAGTGAGTATGCTGAAAAGGCGGTCAAGTGGATGTTTGAGGAGAAGTAAGAGCGGTGATGTCTTTGCGGTTTCTTATGTGATAATATGAAACACAAGAAACCTCATACAAACTGCACAATATAAAAATACCCCTTGAGAAAGGGATTTCTCCTCTCTCAAAGGGTAGGTTGGCAAACTGGAATTTATCTGTCTCTTTCTTTATTTTTATCAGCATTTGCTCTTCTTTTTATTCTTAATATTAAACTATCAGGACTTTTCTTTTCTTCCGTATTTTTGCCTGCATTAGCTCTTGCTTTTATTCTTGATATCAAATTATTTGTATTTTCTTTTTTATTCTTTTCCATATAATTAACCTCCCTACAAATTCCGATTTGTATTTCTGTTTGTTTTAAAAATGGGCAATCCCGATTGGAATTGCCCATTAATTCAACAAATTATCTTACTATGTTTACTCCAACGTCTTCATCGTAGGGAAATACCAACACCGCCTTTTTATATCTTTCCAAAAGCTCGCAAACCCTTGATTTTACCGGATTTGCGACGTTTTTGTTTTTTACGAAAGTTTATATATTCTCGCAAAACCTACGCCATTTTGGCGTAAAATTGGCGTAGGTGGATATGGTGGAGTGGTGGGATTCTACTATAAAACAGTTTAGATTTTATTGGGCTGAAAAAATTAAACAGCTTTTTTAGAATCTATCTTCCAACTCATCGTTTAAAAGCTTTTCTTTAATGATAATAGTGTTCTGCCATTGATATTCTCGCTTGACAATTCGTAGATCTCATCTAACTCAAGCATTAAGCCGGTGGGGTTTCGTCCTATTATTACATATTGGTTTTGCGCATCAAAAGCAATATAGTGCCTCATTTTATCGTCCAACAGAATATCTGCATTGTCTATTACAAAAAGCTTATCCTTCGAATTTTTTATCGAAGCTTTGTAATTCTTTTTTTGGTCAAGGTAATTAAAGCACCTTATTCTTTTATCATTTGCAGACAGTTCTTCAATAAATGAATACAGAGCGGATTTGCCAACGCCAGAGTCGCCTGTGATAAAAGTAACGTTGTAATCAAAATGTAGATCAATGATGAAGGAAGTGTGGGTAGTATTGATCTCTTGCATCACGATCGGTTTAATCTTCATCGCTCCACCACTCCTTCAATTCTTCATAATCATCTATTTCTCTGCATTTCTTCTTACTCTTATCATACACGTTCACTCGTGTCATATCAAATGATATAAGCGGATAATCACAACAGATTTTTCCTTCGTCAAGAGAATAGATCATATCAAGAGCATTATCACCACATTCTCTTATGTCAAAAATCTTATCAGTATTGTACATTATATTCAATACCGTCTTGCAACTACCGGAAAGCTTATCGGTGTTCAAAGTTGTCCCGTCAAAGCGTGATTTAATCGTATACGGCCCGGTCAATTCAGCGTGGTCAATTTTTTCAATTACTCTATTTGCCCTATTATCCAGCATTTGAGCAGTATATTTGTTAAAATAAACATCGTTCAATTTAACAGTTTCTATTGATTTGGGTATCTGACCGTGTTTATATATTGTAATCATTTATTACCTCTCTAACTGCAACATATCTTTTAAAATGGAACACTGATAAATTTGTCTTGCCTTATCTTCTGAAGAAAGCCTGTCTGTATCCAAACCGCAAATGTCGTGCTTGCCATTTCTTGTGTACATTCTGCTTGCGTTTTTATGAAGTTAAAACAATTTTCACGTCAGATTGGTTTTGTCAACGTATATATCCTGTTGCAAACAACGCTGAAAATCCACATTATTAGGATTAACGTAGATGCCCATACAGCCTGCCTCCTTGAAAATATTTGTTATTCCTATTATACCATTTTTCTGCGGGGAAAGCAAGCTGAATCGAAATAACAGCCACACCCTGTGCAATCAAATCAACACAGAGTATGGCTTGTCTATTATTATTCCATTGCATTTAAAATAGAATAAATATTTTGTTCGGATAAATATCCGGAAGGGATATGGCTCTTGTTCTCGTGATACTCAAGATTTGCTCTGCCATTAGTTTCTGCCACCAGCAATGCAGTAAAAAAACGCTCCCAACTGAAATACTCTTCACAATCTATATGTTCTGCCGGGTCAGCCAAAATCTCTTGAACATTATCGTTACGGTCAAAAATCGCCGAGCGAAGAATAAGCCATTCAAAACTCTCCGGCAAAAAAAGATCGATCTTATTATTTGATACAGACTTTAAATACATAAGCTCTTTGATTTCTGAACCAAGTGCCGCAGCGTCGGCTATTACAAGAATACGCTTACCTTTATGCTGTTCCAGTAATTTTACAATTCCGCTCTTTCCGTTAGAACTGATACATTCGAGATCGTGATCTTCAGTTGCTTTCTTAAAAAACTGAAGACCCGACCTGCTGTCTTCAACGATTACAATATCATACGGAAATGCTGATATATCATTTTTTGAAATGTTCTTATATATCTTCTCGAACTTCGGTTTTGCACCATTTTTATGGATCTTCCTGATAGCATCTATACTGTATGGAATTTGCGCCAACGGCTCTCTTGTTACAAGAACATAATAATTATCAGAACCCTGAATCGCTTTTGCAAACTCATAAGAAGATAGAAATGGTGTACTTTCTTCAACAAAAACAATGCTCTCGTGGGTATTTTCAAGAATGGTTTCCCAATTAGCATTTGACAATACAAGGCAAGGTTTACTGCACTTTAAAATTACACCACTTTGTTCATCAAGTTCGGAATAGTTTCTCACCATATTGATGAGTTTCGTTTTTCCAGTGCCACTGTCCCCTGTCAATATCGTTACATTTCTCTCAAGAGTAAAATTAAACGTTATGTGCCTGTTTTTTATTTGTATTTTTATTTTACCCCTCATTTTCTTCACCCCTCAGATATCTATCTGCAAGCATCAAATATTCAATTGGGTCTGTAATCACTTTTCTTTTCCCTTCATTTATTATTTTCACAGAAAAAGACTTTCCAAAGTCCATCAAATGATGCAATGATACCGTAATATCCTTGTTTTCAGCCATTTCAAGCAGATACTTTGAGCAGTTATCTCCGCAATTTGAAATATTGAAGATCTTTTTAGGCTGATTATATATCAGCAAAAGAGTCTTAACGCCCGCTGACAATTCCGTTGAATTAAATTTGCCAAAAATATCGTTTTCTATAAGATCAGGGCCAATTACAGTTGAGTCATCAATATCCTTAATGATCTTTTTTGCAAATGGTTCCATGACCCACATTTTATCATACTGATTTGCATAATAGACCTCAGTATTGTATATTTCTTTAGGGTGTTTTCCAAAAAATATTCTAAGCACAACACCATCTCCTTATAGCTATTATTCACAAGCAAAACGGACGTATACGCCCATACAGTCTGCCTTCTTGAAAAATTTTGTTATTCTCATTATACCATTTTTCTGCTGGGAAAGCAAGGGCAGAGTAAAGTCTGTCAGATAAAAAAACACCAATACAGCCGCCAAGCCATATCGGGGTCGATGATAAATTTCGGCAATAAAAAAGATAGCCAGACGCATCCGACTATCTTAGGCTTAGTCCGCAGACGTCAGCCGCTATTCTATATTATATTATACTACATCTGCATAAAAAATGCAAGTCCCCTGTAATGTCGAATCGGCACCAGGTGTGGCTATTATTTTGATAATAATTTAATGTACATCTACAAACTGGGAAATATCATTGTTTTTACATAAATCAAATTTAATTTTCCGTACTAAACATCAGTCCTACAAAACTGGGTTTTATTCGTATAACGTCAATCCTTTGTTTATCTAATTCTCTACATAAGAATCAGATAATATAAGCACAAATTCTTTCTACAATTGGTTATTCATTATTATCAGTACCACAGAAACAACAAAATCCTTTAGGGTAAAAGGCGTTCATTACAGAGATACCCTTTTTATCACATTCCCAGCAAGCTTCATCAGATACAGTCTTTTTATCAGCTCTATTATATTCAGCTAATTTTTTTACCATTGGATTTAATTCTTCTTCAATATACACCATTAATTCATTTTTAAAATCATTTAATTCAGAATCGTCAAGTTCGGATTTACTATCTACATAGATACCACCTAAATCATAATCTTCATACCCAGAACCATTGTGGTATCTAATTTCGGCTTCAAATAAATATTTATCATTTTCATTCGTTTTCCTACAGCTAATTGTTGCTGAACTATCTGAATCCATATCACCATCCAGCCAAAGACTAACTACTACTTCTATTTCAGATTCTTGTACTGCATTTGATTGAACTTTAAATAATATCTGTTCAGTTGTTTTCTCTTCAATTGCATATTGTTGACCTATGCTAAAACATGGATTAAAATATAATTCATCATAAATTTCGGTGTATAATTCATCTAACAACTCGTTAAATTTTTCTAGAACTCCATCACTCGTAAGTATCTCAATGCCTGTTTCCTCTTGAATTCTATCCCTCCAGTAGTTTTCTTCCCAATCTCTTTCTTTTTCAGCTTCTCGTTCTGCCTCTTGTTGTGCATTTATGGTCATATATTGTTCTTCTGAAAGATCTGATTCTTCAAATTTTTGATCTGCAATTTTAATATATGATTTTAACAATTCTACATTTTGCTTGATTTTTTGCATACTAATCCAATTTAATAACTTATTGTGAGCGATATGATTTCTATTCTTTATAAAGTCAGTAATTACTGACGATTCGAAATTAAAATATTGCTCAAAAATATCTTTCCATATGTCCACCTTTACTTTTCTTTTTTTCTGAATATATCCAAGCACTGCATCAGCACTCTTGTTCTTCTTTTCGTTTAGAGCGTTCCAATCAGCCGATGATATTGCAATATTTTCATCATAAATTTTTCCCTTTTTAATAATTTCTATCATTGTTTCTAGTGTCATTGAAAAAAACGTATCATCAACACCCTCATATTGAGGAGAAATCCGTCGGAAATCTTTTACAAGATTTTCATAACTTGAATCGTATTTCTCCATTCCTATTTTCTTTATCCAATCAACTCCAATATGACAAATCAGCACCTTATTTACCAGTACTCTCATTTCATTTTCCGCTTCAAACACCATTGGATAAAGCGTTGTACATAATGCCTCTGATTGCTCATCTGTCATCCATATACATCTATCCCAATCACTAATCAATCTATTCTTTATTGCAATTTTAAATTGTTCCAACAACATATCATATTCTTCTCTTGGTTCAATTTGCTCAAGTTTTACTTTTAACCTTGCTTTACTATCTCCATATGTATCAATTGTAAACGATGCCCGATATTTGGATTCCGATAAACAAAAATCAAACTCTTCACTTGCAATTCTTTGCAGGCACCCTATATAATCAATACTTCTTTCTTCTTCAAATTCCCCCACAACATCCGCAAGTACTTTTTCACAGTATTCTTTTCCTAAATATTCTGTTTCAGTAACAGGCATTTCTTCAAAATCAGAGTATTCAACCTCTTTGCTTTTATAAAGCTTTGTTATGTTTTTTATTCCACTAAATAATATCTCAATTATCATGTTTCTATCTTCTTTCCTTTGTTATATTGCGGATTACTTTACGAAATGATCCATTTGGAATGTTTTTAATGATTTTATTTCAATCTCATATCTTATTGTCCGCCAGACAATAAGCATCCAATGTCACAAAAACTTGATCAATTTCGATTTGTATTCCCTTTTCCTTATCCTTTTCCCTTACCTCGCCAAAAACTTCTGATACTTACTCTTAGGCTTCTCAGGTATCGTCATAATAAGCCTGCCGCTTGCTATCATTGGCTTGACGTACCTTTCCATAACGTAAGCGATCGTCATTCTGCCATTGAAAAACTCCGCTATCTCATTCCTGCTTCTCGGCGTTTTACAGAATTCAAGTATCTCAGTTTCAATGTCATCTATCGGCACGCTTTCGGCGGCGCTGTTGTACAACGTCACCTTGAATACGCCTCTGTCGCTCTCAAATTTCGGTGCAGTCAGACCGCTTTGTTCCATTGCATTTATTATCGTAGGTATGCCGCTGTATCTGTTCTCCGTTTCACCGAGTATCTCCATAGCACCCGCTATCTTAGGGTTTCTTGTGTCGGCAGACACTTTCCCCAATCTGTCAAGGGTCATTCTGCCGTAAAGTCCGCCGGGATTTTCTATCTCAAAACGGTCGCTGAACATCTTTATGGTTATAGGCGTTGTGTCCGTGTGGATACTGTAATCTCTGTGGATAATAGCGTTCAGGATAAGCTCTCTGATAGCAATTACAGGATACTCCGTCTTGTCCGTCCGCTTGCCCGTGTTCGGGTCTATGATAGTCGCAGTTTTCATATTTTTGCGCACGAACACCAAAGCATCATTCAGCATCTGCACAAGTGTTCCGTCTATTCGCTGATTGTCTATAAAACGTTCGCCGACGTTTGCCGTACTGCTTATCTCAGTTCCGGGCACAGACACAGCCGTTATGCAAAGCTGCGGAAAAAACGCCTGCGGGTAGTTTGAGAAAAGCATTATTCCGGTCAAAGTCGGTTTGCCCTCATCAGTAAAACCTTGCAAGCGGCATATTTCCTCATTTGAAAGCTCGGCAAGATTAGGCTTTTTGCTTTTCAGCAGGTCAAAATAAAGCTTGAATGTGTTGGTCTGAATGTCCTTTTCAAAGGCTCTTTCGCAAGTTCTCAGCTCGTCGTGAATGCTTTTTTTGAAAGCCTCATAGCTGTAAACCTCATATTCCGTCATAAGTCTGTCAGCGTCGCCCGACCTGACATATGAGCCTTTCAGCCTGCCCACACCGCTGTAAAAGCAGGGTTTGTCAGCATTATCTATCTCCTGTATCTCGGCGGATACGACAGTTTTGCCGTCGATAGATGCAACGGAAAACAGCGGCCTTATCACAGGCGTCATTTCCTGACACTGCGCCTCGACCTTTTTCATAAGGTCAGCGGCATCATAAACTCCGCAGACATTGTACCCGTCATTTTCATCTACGCCGAAAATAATAACGCCTCCGCCCGACTGATTTGAAAAAGAGGACAGCGAATCACGCACCTTAGGGCAACCCTTATTTGCCGCTTTTATCTCTATCTTGTTGCTCTCGCTGCGAACAAGCTGTATTTGTTTCACCATATCTACAAGTTCATTATCAAGCATTTTATCGCCTCCATAATATAATTATACTGATTTTATTAGAATTTGTCAAGATTGAATTCTTATAAAATTGTAATTTGTCTTATAAAAGTCTAATAAAAGCCGTATAAAATGAGGTGATGGCTTATAATTTGATATGGAAGTGCAAAAAAATCACCGATACAGGCACAAAGGCTTGTATCGGTGATTTTCTTTAGCCATTGTTATTAATAGAAAAGCCCGCTTATGTTAAGAACTCTCAAACTTCTGCATGATATTTACTAAGTTTATGTTAAGGACACGTATACATATATTAGAGAGTTAATTATTATACTTTAACTTTGTTTTATTTCGTTTTTTAGAAGTGCTATATCCTTATAATTGTCAATAGGCTTTATTCTATCAAGTATTTTTTGTTCAACAGCTTTCGACCAATATATTTTAAGCCTTTTCTTAGCACGAGTAATTGCTGTATAAAATATACTGTGCGTTATGAGTTCATCTATCTCATCAGTTATAACTATCTTAACAGAATCGTACTCCAAACCTTGGGCCTTATGGATAGAAACCGCATATGCTACCTGGAATGGAATTATTGTCTTGGAAGATATATCGTCATCTTCGTCTGTGCTTTTATTCTTACGCACATCAAATCGAATAATAGAATTGCCGTCACTATTAGTTCCAATAATTTCGAAGCTGCGGTTTTCTATATTTAATTCTATTAGAGGTTTATCAAGTTCTATATCAAATTGAATTGACTCTGTTACTTGTCCCTCATTTAAAATTCTAAAGTCCATGATTTTTGCTTTCATATTATTATGGATGACAGGCGACTCATCCTCTTCACTGTTAAAAAATGAATCAGCCGAATCGTTAAATAAAATAGGATCTCCGACTTTATACCTTTGTATACCACGATATATTTCCTTGCCATTATTGTTTTCTTGCATGAAGTGATTTATGTTATTAACACCATAAAGGCCACCATAATTTAAACAAAGAATAATCTCATTATCTGCAGCCGGAATGAAGATCGAAGTATCCAGATCCGCGGAAAATCCACCTGCTTGCAGTCTATCAAAAACATCGCTGTCAGATTTATCGTCTTTCATTTCTCTAACTTTATCCCACAAGCTTAACAATTGTGCGCTTTCTGTTCTAAATGGATCTTTCAGCTCGCATACTGATGTTTCAGGAATAAAATATTTTACCGCATTAAACCAATTGCCGAAATTAATTGCTTCAATTTGATATATATCCCCCACCAATATCAGTAATTCATATTGCGCAAGCTGCAATAAATCTTTCATATCGCAATTATTTACAGTGCTACTCTCATCTATTATCACAATATCATAATCTCTTTTCATATCTTTAGAATGTGAATTGTTAAATTTAGCAATAGTCATGAATTTACATTTCGACGATGCCGACACTTTTCTTTTGAGATTATTTACGGCGGGATTAGTATTTGCTAAATACAACCTTGAGGAATCCTTAAAATAGCTTGATATATAATTAATTAATGTCGTTTTTCCAGTTCCAGCAGCCCCATATATCAATGCTGCTTTTGAATGTTCAAACATATTTATTAAAGCCATTTTCTTTTCATTAGACACATCACTTCTATCTTGAGTACTGATCCAATGTTTTACAGAATTCGAGTGATTATTTATACCGGAGTTGGTCATATCTTTTATGGTTTTAATTATAGATACGGTGTCATTTCTATAGCTTTCTATAAAAATATAATCATTTTTTATTATCAATTTTCGTGCTTGCTGTTTATCAGTACTATACAATTTACTATTATATATATTCACTAACGATTCAACATTTTTGAAATGTTTATATTTATGGGAAACTCCATCTTCATTTTTTTCTAATGGTGTAAAAAGAATTCCTTTTTGTTCAATATTATTTTTTATATGCCAAGCCAATAGTTCATGTTCACGCCCTGATACATCAAAGCATTTAAAAATATCTGAAATGCTTGGAACATGTTTCCTAAGTGCAGAACAAAACGGCATTTCGTCAAAAGGAATAGACTCATAATGCAAATATAGACCCGATAATTTATAATAACCTGTGTATTCACGCTTCCATTTATGCCAATATCTTTTGTATTGTGCTTTTATTACTCTATTATTCATATGAAATAACAAATATTTTAGAATATTTGCACCAGGACAAAGATTTTTCAAAAGAGATCTACAATGTTTCAGAATGTCAAAGAAGAATGCAGATTTTGAATTCGGAACAATCTGATTGCGTAAATCTATAAAGTCATCATCAGATATATCAAGTATTTCAGATAAATTATCTCCCGTTTTGGTCAAGTACTGCGATAAATTATGTTGTTCCGCTCTTGAAAGTTTAGGGGCTGTTCCGTATACGATTTTAGCAAAATTATTAAATTCGCAAGGACGAATATTTACTTCCCACTTGACAATGATTCTTATAGGCATCGTTTTATCAAAGATTTCAATAGAATTATCAGCTATTGCAAACTTAACAGCATAATAATCGGATAATTCAATATCAGTAAACGCGATTATACGGTCTGTTTTGCTTGCGTTATCATTTGCGGGTATAAATGCTACTTCATAGTAAATCTTATTATTTACAAAGAATGGCTTGATTGATTGAATGTAAAACCGATCAAAACAATAATCATCACCCACAGGAGCACGGCATAAATCAATCTTTTCTGCAATTTTTTCATAGTAGGCTTTATAGCTATAATCTGTCTCAATATGGAATTTTCCAAGGTTATGAAGAACTTTCATAGAATAATTGTCATGAAGAAAATTCCTTATTCTTAATAGATACTCATAATATTTGAGCATTAATCGACTGGCATTTTCCTCTGCTAAAGTGCGATGAGACGAAGACACCTGTAAAAAGCCATGAAAACGAGAAATATGCTTTAACCTTGCTTGACTTTTAGCATACTTTACTGCCTTTTTTATATTCTCTTGATTATCCTCTATGTCGCCGCCGTTAGCATATATCTTCAGCATAATATGTTCAACGAAATGACGAAGTTGTGAAAGAATATCCTGAGAAATCTCGCCAGTTGTATTCATTCCCATATTATCGATATGTCGGCAAATAACCCTGTCGCTGTTTTTTATCTGCTCGTCAATCTGTAAAATTCCACACATATTTGGTCACCCCTTGTTACCGATCACTGTTCTTTTTCTTTCCAATACTTTTTTCATTTTACGTTTCAGTACATCGTATTCATCTAACGCAGCCTGATATTTCAGAGCAATTATTTTTTGCTCTTCAAGTGGTGGCAACGGGATCATAATATTCTTTACTGCTTCTATTGAAATGTTTTTAACTGCTGTGCCGCCTGAAACATAATCTAAGGCGGTTTCACCCGCTGCACTATCAAAAAAAGCTTGGATATAATACGGGTCTGCCTTGTTCTCGTCGATCTCAATAATATAGAGATTTCCTGTTGCAATAACAAAATGATCACTATCACAATTTACAACAGCAGAACGAAATGTAGGAGACGCCATCTTTGAAAGAACAATAGAATTACCGGGTATTACAAATTTATCGAGTTTTTTCGGCAATTCTGTGATATACTGCTGTCCTTCCTCAATATCTATTGAGCCATTTACTACATTTGCAAGAGAAATAAACCTGTACTTTGTTGGGATAATGGACTTGTATGATTCCAACAGTTCTGGTTTTACTTGCGAACCTCTTGAAATACTTTTTATAACCGCTCCAAAGCACACACCATCTTCTACAACAGGCTTGTCAAGATAATGAGATGCTATTAAATTATAGTCATGGTCTCGCATATCCTTCGGTAAAACATCTATCGTATTAACTCCGCCATTATTGATACAGTTAAGGATACTCTGAATATCATTTTCAGAAAGCGTATTCAGTCTTTTGCTTTCTTTGGAAAAGATGTTTTCTGCATTTATTAGTCTGATGGATTTGTTGTTACTACTAAAGACGATCATTGTTGTTGGTATCATAGTTTCGGCAAATAGTGCATGTGGAAGATTTATAACTGCTTCTATATAACCATTCTCAGCAAAATACTGACGCATATACATATCAGGCTTTGCAAATGCTGCTCCATTTGTCATAATTGCAACAGCTTTACCCGAAGCGTTTAACGAACGAATTATCATCGCATTAAATAACCAGTCAGATGAACATCTTGAAATATAGGTGCTCTCAATTCCGAAATGATCCTGCAATGAGCGACGACAATCATCTAAATCTGCGCCCTTGAGAGCAAAAGGATAGTTTGAAAAAATCCTATCATAACTTGTTGGATAATCATATGTCAATGCATTATTTATTACAAAAGAATAGTTATCGCCAAGAAGTGACCCTCTGAGAATGGCAATATCGTTTGCGTTAAAATTTAGTTCTACTCCAGTATATTCACCTACCTTTGTGTTTTGCAAAGCATATACAGGAAAAGTTGCCACTCCCGAACAAATATCAAGTACTTTATCATGTTCATTGGTTTCGAGTATCCCATCTGCCAGCTCCACTAATGAAGTTGGCGTACTCATTTTAAAGTACGAATTATCATAAAGAACTACTTCTTCTAATATGTCTGAATCGAACATGTCAATGTAACTCAAAACGATTTCCCATAAACCGTTCAAATTTCGTGAAAGAATATCTGAAATGTCAGGGGAAATATGTGCAGTTTCTATGAACGTGTCAAGAGTAGCTGTAGATATATTTGTTGTTTTTTCTATTTTACTCAAAACGTAAGCAGTAGAAACAACAGCCCCACCAATGTTCGATATTTTTCCACGATAGGCTTCACCAAGTTTGATTGAAACATCTCTAATCGTATCAATCGTATATTTCAAATTAATCCCTCCAAAATATTTTTAGGTAATTCAAAACCTTGATACAAGTATATCATAGTCTTCTTGTTCTGTCAATGTGTTTATTGGTAATTTATAACCTAAAATATAAATTTGTCGCTTTGCACAATTTGAGCGATGATTCACCTTGCAATATTGTCACTTGGCAACAAATCAAATAACTCATACATTTTCCCTATCAAGAATAAGATACCATAAAATTATTTATATAATTTGCATTATGAGAAGTTCCCCGACGGCACGGTGAAGTGCATTGAAGATGAGATACCGTTTGAGCTGCCGGAGGGGTGGGAGTGGACGAGATTACAGGCTATATGCGAACCAATTACCGACGGTACTCATAAAACTCCGACATACAGCGATGAAGGTTTCATATTCCTATCTTCAAAAAATGTCACCTCTGGACATATTGATTGGGATAATATAATGTATATTCCTGAATCTCTCCATAATGAACTATACGCAAGATTAGCACCACAAAAGAATGACATTCTTCTTGCTAAAAATGGAACAACAGGTGTGGCTGCAATAGTTGATAGAGATTGCATATTCGACATCTATGTTAGCTTGGCTTTACTTAGAATCATAGGATACATAATATCCCCTGAATATTTGCTTTCAACAATAGCAAGTTCAACCATACAAAACTATTTCAATTCATCTCTTAAAGGAATAGGCGTTCCTAATCTTCATTTGGAACACATTCGTACAACCCTGATTCCTGTTGCTCCGATTAACGAGCAGTATCGAATAGCAACTAAATTGGAGCAACTTCTTTCTTTTGCAGACAATATCGAATCCGACAAAACTGATCTCCAAACCACCATACAGCTCACCAAATCCAAAATACTTGATCTCGCCATCAGGGGTAAGCTCGTTAAGCAAAATCCCGATGATGAGCCTGCAAGCGTTCTTCTTGACCGTATCAGAGCCGAGAAAGAGGAGCTTATAAAACAGGGCAAGATCAAGCGTGATAAGAAGGAATCTGTTATCTTTAGAGGTGAGGATAACTCTTATTATGAGAAGATCGGCGATACCATCACTTGCATTGACGAGGAATTGCCGTTTGAGCTGCCCGACGGGTGGGCGTGGATACGACTTCAAACGTGCTGTCAAAAGGAAATAAAGCGTGGAAAATCTCCTAAATACGCTGAAAGCAGTGATACACTTGTGTTCGCTCAGAAATGCAATACCAAGTATGATGGTATCAATATGGAGTTAGCCCTGTATCTTGATGAATCAACGCTTGTGAAGTATCCTAATGATGAATATATGCAGGATAAGGATACTGTTATAAACTCAACAGGTACAGGAACACTCGGCAGAGTCGGCATTTATAGGAAAACTGATAATAGGCGTGGTAAGTCTGTCGTGCCTGATTCTCATGTTACTGTTATAAGAGCCAATAATGAGATAAGTGCTGAATATTTATACTTTTTCTTGAAAGCATATCAGCAGGAACTTGAAAAGCTCGGTGAAGGCTCAACCAATCAAAAGGAGCTAAAGCCATTGACATTGAAGAACCTGATAGTGGCTCTACCGCCTTATGCAGAACAGGAACGTATCATTGAGATTATCACAGCAGCAGTTGAAATCATGACCAATATAGAAAAGAGCCTCAGCTGAGGCTCTTTTCTATATCTTCAAGTATTCTGATGTATTTTTGAACGATATCGGCGATCTTTTCTTGCTCTGCAAGCGGCGGAACAGGATATAGCCACTTCTCAATATTATCCTTGCTTATAGACGGAGAGTTATCGCCTTTCATAAACTGATTCAAGCCGTTTACTACATAAGCAGAAATCATTAGTATATAGAGGTATTTCGGTATAAACGTCCCATTTGATGTAGCTATATAGAAACCTGTTGAAACTATACTGTCTGCATTATTACTATCCACCAAAGCTATGTTTTTAAGATATGGTCTTACAAGAGAAAACAGAATACTGCCGTCAAATACAGCTCTGTTTGCTCTGCTGGGAGCTTTTGCTGTTTCTGTTATCTTGGCTTTTTTGATTGCCTGATGCTTATTATCAATGGAATCAATATCAATGTACTTGAAATAAGTACCTGACGGCTTTCGACTCTCCATAGGTAAGAAACAGCTTGAGCCTCTGCACCATATCCACCCGTCGGGCAGCTCAAACGGCAACTCTTCGTCAATACAAGTGACGGTATCACCGATCTTCTCATAATAAGAGACAAAGACACATCTGTTATAATAGTAAGTGCAGGGAATTTCGCACCAAAATTATAACGGAGGTGTCTTTATTGAAGGACAAAAACAAATTTGAAGCATTTCTTAAACGCAGTAATCTTTCAGAAAACACGATCGATGTTTATCTATGGACGGTAAGGTATTTTGAAGAACATTATGACGGTATTACAAAAGAATATCTTCTTGCCTACAAAGGTTATCTTATGGAGAATTTTAAGCCTAAAACAGTCAATCTTCGTATTCAGGCTATGAATAAGTATCTCGTGTATCTTGGCAAAGAATCGCTTCGCATTAAGGCGGTCAAGGTTCAGCAGAAAAACTTTCTTGAAAATGTAATCAGCAATGCGGATTATAAATTTCTGAAAAAGTCACTAAAAAAGGACGGTATCATGGAGTGGTATTTTGTTGTATGGTATCTTTGTGCTACCGGTGCAAGAGTGAGCGAGTTGATTCGTATTAAGATTGAACACGTTGAAACGGGTTACTTTGATCTCTATTCTAAAGGCGGTAAGCTTCGCAGATTGTATATTCCCAAAAAGCTTCGTAATGAAACTCTTGAATGGCTCAAAACTCAGGAGCGTACATCGGGCTACTTGTTTCTGAATCGCTTTGGCGAGCGTATCACTGCAAGAGGTATCTCCCAACAACTCAAAAACTACGCTGAGAAGTATGGGCTTGATAAAAAGGTCGTATATCCGCACTCGTTCCGTCACCGCTACGCAAAGAACTTTTTGGAGAAGTATAATGACATTGCTCTGCTTGCCGATCTTATGGGGCATGAGAGCATTGAGACTACCCGTATCTATCTTCGTAAGACCGCAAGCGAACAACAGGCTATCGTGGATAAGATCATTACATGGTAAAAGAATAGCCGTCCTCGGCTGATATATCAATTCACATTATCCGCTATGGAATCAAGCAGGGAGAATAGCTGGCTAACCTTGTCGGCTATTCTCTTTTGTTCGTTCACAGGTGGAACAATCAGCACCGCTTTCCTTCCGTCAAGTGTACCGAGTCTCGGCATTTTCACCCCATATGAGCAATGATTTGCATATCGCAGAAATGTAGGGGACATTAAGTAGTATTTTGCATATTCAGGTAAAATATATTTGTTGAAGTCAAGTGGCAATATCTCAGATGTACAGTATCCGTCATCATCAACAAGAACAACCTTATTCAGATAAGGACGGAGTTTGCTGTATAATACCTGTCCTTTGTGGAATGAGTGCTTTGTGCTTGCTGAATTTCTTTCTTTTAGTGTTAACTTTTGCGATACTTTCCCCGTATCCTTTTCAATATCTTCTAAGTCCAAAATCCACGCTGTTTTGGGAATATCTTTTGTATCTACATTCGTACAGTTACCATAATCACATACTTCTCCAAGACAGCATATGCCCCAACTATATGGAATATCGTTAATTCTCCAATCGTCAAGTGTTTCAATAAGATTACCCATCCTAAGATAATAAGAGTTATCCTCACCTCTAAAGATAACAGATTCTTTCTTATCACGCTTGATTTTACCCTGTTTGATAAGTTCTTCTTTCTCTGCTCTGATACGTTCAAGGAGTACGCTTGCAGGTTCATCATCGGGATTCTGCGGAACGAGCTTGCCCCTGATAGCGAGATCAAGGATTTTGGATTTGGTGAGCTGTATGGTGGTTTGGAGATCAGTTTTGTCGGATTCAATGAAATCTACAATAGAGAGTAACTCTTTAATCTTAGCTATAATTCTTTCTTGCTCCGTTAATGTCGGCAATGGGACAAGCATTTGCTTCAATTCTGTTTTATTGAATTTAGGCATAGCTGTTCCAGCTGTCAACCGTTGTAAGTAATCTTGTCCAACGAATGATCTAAACACATATTCAAAAAAATCTGATGTAGTATTATAATGGAATTTAAGTATAATAGAGTTTGGAGCGAGAGACATTGGAAAATCAAAATAAGGAATTTTAAATACTTTACCTATGGAAGCACCGATATTACTTAACATCAGTTCTCCACCATACAATCGGGACTTATCTAAGAAATCATAGCTTTCCTTATCAATATAAGAAAGGTCTTTTTCAAAATTATTTGCAAAATCAACTGTCCGTACAAATAAAGCATAGTTCTTTTCTTTGTATGTTCTAACGTTTGCCTTTAAGGTAGCAAAACTGCCATTAGCAACATAATCGGTAACAAGTGTGGTTAATATATCTAACCTCGTCCACTCCCACCCCTCTGGCAGCTCAAACGGTATCTCATCTTCAATGCACTTCACCGTGCCGTCAGGGAACTTCTCATAATGCAAATTATCATCACCGAGGAATATAACAGTATCGTTCTTTATTTCCTTAGCTTTCAGCTTGCCATCCTTGACCATCTGCTGTTTTTCGGCTCTGATACGCTCCAACAGCACAGAAGCAGGCTCATCGTTCGGATTTTGCGGAACGAGCTTGCCCCTGATCGCAAGGTCAAGAATTTTTTGTCTTAATGCTTTTGTATCCATTATTCATCTACCTCGCCGATAAGACTTTCAAGCTGTGCAACGGCACTTGCGATATTCTCCGATTTGGTTTTTATCGTTTCAAGAAGCTCCGTCAGCGTATAGTCATCGCTTGTATTCACAGACTTAATCCAGCTTATATCAAGGCTTGTCTTATCTCGCTCTAAAATATCGTCGTATGAATATCTGCGCCATCTGCCGTTCGGGTTTTCCTCGCTCCATGTTTCCTGTCTTGCGGAAATATCCTCAGCGTGATAACACTCCACAAATTCATCGAAGTGGCTTTCTTTCAGCGGATTGGTCTTGCCGAAGGACGGCATTTCGGAACGGAGATCGTATATCCATACTTCTTTAGTATTGCCCTTATCGGCAGTACCTCTCGTGAAGAAAAGCACATTGGTCTTTACGCCCTGGGCATAGAAAATGCCAGTAGGCAGACGCAGGATCGTGTGCAGATTGCATTTCTCCATAAGGTCACGGCGTATCTTTTCACCGTCACCGTCTGCAAAAAGCACGTTATCAGGCAGAACGACGGCAGCACGGGCATGACCTGATTGATTTAGGCTTCTGTAAATGTGCTGTAAGAAGTTGAGCTGTTTATTGCTTGTGGGGAAAGTAAGGTCATCACGGGTAGCACGTTCACCGCCTTTTTTCGTACCAAAAGGTGGATTCGTCAGTACAACGTCATAGCCCTTCATCTGCTTTCCGTAATTTGAGAGAGTATCTCCCAAGTAGATCGCACCACCAATATCATGAAGCATTGCGTTCATAAGTGCAAGCCTATGGGTATCGTGAACAAGTTCACAGCCTGTAAATGCCTGTGTACGTTGGAATTCCTGCTCATCGACCGACAGATCAAACAGATCATCGGTATGTTCCTTGACGTAGTGGTCGGCAGCGATCATAAATCCGAAAGTACCGCAGGCAGGATCGTTACAGCGTTCACCGGCTTGCGGAGCGATCAGCCTTGTCATTACATTGATAAGCACACGGGGTGTGAAATACTGTCCTGCTCCCGACTTCTTTTCGGTAGCATTCTTCTCCAACAGTCCTTCATAAAGGTTGCCCAAGCCTTCTTCCTTTGCACTGTACCAGTCAAACTGGTCAATAGTGGTGATGATTTTTTCAAGGTTTTTAGGCTCATCAATGTTAGTCTGTGCGCCCTGATAAATCTCACGCACACGACCTTGACAGTTCTCTCCGAGATGTTCCAAAAGCTCCTTGTAGAACTTCTTCAGCTCAATACCTTGCTTTGAAAGCAGCTTATCCCAGCGATATTCTTCGGGGATAGCCTTTTCGGTATCGGTTTCCTTACACATCTTCAAAAATAGTATATAGGTAAGCTCCGTAACATACTGCTGATAGGTGATACCATCATCACGCAGTACGTTGCACAAATTCCAAAGTTTCGCAACAATTTCCTGATTATTCAAGCTACGATTCCTCCATCGTCATATAAGTATTGGTTCAGTTCCATAATAACTTCATGGAGCTGTCCCTCAAATCGGCGATCAATGCCTTTGAATCCGCCGTTATTCTTGAAAGCACCCTGTTCAAACATCTGCTCATCAAGTACAGCTTCTTCAAGCATGACCTTTTCTATACGTTTCAGCCAGTCAAGCTGAACCTTGTTAAACTTGTGGTTCTGTCTCAGCTTCGCAAAGGCATTTTTAACTCTTGTTTCATGGCTTATCAGCGCTGAGCCGATAGCCTGCTGCCGAACAAATGCGATAATATCCGCAACAATATCTTCGTTTGTCATTTCATTCCAAGCTGTGTTGAGCTGCTTTTCCGTGAAATCATGACGGTCAAGCTCTATTTTCAGCTCTTTGAGAGTAGCCCTTGTCAGCTCAGAGGGGCGAGTGCATACGATTTTGAGTGCATTTATCTCACTAAGGTTCTCCACAACAAACTTCCTGAATGCTTCAATATAGTCTTCGGGTTTGCTTGCCTTGCCGTAACCTCTTTCATGTGATATGACCTCATCATCATGATCGTCTATTACAACGGGACGCTTTCTATGTGTTCTGTCTTTATCAAGCACAGCAAATGCCTCCGAGCATTCCAAAACTCTCTTTGTGGAGTCGGCAACTTTGCCATCGTTCAGCTCTTTTGAAAAAGCATTAAGGTCTTTACCGCCTGTCAGGTATATGAACTGCTCCAGAGCCTTTGCACTGATCTTTCGGCTTTTCCTTTGCAGTTTGGCAATAATCAGACTAAGCTGATATGCCTGTTTGTCCTTCTCAACAACTCTCAAACCGTTAAGCAAGTCCTCAAAGGTAGTCTGGGGGTTTGGTGTAACAGGCTTCATATTGCTTACAGGCTCTAAGGTTTCATAGACACCTACGGGATCATAGATCTCAAAGTGGTCTTTGTCTATCTTGCTACACAATCTCGTAGCTCTGCCGAGCATCTGCTCAAACAGGATACGGGACTTGATACGGCGCATAAATACAAGATTAACGATCTCAGGCACATCAATACCTGTTGTCAGCAAGTCAACAGTAACTGCTATTTTCGGATAGGCTTCGTTCTTGAATTGCCGTATTGCTTCAAGTATCTTCTTTTTGTTGCCACCCTCAATACTTCCGGTGATTTTCTTTACAACATCATTATCAATGCCATATTTCGAATAAATATCTTTGAGTATCGTTACAATAAGGTCAGCATGTTCATCATTAACAGCATAGATAAGCGTTTTGCCCTCACCGTCAGGATTGAAGTCCATAGCGATTTCATTAAATACGGCTAAATTGAACTTTTCAGTAATTACGTCCTTATTGAATTTATCTATTTCAAACTTCATATCATCCTCAAGCTCATCGCTGTTGAGAACTTCGCCCGTGTTCGGATCGTAGATAGCGAGCGTTTCGCCCTTTTTGTATTCAATGCCGTTATCACGGAGCTTGGTGTGAATATCGTGCGGAGCATCGTGATCGACAAGATAACCGTCAATGACAGCTTCTCTGTAAGAGTATGTAAACACGGGCTTTCCGAATATCTCTGTTGTATGCAGAGCAGGGGTAGCCGTCAAAGCGACCTTGACAGCATCGAAATACTCTATAACAGTACGATATTTGCTGATATAATCTTCCTGATTACGATACAGCATTTCATCATCGCTAAGTTCTTTGTCGAGTGTATAGCCCCTATGAGCTTCATCAATAACGATCAGATCATAATCAGAAACGGAAGGCATTGTATCATCGTCACTGTAAATTATACGTTTTACAAGGCTTTGCACCGTAGCTATATGTATTTTTGTTTCCTTATCTATTTCTTTTTCATCAAGCCCTTTAATGTTGTATATCTCATCAAGGGTCATTAAGTCTTCTATCTTGACTTCTTTAAATACATCAGCCGCCTGCTCGCCGAGTGCTGTTCTATCAACAAGGAAAAGGATACGCTTAAAACGATTGCTTTTGATAAAACGGTATATCATTCCGAGAATAGTTCTTGTTTTTCCGGTTCCCGTAGCCATGGAAAGCAATGCTGTTTTCTTTCCTTCAACGATAGCGTTTTCGGCTGCTTCAATAGCTCTTATCTGGTATTCACGCAGATTCAGTCCGTCAGGATCACGTAATAGATCAAACGGGGTATTCTGCAGTACCTGATTTGCTGCAGCAATATCTTTATCGAGCATTTCTATAAGTCCATCAGGACTAAACCAACCTTGCAGCGCTTTAGGCGTATTTGCACCGTCACGCAGATCAAGAAACCATATTCCAGATTTTTGTTCTATCTGTTTGAGATACTTTCTGCCATTAGTAGCAAAAACGAATGGGACTTTATAGCCGTTCCAATCATTGATAACATACTGGTCATGCTCAGATTTTATCATACGGGCGTAATCCTTGCACTGATAATCGATAACAGATGGGATATCTACACTTATTTTCTTTGCTTCAATAATAGCGACAAGTTTAAGTCCTACAAACAAAGCATAGTCTGCATAGCCGCCACTAGTTACCGTAGAATCAGTTGGAAATTCAGCAATAGCAATATTACGTCCTTTTTGCGGTCTTGTTCCTTTGGAATATCGGAGATCGTTTGTATCAACTTCCCAACCATATTTTCTAAGCTGGTCGTCAATAATAATGCGTGTTTCGGCTTCGGAAAGCTCCATTGCCTCTGTAACTTCTGCCGATTTGTCGGCTCTGTCCTTTGCAGACGAACCCTCCGTAGCTGTTATAACAGGTTCAGCTTTAGCAGCGTTTGCGAGCTGTTCCTCTAAGTCCTTTATAATGCTTTCATAATCAGGGACAGGCTTATTTTCCGGCATAACAAAATCAGGTGCTTGGAAGTTGTAGTCACCATAGACCTCCATGAACCATACAGCAAGCCTGAATGCCATTCTAAGCAAGGATTTTGCGGTATCAACAGAATCTTCGTATTTATGAACGGCATCATTACGCTTCATCCTGAGAGAATAAAGTATATCATCAATTCTGCCGCCACGATCTATAAGCCCTTCACGTTTCAGGATTTTTATTCTATTAGCGTGGGTATTATCATAATCAGGCTCATCAAGCCCTTCATTTGCAAATATCTCCTGTACAAGACGTTCAGCAAACATTCCGAGTTTATAAATACAAGCATTAGGATCATTATATAGATAACTCTCAGCAGTTTTTCCGATTTTCGCAAGAGCTTTCCAATATCTGCCTAGAAAATCAAAATTAGATGTCATGTTGATTTCACCTCTGTCACAAAGGAACTTCCCATAATATTATACTATCAGAAGTTATATATTCACATCACATTATACCACATTTCCCACAAATAGTCAATCATTTAGCTGCGTTTTTTATTGCTTTGTAATAAAAAATGAAGTAAAGTCACTAAATTTAAGGTAAAAAAAAGCAGCCTTCCGACTCCTTAAAAAGCCGAAAAGCTGCCATAACAAAATTCAAAAATATCAGCTCAGCGAACTAATATAATACCCTAGTGTACTCTTAGGATTAAGCTCCGAAAGATCAACAGCTACGCCTACTGCCATGCCTAGCCGCTCGCGGTCTGCCTGCGATACGTCGAACTCTATGCCCCACGCGTTGCCGTCTATGTTTATCCACGCCGTCGGGCCGAACGTTCCGCCGTCAAGCGTTGCGCCCTCCAGGCTCGGGCAAATGGCTTTCAGCTCGTTGTACGTCATTCCAACCTGCACGCCCTCGGTGATGTATCCGCCCGGCGTGACGTGTATCGCGTACGGAAAATCAAGCGTGCCGATGTTCTGTATGTCCATGGTGTAAAAGCCTATCTTCGTGTTCGGGTACACGTCGTCGTTCTCCACAGCGATGATGTTTTCCTGCCCCACTGATATAAAATCCATGCTGAAATCGTCGCCCAGTTCGGCAAAAATATCGTCCGCCGTTTCGTAGATAAGGTCGTTCGCATACACCGTGTCGTCGTAAATGTCATACGGCGCAAGCGTGGTCACGGGCTTAGTCGTGGTCGCCTCGGCGGTCGTTGTGGTGGTAGTTTCCGTCGGCTGAGCGGCGCTGTCAGATTTTTCGTCTGCCGAACTTCCGCCAACTTCGATAAGAAAAGTCGCCGAATGTTCGTCACCGTCTGAATCATAATGGCTCTCAGTGATCCTGAAATCGCCCGCATTGTCCACACCAATGCAAGCCTGAGCCTTGCAGGTGCTTCCGATAGGCGCTTCATTTGGGTTTCTCGCAACGTCGCCCGGGTAACTGTAACCCATAACGCCATTGCTGTCTATTATGGTGTCCTCCATGTCGAAGAAAATGCCCTTTGCTATGCCGTCCTCGTCCTCGTAACCGATGTTTGTATATTCGTAGTCCACGATATAGACCGCCGCAGGATTTTCGTCCGCATACTCATTGCGCTCAGCCGTTTCCGTGACGCCTGTAACGGTAAGCGACCACTGCCCGTCAACTGTCCAAGTTTCGCCAATGGTGTAGTAGTCTTTCTTCATGCTTTTTTTGCCACTGCCTGAATCGCTGTCTGAGCAAGCGGTGAGCAGCACCACCGCACCCGCGAGGACTGCTGCTGTTAGTTTTTTTATGGTCATTTGGTGATACCCCCTATATCTTGATCTCGATAGCTAGCAGTTTCTCCTCAGTTTTCTCGACCTCTTCAAGAACCGTGCTTCTCGTTCTTACAATGTACTTGTCAACCGTTTCATGAAGGTCATTTTTGATATCTTTTGCTCTCTTTATGTTTATCTTTATCTCTGCAAAAAGTTTTTTCATAAGCTCTTTGGTAACGTCCTGGTTCATGAATTTCAGTATTTTTCCCGTCGATTCGGCGATCCTTTCCACCTGCTGACTTACTTCTTCTTTGAAAGCCTTTGTTGCGTCAAAAAACATTATCGGGTCGTTCAGCAGTTTTAACGTATCCATACCAAAAACGATCGTGTAATACTCTTTTGACAGCTGCTGATAATAATTATACGCATCGTTAAACTCGCTATTTAGTTTCATTACGGACTTTATAACGAACACGCTGAATTCATTATTTATCTTCTCTTCAAATTCATCCAGCTTATGATGCTTTCGCAGAACAAAGCTTGTACTTGCCACCATATCATGAAGCTTATCGTGCTCGCTGCGAAACATTTCGTTGACGTGCTCTTTTATTTTATACGGCACTTTTACCTTGTAATTGTTCCACAAGTTGCGGATAATGCAGTTTACTACCTCTTTGCGTCCAAACTTCTTTACCTCGCCCGAGATAAGCTTTTTCTCATAGTTGTTTACAAATATCACCGAGTCAGCCGAAACGCCGCCGTCTTCAACTATGCGCCTTTTCATGCGCTCCGCTCTGTCGTCGTTCTCAGATTTGCAGTGGGTTATCACAACGTTTACGTTGTTTTTCTCAGCTATAAGGTTGTTTATTATGCTTATCTCAAAATCTTCCACTCTGTCAGAGTCGGCGCTAAGGCAGTAGATTATGGTGCTGAACCATTCATTGATAGAGTGCTTGTCGTATTCTGCTACCTTTTCGATTATCTGCTTGTGCCATTCGTCCGCTTTATCGGGTTCAAGACCCCAGCTGTCGCATATCGAAAAAGATATTCGGTCGTTATCTTTCAGCTCGAAAGAATATTCGTGCAGGCCCTCCGCCGTTACGGGCTTTCCCGCACCCGTCTCCGCGACCTCTTCGCCAAATATGTAATTCAGCAGACTGCTTTTGCCAACGCCCGATTTGCCGGCTATCAGTATATTAGTTTTTATCTTGTCGCCTTCCATTATTTTCTTGCTCCTTTTTTCGTATCCTTGAACATATCAACTACAGCTTTTACTATTCTCTCTACAATTTTCTGATCCTTGCCCTTGCTGATCTCTTTCATTACCTTTTTCAGATTTTCAACAGTAAAGTAGTCGGAAATTTTGGTGATCATAAGGTCTTTCGAGCCGCCGTTCTCTATGCAGGCTTTAGTGTATTCCTCGCAGATCTTCGTTATCGCAACGCCGAGGGTAGCCGTAACAGTAGTTGCCACTGAAACATTTACCGTGGCTTTCGCCGCGCCGCCGACAAATGGGATCACCGAAAGCAGCTGAGAAGCCAGCGTTTTTCCTATATAAGAAACGAAGCCCGCTCCGGCTAAATTTTTCACAGCGCCCTTCATATCATTATCTATTCCGTAGCAGCTTAAAATATCCATCGCCATTTTTACCTGTATGCCCATAAGCGGTACCGAATCGGAAAGTGGCACGGGTACAAATGATGTAGCCGTAACAATACCTGCGGCTAAAGCCGCGTATTTCGGTATCTTGTGCTTTATCATCATTTCTGCCATTTGACCCTGCGCTTTTTTGAGCGACGGGATAAAGCTTTCTCTGAGGTAATCGTCAAGATTATGATGTGCCCAGCTGTTTATCTCAGATTTCTGCACATACTCGTCGCCAAGATCGCTGTTAGTAGAATAGGTAAACACCTCAACGCCGTTTATCCTATTGCGTTTTCCGGCATCGCCGACAGCGTCCTTTATCTGAGCGACTTCGTTCTCGTCAAGATTATCCACCTTTGTAATAATAACGCACACGGGGATATTTCTCGCCTGTATGTCTTTTATCAGCCTTTCATCGAGATCCATGAAGCGGTTATTTATGCAGTACCAAACCTCGTGGATGTGCATACCCAAATCCGCAGGATAATTATTTTTGCGTTCGTCGATAAGATCTATTATATTTTTGTAAAAAGCGCTGTTTTCCGGCGTAGACGAGCTTTCTACCTCGTAGCCTTCAGTGTCGAACAGGGTAATGCTCTTTGAATGATACTCGTGTATGCCCCTTGTCTGCGGCTTTCCGCTGCTTCCGACAGGCGCGGCGCTATCCTTATCAAACTCGAAGAAGTCGTTTATAAGGCTGCTTTTGCCAACGCCGGTAGCTCCGCACACTATGATATTGATATTTTTTGAAGCATTTTCCTTTACTTCTTCATAGCACTTATCATAGTCAAAGTTTTTTACGTCAAATTTCTTGTTGATGTTTTCGTTCATGTCAAAAACTCCTTTTCCTTATTGATTTGTCAATTATCAGCTATAACTGACATAATAATACGTTTTTGTATGTTAATTATAACACATTCTTTTTCACTTTTGTTAAGCTGGCTGCTTAGTATAACGTTTTCGTAAGATATTTTTTTATTTTAACAAAAAACATGACACAATCCGCTTCTTATACAAATATCGCATTATTTCAAATACTTTACATCATTATATCATATTATTTCACATATTTCAACCCCTTTATAGGAAAAATTCCGACATAATGCATAATGATATAGGATAAAATATTATATATGGGGGTGCAAATAATGTACGAAAACAAATTCATGTATGACAATAATTTTGCTTTGAGGCTCTCAAAACTTCGCACACAGAAAGGTGTTTCCGCAAGGGATATGAGCTTATCTATTGGACAGAACGCAGGGTATATAAACAATATCGAAACAGGAAAAGCCCTGCCCTCTATGACCTCTTTCTTTTATATCTGCGAGTATCTGGACATTACGCCGCAGGAGTTTTTCGATGCCGACGCCGAGCAGCCAAAAGAGCTAAGTAAGCTTATCTCTGACCTGAAAAAGCTCAACAAAAGGCAGCTGGAGAACATTGCTGATATTGTTAACGATCTGGCTAATGGGAATAGGCGGTGAAAGGGGAAAAGGTAAATTTGTACGTCTGCCACATAGACAAGACCGACACTTTGAAGCATGATTATAAGGTAAATAGGTACAGGAGAGGTGAGTTCAGGGCAAAAAAATCACAGCCCCCTCGAAAGCTGTGATTCCTTTTCAACTCAATACTCCTCCGCCAACAGCAGCGTAATATGATCCACATCGTCGATCATATACGCCCTGCCGTTTACCTCCACGTCGGTCGGTATGAAATATTCAAGCTTAGCCTCGGGGCATTCCTGCATATGATAAATGTGCAGGAATTTTTTCTGCCCTTTGACCTCTGTCACTATCTCGAAAATTTGCAGATAATCAAGCTGTCCGCTGACCTTTTCTCGCATTTGCTCTACGGCTGAAAATAACGCCACTTGCAATTCAATAGGGAAGTTTTCTGCCACGCCGCTTGTGACGTATCTGCTTCCGCTGAATGTGTATGCCATAAAATACCTCCTAATAATATTCCCCCACCAGCACCCTAGCCTCCTCGATACACTCCCTCAACATACTCCTGTCGCAAAGCATACCCTCTATCTCTTCATCCGTGTAACCCATATCGTAAAGCAGCATAAGATCTTCCTGCGATACCCCGAACATTCCGCATATATCAAAAAGTTCATCATCGTCATAAGCGGGCTTTCTGTATCCATAATAGTTCCAGCCATAGCAAAATTCGTTCGGTACAAAGCTGCTTTTCTCAAAACGCCCACGCTTGTCAATGCTTATGATCTCGCCTTCCGTGACCTTTATCACTTCAAACGGCAGCTTTTCAAGGAAACTGCCTTTCAGCACGTTCTTCATAATGTCCTCGGTGGACGTGTAAACATACAGTCCTAATTGCTTGTAATGGATAAGGCAAAGCGGATTGTCGCCCTTTGCTATGAAAAGCTTATTCTTGTCGCTAAGTATCGTGAATACGAAAGAGCCTTCTACTGCCTCTGACATCTTTGCTATAGTCTTGAAGTCAAGTCTGCCGTATTTCTCAATAAGCTGTGCGGCAACGTAGCTGTCAGTTTCTATCTTGCTTTTCGGCAGATGTTCAGACTTTGCAAGCTGGCTGTCATTGTAAAGCACACCGTTGTGACATAAAGCAAAAGACCCGTCCGCAGTTTTGCCTGTGAACGGGTGGTTATTGTAAATGTACCTAGCGTCGCCTTGGGTAGTCATTCTCGTATGACCTGTGAGGATAACTGTGTCCTCAGGCACATAAAGCCTTACCTTGTGAGCAGGTTTTGCCCTCTTGAACACTTTAAGCTCGCCGTGTTTCACATACGCTATTCCCGTTGCATCCTTGCCCCTTACCTCAGACTCAACGGATAATCTGTTGATAAGTTCTTTCATCTCGCTCCTGCTGAGCGAACGTCTGTAATTTACAAATCCAAATATCGCACACATAGTTAATCCTCCTCGCTGACAGGCTCGTTAACATAGAGCCTTTTCTCTTTCAGATACCTGATAAGCTCTGTATATTCAGGCTTTATGCTAAGAACAAAATCCGCCCAGGATTGCTTGTTCATATCATCATCATTAAGGCATACTGCGTTTTGGCATATGCTGTCTACAAGTTCAAGCGTCGCTATAAAGCTGTTGAATTTTAGAGTGCCCCTGAACAGCCTTATCTCCACAGTATCAGCATTTGTTATGTTCACACAGGCATGTCTGCCCTTAGTGCTTTTCTTTGCCTTTTCAAGTATCTCTTTCGGCTTGTCATTGTAGCCGTGTCTTGCCGCCCAGCGGTCAACGCTGTATGCAGTACGCCGTGAGAACTTGAAAAGCTCGTTCCAATGGCTCTCGAAAAAGAACATTATTCTGCTTATGACTTCTTCCTGTTCCTCGTAGGAATATCCAAGCTGCTTTCGGCCTATATGGACGTGAAGTCCGCAGGTAGACGTATTATGCGAACGGTAGCCAAGGGAAAGCGCTTTTCTCACAATATCCTCCCACGGGAATTTCTTTCGATGAAAATCTATTGAGCAAGGGTGGCTGACAAGTTCCATTACCTCATCCAGCGAGCCGTCAGACTTTATGTAAAGCACTTCGTTCTGAACATTAGCTGTATCATATATCTTCTCCGCATTATCATCATATCTTCCTGCACCGTCTATCTCTAGTTCAACGCCGTAAAAACGCACGTTGTCTTCTTTCGGCAGTTTGTAGAACACTGGCTTAGGCTTGTAGTAATAATCGTTTATGTAGTCGCCGCTGTCACAGCAATCGTCATAACATTCACGGCAATAGGCGTTATCGCCGCGCCAGTACGTATCGTCGGAATGCACGATAGTTTCGCAGTTTGAACAGCGGTAGTAATGATTATCATAGCAATCTGTACAGAGGATAGTATTCTCATCGCTCACGGTATTCTGTTCGATACAGCGTTCGCCGCAATGGTCGCATACCACAGTTTCGTTATCGTAGCAATCCTGACAAAGTATCTCGTTTTCGACTTCATAGCATTCCGCCTCGTCCTCTAAAGCGCAGCCGCAAATGCTGCAATGGGTAAGTTCGCTCATTTTAAAACTCCTTTACAAAATACAAAAATTAAAGGCAGACCCGAGGCCTGCCTATGGTGTTCACTCGTCCTTTTCTGCGATGTAGGTGATGATCTCCTGCGCTATCTCCACCAGCACGCTGCCCACAAGCACGAGTATAACTTTAGCTTTGTTCATCGTAACGCCCTCCTTTCCGCATTTGCGTTACTTCATAAAGATGATGTATATTTGTAAAGATCAAGTTTCCGAAAAGTGCCGTACTAAACCGCAGAACATTAAGATAAACCGATATTTTTTTGAAAGGAATGATAAATTATGTTTGACAATATCCCCGATATACTTACCGCTAAAGAATGTCAGCAGCTTTTAAAGATAGGCAAAAACTCTATGCTTCGTTATCTTAAAACAGGGGAGATAGAGGGTTTCAAGATAGGCAGCAGGTGGAGGATTTACAAGTTTAGTGTTATTGAGTTTTTGAGGAAGAGGTGAAAAAAACAGCCGCCCCTGTACTGTGTTTTTTCAGTACAGGGGCGGGTGATTATCGTATATTCCATATAATCGACACTATTAAGTCAATAATATATGTAAGTTATAGTTATTGAAACAGTTCACAATCTTTAAGTATTTTTTCTATGATCTCCCATATAGCCAAAGACGGATTTTCCTCATAATACTCGTATTTTCTGTGTTTTTTCGGGACATTTACTTCTTCATTTTGTTTCATTATCTGTTTTGATCGTTTTATCGCCGTACGAACATCTTCAAGTGTAAGTTTAGATAAACACTTTTTAAAATTCCTTTCTTGCTTGTATTTATCCATACTCTCAAAATGCTCATTATATGCTCTGTTTATATATTGCAGGTAATTGCTTCTATGAGTTTGTGGCGCTTTCATCTCAGCCTTATGAAGAATGATCCACAAATCAAAAGTCAAATTGCTATATCCAAATTTGTATGTTACTTTTTTACCATGATTTTTAATATCAGCCATTTCATCAATAACTTTTTTTAATTCGGTCGAGTGTTGATGACCATTACTTTCATAATCACATAGATGCCAGATTTCAGTTTGGGTTATTATAGACATACGTTTCACTCGGCGTTGAGGACTTTTTTCAATCTTACTATCCAGTTTTACAGTTATAACAGAGTTAGGATCATTGTTGATGATTTTTTCCAGCCAGTCTAAATACCATTTCTCCGTGTCACCTTCAACGGAAAAATAATACTTGACCTGAGTTTTTCTTTTCATTATGATTTTTCCTCCTTTTCTGAAGCTATGAGTTCCTCGAATATCGGAGTAAAATCAATATCTTTTATTGCTCCATACCTGCTGACAAAGTAATTCTTCATATAGTCCTCACCTTTACGTACTCCATAAGTACCGGAAGTACCAAAGTCAGCTAACGAATAAATTGAACTTGCTTGGTCTTTATTACGCTCAACAAATTTGATCTCATCTCTTCTGAATATATTGCCATTCAAAAAGATTGGATTATGTGTATTGAATATCAGCTGTGCGTGATGAATATTGATTTCATCATTATGAAAGATATTTATTATGTTCATCAATGCCATTGGATGGATAGATGCATCAAATTCATCAACAACAAGTGTTCCACCGGTGTGTATAGCTTTAATGACTAACGGAAAAAGATTTACAAATCGGTAAGTACCATAAGATTCAAATATTTCTGCTGCAATAGCGAAATTCTTTTTGCCTTTTGCATTTTTCATCATAGAGCAAAGTATTGTTTTATTATCTTCTTTGTTATCTACATAGCCAAGTGCATTTGAACCGATACCAAATATTTCAGCCGCCTTGTTAGTGGTCTTATCAATATAGATCGTTTTCTTCTGAGGGTCTGAGAATCGTTTTATCAGCTGCATTGAGTCAGAACGATAAATCACCATGAATTTGTATGAAAACCAATCAACTATGATCTTGACAAGGTCTTTACTGAAAATTAGCTTAAATCCATTAGTCAGAAACAGTTCCTCATCATTAAGGCTGTTAAGAATGATATCTTCAGCAAAATCAGCTCCGAGTCCTTGAGCATATGGCACATAGTCGGAAATATTTGCAAGATTGCCGATCTTAAGACCATCTTCTCTTTGAAAGATCATATGCTGATTTACAAAAAGTGTTTCAGATACGATTTTACGATCGTAGTCCGTATCAAGAAAACTTCCAAGATCAAGTTTCAAAGCATACTCTATCAACAAACCATTTGTCGTAAACTTTATGCAGAATTCGACAGGCTCTGCTTCTTCTGACATATTATTCGGAATAAGCTCAAGCAAAAATGCAGCACGATTAGGCGAGGACTCATCCTCTGAATCACGGATATTTCCTCTTAGTACAATTGCCCTCATAACATCCATAGCTCCTATTATGTTGGTCTTTCCAGAAGCGTTCGGACCATAAATAACAGAAGAACACAAACCCCTGATTTTTTTCTTATTGCAGTTTTCTTCTAAGATGCTATAGTCAAGCTCAGTTTGTTTTGGCTTCTTAGTCATATCCAGTTCAGCCTCATCAATAAATGATTTATAATTTTTTAATTTAAAACTAAGCAACATAAAACCATCTCCATTTTGTAAAATTATCGCAACTTATTTATTATATTATAACGCAATTTAAGGACTTTGTCAATATTATTGCATACGATTTTGCAAGAAATATGCAAAATCAAAGTTTAAAACAACTTTTTATTGCTTTCATTACTCCACTAAAGCTTTCTGAAAAAACACCGACTTACCATACTTCTTTTTAGCCATTAGATATAGTTTAATCTCCTGATCTGTAGGAGGATAAAATCCCAGCAAAGAATCCAAAGACTGAATAAATGGTATTGGTCTGCCCCTCATTGTAATTGGAGAAACACCATAACGCTCATAATGCTTCTTTATATTATTCTGGCGTTTATCGCTAGGGTATACATTATCAAGTGCAGTTTGAAGATCTTCTTTCGGATACTTATCAAGTTCATCAAGCAAAGTGACCATTCTTCTGCACCTTGCCTTTTTATTGCCTGTCTCATCAAAAAGATATTTTATCATCATCTTGCTTTCAAGATGACAAAGGTTAGTAGGAAATTTAAAAAGCCTGTTATAAACGCGGCTTACTGATGACGACATATTTACATAAGCATTTTTCAAAGTCCGTTTTAAATTTTTCTCTAGGAAATGTTGTCTTATATATTTTCTCTTGCACCTAAGTTCTATTCTTAATGTGTCCTTAAAATAATCAACACACTTATTATAATAGCAATTATCAAGTGCAGCCTGATGCTTATTGTATACTACAAATTCAAATCCTTGAGAGTTATTTTCTATATTAAAAGAATTTTCTCTCATAAATGAAGGACAATTTTCCTCAAGAGATTTATTATTAGTATAACCATCATACATAGGTATTCTGTATAGCATCTTATTTACTTCCTTGATAATATTCTCGGGAATGCCATGTACATCTCTTGCGATGTCGAGTCTGCTAAGATTAGATTCATCTATGTCACCTATCTGGAAGTCTGAGTCGATCTTATCCATAATGTCAAACAGTGTCTCTATAGCTTCATCAAATTCATCAGTACTATGTATCTGCTTTGTCAGATCCATATTATATATCAACATATTCATATTAACTATAACTGTAATTAAAAATGGCTTGCTATAATTTTTAATTTCATTATTGGTACATTTTCTTATTTCTAACCTTATTCCATATTGAATATATTCTAAATTTATAAAATTTTGAAATCCTATCCATTTATAATTTTTACTATTAAAATTGCATTTAGAAATTAATTCTTTATATTTTTCTATATCAATAGCTTTTATTAGTTCTATTGTATGAATAAAATAATTACTCAATTTACGCACCGTCCTTTTCGGTTTATTTTAGTTTATTGTTGTCCTAAAATAAAAAATAATTAAATATAGACTAAATTAGATAGAATTATAGGTGTTTTATATCTAGTGGAGATAGATAACATTTATTAAGTTTGACTTTATATGATAAAAATAGCTATAATATAGTTTTTATAAGTAAATACTTATAAATTTTATTTTACTAAGAAAAAAATCCACTCCCTTTTTCTAACAAACAGGGCATGGATTATTAACCTATATATACATATTTTAGCTCTAATTTGAATCTATTCATCGCTATAATATTTATTATATTTTTCGTAAATTTCTCAAATTGACTTTCTGATATAATCTCATTATAATAGACACTTGAAAAAAATTCGAGCCTATGATAAGGGGGAATTTTTATGCAAAGAAAATCACATAAGAAAATGTGAATATATTTGCATTTCACTTTGCCAGTCGTAAAGCAATAAAGATACTTTTAAATGGAAATTATTAGAGTACACATATTATAAAAAGAATAAAACCGCAAGTACAAGCCGTTTTTTTGTATCAACAGCGTAAAACTTGCGGTTTTTAGTTTAGAAATAAATTTCAATGTATTTATAAGGAAATGAGTAGTGTTTGATGTAGCACTAGGTTTATCTCAATCTTGGAGTATGAACGAGATTCATATTTTAGCAACGGACAAAAGCAAACTTATCCGTTCTCCACTTAGCGAGGGACAGGATCCATATAGTGTAGTGTAAACTTCATCAAGGATTTTTTTGTATCTAATTATATTTGCTTTCACACGGCCATTATATGCAGAATATGGTTTATGATTTGGCTTGATCAATTTCACAAACGCTTCAAGCCAATCTTTAAGAGTGATAATGTCATCTTTGATACGTTTAGCATAGTTATTATTGAAAACGAACTGATCGCATCTTTTTAATGCCATAACAAAAAAGCGATGATTATTTTCAAAGTTGTTATTACCTTCAACGCCACAAGTACCGATATGACACGCTCTCAAAAGATCCCGAAGTATGCGGCTCTTCTTCAAACGCTCCAAACTCTCTTGTTCCTCTTCCGAAAGACTGTTCATATCATAAACGAACAGCCTATGCTCTTGCTTTACATTATCCTGCGAAACTGCTTTTTCTTCTTTAACTATCGTGTGTTCAGACGTAACCACCCTTATTTCACGTCCCAGCGGTTCCCATACGTTGCGTCTTAGTTCAGTACCTATTTGGCTTTTTCCATATGTTTCAGTTGAAGTGCCGTACCAATCAACAAGTGTATCACGGCCAATGCGGTTGCTGTCCGAACGCTCACTAATAAGAAAATGCCATACTCCCAGCAGGAAACAATCGGCGGTAAAGTTAAACTGTTTATCGACCATTTCTTTTTTGCTCGTACTTTTGCCGTTCCCGAAAATGTAAAACGCTGTATCGTCGACGATGTCCTTATCATCTCTTATCGCTCTCAGCAGTTCGTCTACCATTTGCCTGCATTTATTTTCATCAATGCAGTACAGAACAAATTCGGTCATAAACGCAAGTGAAGTCGGCGTATCGGACTGTACATCTTCTATAAATGCCGCTTTTATCTCATCTTTTTCCGGCATAAGAAATTTAAAATTAAAGAGTTCCTTTTTGCAATTTATCAGATTGCTGTTCAGGCTCTTCAATGTATCTGCTCGTTCATTATCATCAGTATACCATTTCAAAGTAAGTGCAGAGATAAAATATTTGAAGATAGTTGTCGATATTACAGTATTATTTGCTCCCAAAAATCTTCTTTCTGCTATAGCTTTATCTTTTCTGGTATACCTTGACAAGAGTTTCAAAAAGATACCTAGAGAAAGATACGAACTTTTCTGAGTTTCTTCCATTTGAATGTTTCCTCCTTTTCAACATAAATCAGCGCATATGTACAAGTAGCATAAAAATCGCTCTGAAACTTTGTGAGTATTCACTTGGCGTTAACCCGTTAACATCTTTGCGTTAACGGTTCTTGGTGTGATAAACTCTAAACAGACAGATGATCTGATAGAGATAAAGTACAACAAAAATACTATGTGTCAGCAGCTTTGTAGTGCTTCTATTATATCACTTATTTACAGATATTTCAACTACTACTTGCTTAAAAGGAGAGCTTCTTATGAAAACTTTATTATTAACTCCAAAATTGCCGCAGGAGTATATACTGAAAGACGGCTGTTATTACAACTCAAAAGGCAAGATAACGGAATGGTCGATAACGCAATTAGAGTTTTATTCCACTATCAATACCCAGCACAATTGTACTAAGTACGTCAGATTTCACATCAAGCTTGCTGAGCAGGATAAGACGTATAGTTTCGATTGTCCGCTAGCACTTGCGATAGAGGGAAAGGCTTTAGACATCTTTTTCGACTATCAAATATACGCACTTTGCAGCGACAACCTGTTTTCTAAATTCATATCATCGGTAGTGAAACTGAGCGTATTCGGTCAAACACCGGCAGAGAACTATGCCATAGACCAAGGCTATCTGAAACTGCCAAACGGCAAGATCGTTTTCGGCTTAGGCAACGAAGTAGTCAATGTTTCCGACGAAGACCCTGTTATCTCTGAAAGCACTATAAAGCTAAAGAAAAGCGATAACAGCGGCGACTTTACTTCATATCTTGACAAGCTTATAAATTCATCATCATTCCCGCCGGCGGCATTCATAGCGTCCTTAGTTGCTTATGTCAAGCCGATGTTTGAGAACGAGCTGGACGAATATGGTTTTACCATATACATTTACGCCGATTCAGGGCTTGGCAAAACGGAATTTTCAAAGCTGCTCAGTGATATTTTTGAAGATCACGACAACATCGTTTCATTGTCCAGCGATAAATATGCGATCAAGAAAGCCGCAAAGCTGAAAGATTCATTGATAGTTATCGACGACCTGAATCGCACGGTATCATCGAGGATAAGAAATTCCAACGAAGCAAAGCTCTGCGACTTTATACAAATGAATCAAAGCAGCGGCAACTGCCACTACAAAGACATCGAGGTGAAACTCGACAACATAGCTATCGTCACAGCAGAATATGTCATCAAAAACAACAGCACCATAAACAGGTGTCTGCTAGTCCAGCTTGAAAACGCCTTTGACAGCGATGAACTTACTCTGTTGAAAAAAGAGCACGGAAGGTACATTGCGTTTCTAAAAGACTTCATCTTGTGGCTGTGTCGGAATTATGAAAAAATATCCGATGAATCAGCGTATTACAAAAGCAAGAACGATAATAGCAATATCGGCAATGAAAATAGCGGCAAGCTAAAGCGGATAATGCGTACCTATCAGATACTTTGTATCACGCTGGATATTTTTAAACGCTACCTCAAAGAACAGCACGATCTTTCGGACGAGCATATCAAAGACTTATCTAACATATGCAAGACCTCGATAGAAAACTGTATCAACGACACGATAGACCATTGTTTGACAGATGATAATAAGATAGGCAGAGAATTTATCGACGAGATACTTCTCGGAATATACCAAGAGGACATTGTGTCCGCCGATTTTGCTGAATATTCCAAAGAAGCGAAAAAAGCAAGAAAAAACAAATATCTGCAACGATACGTCTTTTATTTTGACGGCTCTTACCTTTGCGTTGAGGCTGACGTTTTGACAAATTGGCTGAAAACCAGATTAGAGCTTGAGGTAGTGCCCAGCAAGCAAAAAGTGTCGGCGCAGTTAAGATATTATGGCCTGCTCAAAGTTATCGGTGGCGAGTACACATCTACTATTTCAGAGGACAAGAGCAGAAAATATTATCAGCTATACTTGCAGAGATTGAAAGAATGTCAGGCTGAGATCGCCAATATATCGGCAGACGAAGTGCATTATTGGTGGGATGGTTCTTCAAGTTCGTCTGATTATGGCAGTTGGGGAGATAACTCGAACGACTGTTTTGAAAACATAGATGACCAAGAGCCTTATTAACTCCATACTAACTGCAGTTTTCTAAAGAATAGAAAGAAAGTCGAACAACGCCCATAAAAAGGAGCAAAGTCTTATTTTACACTAATACATTATTTTCAAGATACCAAGGAGGTAAGCAATTATGGATATGGTCAGAGAAAGGGAACTCAACGTCCCTATATTTCAAAAGCAAAACCTCACTATCGAGGAAGCCGCCGTTTATTCAAACATCGGTCAGCACAAGCTGAGAGAACTCACGGCGGACGAACGCTGTCCGTTCGTTTTGTGGGTGGGGAACAAAAGGCTTATCAAGCGCAGGCAATTTGACGAGTATATGGCGAGAGCTTATTCTATCTGAATCATATAACCAAAGCTAAATTTCAGCAGAATTTAGATATTCGTTTTTATAAGGAGGAAATAGCAATGCAGAATAAGGTCAGATATTCAAAAGGAAAAAGACTTAAAAAAGGCGAATCTGAGCTAGCAAACGGCACTTACAGATACCGTTATCAGTCACGCAGCGGAAAACGAGTTTATATTTATGCGAAAACGTTGGACGAGCTTCGCCAAAAAGAGGAGACGGTTGAAACTAACAAAGCTTATGGTATCCGAGTGGACTCTATGAATACGACTCTCGACCAACTGGCAGGCTCGTGGTTTTCGCTTAAAAAGGGTCTTAAAGAAAATACATATCAGAATTATCTTTATATGTACAATACTTTTGTCCGTGACGAGCTGGGCGGATACAAGATAATGAGCATACGCTATGCGGATATACTCGGTTTCTACAACGAGCTTGTCGAGGTAAAAGGGCTAAAACCTAACACTGTAGATAATATCCATACCGTAGTTCATCAGGTGCTTGACTTTGCCGTGCAAAATAATTTTCTGATGAACAACCCTTCTGATAACGCACTCAGGCATTTGAAACTTGAGAGCAAACAACATACTGAGAAACGTATCTCGCTAACTCTTGCAGAACAACAGTTATTCATCGACTATATGCTGAAGTACCCTCAGTGTAATCATTGGTATCCTATTTTCTACATAATGTTGAACACAGGAATGCGAGTTGGTGAGATAACAGGATTGCGCTGGCAGGACGTTAATCTTGAGAATGATTTGATAACTGTTGACCATACCTTAGTCTACTTCAACCATAGTGAGAACGGCTGTCATTACAATATCCATACGCCGAAAACTCGTTCAGGTGAAAGAACTATACCTATGCTTTCAGGAGTAAAGGCGGCTTTTGAGCAAGAGCGAAAGTTCCAGCAGGAAGCAGGGATAAAATGCGATGTTGTCATCGATGGGTACAGCGACTTTATTTTCACAAATCGCTATGGGAACGTGCATAATCAAAGCACTCTGAATCGTGCATTGAAAAGAATGATAGCCGACTGCAATCGTGAGCAGCTTGCGAATAATCCAAAGAACGCCGATGTCACGCTCCTACCGAATTTCAGTTGTCACATTCTCCGTCATACCTTCGCAACACGTCTTTGCGAGTCGGGCGTAAACATCAAGGTCATACAAGATGTTTTAGGTCACGCAGATTTTGATACGACAATGAACGTCTACACCGACGCCACAAAGGATTTCAAACAGCAGGAATTTAGAGAGCTGGATAGGCTTATCTCTAATGGTGGCAGTTTTGAAAAGTCAGATGAGTGATAGAAAAATACCGATACGATCTATTTTGGATTCATATCGGTATTTTTTTGCTGAAATTTTCATGTGTAAAAAACAACGTTTTATAAATGATTATGTGCCGTTTTATAAAAGATCTTATTCTCGATTACCTTTTCTATTGGTGCAGGAATTCTCTTTATACTCCTTAAAGATTCAATAGCTACTTTTTTTATGCTTAATCTTGTTGCTCTGTTGATTGCGGTTGAAGCCTCTACTTCTGATTTTGAACTTTCGATAAGACTTTCCATAAAATTCTGATAAGAACAGATATATTCCTGTCTTAAACCTTCGCTTATATTAATAGCTACATAATTTTGAAAGTTCAATATATTTTTCCCATCTATATTACTTTGTAAAACTATTAGTTCATTTTCTCCACTATATCTCCATTTTATTCGTTTTCCAAGTTTCTCTTTAAAGTCAATAAATTCCTTATCGCTATAGTACCATGCTACACCATCTACACCCTCAACCTTACGAGAATATCCAAATTCATTTGGACCATCGGTATATCCAACCGCATAAATTGAGCAGTATTCCCTTGAATCATGATGAAGATATGAGAATTCGTTTATGATCTCTTGGGCACCTACTGAAGTTGGTCTAACAAAAAGTAAAATAATAATATGATTCTCATTCAATTCTCTTTCCTGACGTTCGATCTGCTCATATGTATTTACTGCATACATTATTTTTCCTCCTTATCAAATCAAAATAACAACATTTTTATTACAGACGGGTTACCTCAGAACAATTATATCATTTTTTTACAAATAAATCAATAGTTCGACCATATTTACATAAATAAATCACCGACACAGCCACAAAGCCATATCGGTGATAACTTATCATATCTTTACGCTGCACCTCATGAAAATGGTGCAGATTTGGTGCATTGGTGCAAAATAATGTGACCTAAATGCACCGAAAAGCCCGTAATTACGACACTTTCTTACTCCAACGTCTTCATTGTAGGGAACAACAGCACATCTCTAATAGCCGGTGAGTTAGTCAGCAGCATAACAAGTCTGTCAATGCCGTAACCAATTCCGCCTGTAGGTGGCATGCCTATCTCCAAAGCTCTCAGGAAGTCCTCGTCTGTGTGGTTTGCTTCCTCATCACCCTGCTTCAATGCCTCTTCCTGTGCCGCAAATCTCTCACGCTGATCTATCGGATCGTTCAGCTCTGAGTATGCGTTGCACATCTCTCTGCCTGTGATGAAAAGCTCAAATCTTTCTACATAATCAGGATTCTCAGGCTTCTTCTTTGTAAGTGGAGAAATCTCGATAGGGTGATCCATTATGAATGTAGGCTGAATAAGATGCTCCTCAACATATTCCTCAAAGAACAGGTTGAGTATGTCGCCCCTCTTGTGCCTTGCCTCGTATTCAATGTGACGCTCGTCTGCAAGTGCTTTTGCTTCTTCTGTTGTGGCTACCTGTGAGAAATCAACACCAGAATACTTCTTAACTGCGTCGATCATTGTCATTCTCTCAAACGGCTTGCCAAGGTCGATCATTACGTCACCGTATGGTACACAAGTTGTGCCGCATACCTCCTGAGCAACGTGCCTGAACATATTCTCAGTCAGATCCATCATGCCGTAGTAATCAGTGTATGCCTGATAAAGCTCCATAAGAGTGAACTCAGGATTGTGTCTTGCGTCAACACCCTCGTTTCTGAATACTCTGCCTATCTCGTATACTCTTTCAAGTCCGCCGACAATAAGTCTTTTCAGATAAAGCTCCAGAGAAATTCTAAGCTTAACGTCCTCGCCAAGTGCGTTGTAGTGTGTCTCAAATGGTCTTGCAGCAGCTCCGCCTGCATTAGATACCAGCATTGGAGTTTCAACTTCCATGAAGCCCTGTCCGTCAAGATATCTTCTGATAGATGAAATTATCTGCGACCTCTTTATAAATGTTTCCTTTACCTCAGGATTGCATATAAGGTCTGTGTATCTCTGTCTGTATCTAGTGTCCTGATCCTTCAGACCATGCCACTTCTCAGGCAAAGGCAGAAGCGACTTTGAAAGCAGTACGAACTTCTGAGCGTGAATTGATATCTCACCCATTTTTGTTCTGAATACAAAGCCCTCAATGCCAACGATATCACCGATATCGCCCTTCTTGTAATCGTCAAATTCTTCCTTGCCGATCTCGTTCATTCTCAGATAGACCTGAACCTTGTCGCTTTTATCTCTCAGGTCAAAAAAGCTTGCTTTGCCCATAAGACGTCTTGACATTACTCTGCCTGCAACGCTTACTGTTATGCGGTTTGCCTCAAGAAGCTCCTTGAGCTTTTCCTCGTCTTCGCCTGCCTGCTCCTTAAGCTCAGCCTCAAGCTTTTCATACTGTGCTTTAGCCTCGGCACAGCTTGCCGTAACGTCATACTTTGTTATCTCAAATGGATTCTTGCCCTTGGCTTTCAGCTCTTCAAGCTTGTCCATTCTTATCTTCTTTAAGCTGTTTATGTCCTCCTGAGTAAGCTCTTCCTCAGGAGCGTTTGTGCGGTTTTCCTCGCTCATTTATATTTTCCTTTCCGTGTGTTTTGTAAGTGGTCTGTTACTTTGAAATGTCGATGACCTCGAATTTCAGCAGACCGGCAGGTGTTTCAGCCTCGAAAATGTCGCCTACCTTGTGCTTGAGTGCAGCCTTGCCTATAGGTGACTCGTCAGAGATCTTGCCGTTGTCAGGGTCAGACTCAGTTGAACCTACTATCTGAAGATCCTCGATCTCGTCAAGCTCGATATCCTTTATCTTGATGATAGAGCCTACGCCTATCTCGTTTACAGAAATATCATCGTCCTCAACGACAGTTGCGTTTGAAATGAGAAGCTCTAACTCATTGATCTTTGATTCAAGGATAGCCTGCTCGTTCTTAGCCTCGTCGTACTCAGCATTCTCGGAAAGGTCTCCGAAAGAACGTGCTTCTTTAAGCTTCTGAGCGACTTCACGTCTTTTTACTGTAATGAGGTATTCAAGTTCCTCCTGCAATTTAGCATAACCTGCTTTTGAAACAGTCTTAGAAATAGCTGCCATAATTAAACACTCCTATATCAATATAATTTTATACGGGTACTATCAACTTAATATTATACACGATTTGCCCTCTTTTGTCAAGGTCGGAAGCCGTCGCAAACGGGCTTTTTTGCACCTTTGGACAGTCTGCACGATTTTACATTTTGCACAAATTTTCACCTCTGACAGCGTGTTAGGATATTGAAAATAATAATAGTATGATCTATAATTATCTTATGATAAAACAAGTTATGAAAAAACATAGGAGGAAATTTTCATGCCAAACCCCATTTTGCCTGCATGGGAGTATATCCCTGACGGCGAGCCGAGAGTTTTCGGCGACAGAGTTTATCTTTATGGCTCACATGACAGAGCCGCTCAAAGCGACTTTTGCGACTATAAACTGAAAGTCTGGTCTGCACCACTTGATGACCTTAACAATTGGGTCTGCCACGGACACAGCTTCCATACCCGTGATGACCGTGACCATAAGTCCGATACCGAGGGAATGACCGACCGCAAGCTGTTCGCTCCGGACGTTATAGAAAAAGACGGCAGGTATTATCTCTACGCCTATATAGTCGGCTCAAAGGGCGTTGTTGGCGTGTCCGATAAGCCCGAAGGTCCTTTCAAGCTCCTTTCTCAGTATAAATATGACCCTGAGGACGCAGGCGATGACGGCATTTATAATGATGCAGGCGTGCTCGTTGATGATGACGGCAGAGTGTATATTTATTACGGCTTCACAGAATCCAACTTCAACGAGATAGACCCTGCGGATATGTATACCATTAAAAAGGGAAGCTACAAAAGAGCGGTCATTGATGACAGCGACAACGCACCGCAGGAACAGCGTTTCTTTGAGGCAAGCTCCCCGAGGAAAATCGGAGATACATACTATCTTATATATTCCCCATGTGTAGGAAGCAGGCTTGCCTATGCAACCTCAGATAAGCCACAAGGCCCGTTCAAATATCGTGGATATATAATAGACAACGGCGTGGATTTCCCAGGCGGAAATGACCACGGCTCAGTGTGCAACATAAATGGTCAGTGGTATATTTTTTATCACAGAATGACAAACAATACCATAATGTCAAGACGTGCCTGCGTTGAGAAAATAGAGATTCTCCCTGACGGAACGATACCGACAGTGGAAATGACATCGCTTGGCTTTGAAGACAGCCTTGACCCTTTCAAGCCTTATCCTGCGGATATAGCCTGCGTGCTGAAAGGCGGCTGTTTTATCACCGAAAAGGACATCTTCACAAGAAGTATCGTGAACATCACCGAGGGTAATGTTATAGGCTATAAGTATTTTGACTTTGGCGAGGACTTTTCCTCAAAGACCATGAAGATAGCCCTGAAAGTCAGGGGCATGGGAACTGTTGCAAAGGTGGCGGTCTATGCTGATGACTATGAGAACAGCGAGCCTGTAGGCTATGTTGATATTGGCACAGGCGACGGAGTTTACACAGGAGTAGTCAAGTCACTCACAGGCAGACATTCTATCTATTTTGTGCCTACAGCTTTTTCAGATGAACTTGCCGATTGGATAGCAGATTATTTCAAAAACAAGCCGCTTTTTGAACTTGAAGAATTTGTATTTATGAAATAGGAGGGAATGACATGGAAAAGTTTAGGCTTATCCCGCTTCTTACTGCAGCGGTCATGGGCTGTACTGCACTGCTTGCAGGCTGTGGAAAGGGAAGCGACAGCTCTTCATCAAAGGCAGAGGAGGGCGCAAAGACCTCTGATGACGGAAGTATAAACAAAGACCTTACATCAACCGAGCTTGCAAGACTTCTGGGCAACGGCACAAACCTTGGCAACACAATGGAGGCATACGGTCATAAAAGCTATTCCGCAGACACCGACCCTGAAAGCTTTGAAACTTTCTGGGGTCAGCCTGTCACAACGGAAGAAATGATAAAGGGCATGAAAGCAAGCGGCTTTGACTCTCTCCGTGTGCCTGTGGCATGGACAAACGCAATGGAGTATGAAAAAGGCGATTACACCATAAATGAAGCCTATCTCGACAGAGTGGAGGAGATAATAAACTACGCTTTGGATAATGATATGTATGTTATCATAAACGACCACTGGGACGGAAGCTGGTGGGGAATGTTCGGCTTCCGAGCAGAGCGACGTTGACAAGGCGTTTGAAATGTATAAGTCCATGTGGACGCAGATAGCGAACAGATATAAAAAATACTCCGACAGACTTATATTTGAGGGTGCAAACGAAGAGCTTGGTGACAGACTCAATGACACAGACGTGTGCAAAAACTCAGGCTCGCTTTCAAAAGCCGAGTGCTATGAAATGGCCAACAAGATAAATCAGACCTTTGTTGACACTGTCCGTGCAACAGGCGGAAACAACGAACAGCGTTTTCTTCTTATCGCAGGCTACAATACCGATATCACAATGACCTGCTCAAACAAGTTCCAAATGCCAACTGATACCGCAAAGGATAAGCTCCTGCTTTCTGTTCATTATTATACCCCTTGGGATTATTGCGGAACAAAGGGTCGCTCAGATTGGGGAACAAAGACAGACTATGAGGAGCAGAACAGACTTTTCAAGAACATGACAAAGTATTCCGAGCAGGGCTATGGCATAATAATAGGCGAGTATGCAGTGCTTACAAACGGCGGTGACCTAAAGAAAGGCACTGACAAGTTTATTGACAACCTCCTTGACAACTGTGACGCCTACGGCTTTGCACCATTCCTTTGGGATTGCAGTGATTTCTTCTCACGTTCAGAACTTAAAATGCGTGATGAAACTGTGGCAAAGATATTTGATGAAAGACGCCGTGATAACCAGTCCTCGATGACAGTGGAGGAGGAAAGAGCCGCTGCTGTAAAGAAGCTTGATGAAACCCTTGCGGCTGCACCTGAAAAGCTAACAGATGATACCGCACCGCAGGCTGACGAGAACACAGCGGTGGCATGGATAATGTATCAGAGTGCAGATTTTTCCGTATGCTACAGCGTTGGTGACGAATATGATCCGGTTTCAAAGAGCGACGGAGTTATCGCAGAAAACGCAGTTATAGACGGTGAGGGAACTTACACAGTAAGCCTTGATATGTCATCAAACAACGCCAACGGCATTGCATTCTCGGCTCTGGGTATCGCAAACGGTGAGAAGCTTTATCCGAACTATATCGCAACTATTGATGAGATAAAGATAAACGGCGAAGCTGTTGAAACCATAGCGGAGGGCTACACCACATCTGACGACCAGCTTTGCACAAGAGTGAACCTTGTAAATCAGTGGGTATCCACACCACCTGAGGATGCAAGGATAGCAGGCGGTGACCTTTCAAAGGCTTCTCCAACAATACTTGACTATGCAGGAAAGATAAACACTCTCGAAATAACTTTCACATACGCTCCTGAGGCATAGATCAGAGCATATAAAAACGGCAGTTCAGCATATGCTGTTCTGCCGTTTTGGTTTGTGAAATATCAGAACTGCGAATTAGTCCAGTCCACAATACTTTGGATAGACTTATCACGCTTGTTAATGAACGCCCTTATGCAATCTGAAGAAGCATATCCTCCATGAAGCGCTTCTTCAGCCGAGCCTGTTTCTGGGTATCTTGCAAAGAACTGCTCATAAAGAGGGGAATATATGCTCTCAAATTCTGCGAGCCTATCAAGTGCCTTTTCTTTTTCAAACGTACCCTCAGACATCTTTAAAAGCCTGTCATTGAAATCGTTCCTGAAATCTTCATTTGACATAAGATAAGCAAAACTCAGAACCGCAGGATTTTTCGTGTCCGTGTCAAGCAGTCCCTTTGGCTTGTAGTTATCCTCTTTCATGGTGTTCGTCCATGCGTCGCCCTCGCCGCTTACTCCGCCGAACTCAACGTCATAGAACATGAAACGCCATTTGCCGTCTGCATATTCGTTGGAACTGTCTGTGTTCTGCACCTTCCACATTGACCAGTTTTTGCCCGGCCAATCCCACTTGTTGTTTATCCAAACCTCTGCAAGGAAATAATCTCTCACACTGTCGGTGTCAACAAGCTTTGAGAACTCCTCATAATCCGTCTGTGTGGATAAGTCTTTGTGAGAAGCGAAGAAATCTGTAAGCTCCTTGAAGAAATATCCCTCGTCTGTTTCTCCCTCTGGAAGCTTGCCCTCGTCAAGCTTGTAGCCGCTTTGATAGGTTTCTGCGTCGCCTTTGTAGACCACCACATCGTCTTTGTTCACACCGTAGTGGCTTTCAAAATAATTGTCGGAATAGTCCTCCTCCAGCACATAAAGTCCCCAGTATTCGCCATTCAGATAAACAACGCATGGACGTGAAGCCTTTGTTGAGCCGTCAAGCTCTGTCATAAGACTCTGCCAATAGGTGTCATTGAATTTTGCCGTAAAAGCACAATTACCACCTGCACGGAGAGTAAGCGTCTTAAAGCTGTCGATAGTTTCATCAGATGCGTTTTTCAGCCCCTCAAAGACCTCATAGTTAAACTTCTTTTCGCCATATTTCTTTCTGGCGTAAAGCCTGAATCCCTTTTGCAGGTCGGAGCGTGAATAGTTTCCCTGTATCCTTATGCCGCAATCCTGTGACAAAGCGTTCGTCACATTTCCCTCGGCTGAAATCTCGTTAAGCTCGATGTGACAATCACGTTCCCATTCCTTGCCACGCTGTTTGTAGTTTGCGTCAAGCTGTCTTGCAGTTTCGTTTTCTATGCTTTCTCCGCTGGCTTTATAGTCCTCAAGTGCCTTGCTGAAAATATCTCCCTTGACGTAAATGCCGATCTTGCTGTCGAAAAGGTCAGCGTAGTCCATTGTAATGTTCATTACCGCAAGGTCATGCCCTGCCGCTTCACAGCTTTCTTTAAGCCCTTTTATATGCTCCTCTGCGCTTCCTATGTAAAAGCTGCCTGAGAAGCTTTGTGAAACGCTTCCGTCGCTTTTTTCACTTGACGCTCTTATAACAGTGCATTTGTCCACCGCATTGTCAGAAGGTGCTTTTTTGTTGCACCAGAAATCCCCTTCGCCAAAGCTGAACTCATTGAAATTTCCCGATATCATTTCTGTCGGCACGGCTGAAACCACATTAGGGTCATTGCTTCTGTCTTTTATCTCGATAGGGGCAGTGTATTCTTCTCTCGTGGCAGAGGTCCTGGGGTCTGTGCCGTCAGTGGTGTAGTATATCTTCTCACCCTCGTTTGCGGTAAGCTCAAGGCTGAAACCGCTGCCATAAAAGCCGCTTTCCTGTGAAAAACCTATCACGCTGTCATTGAGGTCAAACTCAGGCTTGTCTGTTTCAGGTTCGGTGGTGGTATTATCATAGTCTGAAACACTGCTGTCCGCTTTGCCGGAGCTTTCAGCCGCTTTTGATGAAGCCTGTGAACCGTCCACACCATTTGAACAGCCTGACAGCATAAGCACTGCGGCCATAAGGCATAATATTTTTCTTGCGTTCATATATTTCCTGCTTTCTGTTTTATGTAAACGTTTTACTTTGCACATATGATTGTACCATAACAAAGCACTGGAAGCAATAGAAACGCTCCATTTTCGGCATTTGCAACTGTTTGAAGCCCGTTTGTTTGTCTATTATGGATATAAACAGTGACATAAAAAAGCGTCGGATAAACTACCCGACGCTTTGTGTATTGTATTGTAAATTATTGTTTGTTTTTATTGTAGATTATCATAAGCCCTTTGAGCAGAAGCTCATCGTCAATGACGATGTCACGCTTGCAGTAAGGAACTATTATTTTTGCCACACCGCCTGTGGAAACCACAGTGCATTTTTCACCAAGCTCGTTTTCTATCCTCTCTATAACGCCGTCAATGCTTGCAGCGTTGCTATGGATTATACCGCTCTTCATACAGTCGATAGTATTAGTGCCTATGACCTTTTTAGGCGGCACAAGGCTGATGAAAGGAAGCTGTGAAGCCTTGCCCGAAAGCGAGTCGAGGGAAGTTCTGAGTCCCGGTATTATCATTCCGCCTATGAAATTCTTTTCCTTGTCTATTACTGATATGGTAGTAGCAGTGCCCATATCTATCATTATGATAGGCACAGGGTAGAGGTTTATCGCCGCAACTGCATCTGCAACTCTGTCGCTTCCAAGCTGTGCGGGATTGTCGAGATTTATCTTAAGTCCCGTCTTTATTCCGGGTCCTACCACCATGATGCGCTTTTTGATAAGCCTCTCCATTGCCTCTTTCATCGTGAGGGTAACAGACGGCACGACCGATGAGATTATGCCGCCCCTGAAATCTGACATATCTATAGAATGTATCTCAAGAATGTTCTTGAGCATTATGGCATATTCAAGTGCCGTGGACTGCTGATTTGTAGAAAGTCTTTCAACAAAAAGTATTCTGTCGCTTTCAAAACAGCCCATTACTATGTTAGTGTTTCCTATATCGACCGCTAAAACCATTTGTATGTTATCCTTTCGGTGAATTTATGCCTGCGCTTTGTTTTTGCTGGGTATGAACCTTGCCTTATAAAGTGCAGCACCCACTGTACCTGTAACAAATGTACATACAGCCATTTCGACCAGAGCGTTTATGCCTACAAAGGTGCAGATGAATACTATGATATTCTTTCCGCCCATAAGCTCTTTTACATAATCGGTGTTGCCGAAAAGCAAAACAAGCGCACTCATAAAGAACGCAGTGTTCAAAAACGCAGTAAAAAAGCCCGTAACAGCATATGAAACATAATTGTTTGTTACCTTGCTCATGCCTTTTGCAATAAATCCTACGATAATGCCGTCAAGAAGTCTTGGTACAAATCGCTGAACGAAAGCCAGGACCGGATCGATCGCAACAAGTGCTGCACCCATTCCGCTTGGCACGCCTATTCCGAAGCACTGCAAAAAGCTGAGCAGTCCGAAAACTCCTCCAATGACTGCACTTCCCACAGGGCCTACCGTTACAGCCGCTATGGCAATAGGAATTACGTTGAGAGTAATTACCAGCGGTCCGATAGGTATAGAACCGATAGGAGTGAACGAGAAGATCATTGTGAGAGCTGTCATCAATCCCAGTATCACCAATGATTTTGTGTTGACCTTTGTTTTCATATTAAATTTCCTCCTTGTTATTATTCCTCCATCATGGGAGGATACAATACAATACTAGTATATTATATCATATTTTTTCGCATATTTCCATAGCTTAAGCAAATTTTTTATGAATTTTTTTATCTTCATAAACAGGAATATCTCTGCACTCACAAATGTATAATTTATTAACAAAAGAAAACGAAATAAGCACTGCAAAATTCCATATAGTGCAAACAAAATCGTGATTTTTCATGTAATTGTGATATTTTTTTCACCTGTTTTACACATTCATATGTACATTTAGCTGTATGCACATACTTATATATGCTATGTAAAAGTTAATAATTAATAGAATATTCATAAATTATGTTAGAATAGTTCATTGACATTTTGTATAATTAAAGTCAAGCAAAGAGAGAATTTGTGTGAGATTTACACAAACCTCTTTGAACACATTATTACATTACATATAGGAGGAATTAGAAATGAGATTTACATTACCAAGAGACCTTTATCACGGCAAGGGAGCATTGGAGAACCTGAAAACACTGAAAGGTAAGAAAGCTATCATCGTAGTCGGCGGCGGCTCAATGAAGAGAAATGGTTTTCTCCAGAAGGCAGAAGCTTATCTGAAAGAGGCCGGTATGGAAGTTAAGCTTCTTGAGGGCGTAGAGCCAGACCCTTCTGTAACAACAGTTATGAACGGTGCAAAGGTCATGCTCGAATTTGAGCCTGATTGGATCGTAGCAATGGGCGGCGGCTCACCTATCGACGCTGCAAAGGCTATGTGGATCAAGTATGAGTATCCTGACTGCACATTTGAAGATATGTGTAAGGTATTCGGTATCCCTGAGCTGAGAAAGAAAGCACACTTCTGCGCAATTTCTTCAACATCAGGCACAGCTACTGAGGTAACAGCATTCTCTATCATCACAGATTATGACAAGGGTATCAAGTATCCTATCGCTGACTTTGAGATCACACCAGATGTAGCTATCGTTGACCCTGACCTTGCAGAAACAATGCCACAGAAGCTGACAGCTCATACAGGTATGGACGCTCTGACACACGCTATCGAAGCTTATGTTTCAACAGCAAACTGTGCATATACAGATCCGCTTGCTATCCACGCTATCGAAATGATCCAGAAGGATCTCATTGATTCTTACAACGGTGATATGGGTGCAAGAGACAGAATGCACGACGCTCAGTGTCTTGCAGGTATGGCATTCTCAAACGCTCTGCTTGGTATCGTTCACTCAATGGCTCATAAGACAGGCGCAGCTTTCGCTGACTATGGCGCACACATTATCCACGGCGCAGCTAATGCAATGTATCTGCCAAAGGTAATCGCATTCAATGCTAAGGACGAAACAGCTAAGAAGAGATATGGCGTTATCGCTGATTATATGCACCTGGGCGGTTCAAACGATGACGAGAAGGTAAAGCTCCTCATCGAGTATGTAAGAGGCATGAATGATAAGCTCAACATTCCTCACTGCATCAAGAACTATGGTACAGACAGCTATCCATGTGAGCAGGGATTCGTTCCTGAGAACGTATTCCTTGAGAGACTCCCTGAGATCGCTAAGAACGCTATCGCAGACGCTTGCACAGGTTCTAACCCACGTCAGCCTTCACAGGAAGAAATGGAAAAGCTCCTCAAGTGCTGCTACTACGATACAGAAGTTGATTTCTAATTCTCCAGATTATAGAACAGAGAGCGTCCCGAACTTGTTTCGGGGCGTTTTCTGCTTTTTTGTGTATTTCGCTTAAAAACGCTTGATTTTTGCTAGGCTTTATGTTATAATTTTAGTAGACTTGGGAATTTTTATTATATAAGCAGGGGAGAGTGTTTATTTTGCAGGATATGGACTATTATTTTTCTCATTTTCCTGTGCTGGAAACAGAAAGACTCATACTCAGGGCGAAGACCGCTACTGACGCAGAGGATATGAAAACCTATATGGCTGACGAGAACCTTTACAAATATTGGGGCAGAAACATGACAAGGCAGGAAAGAGAGCCGTCGCTTTTTTTCGGACGCACTCTTAACAACGGCAAAAAGGATCATATAAGCTGGGGGATAGAGCTAAAGAAAAATCATAGGTTGGCAGGGGAGGTAAATCTGTTCAATATCGAGAATGACAGACAGGCAATGATAGGCTATCGTATCTCGGCGGCGTATCAGAACATGGGTTTTGTCACCGAAGCTCTCAGGCGTGTGATCAGATTTTGCTTTGAGGAAACAGGCGTTCAAAGGCTTGAAGCTGAGGTCATGACGGTGAACGTGGCTTCAAACAGAGTAATGGAAAAATGCGGCTTTACCTGTGAGGGAACAAAGCGTCAGGCAAAGTTTGTGAACATCTATACAGACTTCAATATCTATGGGCTTCTCAGAAGCGATATTATGGGAGAGCGTGCGGCTTCTACATAAGACAGAAAAATAACGGGCGGAAGAATTGGTCTTCCGTCCGTTTTGTGTTGTTCTGTATTAGCTTATCAGCCTATAGCTTTGAACGCCTCTCTTATTGAGCGCACACCGATTATTTTCATTGAAAACTTGCTTGTGTCAACGCTTTTCAGCGAATGTGCAGGAACGATACAAGTTTCAAAGCCCATTCGTTCGCACTCCGCAAGGCGCTGTTCACAGTGGGAAATGCTCCTGAGCTCTCCGCCTAAGCCTATCTCGCCAAGGGCGATAAGCTTGTCGCTTATTACCTTGTCCGTCAGCCCCGAATAAAGCGCCAACGCCACCGATAGGTCAGCCGCAGTGTCATCAAGCTTTAATCCGCCTACAATGTTGATGTAAACGTCCAGCCCACCGAAAAAATAGCCAAGCCGCTTTTCAAGCACAGCTATTATTATCGCCATTCTGTAGTAGTCAAAGCCCGTGGCAGTACGTCTTGGGGAGGCAAGCACGCTCTTGCACACAAGTGCCTGAACTTCCGCCATAACAGGTCTTGTGCCCTCCATTATGCAGGCAACGCAAGTTCCCGAAGCGTCTGTCGGTCTGCCCTCCAAAAACATCATAGAGGGATTTTCAACTTCCAGCAGACCGCTGTCAGCCATTTCAAACATACCTATCTCATTTGTTGAGCCAAAACGGTTTTTTATGGCTCGCAGTATCCTGTAGGTGAGATTTCGCTGACCCTCAAAATACAGCACGCAGTCAACAATGTGTTCCATGACCTTTGGTCCTGCGATAGCACCGTCCTTGTTGACGTGACCTACTATGAACATTGGTATCTCTTCCGACTTTGCTGTGCGCATGAACATATTTGTACATTCTCTTACCTGCGTCACAGACCCCTGCGCAGAGGATATCCCGCTTATGTTCATGGTCTGGATAGAGTCGATTATGACTATCTCAGGCTTTTCTTTTACTATCACAGAGCATATCTGCTCGCAGTCATTGTCTGCAAGAAGATACAGATTTTCAGAATCAACATGAAGCCTGTTTGCACGAAGCTTTATCTGCCGTACAGACTCCTCTCCCGATACATAAAGTATGGTGTGGTCTTGTCCTAAATACTGACATATCTGCAAAAGCATTGTGGATTTTCCTATGCCCGGTTCACCGCCCAGAAGCACCAGAGAGCCTTTCACAAGCCCTCCCCCAAGCACTCTGTCAAGCTCTTTCAGCCCCGTTGCATAACGTATCTCGTTGTAGCTTGCGTCAACGTCGTCTATGCCAACTATCTTGTCGGAAATATCCCTGACAGTCGTGGGCTTAGACTTTGCACCGCCCGACCTGACCGCAAGCTCGACCTCCTCAAAGGTGTTCCATTCGCCGCAGTTAGGGCATTTGCCGTTCCATTTTGAAGTTTCATATCCGCATTGACTGCACACATACGAAGTTTTCACCTTTGCCATATGGACGTTCCTTTCTGCATATTTATCTGATGATTTGCTGATATATAAAAATGCTGCGCCGATTTTGTGTAGGGGCTGGCGCCCCCGACAGCCCGTTTATGTTGCGGTGATCGCTCGTGCAAAGCGCTGAAATTACTTGCCCTCAAGCCCCTTGAGAGCCTTTATCTCGTCACGGTCGAGCCTTATAACAGAATCCTTTATTACCTCAATATCGTCTTTCTTTACCACAACAACATTGTCGTTCTTATCCATTTTAACTCTCAGCTTGCCTGTGAGCAGATTTACTTCCTCAACAACGCCTCTGCCCTCAGCCGTTTTTACGATAGCGCCCACCTTTGGTGTGTGCTTGAGAAGATCCTCATAGCTGTCCTGCTCGTATTTCAAACAGCACATAAGTCTTCCGCAAGTGCCTGAGATCTTTGTAGGGTTAAGTGACAAGCCCTGCTCCTTAGCCATTTTAATAGAAACAGGCTGGAACTCTCCCAAAAATCTTGAACAGCAGAAAGGCTGTCCGCAGATGCCAAGACCCCCAAGCATTTTTGCCTCGTCACGAACGCCTATCTGACGAAGCTCTATCCTCGTTCTGAATACCGCGGCAAGGTCTTTTACAAGCTCACGAAAGTCAACTCTGCTCTCGGCGGTAAAATAGAAAAGAAGCTTGTTGTTGTCAAAAGTACATTCAACGTCGATAAGATTCATTTTCAGCTTGTGAGCGGCTATCTTCTGCTCGCATATCTTGAAAGCGTCCTTTTCCTTTTGTCTGTTTTTTTCGATAGTTTTCATATCGTTAGGGGTGGCAAGCCTTATAATGCCTTTTACGGGGTTTGTGAATCTTGTTTCGTCTATTTCCCTGTCCACAAGCGCAACTTCACCACATTCAACGCCCCTTGCGGTCTCAACGATAACTTTGTCGCCCATTTTCACGTCATAGTCTTTTGGGTCGAAGTAGTATATCTTGCCAACGCTTTTAAAGCGTACTCCGATTATTTTTAACATCTCTTTTTCCTTTCAAATATATATCACGGCTTTGCCGTCAGCTACTTTCCTGTGACAGAATATATCTGTCCTGCCAGACTGTTTATAGTCAGGCTTATGTTGCAGTTTGCGTCTATCCTGCCTATGTAGTCAGAAACTATATCGTAAAGCCTGACCGCCTGATCTGAGGAAAGGCTTCTGCTGAGCGTCTTTGCACCCTCTTTCGCACAGCTCACAGACTTTTCGCTTTCTCCCCCGAGCCTGAATGCCGCACTGTCACGGAGTATCTCCTGAAAAAGGCTCAGCCCCTCTCTCAGCAACGTTTTTTTGCCGTCTGCCACAAATAGCGTTTTCAAAACGTCATATTCGTTTCCACTGCACATTGCGTCGCACAGACCTCTTGCAAGCTTCACGCTGTCAAAAAACTGGGAGTGTTCAAGATACTCGACACATCTGCCGATGTTTCCACGCCCTGCTGAAACAGCTTCGCTTATGAGTGCAGGGGCAACGGCAGGATATTTCTCCTGCAAACACTCCATGCTCTCCGCCTCCGTGACAGAGGTCATGCCAAGGGAAAGCACTCGTGAGATTATGGTAGGCAGAAAAATTTCCTTGCTCCTCGCCGTAAGTATTATAGCGGTATGCTCAGGCGGTTCTTCAATGACTTTAAGCAGAATGTTCTGCACCTGAATAACAGTGTTCACCGACAAGTCAAGGTCAGGAATTATGTATACTTTCATTCTCGCCTCGTTCGGTGCAACGGGAGCTTCCGCAACTATAGGTCTGATAGAATCGTCAACGATATAGTTGCCGTTGCTGTTTGCCTTTGCCACCATAACGTCAGGGTGAGCTCCGTCGGCTATCATTCTGCACGTCCTGCAAATGCCGCAAGGCTCGCCTGTCTGACGTTCGCACAAGAGTGCCGCCGCTATCCAGCGTGCAAGGGTCTTTTTACCAAGCCCCTTTTCTCCGTGTATCATTATGGAGTGCGGCTCTCGTTTCTTTTTTATCATCTCAGATACGAGCCTGCGAGGCTCGCTGTTTCCGTATATTATCAAGCCCTCAGACCCCTTTCTGAAAATTTTCTATCCCTTAGACTTTCTCGAAACGCTCGATGTCAGTAACGAAAATAGTTGCGCCGCCGATAGCCACCTCAACAGGATATGAAGCCGCACCGTCAGGCTCCATGATAGTTGATGACGGAACGAACTGCTTTCTTTTCTTTGAATACTTTTTGCAGACCTCTATAACAAGGTCTACCTGCTCATCAGGGCAGCAGATAAGAAAGGTGGTGTTTCCTGACATAAGAAAACCGCCTGTTGAAGAAAGCTTTGTGGCTCTTATGCCGGCTTTCAGAAGTCCTTTATTTACAGCGTAGGTATCATCGCTGTTTACGATAGCATAGACAAGTTTCATGATTTTGCCTCCTGTTATTTTGATGTAATAATAGCTTTTTTAGCTACACCTTATATTATAGCACATTTATGCGTTCAATTCCATAGTTTTTCAAAATTTTTATTACCTGAGGTGTTATCTCCTCACCGCTCACTGCCACAGGCACAGAGGGCTGACAGCTTGTGACGGTCATTCCGCATATAAGACCGCAGGCGTCCTCCACGTTTACGGTGTGCTGAGCCGAAAAAGCCGCCTGCCTTATACCCATGCGTTTTATCCCTTTGGGTATAGCGGGTAAGTCACTGAAAAGCCTTATCCTAGGCTGTTTTATCTCTGAAAACGCCTTTTCAAGTTTCAAAAAGTCCTCCTCGCTGTTGAAAGGCGACGGCATAAGCACAACATATTGTGTGTCGCTGTATTCAGGCTCGATGCCATATTCCCTCAGCCTGTCTGCAAGGTCGTCACCTGTGATACCGCTTTTGTATGCGGCAACGGTTATCTTCATAGGCTCTTCGCCTATGGTATGCCAGCCGAAAGCTGTTATCCTATCTTTGCAGACTTTTACCCTTTCCACAGTGCGTTCAAGGTCACGAGGAAAATCACCATTCACATAGTCAGCGCAAAGGTCAAGGCTCTCCATTATAAGATAGGAGGGGCTTGTTGAGCCGAACATTGACATTATCTCTTTGGCGCAATCATCATAATTCGCAGGGGCGTGATTTGAAATATGAAGCATTGCTCCCCCTGTGTAGCATGGAAGCGTCTTGTGAGCAGAGTCACAGCACATATCAGCCCCCAAGTCCATGGGGTGCAGGCTTTCTGGGAGAAACTTCAGATAAGCTCCGTGAGCGTTGTCGCAAAGAAGAGGCAAGCCGTATTTTCTGCAAACCTCGCTCATGCCCTTTATGTCGCTGAGATCGCCAAGATAGTCAGGTGAGGTCACATAAACGCAATCTGCCTTTGTCCTTGACAGCACCTCCTCAACGTCCTCGGGAGTGACGCTTCCTGCGCATATAGACGTAAACTCGCCCTTTGGATATATCCACTCAACGTCAATGTCAAGGAGTATACAGGCGTTTATAAACGCCTTGTGGACGTTTCTTGGTGCGGCAACAGTTATCTTTTTTCCTTGTCCACTGCGACATACTATGCCAAGCATTGCCTTTATGCAAAGGCTCGACCCCTCGGCAGAGTAAAAAGTCCGCCTGCTGCCATAGGATTTTGCCATTTTGGCTTCGCTCTGTGCGATGATCCCCTCGGCTTCAAAAAGATAGTCCGCACCCTTTATTTCAGTGATGTCAAGAGCCTCAAGACCGTGAAATTTCTGCCCTTTGTGACCGGGCATATGAAACCTCGCTATGCCTGACTTTGCATATTCTCTAACGAATTTATTCACAGGTGCGTCCAATGCTATCTCCCTTTCAGTGCGCTTTTGAGCATGGCAGGCTTCATACCGCAGGATATTCGCTTTCTTGCAAGCCCGATAGTCCTGGATACTGTGGATTTTGAAACTCCCTCTGCGTCGGCTATCTCCTGCATTGTCATGCCCTTTGTATAATACATTATTATATAACATTTCTGCCGTTTCGTCAAATTTTCCCGCACTATCTCACGCATGAGCCTGTTTTCTATGGCAGAGGCAGGGTCGGGACTATCTTTCTCAGTGACACGAGGACTTGAGATATAGTTTTGTATAAGCTCGTATGATACCTTTGTGTGCTGCATAAAAATCCTTTCTTTATCTTTTTTTTGATGTTTTCTGACCATTTTTTTACCCACTATATATTGTGGGCAAATTTTTGGACAAACACAATTTTCAAAATTCTTGTTTAATTTGTGGGAAATTAAACGGACTGTTTGTGCATTTTACCATTGCAATTTAAAGAAATATGTGTTATAATGTATCTGCAAATTTGTTTGAGGGTGTTTTGTTGGACTTATAAATATAAATAAAGGAAAAAGCCGATATGAACATCTTTTGAATGAAAAGGGCGGTATTGTGTAAGCTGCCCGTTCTATTTTGAGCCGAATACTGCGGATAAAAATAAAAACACAGGGCAGTGTGAAGCTTTAAGGAGAAGTGTAAAAATTTATGGAGAAAGTAAAGCTTAACAGATTGTCTGAGCTTACTGCTATTGCGAGAAAAAGAGAGCTTACCCCAGAGGAGAAGTCTGAGCGTGAGGCTTTGAGAAATGAGTATCGCAGAAGCGTTATAGCTAACCTGACAGGTCAGCTTGAAGCCACGACGATCATTGAGCCGGACGGCTCAAGAATTAAGGTTTCGGATATGAAACGCAGCGGGGAGGATAAAATAAAGTGACAGGAGTTTCCAGACAGAAACAGAAGCTTTTGACCATGAAAAAGCTTTTTGAGACCAAGACAGACGAAAAGCATACCATTACAGGAAACAGGCTTATCGAGATCCTGGGCGACTATGGCATAAAAGCTGAGCGTAAGACTATCTATGACGATATCAAGACCCTCTGCGACAGCGGAATGGATATTGAGATAACTAAGGACGGTCACTCCAACGCTTATTATCTTGCTCAAAGGCTGTTTCAGGACGAGGAGCTGTATGTTCTTGCAGATGCAGTTGCTTCAAGCAGGTTTCTTACACAGAAGAAATCGAAGGAGCTGTTAAAGAAGATACAATCACTTACATCTGAACACAAGGCAAAGGATCTGCGCCGAATGGTCTATGTGTCAAACAGGACAAAGACCTTCAACGAGCAGATATACTATGCTATAAACAGCATACAAGAGGGCATTTTCAGCGGCTTGGAGATACACTTCAAGTATTACGAATACACCGTTGAAAAACGCAAACAGCTTCGCCACGGTGGCGAGGTGTATACGGTTTCACCGTATTCTCTGGTTTGGGAAAATGACAACTATTACCTTGTGTGCTATTGCGAAAAGCATGAAAAGATATGCCGCTACAGAGTTGACAGAATGACTCAGGTCACTGTTACAGATATCCCCAGGAGGGAGCTTTCCGAGGAGGAGAAGACAGAGGTCACAAATCGTCAGACTATCTACGGAATGTACGGCGGCGAGCTTATGACGCTGCAATTGCAGTTTGACAATAAGCTCATAGATGTTGTAATGGATCGTTTTGGTGAGAAAACCATATGTCACAAAAATTCCGACAATACCTTCTATATAAATGAGGAGGTACAGGTCGCACCAACATTCTGGGGCTGGCTTTTCCAGTTCGGCTCACAGGCAAAGGTGCTTGGACCTGAAAGGGCAGTGGAAATGGCAAAGGACGCTATTTCAGATATTGCCGATTGCTACAAATAAAAATTTGGACAAGGATAAAAGAGCCGAGATATAAATAGGCGAACGTCTGCTGTAAAAGGCAGGCGTTTTTTATTTGGATATACTGCTTCACTATTGATTGTAGCACATATGTTCGATATTGTCAAGGGGTAATGTAAAATTTCCGTAAGATGTGGGCAAAAAGTTGACAGCACAGGGGTGAATATGTTATAATATTTACACAAGCAAAGGCGCTTTGAGTAGAAGATACCCAAAGCGCTATTTTTATAATAAGACAATAACTGCCATATCTATATGTAGGGGCGAACAGCCCGTGTTCAGAAATTGCCATAAATTCTGAATTGTAGGGGACGGCGCCCTCGACGTCCCGATCGAAGTGACGAGGCTTGAATTATCCGGAATTTGTGTAGATCAACATTGTGCGGATACACAAATGAGATCGCAGTAAATGCGATGTGTTTGTTGTGAAAGGAGTGATATACTTGACCACAATGCTCATTTTATCTTCTGTGATAGTGCTGTGCTGTGTGTTTTTCAATAAAATATCGGACAAGTTTGGACTTCCTGCATTGCTGGCGTTCATTCTCCTTGGAATGTTGTTCGGCTCTGACGGGCTTTTTAAAATAGAGTTCGATAACTATAAATTTGCCGAGGAGATATGCTCGGTGGGACTTGTTTTCATAATCTTCTACGGAGGCTTCGGCACGAAATGGAGCGAAGCCAAAAAGGTGGCAGGCAAGTCACTTATACTCGCTTCCGCAGGAGTTTTGCTCACAGCCTTTGCAACTGGAGCATTCTGCAAGCTTGTGCTGGGCTTTGAGTGGCTGGAAAGTCTGCTTATAGGCGCTGTTATAAGCTCCACAGACGCCGCTTCGGTGTTCTCTGTACTTAGAAGCAAAAAGCTGAACCTGCGATACGGTACGGCTTCAATACTGGAGCTTGAAAGCGGAAGCAACGACCCTTGGGCTTATATGCTCACGGTTATAATACTTTCAGTAATGAAAGGCGGTGCGACGGCAGGAGGCTTTGTTGTGAGCTTGCTTGCACAGGTGTTCTTCGGTGTGGGCTTCGGTGCGCTTATATCTTTGGGTGCGGTGTATCTCATAAAACGTGTGCGATTTGACGCAGCAGGCTTTGACGCTATCTTTGTTACTGCCATAGCTATTCTTTCTTATGCTCTGCCCTCGGCGGTGGGCGGAAACGGCTATCTTAGCTGTTACATTGTGGGAATAGTCCTGGGCAACACAAAAATATCAGGCAAAACAGCCCTTGTGCATTTCTTTGACGGAATAACGGGCTTCACACAGATATTGCTGTTTTTCCTCCTTGGACTTTTGGCATTCCCGTCGCAAATGCCGTCAATAATACTTCCTGCGGCGGCGATAGCATTGTTCCTTACATTCGTTGCAAGACCTGCGGCTGTTACTGTTATCATGAAGCCTTTCGGTGCAAAGTGGAAGCAGATAGCCCTTATCTCATGGGCAGGACTAAGAGGAGCGACCTCCATTGTTTTCGCTATCATGGCGACAGTTGATGACGCATATATGAAAAATGACGTTTTCCATATCGTTTTCTGTATCGTGCTTATGTCTATCGGTATTCAGGGTACGCTTCTGCCGCTGTTTGCTAAAAAGCTCGATATGATAGACGATGAGGAGAACGTAATGAAAACGTTCAATGACTACAGCGACGAAACGGAAGTGCAGTTTATAAAGCTTTCAGTTCAGCCGGACAGCAATTGGGCGGGGCGGAAGATAAAGGATATACCGTTTCCGAGAGGTCTGCTTGTGGTTATGATACTCCGTGACAAAGAGAAGATAATACCAACAGGCAAAACCCAGATACTTGCAGGGGACGTTGTTGTGCTGAGTGCGGCAGGCTTTTATGACGACAGCCATTTTGTCCTAAGCGAAATGAACCTTGATAAGCATCATGAGTGGTGCGGTCACAGGATATCCGAGATAACAATGTCAGAGGACAGCCTGATAGTAATGATAAAACGTCAGGGGCGTATACTTATCCCAAACGGCAGATTGCGGCTCAAAGAGGGAGATGTGCTTGTTGTCACATCAGGATAGAGAATATGCAGGCGGCGGAAATTTTCTGCCGCCTTTTTTACTCAAAAAATCAAGCACAGCCATGAAAAGTATGCTATACTATAAGTACAGTAACGTTACTATATATACGAGGGGGCAGGGGAATGAGAAAGGAAGACCAGAACAATTTCTGTATTTTCACCACAGCACTTGATTATATCGAACACAATCTGTGCAGTGAGTTCACGCAGGAGGATATAGCGGCAGTGTGCTATTGCTCGCTTTCGGCACTTCAGAAATTGTGGAGATACGCCACGCATACAAGCCTTAAAGAGTATATCTCAAAAAGGCGGCTCACCAATGCAGGGATAGATCTTCTCAATACTGATATGACCGTCATGGATATCGCCATGAAGTATCAGTACAATTCCCACGAAGTCTTTACAAGAGCGTTCACAAAGCAGTGGGGCGTTGCACCCTCGGTGTTCAAGAAAGAATGGAACAAGAGCTGCGGACTTTTTCCAAAGCTCAACCGTGACTATTTAAAAGGAGCATATTATATGGGCAACAAGAAATTTGACGTAACTGAACTTTTTGATTATCTTAACGAGAGAACAGGCACATATGTATTGTGCTTTGACATTGTGGGACTGATGAGGATAAACGATGAAATAAGCAGAGAGGCAGGGGACAAGGTGATACTTGAGAGCCTAAAAAGGATAAACGCCGCCGCAGGGGAAGATATGCCTGTTCTGAGGATAGGCGGCGACGAGTTCGTTATGGTCACAGGGCTTGATGATGTTGAAAAGGTGACAAAGATAGCGAAAGCTGTCATGGAGAAAAACGGTATTGAAACGGCGTACAAAGGAGGTACAGTGCCGGTATCCATAAGGTCGGGAGCGGTGATGATAAGAAAGCCGCTGAAATATTCGATGCTCTGTCATGACTTTGATGAGGTCATAAGCTTTGCGAGAAATGACGGAGAGGTGCATTTTGCGAAAGCAGAGCAGAGATAAAACGATATGCCGAGGGCGGACAATGGTCTGCCCTCGATTTTTATGAAAACCACTTTGCCATTCTTATCAGCTTATTTTCAGTGTCTTTTCATAAAACTATCATATTGAACAGGTATTATATATACAAGGTCAGAGGAACACCGAGAAAGACCTCAGGCAAAAGCTTTGAGAGCTTGATGAAAGTTCCGTCAACCAATTACTCATAATGAGTTTTTCATATAATGAGTTTTCATATATAATTTTCCTTCATTCTTCTTTTCATTTCATCTCGCTGTGCTCTGAATTTTCAGAGTGCGGCAAAAGTGAAATGGCATGGGAAAATACATAACTTTAGCATTCCCCATTCATAATTTTTTCTTCATATTATACTTCTTACTTCTCTGAAAGACCCTGTGGCTTTTGCCGCGGGGTCTTTTGGATTTGTAGAATTTATATCAAAACAAACGTTCTTATCTGTGCATATCGACAAAAAACTTGCTGTCCAAAAAATTACCCCTCAAATTCATGAAGTTGTGTTATCATACATACAGCCCCGAAATAGAAAAAGAAAAATATGAGGATGTGTGTAAAAATGATATGGATAATCATGATGAATGTTTTTATCGTTGCGGCAGGTGCAGGCGGCGACAGGTGGCTTATGAAAACTATAATGAGAATGGTGCTGTTTTTCCTGTTTGTTGCGGTGGCAGAGAGGAACATGGGAGCAGTGTTTGCCGCAGGCATCGTGTTCACAGCGGCATGGGCGGCACTGTCGCTTTTTGAAGCGGAAACCAAAAAGAAACGCCATGCAAATAAGGTTAGACAGTGCCGTGTCAGAGAAAATATAAACCGTACAATACAAATTGAGCAATAATTAACAAAAAAATCACTTATTTTATGGGCATATGTGTTATAATTAATAATGATTATAATGATTTAGCCTGAGAGGTGATATAGCTTTTGAAAAATTCTGCTGATTTTGAACTGTATGATAAAATAAAAAAATATAGAAGATCTATTTTGAAAACAAGCGTGTTAGTGCTGTTCGTTGCTTGTCTGCTTGTGTATGCGTGTGCCTGCTATTACAGCGGTGTGAACGCATTTCAGAAAGAGGCTCAGCTTTGCTCTGCCATAAATGCGGAAGCAGACCAGAATGTGGCTGCCTTTATGAAGAAAATGGAGGACACTGCCAAGCTTATAATGGGCAATGAGGACTATGCGAAATATGATCCTACGGATACGTCAAAGAGCGAATTTGCTGTGCTTAATGAGGAGAATGTTCTCACTGAGAGGCTTATAGAGCTTAGTACATTGGGCAACTATACTGATTTTGGCATTGTAAGCAGTAATGAACATAATGTAGGAAAGATAACCGATGGTACAAAGGATATATTTGACGATGAGATATACAAGAGAGTTTCCGACCTTATGGGTGACAGCAAGATAAAATGGTTCACGGGACAGGACGATAACTACAGACGAGTGTATTTCGCAGGCAGGATAAATGACGATCTTATTTTTATCTCTTCTGTGTTTTCAACGGAGTTTGATCTTGTTTTTCTGCCCTCTGACAATTACAGCGAGATAAATACCATGCTGTGTGATGACGATGGCAGGATAATCTATGCTAACGACGGAAAAAGTGTTGTCGGCGAAAAACTCGATGAAAAGCTCTCTAAATTCCTTGAGGGAGGCACTGGCGTCACCGTTTCGGATATGACTACTATCTGTGCTATTGATGATTGCCGTGACGATTGGGTGGTCATTACTACCGTGGATATGTCAGACACTTTGCGTCACTATGTGAAAACAGGGCTTAAATGCCTTGGTATCTTTATTTGCTGCGCAGTCGTATTTATTATGATATCTGCGGCAGCGGCGGCGGATAACGACCCGCAGAACGGACCGAAGTTTGGAAAATATCCAAAGGTGGACGAAAATACAGGGCTTTTCACTGCGGAATATACCGAAAACAGCATTATGGATAAAATGGAAACTTGTATCTCAGGCTCGACTATCGCATTTATTATCGTGAAAATAACAAATCTGGAGCTTATAAGGCTCAACTATGGCGAAGAGATAGTGGCGGAAGCTGAGCGAAAGGTCGCCGAAATACTGGTGGAGAACCGCAAGGAGGGCGATATCTGCGGAATTTTCAGGGAGGGCGAGTTTGTTCTGTTTGCAGACCACACGAACTTTGACCTTGTGAGAGCCTATGGTGATGTGAGGACCTATGTTAAAGAGCTTAACGATAAGCTGAAGGAATGTTGCCTTGACGATGACAGGGGCTACATAAAATGTGCAGTGGGTGCGTCGGTCTACCCTGAAACAAGCGATGATTATGATGAACTTTACGAAATGGCAGAAAAAGCCTGCGAGAAAGCAGAACACAGTGAGGACGCAAGAGCGGTGATATATGATAAAAAAGAGGAAGAGGTGAGCCGCAATTGAGAACACGCATTGTAAGGTGTGCGGCTTTGACCGCTTCAGCGATCTGCACAGCGACTGTCATGACGAGCTGTGCATTGTTTGAAAGAAGAATGGAGCATAAAGTAAAGACCGAGGTGTCCTTCTCGTGGTGGGGCAAGGACGCGCGTAACGAGTATACTCTCGACGGGCTTAAAGCCTATCAGAACAGCAATAAGAACGTTGTGGTAAGACCTGAGTATGCAGACTTTGACGGCTTCAAAACACGAATGGACGTGGAATTTTTCTCTGACACCACCGCAGATATCATGCAGTTAAACTACAGTTGGCTCTATGAATATTCTCCCGACGGCGAGGACTTTTATGACCTTAATGAGCTGTCGGAATACATAAATCTTTCAGCATTTGATGATGACAGCCTTTCATATGGCACTATAAACGGCAAGCTTAACGCCTTGCCTACCGGTACGAACTGTATAACCTTCTACTATAATAAGACCATGTATGACAGTTATGGTCTGAGCCTGCCTGAAAATTGGTCTGACCTTATAAATGCGGCAGAGGTCATGAAGTCAGACGAGGTGTATCCTGTTGAAATGACGAAAAAGGCGGCTTATCTCAGCTCTGTGGCGTATGTGGAGCAGGTAACGGGAAGAAAAATGTTATCTGACAGCGGTGAGTTTCAGTATGCCTCGGAGGACGTAAGGCTCATGCTCGCCTTTTATCAGGAAATGCTAAATAAAAAGGTCACAAAACCTGCGTGGGATTTCGATAGGAACGATCTTGAAAAATGCCTGACGGCAGGCGTGGCTTCCTGGATATCAGACGCAGAGTATTACTGCGAGCCTGCTCAGAAGTTTGGCTTTGACATCGTTATAGGCGACTATCCAAAGCATAAGCGGGCCGTGAGCAGCGGTTGGTATAAAAAGCCCACTAGCGTTTATGCCATAAAGAAAAACACCAAGTCCCCTGAGGAAGCCGCAAAGCTTCTTGACTATCTTGTGAACGGTGAGGAAATGGCTCTCCTGCAGGGCATGGGAAAGGGCGTGCCTGCATCAAAGGCGGCATTGGAAGCCCTTGAAGCGAGGGATATGCTTGACGGGATAGAGTATAAAGCCAACGAGAAAATGGCAAACTCAGAGGAGCTTGAAATAATGTCCCCGAAGCTTGAAAATCAGGGGATACTTGACCTTTTTATAAGCACCTCCGAGTCGCTTTATTATGGCAGGGCGGAGATAGAAAACGCTTCTGAAAATCTGTATAATAAGATGAAGAAATCATTCAAATAGTTAAATATGCGAAACAAATAGTGCAAATTGTATTCAAAAATGAATGAGAAGTGTACAGAGTACACAAAAATAACGAAACTGTTAAATAAGTCTTGACAATTTATTTGTTTTAAGATATAATTAAGAACGATGTAAGGTGATACATCATAAAATGGTGTGTGACAAAGTGTGTGACATAATTTCTTGTGAAAATGTCAACATAGTGTTACCAATCGTCAAAATGACCGATTGAAAATTAGTTTTTCGTCAAGTTGAACAAAGTTGAGAAAAAAACCGAAAAACTATTGACATTTTGGACAAGATGATGTATACTTTAATCATGGTGATAAGGAGAACGCAAAGAACTCTGGAAGCCACTTAATTATTGAAAAGTAGCTGCTTAAATCGGCTTGCAGCTCTTTTATAAACAATTTTATTTTATTTAATTTATTATGGAGGGATTTTCTATGAAGAAATCTAACAGAAAAGGTTTCACCCTTGTAGAGCTCGTAGTTGTTATCGCTATCATCGGTATCCTTGCAGCTATCCTCGTTCCTACAATGATGAACTATGTAAAGAAGTCAAAGCTCAAGACAGCTAACTCAAACGCTAAGCTCGTTTTCACAACTGTAAACAACGAGGCTGCTGATATGCTGGTTGAGGGTACATCAGTAACAGGCTCTGCTTCACAGAGCGGTGCAGTTGAGGTTAAGAGCTTGCAGAATACTAACACAGATGCAAAGTCAAAGCTTGCTAATGCAGTTTACAACGCACTCAAGGACAATGGTGACGGCGCTGGTTACTGCCTCTACATTGTAAATGCTGATGGTAGCGTTAATTTCGCTCAGTGGTGTGATGTTAACTCTTCATCTACTGCAAAAGGTGTTCTTGGTCAGTATCCTAACCCATGCAAGGACGCTGATAAGGCTAACAAGGCATTCTCTTCAACAGCTTACACTTCAACAACCTGGAACTCATAATTTGAGAAATTCAGAACCGCTCACATGAGCGGTTCTTTTTTTGTCTGAAAATATATAAAATAGACAATCAGAATAGATTACCTTTGTGCATATGGTAAAATTGAGTAATAAAGCTTGCCTTTTCCTTGACAAAATCGGGTAAATTTTGTATAATATACTTGTCGAAATATTAAATGGGGATCAATATTTTGATGAAAGAATTGAGGGAAAGACATGAATAAAAAAGGCTTTACTTTGGTGGAGCTTGTGGTGGTTATTGCCATAATAGGCACACTTGCGGCTATTCTTGTGCCAACTATGATGAGTTATATCAAAAAGGCAAAGCTTAAAAGTGCAAACAGTAATGCAAAGATAGTTTTTAACACAGTAAACGCAGTTGTAACTGATATGCAGTGTGAGGGAAAAGATGTTGACGTCAGATCCTGCACAGCTGTTGTTGATTGCACCGCTGAGCCTGACTCTTCAAAAAAACTTGAAAAAGCTGTCCATGATGCACTAAATGTCAACGGTGATAACGCAGGCTATGCCTATTGGATCGCAGGCGAGGACGGCAGATACAAGCTTGCACAGTGGTGTGATTCAAGGACACCCACGTCTAAAGGCATTGTAGGGCAGTATCCTGACCCTGTGAACAAACCTGACGATCTCCCTGAGAATTTCAGTTGGGGCGTTAAATTCTGAAACTATTGACGATCTGTCATTGCCGTGGAATAATTAAGATAACAAAAAAGAGGCATACTGCTGTAAGCGGTTTACCTCTAAGGAAAATAGTTATAAAATATAACCGTCCTATGTGGTAGTTGGGCGGTTATTTCTTTTTATTGCAGACATTGAGTACAAGCCTAATTATGTCAATGTTTGTCGCAAAAAGTTTTACAAAAACATTGACTAATTTCTTAATAAATGGTATAATTTATATGTCAATTATTTTTTGGAGGATATTAATGAAAGAGAAATTTAAAAGCTGGGCGTTCAGCAAAGAGCATGGAAAGTGCGATGTTATAACGCTGATAATATACCTGCTTGGTGTTTGCACTGTATCGTTTTTTCATGAACCGTGGTTTGATGAAGCTCAGGCGTGGGCGATTGCACGTTCGGGAACTATAAAGGAGATACTTTTTGAGATACCACACTATGAGGGTCACCCGCCACTATGGCATTTGATATTGGCGCCTTTCGCAAAGCTTGGCGCACCCTATGAGCTGTCCCTTGCGGCAGTAAATATATTTTTTATGACCCTTGCTGTGGCGGTCTTGCTTTTCAAGTCGCCTTTTCCAAAGCTTATACGTTGTCTGTTGCCGTTTAACTTCTTCTTGTTTTATCAGTACGGCGTTGTAAGCAGACCTTATTGCATACTTGTGCTTGCGATTTTCCTTGCGGCAGCGTGCTATAAGAATAGAAATGAACACCCTGTAAAATATCTTTTGTGCCTTGCGCTCATGTGCGCTGTGCATTCATATGGCATAATAATTGCGGGCTGTCTGTGTATCGTGTGGCTAATAGAAATTTTTACAGAGTATAAAAAAAGCGGAAAACTTGCAGACATACTGAAAGACCGCCGCTGTTGGCTGATGTTTTGTCTGCTGATATTTGCAATGTTGGTCATGGCTGCTATTGTGCCGGATGAAAATGTGTACCTTGGCGGTAAAATGTCAAGTGAAACAGAAAAGAAATTTGACTTTAGCTGTATAAATATTCTGTTTTGCTTTGTGATCTTTTCTGACTCGATAATCACATCGTTTTTTAATTATGCTGGCGTTCCAAGCGAGATAGCAAGCCAGATCCCTGTTATCGTTGTTTCTATCCTGCTTGTGGCACTATTTGTGACGATAACATACAGAAATAAAAAACTGCTGACTTTTTTGCTTCCATATGGAGTGCTTTCCATATTCGGCTCTTTTGTTTATATATCTCCACACCACATAGGCGTTATAACAGCGTTTGTGATCTTTGTTCTTTGGATAATAGTTGATGAAAGCGGCAAAGTTCTGCTGCCTGAGTACATGAACAAAATATCGGCTAAGATTGGAAAGAAACTTAAAGTTATTGTAAAAGCCATTGCATTTCTACCATTGCTGATACCAATTGCATGGAGCTGTACATCATCATATTTTGATATTCGCTATCCATATTGGTTTGATGAAGCCGCTGACTTTATAAAAGAATACCACCTTGATGATTATAAGATCATGGGCTATTGGCAGCAGGTTCTTAATGGTGAAATAGATGATGATGCTTTCTGGAATGTTGATGAAGCTGATTATATGTGGCATGATTATCCAAATCTACAGGGCATATCCGTTGCATTAAACCCATATTTTGATAAAAATATATTTTGTTATTTCAATATTGATAAACATGACAAAACGTTTCAGTACTATCGGGCTAATACCCAGAAAGAAGCAGAAGAAGAATTTTCCAAGTGGCGAGAGCAGGGAGAACCTGATGTAGTCATAGAGCGTTGTGAGATAACAAAGGCATATCCTGACATAGATGTTGATAATTATGTGGCTGTCAAGAGAATATATTTCTATAAACCATATAAATTTGAGACCTATGACCAATATATCACCATCTATGTAACAAAAGACCTGTTCAATAAGATCGGCACTCTTGAAGAATTGACCGCAAAAAAGCTATACTAGAAACGATATGACAAAAAGTTTGTTTTTGGATTAATTATCCGAAAATGCTTGATTTTTCCTTGATGATGTGTTAAAATAATACATGAAACAGAAAACGTTTTACGATGGAGATTTTAATGTGAAAAAGCTTGACCTTGACAAGATAATAAAATTTGTATTGACTTCTGGAATAGGTTTTTTGCTTGATTTCATATCCTACTTTATGATGACGCAGCTAATAAATATCAGTGTTGTTTATGCGAATTTTACAAGCTCAATAATAGGCGCAACATTTGTTTTCATAGTTTCTACGAGAAAGATATTTATACATGATAATTCAAAGATCCCATTAATGTGCAAATATATTTTGTATATAATGTATCAGCTTATCATGATAACGGTGGCGTCGTTGCTGATCTCTTATGTAAATAAATTTCTGTCAGCATCAACGGATATATCATTGATAGTTAAATACAGCAAAATGTTATCGAAGATCTTGGTAACGCCGCTGACGCTTTCGTGCAACTATATTTTTATGAGGACGATTTCCAAGCTGTAATATGACATATATCGATGAAGGAGAAGCGTTATGAAGAAAGATAAGATCATGGTGTTTATACCTGTCTATAATTGTGAGAAGCAGATCACGAGAGTGCTTTCACAAATCAATGACGATGTGCTTACATATGTTGATGAGATCATTGTGGTAAACAATTTAAGCACGGATAATACAGTAAAGGTTACACAGGATTACCTTTTGCAGCATAGAGAACTTCCGTGTAAGATAATAAATAATAATGCAAATTTTAATCTTGGCGGATCACACAAAGTTGCTTTTAATTATGCTTTAGAAAATGATTTTGATTACGTTATTGTCCTCCATGGCGACGATCAGGCGGATATCAGAGACTTTTTGCCAATTCTGAAAAAGAGAAGTTATAAAAGGGCTGATTGCGTTTTGGGTGGTAGATTTGAATCAAGATCTTGCCTGATAGGTTATTCAAAAAAGCGCATACTTGGAAACCATGTTTTTAATCTTATCTATTCACTGGCAGCTGGAAAGTCTATAAGAGATATGGGTTCAGGACTTAATATGTACAGCACCAATATGCTCAAAAGTAAATTTTACATTGGTCTGTCGGATTCATTGTATTTCAATGCTGAAATGCTGCTGTTCTCAGCATATTATAATGTTGATTTCAAGTTTTATCCGATCACATGGCGTGAGGAAGATCAGGTATCAAATGCAAAATTATTTAATTTGTCATATAATTTGTTTGTCATGGCTTTGCGATATAGGCTTAACAAAAAGAAGTATATAGATTCCTACTGCAAAAAAGATATATATAAGGGAAAGATCATTTTTGATAATACTGTTGGGGGAGAACGATGAAAAATTTCCATTTAGTAATGCCAATGGGCGGCAAGGGACAGCGCTTTTTCAATGACGGGTATGTAGCCCCTAAACCATTGATCGAGATACATGACAGACCATTCTTCTATTGGTCCACTATGTCAATACTGAAGTATAATCCAGATTGTGATGTTACTTTTGTTGTGCTGAAAGAACATATAGAGAAGTTCGATATAAAAAATCGTATATTATCGTATTTCCCACAGGCTAGAGTGGAGGTAATACCTGAGGTTCTTGCAGGTGCAGTGCTGACTTGCATGGCAGGTGTAGAAAATATCAATGACGATAGACCAGTCTTGTTTAATGACTGCGATCACATGTTTTGTTGCTCTGAGTTCAATTTTATGGATAAAAAAAGTGCGGCAAAGTATGACGGCTTGTTGTTCACGTTTAAATCAGATCTGCCGCAGTTCAGCTATGCTTTGTGTGATGAAAATGGTGTTGTTATTAGAACTCAGGAGAAAGTTGTTATTAGTGAAAATGCAATATGCGGAGCATATTATTTCAGAAATAAGGACATTTTTCTTGAAAACGCCAAGAGATATTTGTCGGAGTGCGAATATAGTGAATATTTTATGAGCGGCGTGTATAACAGCATGATAAAGAATAAACTTATATCCGGTGTAGTGGGTACGGATTATCATATATCATTTGGTACACCTGCTGAGTATCAGGACGCAGTTGACAGACCGGAATTTGGAGAGCTGCTATGAACATTCTTATGTTTTTAGCTGCGCTGGCGGTGATAACTCTTGGACACTTTTTTAGAATTAGGCGTTGGAAAAGTTTTATATCGGTCTATGAAGATTCACATGATTCAGACTTGATGTTTTGCACAGGAATAGGTTATTTGGTGGATAATGTTCTGCCATTTCATGTTGGCGATATTGTCAGAGCAGCGATAATTGGCAAAAAACTAAAAAATGGTGTTGCATTTTCTCTTGCCGTGATAATCATAGATAGGATCTTAGATGTTTTCGTTGTAGCGTTCATTTATGGGACGATTTTTTTTGCCTCAGGGAAAAATCTGATGAATTTTATTTTCTTCACCGGTTTTTCAGCACTGCTACTGTTTTTTCTTTGGTTGTCAGTTACATTTAGCAAACGTTTTAAAAAGTGTGTGCTTGTATTTTCCTCAATATTTAATACGAAGATCCAGCTTTGCATCTTAGAATTTGTGTGGTCTTTTATCTGTACCATACGCAATACAGTGAAAAAGATCGACAAAACAAAGCTTGTTCTGAGAACACTTTGTATGTGGTCTTGCTACATTTTGTCATATCTGATGTATTCAAATTGCTTAAAAAACACGTCTTTCGTAGATGTTTTCAATAATTTGTTCAGCATAGATTCTTATTCTCCATTTGTTGATTATGTACGTCATGGTTTTTCTCACTATTATTTTATTTTCCTGCTGTTTAATTTCCTCACTTGTGTGTCTATAATAGTGGTCGCATTTTTTGAAAAATTCAAAAAATGCAGCTCTGAGAATAAAGGAGAGCTTATTATACCATATACAAATGAAAACAGCTGTCTTGACTTTTTGAAAATATATTTCTCAGATATCCGTGATAAAAACTATATTGACCGGTTTCTTGAAATAAATAAAGATGTAATTATATTGAGAAACTGTTCAGCAGGTTCAAATGCAACAACTTTGCAATGTATAAAAAGCGGAAGAATGGTGTATCGGAAGTATGCCTTTGGCAGTGACGGTGAAAAATTATTTGAACAGGTAAAGTGGCTTCAAAATAATAAAGATCAGCTGTATGTTACTGAGATCCTAGATGCGTATCAGAAAAATAATGTTTGTTACTATGATATGCCGTATCTTGGTGATTCTATAGGTTTGTTTGATTACATACATTCTATGCCTTTGGAGAGTTCTTGGAGAATAATGGAGAGCGTAGTCAGCGATCTTGAAAGCAATTATTCTAAGAAATATAGTTCCAAGGCTGACGCTGATACAATAAGGCAGTATTATGATAAAAAGATCAGATCCAACATAGATAAAATAATGAATGCACACGTTTTGAGCGAATTGACAAACTATGAAAAGGTTGTCATCAACGGTGAAACATATGATAATCTGACAATGTTTCTTGACAAATTATATTCCTTTGACTTTTGGAAAGAAATATTTGAAAATGACTATTATTCAGATATCCATGGAGATTTGACAGTAGAAAATATTGTGTGCAATATTAATTATCCCAAAGGGTATTATCTTATTGACCCAAATGGCGGAAATATCCATTCGTCGCCTAACCTTGACTATTCCAAGCTTCTGCAATCGCTTCATGGAAATTATGAGTTCTTTATGCACACAGCAAAGGTCAAAGTTAATAAAAATGAAATATCGTTTAAGATAACAAGAACTACGTCATATGACGTATTGTATAAAAGATTTGATAAGTATCTAAAAGACACGTTTGATGCCAAGAGAGTCAAAAGCATATATTTTCACGAGATAGTGCATTGGCTGAGACTGATGCCGTATAAAATAAATAATGACAGTGATCGTGCAGCAATGTTTTATGCAGGCCTTGTAATGGTTGTAAATGATATTTTTGAGGAGTTTGATAATATTGACAAAAGGATCGGAATTAAAGCTTGCAATGTTTGACCTAGATGGTACGCTTTTTGATACGAACAAGGCAAATTATCTTTCCTATAAAGAAGCCTGCAACGGCTTTTGTGATGTAAGCGAGGATTTTTTTTACGAGCATTGTATGGGAAAAAACTATAAGACTTTTTTGCCTCTTTTAGGAGTGGAGGATAAAGAAAATATAGAATTGATACATAAACGGAAAAGTGATAATTATAAGAGCTTTTTCTCTTTTATACGTCCTAATTTTTCACTTCTGAAGATAGCTGAACTGTTTAAGACAAATGGTTTAAAGATCGCAATAATAACAACCGCGTCAAGAAGCAATACTTCAACGCTTTTGAAGTTTTTCGATTATGATGATTTTTTTGATCTGGTGGTCACACAGGAAATGACAGATAAGACAAAACCTTTTCCTGACGGGTATCTTTATGCCATGAAGTATTTTCATTGCACGCCTGACGAAAGCATTATATTTGAAGATTCTGACGTTGGTTTGCAAGCTGCTCTTAAAACACAAACTGCGGTATATAAAATAGTACGCTTTTGAAGGGTGACACAATGAAAAATAAAACCAGAAATTTGATACCTGTGCTTGTAATAGTGCTGTATTCAATATTGTTCTTTGCTGTTATTTTGTCAAAGAATAGAAGTTCCCTTTATGTTGATGATAATATTCTTCAGTGGGGACCTGTTATAAATAAAGCATTCGATAATATTTTCAGCGGTAAGGGTATACCATATTGGAATTTTTATCAGTATAAAGGCATAAACATTTTCAGCAGCGGTTATTATGGCTTGCTGAATCCATTTATGTATGTTTCCTATGCCATAAGCCATTACCTTTTAAACGGTTTTCTTGAAACGCTAATTGTTTATGAAATAATTATGTATATGCTTGGTAATCTTATGATGTATAAGATACTGAGAACATTAAATTTGAAGCGTAGTACGATAATAATAGCGATGCTTACATATTCAACCAGCGTGATTTTTTTCCTTTTCAGCTTTTATTATTTTACTTTCAATAATTATTTCTTTATGCCGTTTTTAATGTGGACATTTATTCAGACCAACTCCAAAAGGATCCGCTATTTTATTCCTGGCATAGTTTTGGCTTTTTCCCTGCTAATGGGCCATGTTCAGTTCAGTTGTTATTATGTAATGGTATACTGTATTTTTCAAGTGGTCGCTTCTGTTCAAAAGAAAAAGTTAAAAGAATTAGTTCCGCTCATGACAAATTTGATGATATTTATAGGCTTGTCAAGCGGGATAATAATTGGGTCTATGAAAGTGTCAGGCGACAGAAGTCTGATACTTTCAGGCAATGAGGGCTTTTTCGACCTGAGCGTAGCTATTTCAAATATTTTCAAGCCTATATGTATAGTTTTATTTAATAATAAGACTATATCATATGGTAATTATATGAACTATATTGGCTTGGGCTTTTTTGCTTGGTTTTGTCTGCTGTATGCTGCATCGGCCATAAAAACGCTATACACAAAAACGGAATGTGGCATACAATTAGCTGTTAGCAAACTAACTTCACATGGCAAGATAAGCAATAAGTCAAGACTGTTATTATATGGTATCCTTTATTTTGCTTCGGTAAGAGCGGCTGTATACTATTTGTTTGAACAATATCATTACTCACCAATAGCAGACGCAGTGATAGTTATTCTTATCGCTATCAGTGTTGTGTGTTTGTTAGTGCATGATCAGAAAACCAATACCCATTATATGACATCACATAAATTAAGAGCAGGCTGTGTGCTGTTTTTGATACTCCTGTTTCTTGTGCTAAAGCTTGATTTTGTATTATATCTTGCAGCTATAGTATGCTATATTCACTTTTTCATAAAAGGAAAAGGTCAGAACAAATATAATGAGTCAGAAAAACTTATGCACATTTTTCTTTTTGCGGCAGTGTTCTTTGTGATAATGGCAGAGGGAAGTGGTCACGGGATCGCTGATATATTAGGTCATCTGCCTTTTATCAGTGAATTTCGCTTCCTGTATAAATGTTCATTTATTTATGTGCCGCTTATAATAGTGACGGGAGCATATAAGCTAGACAGCATGAAAAAATATTACAAACCAGTAATAATTGCTTCATTGGTAAGCGTCATTTTTTCATTCGTTGCTATACTCTATTTCATGCTCTCAGGAACTCACAATTTCATCAATAATAAGCACTATGATTATTGGGATTATAAGAACATTAAGCCAGAAGTTGAAAGCTTGCTTTATGAAAACCATATAGACCATAATTATAGATTTCTCACGATAGGAAAGATCTATAAAGATAATATGACGTATTCTAATAATCCTGTTGAATATAGTTCTAAGATATGTTTTTATGGCTTTACAAAAAATATTTGCACCGAGTATGGCTTGTTTTCCTTAAATGGTTATGATAATATATTTTCCAAAAAAGGCTTTGATCAGAGCAATGCAATAATGAAGGATATATCCACAGAGGGTATGATGTGCAATATGGTAGCATCACCATTAAGTTATCTGCAATATATGAAAGAGCCCGAATGGATAAATAAGTTTGAAGATCAGATGATATCAAACGGAGTAAAATATGTTCTGGTCGATAAAAATAGTCCGAAAGCTATTGAAGCATTCACCAAAGTCATTGAAAAATGCCCTAAATTGACGATATCAACTGTGCGTGATTGGACGCGTGGTATGGAGCTTATAGAAATAGACGGAGTTTCTCCTATCTGTTCCTATGGGGATAATATTGAAATTCCGATAAAAGCAGATTTGGATACGCTAAATTTTGATGCTGACTTTGCTAAGGATACCGAGATAGTTGTATCAATGACCTACGTTGATAATTACAAATTGACATTATATCAAGACGGAAGATCAGTAGGAGATGCTAAACTGACAGAAACCTCAGATGGCTATATTTCAGCAGTTATACCTAAGGGCAATTATACAGTGCAATTAAGCTATGAAAACAAGGGAATGGATATAACAGTGCTCATTGCCATATTCACAACAATAATTACATCGGCAGCAACCATTTATTTGTTTTTGGATAAAAGCCCCAAGACAACTAGCACTTGATTTGTATATATCGCTTCGACTGCCACAACTGCACGGACGTTTTGCCACAACTTGTTGCTGACTTCACGTGGGCAGTCAGCGACAAGTTCGTGGATATATTGTGCGGTTCAATAGTGGCAAGAGCGCGGTTTTGTAACCGTTAAAGTGCGGTTTTAAGTCAGTGCAGTTGCGGTTCTGTGGGCGGTATATACATTTTTCTACCCAAAATAAACCCCATAATACCTGCAAGCCTTTATCATAAAATCCTCGCTCACATCAAAATGTTGCGCAAGCAGATAAATGCTGTCCAGATTTTTCTTTATGGCTTTGATAAGCTCGCTTTTCGGTATCAGATTTTCTATCGCCCACTTGTCTGCACGGTATTCATGCTGTGAGATGTTGTCTGCCGTGGCGTATCTGTTGTAAAATGCACCCTTTACGCAGTGACCTATCTCGTGAGCAGTGCGCTCCTTCAAAAGCCTTGCAGGCGTCTGGCTGTCTATGCCGATCGCACAGCCTCCTGCGCCAAAAAGCGATATCGCCCCGCACTTCGGACAATCAATAAAATCTATAGTTATGTTCTCTCTACTGCAAATATCATACAATTCCTGTATGTTCGTCATCTCTCACTTTTCACCAGCCTTTCTGCGCTTTGCTTCCTCTCTGAGCATGACCATTTCTGCATACTGCTTGACCTCGTCAAACATTTCGTCCGTCACTCCAAGCGTGCCGTTGAATAATGCATATTTCAGCTTCGTGTCAAAATCTTCTTCCCTGCCAGATATAAGATATTGTACGCTCACTCCAAATCTGTTCGCTATCTTTGTAGAATTCTCTGCGGAAAGTCGTTCCGTCCTGCCTTTGCTCAGCTCAGATAAACAGCTCCTCGTTATAGACAGCTCCTTGCACATCTGCGATACCGTCATATTGTTCTCCTCGCATAGTTCTTTTATCCTTTTGTACATTTCAGTCATATTTTCTTCCTCCAATTGTGATGATTTCACAAAAGATACAGAAGTCTGTATCAAATTTGCTAATAGCTATTGACTTTTGCAGAAACCTGTAGTATACTGTATGTATCGTTAGTACAGATATCTGCATAAAATCTGGATTTGATATAATTATAATACATTTTCCTGTAAAAGTCAAGAGGATAAACCGCCCCCCTTTTTGACATCTCCGCCCCGAGAGATATACAGAAAACGGTTATCTGAAATGTCATTGCTTTATTTTATTTACAGTATATCATACTAACTGTCCAAATGTCTGTACAAAAAAGCGAAAGGAGAAAAATGTACAATAATATAGATTATTCCGTAGAGGTAAATTCCATAAAAAGGCTTGCACCCTCAGCGAGCCGGTATAATTTCAGAAGCGGTGGTAGCAGGGTTAATACAGCCGCACTGCGAAAGCTTTCACAGTATCGCAAACTAAGGTGGCAGGAGTGGAAACTTAAAGAGGATATCTGCGAAATGTCCTCACAGCTTGCCGCAGTGGGGGAGCATTGCGGCAGGGTAGCCCACAGAGGGAAAAAGCTTACTGACTTGTGGCTTGACCTTGCAAAGGTGCAGCTTCGCTTGAGAGAATGTGAGGAGCTTGCGGCAAAAATGCCAAAACGTTATCGTGGCGTGGTGAAAAGCCGCTATTTTGACGGCTCAAAGAAGCACCCACCTGAGTGGGGAAGCTCCGCCGCAGAGTTCGGCTTTCCCTTTGGAGGAGAAGAACTGCGAAGGCGAGTGACAAAGTGCCTGAATGATATATATAACTAAAAAATGGCGCTGTAAAAAAAAGCGCAACAAAGCCC
>ENA-OPWW01000036-OPWW01000036.1-human-gut-metagenome-genome-assembly--contig:-NODE-36-length-84157-cov-4.162196_pt1 | contig 84157 bp, 80 predicted proteins | sample MGYA00241513_ERZ502018 | MGnify/ENA primary metagenome ERZ502018 (study PRJEB25962, sample SAMEA2042987) | human gut metagenome | biome: human gut; feature: human-associated habitat; material: faeces...
ACCCACGACCTCCGCCGTGACAGGGCGGCATTCTAACCAACTGAACCACCGGGCCTCATGTCAGTGTCCTGACAGATATAAATATTACCATAAAAATTTATTTAATGCAAGCCTTTTTGTAAAATTTTCTTAATTTGCTTTTTTATTTACATATCAGCATGCCAAAAATGTTTTTAAGTTTTTTGCAGCCATTTATGCTATAATGTTATTCAGATAATTTACCGTTTCATATTTAACTATACAGGAGGTTACCTTTATGCTTACAGCCCCGGACTGGGCTCTTGGCAGCCGCTATCTGCGTGAAAACGCACCTGAACTTATTCCGTTTATTGAAAAATACGGTCCTTGCAATTTACAGCCGGAAGCCCCGGAAAAATATTTTGGCACGCTTGTTACCGGTATCATTTCCCAGCAGCTTCCGCCGGATGTCAGCCTGGCAATGGTCAAGCGCCTGGAAGAAACCGTCGGAACACCCATAACGCCGGAAGCAATAGCCTCTGCCGCCGAAAGCGATTTATGCAGCTGCGGTATTATGCCGCAGAAGGTAATGTATCTTAAAGGCTTTGCCGAAGCGGTTTTAAACGGCGAAGTTACAATGGATAAATTTGCCGGTATGACCGACAGCGAAATTACCAAGCAGCTGATAAAAATAAAAGGGCTTGGCCAATGGACTGCGGAAATGTTTTTGCTTTTGGCGCTGTGCCGCACCGATATTGCCCCTACCGCCGATTTTATTTTTCAAAAACGTGTTAAAGAAATTTTTAACCTTAACGCTATGCCCAAACGCAAGCAGATTCTGGAACTGACAGAACATTGGCGCCCGTGGCGTTCACTTGCCGTATGGTATTTGTGGCAGGAAAAATAACAAAAAACAAAAAGGCTGTGCCGTATAATAATTACGGTGCAGCCTTTTTTATATTAATTTTTCTGATACAAAATTCTGATGGAATTTATTACGCACAGCATGGCAACGCCGGTATCGGCAAACACAGCCGCCCACATTGAAGCAAAACCGGCAAGGCCTGCTATCATAATCACTGCTTTTACGCCAAGCGCAAAAATAACGTTCTGCCAGGCAATGCGCCCCGTGCGTTTGGCAATATTAATTGCCTGCGGAATGGCGCGCATTTCGGATTTCATAAATACCACGTCTGCCGCTTCAAGCGCTGCGTCTGCACCGCTGCCCATAGCCGCGCCAACATCGGCACCGGCAAGCACGGGCGCATCGTTAATGCCGTCGCCAACAAACATTACGCTGCCGTATTTGCTGCGCAGGCGGCCAAGTTCGTTAAGTTTATCCTGCGGCAGCAGTTTGGCACGCACTTCATCTATGCCGGCGGCAGCAGCAACTGCCTGTGCGCTTGCTTCCGCATCGCCCGTAAGCATGGCCGTGGTAAGTCCCATGGCCTTAATTTCTTTAACTGCTTCCACAGCGTCATCCTTAATGGTATCGGCAATAACTATATGCCCCATGTATCTGCCGTTTTTAGCAAGCAATACTTCCGTGCCGTAGGCGGAATTTTCAAAGCCGCCGCAGCTGATTTTATAACGGGACATAAGTTTTTTGCTGCCGCAGATAACGGTGCCGTTTAAGGTTTGGGCAACAATGCCTTCACCCGCTATTTCTTTAAAGCTCACCGGGCGCACCGGCGTAAGCCCGCACTCTTTAGCTGCATTTACAATGCTTACGGCAATGGGATGGGCGGATATTGCTTCCACATCAGCGCAAAGCTGTAAAACCTCGTTTTCATCCGCGCCGGGGGCAGGCATTACTTTCTGCACAACAAAATTGCCTTTGGTAACGGTGCCGGTTTTATCCATTACAACGGCGTGTACGTTTTTAAGCGCTTCCATTACGGAGCCGCCCTTAAACAAAATGCCGTAGCGCGAACCCGCGCCGATGCCGGAAAAAAATGCCAGCGGTACACTGAGCACCAGTGCGCAGGGGCAGCTTATTACAAGGAAGGTCAGCGCCGTGTAAATCCAGTGCTGCCAGTTGCCGGTAATGTAGCCCGGCACAAGCGCCGTAAGCGTTGCCACAACAACCACAAACGGGGTATATACCCTTGCAAAGCGGGTAATAAAGCGGTCAATCTGCGGTTTGGAAGCCGCTGCGTTTTCCACGCTGTCCAAAATACGCGTAACCATGGATTCCGAAAGCACTTTTTCCACGCGTATTTTCAGCATGCCGTTGGTATTAATGCAGCCGCTGGTAATTTCGTCGCCGTAGTGCTTGCGTACAGGCACCGGCTCGCCTGTTACCGGCGAAGTATCAACAAGGCTGTCACCTTCTATTACCACGCCGTCCAGCGGTATGCGGTCACCGGCACGCACCAGCAGAATATCGCCTACATGTGCGTCCGCCGCCGGAATTACGCGCACTTCTTCACCTACAAGCAGGTTAACGGTTTCCGGGCGCATATCAACCGCATCCATAATCTGCCCGCGGCTTTTTTCCACCGCACGGTGTTCAAAATATTCGCCCACACGGTAAAAGAACATTACGCCGACAGCTTCTTCATAAGCAGAAATTACAAACGCACCCAGCGTTGCAATGGTCATTAAAAAGTTTTCGTCAAACAAATTGCCGCTTAAAATATTTTTAACGGCCGCCAGAACAACCCTGCCGCCCAAAAGAACATATGCGGCAACCAAAACATATAAGTAATAAGCTTCCGGAATAAGCCCCAAAAATTCTGCCGCTATAAACAGCACGCCGCCAACAACAAGTTCCGCCAGCGTTATTGTTTCGGAAGAAAGCGAAAAGCTTCCGCGTTTGCGTTCTTCAACATGCGGCGCCAAAACAGCGGCGCCTTCGCGTTCTTTTACGGCAACGCCGCTTTCTATGCCGGAGCAGATTTTTTGCATTTGCGGCAGCAGCCCGTCAAAATCACGCGCCGTAACCTTAAGCTGTTTGGTTGCAAAAGTAATGGTGGCTTCGCTTACCTGCTGCAGCTCATTAATGGCACGCTCCATTTTAGCGGCGCAGTTGGCGCAGCCAAGGTTTTCAAGCACATAAACCTGCGTTTTAAAATTAAAGGGCCCTTCTCCTTCACGCGGCACAACTTCAACGCCGCTTTCTATCGAAGTGCAGATTTCCTTTATCGCAGGCAAAACAGCTTCGTGGTTAACCGCCGAAAGGCGCAGCTGTTTGGTAACGTAGCTGATATTGGCATATTCAACTCCGGGCAGTTCCTTAATGCGGTGCTCCATTTTAGCAGCGCAGTGGGCACAGCCCAGATTTTTTAATATATAAACCTTCTTCACGCAGTGAGCGTCCGGCATACGGCAGGTGCAGTTTTCAAGGCTTTCGCCGCACACGTCGCAATATTCTTCGTGCGGATGGCAGATTTCGCACTGACAGTTCTCCGGGTGACCCGGAACGTGGTGGCTGTGATGATGTTCATGTCCGCAGCCGCAGCTTTCTTCGTGTTCATGGTGATGATGTTCCCCGCAGCCACAGCTTTCTCCATGACCATGTTCATGATGATGTTGTTCTTCCCCACAACCGCAGCCGTGATGATGGTGCTCATGTTCTTTACCGCAGCAGGCATCATGTTCATGTTCTTCATGAGTATGAGCTTCGCCGCAGCCGCACGCTTCGTCATGGCCGTGCTTGTGTTCCGGCTCATAGTTGTGCTCATGCCCGCACTCGGCACCGTGTTCATGGTGATGGTGACCACAGCAGCAGGCCCCATCTTCATGGTGGTTATGCGTGCGCACCTCATCACTGCCGTTTCTTATATCCGTTAAATCACGTACTTTTTGGGATGGCATAATATGTTCTCCTTTACATTTGAGCAATCGTTCATATATGATTTAAAAAATATAGCCAAAGCACTCTTTGGTTACCATTATTATAACACATGAGCGAATATTCATCTATACTTTTTTGAAAGATTTTTATAATTTTTTTAGCCGGCATAACAGAAGGCAAATTACTTACCTCCCGTTATGCCAAACATAAAATATAATATTAAATCCTTACAGAAGCTGCTTTAACGGCATTGTGCCAGCCCTGCAAAAGGTTTTCTCTTTTAGCCTGCCCCATCTGCGGCTTAAACTCGGCAGCAATAACATGGTTAGCCAAAATTTCTTCCTTGCTGCGCCAATAGCCGACGGCAAGCCCGGCCAGATATGCCGCGCCCATAGCCGTTGTTTCAATGCAGTACGGCCTTACAACGGAAGTATTTAAAATATCCGCCTGGAACTGCATTAAAAAATCGTTGTCGCACGCGCCGCCGTCAACACGCAAAGATGTTATAGACATGCCGCTGTCCTCCTGCATCGCCATTAAAACATCATTTACCTGGTACGCTATGGATTCCAGCGTTGCGCGCACAATATGATTACGGTTTACGCCCCTTGTAAGCCCTACAATCGCGCCTCTGGCGTACTGGTCCCAATAGGGCGCGCCCAGCCCGACAAAGGCAGGCACAACATAGCAGCCATTGGCATCCGGCACTGATTTTGCCAGCACCTCCGATTCCGCCGCATCGCGGATAAGCCCAAGTTCATCACGTAGCCACTGCACGGCAGCACCGGCAACAAAAATCGAGCCTTCCAGCGCATACTCAACCTTATCATCTACGCCCCAGGCGATAGTTGTAACCAGCCCGTTATGCGAATTTACCGGAGCAGTGCCGGTATTCATCAGCATAAAGCCGCCTGTGCCGTAAGTATTTTTTACTTCGCCGCGCTCAAAGCAGGTCTGCCCGAACAATGCGCACTGCTGGTCGCCGCCGGCACCTGCAATAGGCACCTCGCGCCCAAAAAGCTTGCTGTCCGTATAGCCGTAAACATGGCTTGAAGGCTTAACCTCCGGCAGAATCTGCTGCGGAATTTTTAAAACGCGTAAAATTTCTTCATCCCATTTTAAGGTATGGATATTAAAAAGCATTGTGCGCGATGCGTTGGAATAATCCGTTACATGCACCTTACCGCCCGTCAGCTTCCAGATAATCCAGCTGTCAACCGTACCGAAAAGCAGTTCGCCTTTTTCCGCACGTTCGCGTGCGCCAGCAGCATTATCAAGCAGCCAGCGCAGTTTGGTTGCCGAAAAATAAGCGTCCAGCACCAGCCCCGTTTTGCTGCGGAAGAACTCCGCCATGCCGAGTTTTTTCAGTTCGTCACAATAGCCTGCCGTGCGGCGGCACTGCCACACAATCGCCTTATGCACCGGGCGTCCGGTTTCTTTGTCCCATAAAACCGTGGTTTCGCGCTGATTGGTAATGCCAATGCCCGCAATTTCGTTAATGGTAATATCAATTTTACTCATTGCTTCATACATCAGGCCGGTTTGGGTTGCCCAAATTTCCTCCGCGTCATGCTCAACCCAGCCGGGCTGCGGAAAATACTGGGTAAACTCCTTTTGCGCCGCGCTGCAAATCCGTCCGTTTTTATCAAATATAATGCAGCGGCAGCTGGTTGTTCCTAAATCCAGCGCCATAATGTATTTATCCATTGGGCATCCCCCTTGCCAACAAAAATTTTAATACTGTATAACATAATTATAACAAAAAAACCGCTGTAAAAGCGGCTTTTTTATTTAGTTTTTACAATGCCTTAAAAATTTCCGTTAACTAGGTGGCAGGCCACAAAATGCCCGGGCACAACTTCTTTAAGCTCTGGTTTTACGCTGCGGCAAATTTCCATGCACTGCCCGCAGCGGCTTTGAAACGGGCACCCTTTAGGCAAATCAAGCGGGCTTGGAATTTCGCTTTCCAGCGGTTCTATTTTTTCGCCCGGTTTAAAATCTACTTTAAACACCGATTTCATCAGCGCCTTTGTATAAGGGTGCATGCCCTCGGTGCTGATGCGCCTTCCATAACCGATATATTCCACGATATTGCCCAAATACATAACTGCAATCTGGTGGCACATTAAATCAACAAGCCCCAAATCATGGCAGATAAAAAGGTAGGTAATGCCTTTTTCTTTCTGCAGGCGCACCAACAGCTCGCAGATTTTTTCCTGCACCGAAACGTCAAGCGCGCTTGTAGCTTCGTCGCACACCACAATCTTTGGTTCCAGCGAAAGCGCGCGTGCAATGCCCAAACGCTGACGCTGCCCGCCGCTCATGTTATGCGGGTAACGGTCCTTAAAATCTTCCGGCAGTTCTACCATACGCAAAAGTTCCGCCGCTTTGTCGTCAACTTCGCTCTTTTTTATCAGCCCAAAATTCAGCAAAGGTTCACAAACAATTTCTTTAACCTTCATTTTGGGGTTAAAGGCGGCTGCCGGGTCCTGAAACACCATTTGTATTTTACGCCTGTTCTGGCGTGCCGCTTCACCGCGCAGTTTTAAAATGTCCTGCCCGTCAAAAATAACTTCGCCGCCGCTTGCCGGATGTATCTGCAAAATAGTACGCACCAGCGTGCTTTTGCCGCAGCCCGATTCGCCTATAATGCCAAGCGTCTGCCCTTCATAGGCGTTAAGGGTAACATTATCACAGGCCGTCAGCATTTTTCCGCCTTCGGCCGCAAATTTTTTTGTTAAATTTTTAATTTGTAAAATTACAGGTGCTTCAGCGTTCATAATATTTCTTATCTCCCAATACCGGCACAGCCGCAAGCAGTTCTTTGGTGTAGGCGTGCTGCGGGTTTTCAATAATTTCGCGCCCGCCGCTTTCCACCACGTGGCCGTTTTTCATAACCATCAGTTTGTTAGATACATACGAAGCCACACCAATGTTATGCGTTACCAAAATCACCGCCGCATTATATTCATTGCGCACGTCAACAATCTGGCGTATTATCTGCGCCTGCGTGGTAACGTCAAGCGCACTGGTAGGTTCGTCTGCCAAAAGCAGCTTGGGGCTGAATATCATGGCCATGGCAATACCCACGCGCTGGCGCATGCCGCCCGAAAGTTCAAAGGGATAACTGTTCATAATGTTCTGCGGGTTCGGCAGGCGTACTTTATTAAGCATATCTTTCGCCATTTCCGCGGCTTCCGCCTTCGATTTCTGCGGAGCGTGCGCAAGAATGTAATCTGTAAACTGTTCGCCTATGCGGCGGATGGGATTTATCATATTGCCGCTGTCCTGAAAAATCATCGACATTTCGCGGCCGCTGATTTTACGCCAGTCCTCACGCGTGTTTTTCAGCATATCGCGCCCGTCAAAAGTTATGCTGCCGCCCGAAACATGCCCTCTGCCGGGCAGGCAGCCCATAATGGCACGGATAACGGTTGTTTTGCCGCTGCCCGATTCGCCTACAATTGACAGAATTTCGCCTTTATCAAGTTGAATGTTTACACCCGTTACGGTAAGTTTGCTGCCGTAACTGATGTCCAGATTTTTTACATCAAGAAGCATTAATTTAATCCCTTCTTCGCAGCTTAGTCAGCAGGGGCAACATCTTTGGTCAGCCAGTAATAATCTGCCGGTTTAATATCGGCGTTTTTCAAGGTTACTTTGCTTACCATATTTGTTTTAGGATAGCCAAAGAACAAACCTGCGCCGTCGTTAAGCAGAATCTGCTGCATCTGAATCATTAAATCGCGGCGTTTGGCAGGGTCAAATTCAACAGCAAGCCTGTCGCTCAGAGCATCATATTCCGGGTTGCTGTAACCGGTAGCATTCTGCGGGTCGCCGGTTTTCCAGTACCAGTTAAGGTATACGGCAGGGTCGCCGCTGTTGGCAGTAAGAATATTGGAAATGCAAAGGTCAAAATCGCCGCTCTGGCGGATTGGGTCAAGCACGTTGTAGTCAACATTTCTCATATTAACCTTAATGCCGATTTTTTTAGCGTCGGACTGAGTTGCTTCTGCATAAAGCGGCAGTTCAGCGCGTCCGCTGTAATAAATAAAGTCAAGTTCAAGGTTTTTGCCGTCTTTATCGACGTAACCGTCGTTGTTGGTATCTTTCCAGCCGGCTTCCGCCAAAAGCTGTTTTGCGCGTTCCACATTATAGGCGTTCGGGTCGGTCAGCTGGTCAAAGCCGTAATCCAAAGAAGGCGGAATGGGCGCTTTGCCTGTAATGAAGGTATCCTTAAGCACTACTTTGTTGTAGGTTTCGCGGTCAAGGCAGCTGATAAGCGCAGCGCGTACTTTCGGGTCGTGGCACGGGCGGCCTTCGTTCATATTAATCTGTGCCAGTACGGTGCGCAGCGAAGCAAGTTCGGAAATATTGTATTTTGCTTTATCCTGGAACAGCTGCAAATCGCCGGAAGCTATGTTGATTGCCATATCAATTTCGCCCGACTGCAAAGCCATTGCACGGGTGTTGGGGTCATCAATGGTAGGAATTTCGGCAACTTTAAACGGAACCTTGCCGTCCCAGTAATTGGGGTTTGCTTCCATAACGGCTTTGGCCTTGCTGTATTCCTTAACCATATACGGGCCGGTGCATATAGGCCCCTGTTTTGCATAATCGCGGTCAGTTACGCTGGTATCAATAATAATGAACAGCGGGTCGGCCAACATGCCCGGCAGAGTCGGCACCGGATTTTTGGTCTTGATAATTAAATTCTGGCCGTCGGCAGTAATGCTGTCGAACTGGAAGAAGGTTTCCGCACGATTGGATTTTTCAAAAGTGCGTTCAATGGATTTTTTTACGGCGTCGGCAGTTACTTTGTTGCCGTTGCTGAATACCGCTTTATCATTAATTTTAAAAGTCCAGGTCAGCTTATCGTCGCTGATAGACCAGCTTTCGGCAAGCCACGGAGTAAGATTCATTTTATCGTCAAATTTAACAAGGCATTCGCCAAGGCCGTAACGCATTACAACCCAGCTGAAGAAATTATCGGTAGGTTCAAGGCTGTCGGCAAAGTTGGTAACGCCAAATTTTACCGTATCTTTAGCCGCACCGCTTTTTGCGGAATCATCACCGCCGCAGCCTGCTGCCGCAAAAGCAAGTAATCCCATCATGGCAAGTGCTGCCGTAATTTTTGCTGCTTTTTTCATAAATACATCTTCCTTTCCGTTATATACCATCCATTAAACAGTTTTTATTCTTCCTGGCGCGGGTCGAGTACGTCGCGCAAAGCGTCGCCCCACAGGTTAAAAATTACTACCGTAACAAAAATTGCAAGGCCCGGGAAAATCATCAGCCACGGTGCCGTTTGCAGCTGCTGCCTGCCTTCGTTAAGCATTAAGCCCCATTCCGGCGCAGGCGGCTGCGAGCCGAAGCCGAGGAAGGAAAGCCCTGCCAGCTCCATCATCATGGCGCCGATATCGGACGCCGCCGTTATTACCATCAGCGGCAGAATATTCGGCAGGATATGTTTCCATAATATATGTGTTGAAGTGCCGCCGTTAACTATTGCGGCTTCTACAAAGTCGCGTTTTTTTATTTTTAAAACCATGCTGCGTGCAAGGCGCGCATATTTGGTCCATGTTACAATCGTCAGCGCTATAATGGCGTTAATAAGGCTGCCGCCCAAAATACCGGCAACGGCTATGGCCAGAATCATGCCCGGAAAAGAAATCATCATATCGGAAATGCGCATAATGACGATATCCACCTTGCCGCCGTAATAGCCCGCCAGTACGCCAAGCGTTGTGCCAACTGCAAAAATAATTGTTACAAGCAGCAGCACGCTCGAAAGCGAATAGCTTGCGCCGTACAAAATACGGCTGAAATTATCGCGCCCCAGTTTATCGGTGCCGAATAAATGCTCCGCGGAAGGCGGCAGGTAAGCGTTCTGCATTATTGCTTCAAGCGGGTCATACGGTGCAATTAACGGCGCTGCCAGCGCCACTGCAATAAGCAGCAGTACAAAAAAACTTGATATCGCAAAGGCACGGTTGGTTTTTAAATCATTTATAAGTATCTGCATATTATTTACCTGCCTTTCTTAAGCGCGGGTCAAGATGATTATAGGAAATATCAACTATAAGGTTAATTACCATATACATCAGCGCTATCCACAGCACTATGCCCTGCACCAGCTGAAAATCGCGGTAAATAATTGATTGTACGGCAAGGTAGCCAAGCCCCGGCCACGAAAATACTATTTCAACAACGGCCGCACCGCCCAAAAGGTTGCCAAAGGATAACCCCAGCAGGGTAATCAGCGGCAGCATGGCGTTCGGCAGAACTTCCTTCCATAAAATATGGCTTTCGCTCATGCCGCGGGCACGCGCGCCGACAACATAATCCTGGTTAAGCTCTTCAAGCACCGTTGCGCGCACCTGGCGGGTGTATTTGGCCGCCATAACTATGCCCAGCGTTAAAGCAGGCAGTACCAGCGTTTCGGGACTTACGCGCCCGCCTACAATAGGCAGCAGGCCAAGTTTCAGCCCAAAAATCCACAGCAGCATCAGGCCCATCCAAAAGTTAGGTACCGATACACCGACGAAAGTAAGCCCGCGCACCATATAATCGAACCAGCTGTTGTGCTTAACGGCGCTGTAAATACCTGCCGGTATGGAAACCAGAAGCATAAAAACCGTTGATGCCACGGCAAGTATTACCGTTGCAGGCAGGCTGTGCATTAATTCTTCTATAACAGGCTTTTTAACCATGTACGAAAAGCCGAAATTACCCTGAACCGCCCTTCCGAGCCAGTCGAGATACTGGAAGATAAACGGTTTGTCCAACCCCAGTTCATGGCGCAGCGCTTCAACTTCCTGCTGGCTTACAACAATATCCTCGTTGCCGGCAATCATCTGGCGCACAGGGTCGCCCGGCGACAGCATTACCAGCGCAAAGGTAATAAAGCTGATGCCCAGAAGCACAAGCACTATCTGCCCAATGCGCCCTAACAACTGTTTATTTGACAAAACACACCACTCCCTAACCAAAACTCCTGATAACCAAAATAAAACTCCCTGCCGTTTCAGTTTGGCAGCAGGGAGTTTACAAACACTTAAGTTTATTTTAATTCTCTTGCTACCATGCCGTCACACGCAGCACCGGAAAGCATTAAAGGCAGGCTGCTGACTTGCAAAGCTGCTTACAGCGGCGGGACCGTACCGGTTTTGCACCGGGTTTCCATTTTAAGCCACAAGGCACCTTTAACCAGTTTATTCAATTATCATGTTTTAATTTTAGCACTAATTACTAATAAAGTAAATAATTTTTTTGTTAAAAATTTTAATTAGTATTTTATACGGTATACCCGTATGGGTATACCTCCCTAAAAGTGCAAAACCTGCACCGCCTTGCGGATAAAGCTTATCGGGCAGCAATCCGCAAATATTTTGCTTGTGCTGCGTATGCCTTATCCCGGCAGTACAGGTAATTTATTAAAACGTTACAATCAATTGGCTCCAGAGAGTTTCATAGTTTTTATCGTCTTTATTGCCCTCAAAGTCAGTCCACTCTAAACCGAAAACCATATTTTTGGCAACAGTATAATAACCAGCAAGTTTATATCCTTCAAAACCTTGAAGTTCTGTTCCGGCACTGCTTCTATACGGATAATCACCATTCATAGTATGTGCTATTGTTGTTCCGCCTGGCTGATCAAAATATTGGGCAACCAAACCAAAAGAACCAGGTTTAGAGGCTTTTGCACCTTTGTAAGTTGCAGTTACAACATATCCATCATCTTCGCCAGCACTATCTTCAACACTACTATTAAGATACATTGCTCCTAAGCTTACATCACCAAAATTATAAGTTGCATCCGCATGCCATATTTTATTATCTTCATCTGCTTTATACTTTTCCTGTGCATCATCAAATTTATAATATCCTGCATTTACGGTTAACTTATTCATTTTAGCAGAAACTACGCCGCCGTAAACATTTTTATAATCCCAGCCAAATTGATTAGGTGCTTTACCAACAACGCCTTCAATTTTTAAATCTTTGCCATAAGAAGCTATGATGCCGTCAAGATTTTGATCAAAGATATTGCCATCGGCAAAATAACCCCATGTACGTCCAGCACGAACTTTAACTCCACCAAGACGGCCTTCTACAAATGCACGGTTCAAAGTTACAGTATCATCACCTGTATCATTATTGAATTTCTGCCTGTTTTCAAAGCGCCCTTGATAAGTCCAATCATCATTAATCTGACCGCTAATCAACAAACGAGTTCGCATAGCAGAACCATAATTAGAACCATTGTGACGGGCTGAATTTCCCTTGTAAGACGCATAATGGGTACGAATATTACCTGCTACTTTAAAGTTATCTGCTTTCTTTTCCAAGTTTGCTACACGCACGCCAAGGCTGTCGAGCTCACCGGCAAATTCTGCTGCAAGCTTGTCTACATTTGCACCATTCGCCATTGCTTTGGCCACAATCTGCGCCATTTCATAGCGGGTCATTAATCTATCGCCGCCGTAAGTGCCGTCCGGGTAACCTTCTACCACGCCCTCTGCCGCCAGCTTGTTTACAGCGTCATAAGCCCAGTGCCCTGCCGGTACATCGCTGAACGGATTTGCCGCATACGCGGAAGCGGTAATTCCCATCGCTATCGTCATTGCTAAAAGTAAAGTTTTTTTCATTTGCTTTCCTCCATTTTTTATTTATATAAAGCCGCAGCAAAAACAGTAAGGTCTCCTGGCTTCCCCGCTCTTTCCGCTGCGGCCGGTTTGCTTAATAAGCGTCAACGCCGCCGCGCCCTCCGCCTACAACGCGTACGTTTACTACGTTAAACGCTGCCTTAATTACCGGCAGCCAGCGGCTTACAAGGGCAGTACGCAGTTTTTCCGCACCGGCAAGTATTAACAGCGAACTGCCGCTGATGTTAATGTTTTCCAGCGGATTAATGTATTTTTCAAAATCTGCTTCACCCATTGCCGTTTTTAAACGCACAAGCCCGTCCAAAAGCTCCGGCTTTTCAAACGCGGCACGCACCTCAAATTTTTCAAAAGGTTCTGTTTTTATGCTTTTGTTTTCAGCATGAACAAATTCTTCATCCAATCTTCCGCCATAGCCCAAAAAATCTTCTGCCATTTTTAATTCCTCCTGTCTGAATAAATAATTAAAACCGTCCCCGGTTTTTCGGAAACGGTTTTTTATGCAAAGATACATTAACGCCTTAATGCGCAATTATCAATACATACCCGTCTCCCGCAGGCTAAGCTAAATGCTTATGTACAGCAATCTGCTGGCTTGGGCTTAACCAAAACCTGCCTGCATAACAGGCGTGCCCTTACAGCGGCGGGACCGCACCGGCTTTGCACCGGTTAACATTGCTGCACAACAATATTAACTTGATTATATTTTAGCACTACTTCTCAGTAATGTAAATACACTATCAGTAAATTTTACTATTTAATTTTGTATATCGTATACCCGTATGGGTATAAAAATAAACCCCGGAGCTTTTAAATTCCGGGGTTTACAGGTATTACACCGCTTTATTGATAAAATTACCAGTCAAGGTTTTCTGTTTCAACGCGGCCTCTGCCGGTAAGGGCATCCAGCATAATGCGCTGTTCAAGCTGTGCGGCAAGTTTTTTGGTAAATTTAACGGTATCCGGGTTTACGGACATGCTGTCGATACCGCTCTTAATGAGGAATTCGCAGAATTCAGGATATACGCTCGGTGCCTGGCCGCAGATGGAAACGGTTTTGCCGTCTTTATGGGCAACTTCGATAAGGTGGCGGATTGCACGGCGTACTGCCAGATTGCGTTCGTCATATATATGGGATACGGTGTCGTTGTCACGGTCGCAGCCCAGAATCAGCATGGTAAGGTCGTTAGAGCCGATGGAGTAACCGTCAACATATTTGTTGAACTGGTCGGCAAGAATAATATTGGAAGGAATTTCTGCCATCAGCCATACTTTAAAGTCTTTGCCGCGTACAAGGCCTTCGCCTGCCATAATGGCGGTAACTTTTTCACATTCTTCCACGTTGCGGCAGAACGGAATCATTACGTTAAGGTTTTTCAGGCCGAATTCTTCGCGTACTTTGCGTACTGCCTGGCATTCCAGTTTGAATGCTTCTACATATTTCGGGTCATAGTAACGGGAAGCGCCGCGCCAGCCAAGAAGTGCGGAAGGTTCATACGGTTCAAATTCGTCGCCGCCCTTCAAATCGCGGTATTCGCTGGATTTGAAATCGCTGAAGCGCAGGGTTACCGGACGCGGAGCCATTGCCTGGCATACCTGGCGGATGCCTTCGGCAAGCTGGTCAACAACTTTTTCCGGATGGCCGGTTTTAATAAGATACAGCGGATGTTCGTGAATGTAAGTGGTCCAGATAAATTCTTCGCGCATCAGGCCAATGCCGTCGCAGGGCAGTGCGGAATATTTTTCTGCAAGGTCCGGGTCACCGAGGTTCATGTAAATTTTGGTGCCGGTCGGCGGGAAGTATTCGGCAACGGGAGCAGCAGCCTGAGCCTGTGCTTCCGGTTTCTTTTCTTCCAGAATGCCTTCATATACAACGCCATGAGTTGCGTCAACGGTTACATCAATGCCGTCGGGAACGGTAGTGGTTGCAGCTTCACCGCGGCTCTTGGTACCTACGATACACGGAATGCCAAGTTCACGGCTTACGATGGAAGCATGGCAGGTCATTCCGCCGCTGTCGGTTACAATGGCTTTGGCTTTCTTCATAGCCGGTACCCAGTCAGGAGCGGTCATTTCGGTTACGAGGATTTCGCCTTCCTTGAACTCATCGATATGGGACGGGTCGAGGATAACGTGAGTACGGCCGGATACAAGGCCCGGGCTTGCGGGCAGGCCTTTAACGATAACCTTGCGGTCGGCAGCTGCTGCTTTTGCTTCAACTTTAGGTTTGTTTTCTTTATTGCGGCGGCTCCATACGGTTTCAGGGCGTGCCTGAAGAATCCAGATTTTGCCGTTGCGGGAATCAATGCCCCATTCCATATCCATATAGCAGCCATAATGTGCTTCAATTTTTTTAGCGTAGCCTGCAAGTTCAAGAATCTGTTCGTCGGTAAGGGTCTGAACATTGCGTTCTGCTTCCGGTACGGGCAGTTCTTCGCAGTCGCCGCCTTCTTTGCGCACAAGCATAACGTCCTGCTCGTTTACGCAGCGGTCAACAATTTTATTTTCTGCTTTGGAAACGGTGTAGTTATCCGGGGTAACGGTACCCTGTACAACATATTCGCCAAGACCGAAAGCAGCTTCGATAAGGATGTTGCTGTCGTCACCGGTTGCAACGTTAACGGTAAACATAACGCCGGCGGCTTTGCTGAATACCATCATTTGAATAACTGCGCTCAGTGCAACTTCGATATGGTCGAAGCCTTGTTTTTCACGGTAGTAAACGGCGCGGTCGGTAAAGCAGGAAGCATAGCATTCCTTAACTTTCGCAATGATGTTTTCTGCGCCTTTTACGTTAAGGTAAGTATCCTGCTGGCCTGCAAAGCTGGCATCCGGCAGGTCTTCTGCGGTTGCGCTGCTGCGTACTGCAACATAAGGTTCAGCTTCGCCAACTTTTTTGCCAAGTTCTTCATAAGCTGCGGCAATGGCTGCTTTTAAATCTTCCGGCATTTCCTCTGCCATAATGGCTTCGCGCAGGCGTGCGCTTACGTCGCGCAGCAGGGCGCTGTTTTCAACGTCGGTAAGTTCAGCCAGGATAGCCTGCATTTTTTCTTTCAGGCCGCTCTTTTCAATAAAATATCTATAAGCATATGCAGTAGTTGCAAAACCATACGGTACAGGTACATCAGTTTTAGATGTCATTTCACCAAGAGAGGAAGATTTGCCGCCTACAATGGCAACGTCGCCTCTTTCCATTTGCTCGAACCAGAGAAGAAATTCTTTTTCCTTATTCATGTCCGTTACTCCTTTGTAATATACTTTTAGGGTTGCACCCTTAATATAGTGTATACTATATCACACTTGTGTATTATATTCAAGCTGTTTTAAAAATTTCTCCAAACATTTTACAAAAGCCCGCCATTTTATTATGACGGGCTTTAAATTAAACTATTTTAAATTATTTAGGGTTTTTACGGCTCCACAGATAACCGATTGCCATTAAAACAACACCGGCAACGTCGGTATACAGGCCCGGGTCGATAAGGCCAAGGCCGCCGACGAAGAACAGGCAGCGCTGCAGGAAGTTAAGATGGCGGGTAAAGTACGCGCCCATTGCCGCAGCAACGCCAACCATGCCCAAAATAGCCGTGCAGCACGAGAAGATAACGCCGAACGGAGTAGCGTTAATCATCAGAATTTCAGGCGACAGTACAAAGATGTACGGAATGATGAACGCCGCAATAGCCAGCTTGGAAGCGTTGATGCCGGTACGCAGCGGGTCGCCGCCGGAAATACCGGAACCGGCATAAGCTGCCAGAGCAACCGGCGGGGTAATATCGGCAACAATGCCGAAGTAGAATACGAACATATGCGCTGCAAGTACAGGCACATCCATCTGGATAAGAGCCGGTGCAGCAATGGTGGAAGTAATTACGTAGTTAGCGGTTGTAGGCACGCCCATGCCGAGGATAAGGGAAGTAAGCATGGTAAATACCATTGCCGGCATAAGATGGCCGCCTGCAAGGTCGAGCAGTGCGGTTGCCATTTTAAGGCCAACGCCAGTTTTGGTTACAACGCCGATAATAATACCGGCGGTTGCGCAGGCAATAAGTACGCCCAAAATGCCTTTGGAACCGTTAATCATGCCGTTTACAAAATCTTTAAAGGTAATGCGGGTTGATTTGCGCAGGCAGGAACTTACAATTGCAAGCACAATGCCTACCAGAGCCGCACGCATCGGAGTATAACCGTTGGTAAGGAAGTAAATGATAGCGATAAGAGGAATTACCAGATGTCCTCTTTCTACGAAGATGGATTTGTAGCTCGGCATTTCGTCGCGGCTCATGCCTTTAAGGCCGAGTTTCTTGGCTTCAAAATGTACGCCCAGCCAAATGCCGGTAAAGTACAGAATAGCCGGAATAACGCCTGCTTTAACAACTTCCATGTAAGGAACGCCTACGAATTCAGCCATCAAAAAGGCTGCCGCACCCATTACAGGAGGCATTAACTGGCCGCCGGTAGAAGCCGCAGCTTCAACGGCACCGGCAAAGTCTTTGCCGTAGCCTAATTTTTTCATCATCGGAATGGTGAACGAGCCGCTGCCTACTACGTTGGCAACAGAGCTGCCGGATACGGTACCTTCCAGAGCACTGGAGATAACCGCTACTTTTGCCGGGCCGCCGGATGCCCAACCTGCAATGGCATTGGAAATATCAATAAAGAATTTGCCAAGACCGGTAGCTTCTAGATAAGCGCCGAACAAAATAAACAGATAAATAAAGGTTGAAGATACGCCCATCGGTGTACCAAAAATACCTTCCGTTGTGTAATACAGGTAGTTTACAAGTTCATGCAGGCCAAGTCCGCGGTGAGCGATAATACCCGGCAGCATACGCCCGAACAAACCGTACAGCACAAACAAAATGGCAATGGTAATCATCGGCCAGCCAACTACGCGGCGTGCGCCTTCAATTACCAGCAGCGTGCCAATCAGCGCTATAATGTAGTCCGTTTCGTTGTTCATGCCAGCACGCAATACCAAATCGTGGTAGAACGCAACTATGTACATCGAAACTGCAACGCCTACAACGGCAAAGCCAACGTCAATCCAGTTCATTTCCTTGCGCGACCAGGACTGGCGCATCGGGTAAAGCAAAAATACCAGTGCAAAGCCAAAGGCCAGATGAATGGCTCTTTGCAGCTGCGCGTCTAAAATACCAAACGCCGCAGTATAAACCTGAAAGATACAGAAAACAATGCAGATTGCATTAATAATCGTATTCCAAATGCCCGTAAGTTCCCTCTTATCCGATTCTTTATCGTATTTTCTTAAAATTTCTTCTGCGGAAAGCTGGGCCTTTTCAATATCGTCCATAATTTCTTTCTTTAAATCCATTACATCCACCTCTCACAAACAAATTTTATAAAAACAAACTCATTCCAGCCAGTAACGGTAACGCGGTTCTGCTTTTATGGTAAGCAGCGTGCCGTGCCCGAACATCTTACATAAATCATATACAGTTTCATTATGCAGTATTTTGGGGCTCGCCTGCACTGCGGGCCGCATTTTTATAATTTTATAAGGCCGGTTTAATGTAAGTTTAAAATGCCCGTCAGGCAGCGCTTCAAATTTCCCTTCAGAGGCCGAAAACGGAAAGCCGCACCCCTGCGACTGGTAAATGGTATGCGTTAAAACCATATCATCCGCGCCGTTAACGGTAAAATTATCGCGCCACAGCGTAAGCTCATAAGAATGCTTGAATTCCATCTGCCAGGTTTCTCCCGGTTCAACCGCAAAACATGCTTTTGCACCGCGCTCCGGCAGCATGGCAACTACAAGCTGCGAAGCATACCAGTAAAACAAACCTGCGGCGGCAATAACGCTGCATATAAAAACCGTATATAATTTAGATACACCCCGGTTACCGAGCACAAACGGTGACCGGGGCGTCTCTTTAAACCACATTGTTATTTTTCTTTAAAGAATTTTTCAGCGCCTGCATTTACAGGAATGGACATGCCATCCATAGCGCTTTCTTTAGTGATTACATTTGCTGCGGAATGAGCTGCTTTAAGACGGTCGAGGTTGGTGTAGATGGCCTTGGTTACAGCATAACCGGTATCGGCATCCATCTTGTCGGTTACAGCAAGCATGCAGCGTACTGCTACTGCGGAGCAGTCAGCAGCCTGTTTGTTATAAGTGTTAGCCGGAATGTTAACTTTGGTGTAGAACGGATATTCTTTAATCAAAGCGTCAGCTTTATCAGTTGCAACCGGAAGCAGAACTACATTGTTCTGGGTAGCGATATCCTGAATTGCTGCGGTCGGATGGCCTGCGGTTACGAAAGCAACATCAACATTGCCGTCTTTCAGTGCGCTGGAAGCTTCAGCAAAGGAAAGGTACTGAACGTTAATATCATCGTAAGTAACACCATATGCTGCAAGAATCTGGCGTGCGTTTGCTTCGGTGCCGGAACCCGGTGCGCCTACTGCTACGCGTTTGCCCTTAACCTGGGAAAGGTCTGTAATGCCGGTTTCGGCAAGAGTTACAATCTGAATGGTTTCCGGATACAGAGTTGCCAGGCCATAAAGGTTGGTAACTTTTTTGTCTTTAAACATTTCAGTGCCGTTTACGGCATAATAAGCGTTATCGTTCTGAATGAAGGCAATGTCAACCTGCCCCTGCTGCAGCATGTTAATGTTGGCAATGGATGCGCCGGTTGCCTGTGCAGAAGCGTTGCAGCCCGGAATATTCTTGTTAAGGATATCCGCAATTGCGCCGCCGAGCGGATAATAAGTACCGGCAGTGCCGCCTGTTGCGATATTAATGAATTTCTGCGTTGCGGCTTTACCGCCTGCCTGGTCTTCACCACCGCCGCAGCCTGCGGCAAGTACAGCAAAGAGCATCATGGACATTAAAAAAGCCAATAGTTTTTTCATAGTTTTCCCCCCTGTAAATAGTGAACGAATATCCTTCTTGAATGTAAACAGGTATTACGCCACATTATTATGCTGTTAAATTCGCTTTTTTTTCACAAATTCCTGCAAAGCTGTTTTTATTTTTGGCATTTTATTGTTTGTATACAATATTCTTTTTAAATACATTCTAAAATTGCCTGTTTTATGTAAACTTTTGCAAAAAAACTGTAACTATGTTATCATTAATAAGTAAAAATATGTAAGCATTACAAACTTATAATAAAAGGATGTGTTATAAATGCAAAACAACAATGCTTATAATCTTCAGCTTGCCAAAACCCTTTTTGAAAACACTTATGCGGCAAGAGTATTAAACGACAACAAAGACGTTATCGGCAAACTGCGTATTGTGCCCTGCCTGCCGCTTGACAGAAGCCTGCTTCCTGCCGACGCACCGCAGGTAAGCCCTTTCCTTCTGGTTATTGTAGACGACGCCGATATCAACAAGGACAACCTTATCGATTTTGAAGAACGCGTATCCCTGGCACTTTTAAAACGTTTCTCCACTGAAACCGTTGCTTTCCAGCACTGCCAGTTCTACTATCCTTCCCCGGCATTTATTTTTGAACAGCCCGGTGCAACCGATACTCCGCTGCCGCCGACCCCTGTAATGTAAGCACAAACTTAACAAAAAAATTAAGCATCTGCTTTGGAGTTCTTCTTCCAAAACAGATGCTTTTTATTTTACAAGATTGCTGTAATTTATTAACAACGCACATTTTATAAAAATTATTTTAAAAGCCTTATGTGTTTATAACCGTCTTCGATTGTTATTTTAGTTTCCACACCATATATTTCTTTTACATTATCTTCTGTTAATACTTCTTGCGCAGTTCCAAGTGCAAAAATATGCTTATCTTTCAGCATTAAAATTTTATCACAAAACATAGAAGCTAAATTCAAATCATGTATAGTCATAATGATAGCAATATTATTCTCTGTTGCCAATTCTGCAACAGTATGCAAAATAAATAATTGATTATGTAAATCAAGGCTGCTTGTCGGTTCATCTAAAATAATTACTTTGGGCTGCTGCGCCATGGCACGTGCAATAAACACTCTTTGACGTTCACCGCCGCTCATTTCTTTTATATTTCTAAAGGCAAATTTTTCCAAATTCATTTTACGTAGAATTTCAAATACTATTTTTTCATCTTCTTTAGAATATTTTCTTCCTGCGTAAGGCAGTCTGCCCATCATTACGGTATCAATAACATTTACATTAAAAAAGCTGCTTACATACTGCGGCACATAAGCAATAATTTTAGCAATTTCTTGTTGTTTAATATTACTTATGTTTTTACCATTAAACAGTACTCCTCCACAATCCGGTTTTAGTATATTATTTATACATTTGATAAATGTAGTTTTCCCAGTTCCGTTAGGTCCTAAAATACCAAGTATTTCACCTGAAGCAACAGAAAGAGATATATTTTCTAAAACGGGAATATTCTTTTTATATCCAAATGAAATGTTTTTTATTTCAAGCATTATAATTGTCCCTTCTTACTGCTTAAAATCAGATGAATAAAAATAGGTACGCCAATAAAAGAAACTACAATTCCTACAGGAACGTTTACCGGATATAAAATAAACTTTCCAAAAGTATCCGATAATAACAACAAACAAGCGCCTACCGCCGCAGTCATTAAGAATAAAAATTTATAATTATCTCCTACTATAAATCTTGCCATATGCGGAGCAATCAATCCAACAAATCCTATAACTCCTGTAAAGCTTATAATTGTAGCTGTAATTAATACCGCTACAAACATAGTTATTCCACGTAAGTTTTCAGGATTTATACCTAAACTTTTTACAAGTTCATCATCACCGCTTGCCATAACATTCCATTTTAAAAGTAATCTGATAGAAAATAGACAGCATATTAATAAAACTATTCCAATAATTCCAACAGCCTCCCAATTAGCTCTATTAAATGTGCCAAATGTCCATTGTACAACTGCTGCTAATTTATTTTCCTGCGCAAAAAATTGCAACGAAGCTGTTAATGCAGCAAAAAAATAATTTAAAGCTATTCCTATTAAAATAACAGAATTAGCAGTAATACCAACACGCTTTGCTACACAAAAAACAACCACCATACTTAACATTGCTGAGATAAATGCACTTCCAATAATAAATATATCATCAAAGAAGATTGTACTGCTTCCAAAAACAATACACAGAGATGCACCAAAAGCCGCTGCCGATGATACCCCTAAAGTAAAAGGACTTACTAAAAAATTTCTTGTAACGGCCTGCATCATTAGACCTGCTATTGCTAAACCCATACCAGACAAAATAGCTAAGCATATTCTTGGCAGTCTTAAAAGGACAATAACTTTCTCGGCAGCTATATTATCTCCCGTAAATTCATTTGCTACAACATATCTTCCAATAGCCTCTATTGCAGATAAAAATTCTAAATCTGTACCAAAAACAAGGCAAAATAATGCTATAAATAATGTTACAAGCATAATGATTGCAATTTTATATTTTAATTTCTTGTTATATTTTCTATATTCGTCTTCTATCAAAATTATTCTACCTTTCATTCGTCAATTTTCATTGATGGATAAGTGTGCCCAGGTATATATTCCAATCCTAGATACTCTGTAAGCCATACTTTAAACACTTGTTCCGGATGTAAATCAGGTAAGTATTCCGGATATAAAAATTTAGCTACATAAAGGACTCCTATTATTTTCGAAGCGCCACAATGCGAAAAATAAGAAAGCTGAAAAATTCTATTATTTTTAACAGCACTTATTTCATCCCATCCAGGTCTTGTTATAAGCTCTTTTTTTATAGCATCTTGTTCTTCTCGTGATGGTGGTATATATGAATATTTCCATCTTCTGTCAGACATTTTTACAATATATTCCGGATTACGTAAAATCACTGCCTCTGGCAATATATGCCTCTCAACGGCATCTTCCATAATATTAATTCCACCAGTATATTTAACCAAGCTATAAAAATAACTTCCCGGCATAGTTGTTGCTCCCGGGCTGCCACATTCAAAATATACTGTTTTTCTATTATTTATATTTGCTAGTTGTTTTTTTACATATTCAAGTTGTCCTCCAAAATATCTTTTTATTTCTTCTGCCTGTTTTTCTTTACCAAAAATTTTTCCAAGTAATGTACAATTGTTATTAAATTTTTCCATATCATGGGTATCTACAACTATTACTTTAATACCAAAATCCTTTAACTTTTCCTGTGCATCAAACCAACTACCTTTACTCGATATTATCAATGCTTGAGGATTCAATTCTACGATTTTTTCATAATTTAGTACAATGCCTTCACGATTACAAATTAACTGGTCTTTATTAAATTTATTATGAAAAGCTTCATTATTCCATAAAATATTTTGATCTACTCCAACTATCGTATTTAAACACCCTAAAGCTACTATCAATTCAGTTAAATCAGTATTGTAAGCATTGGCTACAACTACCCGACTTAACGGCTTGTCTAATTCTATCTTTCGTCCTAAATTATCATTCACTACTATTGTACTATGATTTGAACCACTTATATTATTGTATGTGCATCCATAGCATAAAATTATATAAAAAACCAAAAATAAACTTAAAGTAATTTTAAAAACTTTTTTCATTATAATAATATCCTATTCAAGCAAAATAAGGGAGAAGCCTTACTTACTTCTCCCTCAAAAATTTTACAAATCAAACTGTGCCGTCAGCATAAAAGTTCTCGGATTAGATAATGCCAAATAATTAGTTCCAGATTGAGGAATCCAATAGTCTTTACCTGTTACGTTATAGCACATAGCACTTAAAGTAACTGGTGTATTATTAATTTTTGTTTTATAGTTAAGTCCTAAATCAAACGACATATAAGCCGGTACATCTAAATCACCGTTATTTATTGTAGAACTTCCATTATATACAGCTCTACCTAATACCGAAAAATCATCATTTGCTTCATATTCCAGTGCTAATACACCATTCCATCTTGAAGAACCGTTAACACGGTAACCGTCATAATCACCTATGCCATCCATATTACTGTCAGAAGTTTTATTGCGCTTTGCATCCAAATACATAAAACCACCCATAATATTCCATTTAGGTGCTACCTTGCCATTAACCGATAATTCTATACCTTTGTATTCATTTTCACCATCCTGCGTACATCTAAACATGTCTGATCCATTTATTCTGCCAACATATTCATCAGTCGTTCCTGCTTTCTTAATTTCAAATGCACTCAAAGTTGTTAACAAACCTGCATTTTCATATTTAACACCAATTTCATTCTGTTTTGTTTTAGCAGGATCAAGAATTGCTCCTTTATTTATATATTTAGAATTAGTTACCGCAGAACCGCCACTAAAGCTTTCTGTATGGCTTGCGTAAAGAGATAAATTATCTACTGGTTTATAAGTAATACCATATAACGGTGAAGTTCCACTGCTATCAACTTCGCTATTACTGCTGTAATTATAGACACGAGAATGTTGATTATGTATACCAAGCATTAATTGAGCCTTACCAAATTCTAATGTATCAACAGCAGCAACGCCCCAAAATTGACTATTGCTTGCTTTATCTAACGATACGCCAGAACTTACGTCTGGATTAAAATTCTCAGTACGTCCATCATAAAGATTACCCGCATACTTTTGCACTAAATTTCCGCTGCCGCTCCACTGTGTGCTCCAGCTTTTGTCAATAGATAAAACAAGATTATGTTTTACTTCGCCAGTATTAAATTGCCCTTTTACGCCTGTTTCACCATAATAGTTGGTAATGGCCAACGGACCATCCCTATCAACCGATTCAAAATCACCATTATTATTTATCACTGTATAGGGCTGACTTGCTCGTCCTGTTTTATTATTATACAAATCATACCGGCTGTATCCACCGTTAAAAAATGCAGTCCAATCATTATTTATTTTTTTTTCATGATTTAAAACAACTCCCCATCTATCCAAAGTTGCCCCTTGCCCATCATAAGCATAATTCATTTTAGAATTTGGTGCACTTGGCAAATTAGTTACATTACTGCCAAATTGAAACCAACGAGCCGATTTTTCCAAATTAGAATAACTGTATCCCATAAATAAGTTAGTTTTGCTGTTTTCATCAAAATGGTCTAAATTTACATAAAAATCTCTGTTTGTTAAATCTTCTCCAACGCCAGATAATTCCTTACCGGAAACATTTTCGGCATTAATGCGTAACCCCCATTCTTTATTCTTACCAAAGCGCCTGCTAAAATCAATATGTTCACCAAAAGAAGATTCTCCGGAAAAGCTCTGCGTATATCTAGTTATATCTTCATCTCCTGCGCGCTTAGTATATAAGTTAACCAAACCACCAGCAGATTCTCTAATAGTTGTTCCATTAAATCCCATTGCAGGGCCAGCAACTACTTCTACACGTTCAACAAAATTTGTTGGTAATGTCGATTGTGTAAATAAGCCAGGGACACCATTAACATATAAGTTATAACCCGTTAAACCAATTCCTCTAATAGAAAAATCATTATACAAAGTATAACTACTGCTTTTTACTGAAGGAGTATTGATTAAAACATTCGTTAATGCTGCACTAGGATCATTAAATTTTTCTAAAGTTTTCTCAGAAAAATTAGTTTGAGTAAACGGAACATCCATAATATTCCTGTTACCAAGCCTGCCTAAATTTCCTTCACGTGATACAAAATCACCGGGCAATGTTTCTCTTTGTCCTTCAACGACCATTGTATCTAATGCAAAAATCGGTCTGTTTTCTGTTTGCTCTGTGCCTTTGTTTAAACTACCCTCTGCCTGCGTACTTACGCTTTGCGCCGTACTGTCAGGTTCGGCAGGTTCTTCTGCGCAGGCATAACTCATAAACCCCATGCTGCTTACAGCACACAACACTGCCAAAGCCAGTGCTTTTTTCTTACTTTTCAACATCAAAAATACACCTCATTAATAATTTATTTTTTAATTTTCCATGCCGAGCTTGCCGAGTTTCGCTTGCCAGAAAATTAAAAGCTGATTGGGCTTCCTTTTGACGCAAAAACAAAACGCCTGTCTGCAAAAAGGCAGACAGGCGTAATAATTCCTTTCGGTTTGCGCCATTCCGTCTATCGCAGAATGTTTCTTGCGTCTAAATCAGGCAGTTCTTCTGGCTCTGCTTCATCGCTTGCCTTGCCTTCCCAGTTTTACCCAGTGACATTTTTAAGGCTTGCTCTGCATTACAGCTGCGGGACAGCACAGGTTTTACACCTGTTTCTCTATTAAGCATTAACGCACCTGATTTAATAATTATCGATATAAAGTTTCAGTTATATATTTTTATTTTTGTATTTTATTAGTATTATACTTTCAATAAATCTTAATATTATCAGCCGCAGGCGTGCCAGGCACTTAATAGAAAATCCGGTACAAGCCGGAACGGTCACGCCGCTGTAAGGGGAGCAAACTCCATTTATGCCACTGGAAAACGGGAAGGCGAATTTTGCCATGAACCCAAGTCAGAAGAACTACCTGCGGTATCCGATTCCTGCGAGCGATATGGATAAGGAGCAACCGTTTACTTGCTATGCCTTCTCTGCTACAGGAAAGGCATTATTTATTTTTAGGAGGATTAGTAATGGATTTTATCAGGGAAACAATCATGTATTTTCATAAAGGCGGGCTTGTAATGTGGCCGCTTTTATTTTGTTCGTTTACAGTTTTTGCTATTGCTATTGAGCGTTTTATGTTTTATAAGGCTGCGGATTCCGGCGAAAAGTTTAAAAACGATTACTGCGATTTGCTGAGCCAAAATAATTTGCAGAGCGCTGCGGATTTGGCAAAAGTTACGCCAGGGCAGGTTTCTAAAATAGTTTTTAGCGCTGCCGGCAATGCCGCAACCCAAGAAGATTTAGCCGATTACTTGGAAAACGAACTGGATATTTTTACATCGCTTTTAAAAAACAAGCTGGACTATTTAAGCATTATTGTTACGCTGTCACCGCTGCTGGGGCTTTTGGGCACAATCGTCGGCATGATTGGTGCTTTTAGTATTTTTAATCTTCAGGCGGGCGCGCCGATAGCAATTACAGGCGGTATCGGCGAAGCACTTATTGCAACAGCAAGCGGTTTGTGCGTGGCTATTATTTCTCTTTGTTTCCACGCTTATTTTACGCACCGTATGGATAATATTATTACAAATGCCGAACGCTGTGCTACTGCACTTTTACAAGCTGAAAGAAGGTGTGCCCACAAATGAAACTGCGCACGGAGCGAAACCGTAAAGTGCCTGAACTAAATATTATACCGATGATTGATATTATGTTCTTTTTGCTGGTGTTTTTTATGCTTAGCACGATGTACATGATTGATTTGAAAACTATACCGGTTAAATTGCCGCAAGCTGCCAATGCCAGCGCTGATACAACAACGACTTTTGCAGTAACATTAAAAAGTGATGGCAGTATTTATCTAGGCGATAAGGAAACAGATATGCAATCACTTTTAATGCAGGCTGCATTAGAACAAAAAAACAACAGTAATTTTGCCATTGTTATAAGAGCAGAAAAAGATATTGAGTACGGAAGTGTTATTGAACTTGTTGACAAGCTGAAGGGCGCAGGCATTACGCGCTTTGGGCTTGCCACCGACGGAGCGGCAAAATGACGGATGAAAAGAAACGGCGCAATGCCGGTTTTATTGGCTCTGCCTTGATACATATTTTAATAGTTTTGGTTATTTCTTTTACCGGATTATTACATTTTTCTTCCAATACCGAAGATATTGTTGAAGTGACATTTTTCGGCGGCGGTGGCGGAGGCGGCAACGGAGCTGAAGCCGACATTGTAAATAATGGAGCTGCCGGTGAAGAAAGTACTTCTGTTGAAGAAATAGTACAAAATAACAACGACGCAATTCTGGAAGCGTCAAAAGATATTCCTCCCTCCTCACCCTCCAAACATAAAGCTGCTGCCGTAAAAAGCAAGGGCAGTTCTGCCGGTACCGGCACCGGGTACGGCAGTGGCCGCGGAAGCGGGACAGGTCCGGGCTCTGGCAGCGGCAGTGGTGGAGGCCATGGAAGCGGGCACGGTACTGGCACAGGCAGCGGCTATGGCGAAGGTACCGGCGTTACAGCGTCACCGGCTGTGCCGCCGCGCATTATTAAAAGCTACCAGCCATCTTATCCATCTGCCGAGCGCAATGCAGGCATTGAAGGTACGGTAGTTATACGCTTTTTAATTGACCAAAACGGTAACGTTGAGGATGTAACCCTTATTAATTCGTCCGGCAATGCTAATTTGGATAGTGCCGCCGTATCAGCAGGATATAAATGGCGTTTCAGCCCCGCAAAAAACAACGGCGGCTCGCCAGTTCGCTGCTACGCAAGTATACCCATTACCTTTAAAATACGCAAATAAATATCAGTGCTTACACCGTCTGTTAAATGCAGGCGGTATTTTTATATAAAAAAACAGTACCGCAAAAGCCATCCATAACTTTTACGGTACTGTGTAATTTTTACATTTTATATTTTCACTTTTTAATTTTCATATTTATTGCAGTACACACGCGGTATGCGCGGGCTTAACTGGCAGGAAATTTCATCAGGATGTGTATTGGCAAGTTTTGCAATGTCAATTACTGTAATTTCATCGTTGCCCTGCCTGCCGATAAGCACAACCTCGTCGCCAACCTTAACATCAGTTTCGCTGCCAAGGTCAACCATCAGCTGGTCCATGCACACGCGCCCTGCCACTTTATAACGCCTGCCGCCGATTAAAACTTCGCCGGTATTGGAAAGGCAGCGTGGATAACCGTCCGCATAACCGATAGGAACGGTGCCAATCCATGTATCTTCATTGCACTTATAAGTTGCGCCGTAGCCAACTGTATCGCCGGCCTTAATCTTGTGAATATGCACTACACGGCTGAACAGCCCCAGCGCGCTTTCAAACTTAGGCAGCTTCGCCGCACGCTCCTGCGTTTCGGCGTGCCCTTCCGGCATATAGCCGTAAATAATCTGCCCCGGGCGCACGGCGTCGTAGTAAGATTCCGGAAAATACAGCGTTGTTGAGCTGTTGGCAGCAGTAAAAACATATTTTTCAGGCTGCGGTATGCGCCTTACCATGCTTTCAAAGCGCTGCATCTGGCGTTTTACATGCTCGTGGCTCTCGCCGTCAGCACAGGCATAATGCGTAAAAAAGCCGTGCACGGTAATGTTGGCATATTTTTTAATGCCCTCTAAAAATTCGTGTACTTCTTCTGCCTGCACGCCGATACGGTTCATGCCGCTGTCTACAGCTACCATTACGCTGGCGGTTTTGCCAAAACGTGCCGCGGTTTCGTCAAGCTGCTGCAAATCGGTCGATTCGCACACCGGAATGATGGAATCTGTATTAAAGGCGTCTTCGTATTCTTCAGGCATTAAAAGCCCCAAAAGGTAAATCGGGCACTTAAAGCCTGCCTCACGCAGCTGTTTTGCTTCGCTTGTTACGGCAACGGCAAGCGCCTCGTAACCTTCTTCCATGGCCATTGCTGCCACCTGCACAGCACCGTAGCCGTACGAATTTGCCTTAACAACGGCGACTGTTTCGGTATGTTTAGGCACCAAAGCGCGTATGGCACGCAGGTTATGGCGCAAAGCATCCAAATATATTTTTAAATACGTTGTTCTCATCAGCAGTAAAACCTTCCTGACTTTTCAGCCTGCAAAAAGGCCGTTTTTTTACTAAACTTATAATATTATAATACATTTTTAACAAAATTGCTGTATACAAATAAAAAAATTTTAAGATTTTACACAAAATAAAAACTGCCCTGCAAAAATTGCAGGAACAGTTTAAAAGCAAAAATTAAAGGTTTAACGCTTCGCCGCGGTGCCTGTTATAAATAAATGCCGCAATAAGTATCAAAATACAGCCGCCGATAACAAACAAGCTGTTCATCGGCAAAAAAGACGCAATCAGCCCGCCGATTAAGGGGCCAACCATAGAGCCGAACTGCTGTGCCGAAAACAGCATGCCAAATACGCGCCCGCGCTGCGTGCGTTCCGTTTTGTTTGCCAGAATTGCACTTATGGATGGCTGAATACCGGCAAAGAACAGCCCCACCGTAAAATTAAGCGCCGCAAACAAAAGTAAGGAAGAAGGCACCGACTGCATAATCATTACCACGCCCGCACAAACGGAAGAAAGTGCCAGCGACAGGTAAAAGCCCCTGTTCTGCCCAAAGCGCCCCCAAAACGGCGCCGTCATGGCACTGGCAATGCCCACCAGAGAAAATACCAGCCCGGCAACAAAAATAATGTTATCCGTGCCGTGGTAAAGTTTTTCCACATACAGGCTGATAATCGGCTGAATTAACAGTATTACCATCTGCACAATGCCGGAGCAAATAAGTGCTTCGCGGATAGGCGCATTTTTTAACAGCGCCGTTGCAGGTTCGTTGGCAGCTTCCTCTTTGGAAGCCTTGCTTCCCGGCGGTTCGGGAATATAGAACCAGAACACCAGCGTTATCATAAACAGCACCGCACCGCCCAGATAAAACGATGTACGCATGCCGAACATGGAAGCCAGCACGCCGCCTATCAACGGACCGATTACGTTGCCTGCCGTTAAGCCGGACTGCAGTATGCCAAGGCTCATACCTAATTTACCGACAGGTACCGAAGATGTGGCAATGGCAAGGCACACCGACCACAGCCCGGCTGCAAAGCCCTGCAAAACGCGCACGCCAACCATTTGTTCCGGGCTTGTAACCATACCGCCCAACAAGTATGATAACGCAAGCCCCAGGCCGCTGCGTATCGCCATGGGCTTTTTGCCGTGGGTATCGGCCATTTTTCCCCATACCGGCGCCATAATGCCGCCGATTAAAAAGGTAACCGAAAATACCACGCCTGACCACATGGTAACCTCGCTCTGGCTTACGCCAAGCTCGCGCACCAGATACATCGGTAAAAACGGTATCAGCATTGTATAACTTGCCGACATAAAAACAACATTGGCAGTTAAAATTGCCAATATAATTTTCCAGTTTTTCAATATATAACCCCCTGCAAAAAGAAAAAGCCGCCGTTAAATACAAGCGGCGGCCTGCCAAACTTATTATTATTTATTGCCTACTTCGGCCTCTACCCTTGCCAGAATGAAGCACAAATCGGATAAACGGTTCAATGCAATCAATGCCTGCTGGTTAACAGGTTCTTCCTCAGCAAGGCGCAGTGCGCAGCGTTCTGCACGGCGGGTAGTAGTACGTGCTATATCAAGCGCAGCCGCTCCCAAAGTATCGCCGGGAATTATAAAATGCCCCAGCGGCTCAAGCATTGCATCGTATTTATCAATGGTGCTTTCCAGCATTTTTACGTGTTCCTCTTTAATATAGGGCTCCGGCAGATTCATGCTTGCAATATCGGCCATCAGCGACATTAAAAGCTGCTGAACTTTTAATATAGTGCCTTTTACATCCTGCCTTGTTACCGTAGCACGGGCCAGACCCAGCGCCGAAGTAATTTCATCTACCGTACCGTATGCTTCCACGCGCAAGCTGTGCTTGGAAACGCGTTCACCGGTATAAAGGCCGGTAGTGCCTTTATCGCCAGTTCTTGTATAAACCGCTGCTTTAGTCATGCTGCCACCATCCTTCCGGAACAATCTCTCTTTTAATCTTAGTAAATTTCTTCGGGTTTGAAGAAGTTGTTGATTTCGCGAGCTGCGGATTCTTCGCTGTCGCTGCCGTGAACAATGTTTTCACCGATAGACAGTGCGAAATCGCCGCGGATGGAACCGGGTACGGATTCCAGCGGGTTGGTAGCGCCCATCAGGCCGCGTACTGCTTTAATAGCGTTTTCGCCGGAAATTACCATAGCGGCAACCGGGCCGGAGGTGATGAAGTCAACCAGTTCGCCGAAGAAGGGTTTGCCTTCATGTTCAGCATAATGGAATTTAGCCTGAGCTTCGGTCATTTTAACAAGTTTCAAAGCGGAAACTTTGAGGCCGCGGCGTTCAAAACGGGAAATGATTTCACCGATAAGATTTTTTCTTACTCCATCGGGTTTTACAAGTACGAGAGTTTGCTGCATTAAAAATCGCTCCTATTCTTCTTAATTATAATTTTTATACTAAATCGTTAAACGATTTTAGCCTTTTAAAAGTTCCTGGTATTTTTTGCTGTCCAGTTTTTCAATCATTGCGGTAATAAGTTCTACCGCGCCTTCATAATCGTCCAGATGAATAATGGACTGATGGCTGTGAATATAACGCGTAGGAATACTGAAGGTTAAGGTTAAAACACCGTCCCCGTGCAGATGAATACGTCCGCCGTCGGTAGCGCCGCCTTCGGAAATGCTGATTTGCGTGGGTATTTTTAAATCTTTGGCAACTTTTGCTGCAAAATCACGCAGAGCAGTGTTCGGAATCATGCCTGCATCAAAAATTGTAATGGCAATGCCTTCGCCTATTTTAGCGGGTGCAACATCGTCGGCAACGCCCGGCGTGCCGCCTGCAACGCAGGTATCAATAACAAAGGCAACATCCGGTTTTAAAAGGTTAACGCTGGTCTGCGCACCGCGCAGGCCAACTTCTTCCTGTACCGTTGCAACGCCGTAAACGGTGTTGGGGTGTTTTTTGCCGGCAATTTTATCCATAACGTCAGCCATTACAGCGCAGCCGATACGGTTATCCCAGGCTTTGCCAAGCAGTGTTTTTCCGTCTGCCATAACTGCCATTTCGGCATACGGCGTAACGGGGCAGCCTTCAAACACGCCATATTTGCGTGCTTCTTTTTCATCCTTAACGCCGATATCAATATACATATCGCGTTTCTGCACTACTTTGGTGCGTTCTTCCGGCGTTAAAATGTGGGGCGGCTTGCTGCCGATAACGCCCACCAAATCACCTTTGCTGCCGTGTACGGTAACGCGCTGGCCAAGCATAACCTGCTCCCACCAGCCGCCGAGGCAGACGAATTTTAAAAAGCCTTCTTTGGTAATATGCTTAACCATAAAACCAATTTCATCCATATGGCTTGCCAGCATAATTTTCGGCGCGTTTTCATCTGCCGAAGCATTAGTAAATACTACGCTGCCAAGTTTATCATAACTTACTTCCGCTTTGCCTGCAAGGCGTTCCTGCAAAAGTTCTTTCATTGGCGCTTCAAAGCCGGAAATAGCGTTTGTTTCCGAATATCTTTTAAGCCACGCCAGTTTGGTTTTTTTATCCATTTTAACGGCCTCCGTGTTTTCTCATTTCGGCAGCCTGTTCGCGCAGACGCGCTACACGTTCTTCGGTGCTGGGGTGAGTGCTGAACATTTGCTGCATGGTTTTTCTGCTGAACGGGCAAACTATAAACATATGCGCCGTAGCTTCGGTTGCGCCCGGCATGGTGCGGCGCTGTGCATAAGCGTCAATTTTTAAAAGCGCGTCAGCCAGTGCGTCCGGGTCGCCGCTGAGTTCGCCGCCGCCTTCGTCAGCCATGTATTCGCGGGAGCGGGATACAGCCATTTGAATTAAGGCCGCAGCGATAGGCGCCAGAATCATAATCAGCAGAGTAACGATAAAGTTGCCGCCGTTGTTGCCCTCGTCGTCGCTGTGGCCGCCACCGAGGAACATACCCCACTGGGCAATGGTTGTAATAATACCGGCCATGGTAGCCGCAATGGTGCTTATTAAAATATCGTTGTGCTTAACATGGCTCAGTTCGTGGCCGAGCACACCGGCAATTTCGCGTTTGTCAAGCACATCATACAGTGCCGTTGTTACGGCAACCGCAGCGTGTTCCGGGTTGCGGCCGGTAGCAAAAGCGTTCGGCACCGGGCTGTCGATAATATAAACCTTCGGCATCGGCAGGCTGCCGCGGCGGGCAAGCTCCTGCACCATTTTATATAATGCCGGCGCAGACTGTGCGTCAACTTCGCGCGCATTGTAATGCCTCAGCACCATCTTGTCGCTGTTCCAGTAAGCATAAAAGTTCATGATTACCGAAAAGCTGAGCATCACAATCATGCCCTGCAAACCGCCGAAATAATCGCCGATAAGCACTAAAAGCACGGTCAGTGCTGTCATTAAAAAAGCTGTTTTCATAATAATTTGTGTCCTCCTTCATTTCATAAAACAAAACACTGCAAAACATTTAAGGCAAAGCCCTATTAAATATTATAACAATTTTAAGATTAACTTTCAAATACCATATAAGCCATTAATGTAAAACTTCTGTGACAGGCACCAGTTTCAGCCCCGAAGCCTTAACCTCATCAATAACCTGCTCCCAGGCGTTAACGGTATGAGGGCGCGCATGGCAAATGGCAATGGCACTGCCGTATTTATCGGCAATGGCCGCAGCCTGCCAGATTTTGTTAATTATTTCGTCCTCGTTAGTGCTGTTGTCAAGGAAAATATTGTTGCGCCCGGTCGGTACGCCCATGCCTGCCGCCAGTTTATCGCCCAGCGATTTGGCATAGGTGTTGCTGTCTACAAAAAACAGCCCCTGGCGTTTAATTTCTTTTAAAACAGCGCGCATGGTGCGTTCATCGCTCGTTGCCTTGCTGCCCTGATGGTTATTTACGCCGCTGATGCCCGGCAGGCTGTTAATCAGTTCGCCGGTAAGCTGCATAATGCGCTTGTCATCCATGCTGGTAAGCACCGTGCTTTTGCCTTCGCTCATAGCAGAAGCATTCATCGGCTCCATCGGCAGATGCAGCATGGCAACCTGGCCGCCGCCGTTAATTACATGCAGTGAATCACTGCTGAAATCACGGTACGGAATAATGGCAAAACTGAACGGCGCGCGCAAATTTACAAGGCGCTGCACCAGGTCAACATCATAGCCGCAGTCATCAATTATTACGGCAAGCCTGCCGTGGTGGCTGCGTGTTGTGGTTTGCTCCTTTTTAATATCCTTATCAGGTTTATCCAAATTAAGGTTATGGTAAAAATAAACCGTATCCGTAACAAATTCTTTGGTGCCTTCACCGGCTTTGGTGCTGATAGCAATATCAAGCCTTACGGAATCCCAGTCATTATATGTTGTTTCTTCCATACGGACGGTTTTTAATTTGCTGCCTTCCAGCTTGCCTGCCAGCCAGTTTGCAGCGTCACGCAGCTGGGTATCGCGCGGAACGCCTATGGCCAGTTCACGCTTGTTCCAGATTACTTCTGCGCCGGAGCGCTGTTTTTCCTTCTGGCTGCTGCGTCCGTTATCGGTAAGCTGCCAGTTGTCACGGGTCAGCAGAATATCGTCAACGGCCTTCTGCGCCGATTTTGATTCCTCCAGCAATTCTATCTGCGACGGGCCGGTAATGCCCGTGTTTTCAACATCCTTTTCGGAACGTGAGGAAGCATAATAAATTCCCGCCGCCACGGCAGCGAGCAAAACCACTGCCAGCAAAAGAACGGTAAACCAGTTGGAAGATTTTTTGCTCCTGCCTCTTTTAGCCATAATGTCCTCCTTTAATCAGGCCCGCGGATGAGCTTTTGCGTAAATATCACGCAGGCGTTTATTGGTTAAATGCGTATAAATCTGCGTTGTGGAAATATCAGAATGCCCTAAAAGCTCCTGCACACTGCGCAGGTCGGCTCCGTTATCCAAAAGGTGCGTGGCAAACGAATGGCGCAGAATATGCGGGGTAAGCGCTTTATTGATGTTTGCTTTTCTGCCGTAGGTACGGATAATCTGCCAGAAGCGCTGGCGCGTAAGTTCATGCCCGCCGAAAGCCAGAAAAACTATGTTGGTGTTTCTGCCTGCATGCGTAAGTTTGGGGCGCACTTTTTCAAGGTACTGCTGCAAAAACTCCGCCGCAACAGAGCCAAGCGGCACAATCCGCTCTTTGCTGCCCTTGCCGAACGCAATAATATACTTCATGTTTAAATCAACGCGCTCCAGCGTAAGGTTAATAAGTTCGGAAACGCGCATGCCGGTAGCGTACAGCACTTCAAGCATCGTGCGGTCACGAAAGCCTTCCGCTGTTGTTATATCGGGCTGGTTTAAAAGGCGCACAACTTCGTCCTCGCTTAAAACGCGCGGCAGCTTAATGCCTTTGGTGCCTGCTTCAACAACTTCTGCCGGGTTGGCGTCCATATAGCCTTCGGCAGTCATAAATCGGTAAAACGCCTTAATGGCTGCCAGCTTGCGTGCAATGGTTGCCGCAGCAAGGCCTTTTTCCTTCAGCTGCGTCATATACCCGGTTATCTGCTCACGGTTTACATTAACCAGCGCGTCACTGTTTTTAAAGCCAAGCGTTTTGCAAAACAGGCGCAAATCACGCTCGTACGCCTGCCTGGTATTTGCCGAAAGGCCAAGTTCCACTGTTAAATATTCCAAAAAAAGCTGCATCCTGCCTGTCATAAAAATACCCTATATAAAGAAAAACAACGCCACAGCGCCGTTTTTCTTAGCTTTTTATTGTTGCTCACGTCTTTCCGGCTGCATAATTGTAATGTTTGCCGCCGGGGAAATTGTAGAAATGGCATGCTTATAAACAAGCTGCTGCTTGCCTTCGTTTTCTATAATAACGGTAAAATTATCAAACCCGCGTACCAGCCCCCTGATTTGGAAACCGTTCACAAGGTAAATAATTACGCCAAGGTTTTCCTTTCTGACATGGTTTAAAAAGCTGTCCTGCAAATTCATAGCCGGTTTTGCATTGTTCATGGTCATTTACAGCCCCTCCATAATTTTATTATTGTTATAATTTTAACCTATCTTAAACTTTTCTACAACTGTTTTAATCATTTCTGCCGTAACATTTTCATAATTGGGTTCTGCGTCAAGGTTAAACCATTTTACATAAGGCATTTTTTTGTACCATGTAAACTGCCTTTTGGCAAAATTGCGAGTTGCCTGTTTAATTTTGTCAACAGCGGCAGCCTTATCCCATTCGCCTTTTAGGTACAGCACCGTCTGCCGGTAGCCGATAGCCTGCATGGACTGCGCCGATTCCGGCACGCCTTCTTCAAGCAGGCGGCGCGTTTCTTCTATCAGCCCCTGCTCCAGCATAATATCCACGCGGCGGTTAATGCGCTCGTACAGCGCGCTGCGTTCCATGCGCAGGCCAAAAACGGCGGCGTCATAAACAAGTTCTTCGCTTTTGCTGTGCGAAAGGTCGTCCCCGCTTTCAGCGGCTTCAATAGCGCGTATTACGCGGCGCGTGTTGTTAATATCTATTTTTCCGGCTTCTGCCGGTGCAGATTTTACAAGCCTTGCATAAAGCGCTTCTTTGCCCTGCTCAGCCAAAAGCCGCTCAAGCTCCGCACGCAGCGCAGAATCTTCACCTTTGGAGCTGAACTTGTAATCTTCAAGCAGCGCCTTAATATAAAGCCCCGTGCCGCCAACTATAATGGGCAGTTTACCGCGCGCGGTGATTTCGTCAATCAGCCTTTCGGCGCGCTCTTTAAAATCAACCACATTAAACGAGGCTTCCGGCGGCAGAATATCCACCATATGGTGCGGCACAAGCGCCAGTTCTTCCGCCGTTGGTTTGGCCGTACCGATATCCATGCCGCGGTATACGAGCATTGAGTCGCCCGATATAATTTCGCCGTCCAGCGCCTGCGCAAGGGCTATGCCGCAGTGGCTTTTGCCCGTTGCCGTAGGGCCGAGAATAACGGCTATTTGCTTTTTCATAACTATCTCCTGATAATTCCGTATTTTACGCGGCTGTACCTGCCGCCCTGAATTTCCGTGCAGCCCAGACCGCGCAGAAAACTTTCGCTGCGCTCTTTAATAACAACGCGCGGTGCGGCTTTCAGCGCCAGTTCTATTATCTCTGCGTTAACTTCCTTTTCGTAGGCCAGCGGCCGCAGCGGCTTCATGTTGGCCGAAGTTTTTACACCGAAGCGGAACATAGGGTCAAAATAAACCGCGTCAAAACTGTCCGGCTGCACATTCTTCAAATAATCATCCGCCTTAGCGTGTACAGCTTTTATTCTGCGCATGGCTGCGTCAACATCCTGCCAGCCGGTTTCATAGCAGGCAAGCCCGCGCGCCACAACAAAAGCAAGCAGCGGCGACGCTTCCACGCCAATCACTTTGCCTGCGGCGCCTACGGCATAGCTTGCAACTATCGCATCGCTGGCAAGCCCCAAAGTGCAGTCCAGCACCTTCATGCCCGGTTTTAAGGCCAGCGCTTCTATTAAGTGGTCGCTTTCTCCTGCGGCAACGTGTTTTAAACGCAAATCGGCCATGCTGGGGTGAAAAAAGAACCTGCCTTCTTCCGTAAATACCTGCGGGCCAGGTTTTGTTGCCACCAAAAGCGCGCTTACGTTGTGTTTTTGACACAGTTCATCCAAACTGCCGCTGCGCCCGCGGCGCAGGTACGGCACGCCAAACCCCTGTGCCCAGGCGCGCGCCTGCCACTGGAGCCCGCTGTTGCGCCCTGCCGTTACGGCAAATTTCTGCTGCATCATGTGCGTTTAAACATTTTATAAAGCTCTGCCGAGCTTATTTCAATCATACACGGGCGTCCGTGCGGGCAGGTAAACGGATGCTCCGTATTGCACAAATCAATAATCAGCTGGCGCATCTGGCGCATATTCAGCACCTCGCCTGCTTTTATCGCCGCCTTGCAGGCCATCATGTGCAGCATGTTCTGGCGCAAATCGCTCGGGCTGATGTTTTTCATCTCGCTCAGCATTTTGGTTATCTCGCGGATAAAATCTTCCGCACCGTCCGCCTTTATATCGGCAGGCAGGCTGGAAACCCTTAAAAGCGCTTCACCGGCCGGTTCTATATCCACGCCGAGGCGCGAAAAATCTTCACGGTGCTTTTCGATAATTTCCGTATCGTGCGCGGTAACGTCAATGTACAGCGGCATCAGCATGGTCTGCGCCGGTATATTGTTGTGCGCGTTAACAAATTTATCGTACAAAATGCGCTCGTGTGCGGCATGCTGGTCAATTAAATACAGCGTGTCCTCGCTTTGGGCAATAATAAAGGTTTTGTCAACCTGCCCAATCGGCCAGATGCTTTCCGTTTCGTTATTAGTATCTGTAAAACCTATAACATTAGCGGCAACTTCGTCCTGCTTTTTAAACTCCTCGCGCACTTCGTTAATGGTATAAACAGGCTCCGTTTTAGGCGGAGTGTATGTATATTCCACCTGTTTCCACACTTCGCTCTGCACGGGTTCAGGCTGCGGCTCATGTGCCGGAGCTGTTTTAAAAATATCTGCGTAAGCAGGCTTTGGCTGCTGCACCGGTGCCGGTTTCGGCACGCTCTGCTGCTTCGGCAGCGGCATACCGTCCGTAATAATGCCCTGCCCCACCGGTTTAAACACCGCAAGCTCGCTGTCCGGCAAAAGGTCAAGCGCCTGCTGCGGTTTGGCGCTCATAGGTTTTGTTAAAGCGTCTGTAAGCGCCTTATACATTGCTTTATAAATTACGCTGTCGTCGCTGAATTTTATTTCGCTTTTCTGCGGATGCACGTTAACGTCAATGGTGTGCGTGTCAACCTCCACCATCAGCACGGCAAAGGGAAAACCGCTTTTCGGCACCTGTGACTGATAAGCGTGGTCAATCGCCTTGCTCATCATGCGGTTGTTGATAATGCGGCCGTTAACCATAAAGGTCTGCCACTGGCGCGTACCTTTTAACAAAGTAGGCTTACCGATATAGCCCGTAATTTTTACGTCAGTGCCGGTAAAATCCACTTTTAAAAGTTCGTCACTAACTTTTTTGCCGTACAGAGCGGTAATGGCGTCAAACAAACTACCGTTGCCTGGCGTGCTTAACACCTCTTTATCATTGCTTACAAGCTTAAAGCGCACATCCGGGCGCGAAAGCGCAAGCCGCGTTAAAAGTTCGTTAATATAGCGGCCTTCCGTTGCATTGGTGCGCAAAAACTTGCGGCGTGCCGGCACGTTAAAAAACAGGTTCTCCACAATAACCGTTGTGCCCGCCTGTCCGCCTGTCTGCTGGCATTCGGTCTGTTCGCCGCCGTCAATGCGGATGCTCGTTGCAAATTCTTCGTCCGCCGGGCGCGTCAAAAGCTGAAAATTACTTACGGACGCAATACTCGGCAAAGCCTCGCCGCGGAAGCCCAGCGTATGCAGGCTCATTAAATCTTCCGCCGCGCGGATTTTACTTGTTGCGTGGCGCAGCACTGCAAGTTTTGCATTGGCTTCCGTCATGCCGCTGCCGTCATCCGCCACGCGGATATACTGCGTGCCGCCTTCAAAAATTGTAACATCTATCTTTCCGGCACCGGCGTCAAGGGCGTTTTCTACAAGCTCCTTAACTACCGAAGCCGGTTTTTCAACAACTTCACCGGCCGCAATCTGGTTGGCCGTGTTCTGGTCTAAAAGCTTTACTTCTGCGCTTACGGTCATAAAGCACCTCCTTCGCGCTTAGCCTCCTCCTGCAATTTATATAATGTGTTCATAGCCTCAATAGGCGTCATGCTCATAACATCCATATTGGCAAGGCGCTGCTGCAAAGCGCTGCCAAACAGCGAACCCATCATGCCGCCGTCCTGCGTCTGTGCCGGCTGCGCCTGTTTCGTCCCTTCGCTGTCGTATTCCTTTAAAAATTCGTTGGCACGTTCAAGAACCTTCTTCGGCAGCCCCGCCAGGCGTGCAACGTGTACGCCGTAGCTTTTATCGCTGCCGCCGCGCACAATGCGGCGCAAAAATACAATATCGTTGCCGCGTTCCTTAACCGCAACGCTGTAATTTTTTACGCCCTCCATAATGTTTTCCAGCTCAATAAGCTGATGGTAATGCGTGGCAAACAGCGTTTTGGCTTTAATTTTTTCGTGAATGTATTCCATAACGGCGCGGGCAATGCTCATACCGTCAAAGGTACTGGTGCCGCGTCCTACTTCGTCCAGAATAATAAGGCTGTTTCTGGTGGCGTATTTTAAAATCTGCGCCACCTCGTTCATTTCCACCATAAAGGTGCTTTGCCCCGTGGCAAGGTCGTCGCTGGCGCCCACGCGGGTAAAAATCTTATCCACCGGGCAAATGCTGGCCTGCCGCGCAGGAATAAAGCTGCCCATCTGCGTCATCAGCGTTAAAAGCGCAACCTGGCGCATATAGGTGGATTTACCTGCCATGTTCGGCCCGGTAATAATAATCATGTGCTCGTCCGTACTGTTTAAGTTGGTATCGTTGGGCACAAAAATATCGCGCTCCAAAAGGCGCTCCACAACCGGGTGGCGCCCGTCAAGGATACGTATTTCGCTGCGGTTGTTCAGTTCCGGCTTAATATAGTTGTATTTAAACGCCGCTTCTGCCAGCGAAGCCAGCACGTCGATATTGGCCAGCGCACGCGCGGGTTCTTGTATCTCCGGTATTTTGGCACGTATCTGCTCGCGCAGATTGTTAAAAATATAATATTCAAGCTGTTCGATTTTTTCTTTGGCGCTTAAAATTTTGTTCTCAAAATCCTTCAGTTCCGGCACAATGTAGCGCTCGGCGTTAACAAGGGTCTGCTTGCGCACAAAATAATCCGGCACGGAGGCCGACTGACCCTTGCTGACTTCGATATAATAGCCGAAAACCTTGTTGTAGCCTACTTTTAAAGTTTTAATGCCGGTTTCTTCTTTAATGCGCTGCTCAAAATTCTGCATCCACGTTTTGTTGTCGCTGGCAATGCTGTGCAGCTCGTCCAGTTCCAAATCAAAACCGGTGCGTATCATGCCGCCTTCACGTACGGAAAACGGCGGCTCGTCCACAATCGCCGCTGCCAGAGTATCGTAAATTTCCTGATGCAAGTGGATGCCGGCGGCAAGATGCGCAAGCAGGCGGCTTGACGCATTGTTTAAAATCTCTTTTATGCCCGGCAGCACGGCAAGCGAGCTGCGCAGGGCTACCAAATCGCGGGCATTGGCGCTGCCTACTTCAATGCGGGAAATAATGCGTTCCAAATCGAAAACTTTTTTCATTTCTTCCGCAAGGCCGGTACGCAGCTGCAAATTTTCCAAAAGCTCTTTCACTGCCTGCTGGCGCGCATTTATCTGCGCCAAATCCAAAAGCGGGCACTCAATCCAGCTGCGGAGCTTGCGCGCGCCCATGCTGGTTACGGTAAAATCAAGCACATCCAGAAGCGTGCCGCGCTTAGTGCCGTCACGCATGTTTTTAACAAGCTCCAGATTGCGGATGGCAGTCGCGTCAAGGTTCATAAATTTTTCCACGGCTATGCGCGTCAAACGGTTAATATGCGTTAAATCCGCCTTAACGGTGCTGTGCAAATAACGCAGCATGTGCTCCGCCGCACTGTGTACAAGGGCGTCGCCACCGTATTCGCTATCAGCAAAATGCTGTTCAAAATAACCGGCATTTTCGTTTTCTTCCTGATAGAAAGATATTGCACATTCCGGCAGCTTTGCCTTAAGCCATGCTTCCAGTTTTTCCCAGCCTTCAATGCCGCTGTATACCACAGCTTCCGCCGGCTGTATGCGGAACAGCTGCTCCTGTACCGCGCTCAGCATTTCGCTGCCTTCGCCGGTAAACCACTGGCACTCGCCGGTAGAAATATCTGCCGCCACAAGGCACAAACGCGCGCCGTCCTGCTGTAAAAACACCAGAAAACGGTTATGCTTGTCGTCCAAAAGCTGCTCGTTTAAAGCCGTTCCCGGCGTAATAATTTTTATAACCTTGCGCTCTACAATGCCTTTGGCAAGCTTGGGGTCTTCCACCTGCTCGCAAATGGCAATGCGGTAACCCTTTTTTATCAGTTTGGCAATGTAGCCGTCAACACTGTGGTAAGGCACGCCGCACATGGGTATGCGTTCTTCAAGCCCCGCGGCACGCCCGGTTAAAGTAATATTCAGTTCGCGCGACGCCGTTAAGGCATCGTCAAAAAACATTTCGTAAAAATCGCCCAAACGGAAAAACAGCAGTTCATCCTGATGCTGGCGTTTAACCTCCAGATACTGCTGCACCATAGGCGTATAGTTTGCAGCCATTTTATTCTGCCTGTCCTTTCACAAGCCAAGTCTGCGCATTGCAGATTTTTACGTTAACCTTCTGCCCTGCCGTAAAAGTGCGCCCTTCCGTGGGCCACAGCACGAGTTTATTGGTGCGCGTCCTGCCGCTCCATACATTGGGGTTATTGGCGCTCGGGCCTTCGGCAAGCACCTCGTAGGTTTTGCCAACCATTTCTTCGTTGCGCTTCAGGCTGTTTTCGTTCTGCACTGCCATTAAACGGTTAAGGCGCGCTTTTTTAACATCCAGCGGCACCTGCCCTTCCATTTTGGCAGCAGGCGTACCGCTGCGCTTACTGTAAATAAAGGTGTAGGCGGCGTCAAAGCCAACCTCTTTTACAAGAGAAAGCGTTTCTTCAAAATCTTCTTCCGTTTCACCCGGGAAGCCAACAATTATATCGGTTGTAACAGCGGAGTCCGGCACATAGCGGCGAATCATTTTCACAAGTTCAAGATACTGTTCGCGCGTGTAGCCGCGGTTCATCATTTTTAAAATGCGGCTGGAACCTGCCTGAAACGGCACATGGAAGTTTTCGCAGATGTGTTCACATTCTGCAACCGCCTGAATAACGTCCTCACCCATGTCGCGCGGATGGCTTGTCATATAGCGGATGCGCTCCACGCCGGGCACATCGTTTACGCGGCGCAGAAGTTTGGCAAACATGCCTTTTTCGCCAAAATCCTTGCCGTAGGAATTTACGTTCTGCCCAAGCAGGGTAAACTCTTTATAGCCGTTTGCCACTGCCTGTTCAACTTCTTCCACAATGTTTTCAATGCTGCGGCTGCGCTCGCGCCCGCGCACATAAGGCACTATGCAGTAAGTGCAGAAATTGTTGCAGCCGTACATAATGGGTATCCACGCCGAAAAGCCGCTCTGGCGCACGCGGTTGCCTTCAAACTCGCTGTCAGCAATTATCATATCGTCATAAATGCGGCCGCCTTTATCAGCCAGAAAATCTGTAAGAATTTCCTTAAAGCTGTTTACATGCGCAGTGCCTATTAATAAATCAATCTGCGGATGCTTTTTAATAAGCTTTTCGCCGTCTTTCTGCGCCATGCAGCCTGCCACGCAGATAACCTGCCCCGGATGGTTTTCCTTAACACGCTTCAGTTCGCCGATTTTGCCCAAAATACGTTTTTCCGCGCTTTCGCGCACGCAGCAGGTATTAACAACGATAATATCCGCATTATGAAAATCGTCCGCTTTGGCATAGCCCATTTCCTCCAGCTGCCCGGCATAATGCTCGGCATCGCTTTCGTTCATCTGGCAGCCGTAATTGAGGATAAAATAAGTTTTTCCATCAGCGGCAGCAACAAAATTTTTATCTGAAATCATACTTACCTCCAAAAATCTCTAATAACAAATTATACCATAATTTAAGCCTTTTCAGCAATTTTTGCAGTAAGCAGCGGCTAATTTTGCGCTGATTTTTATTTTAATTATAGCATACTTTGACTTTTGCGTTATGTTTGATATAATAATTATAGAAAAACAAACGGCTGCCGATAGACGGTCAGCCGCAAATTAAGAGATTATGTAGAAATAATCGCCCAAGTTTAGCAGGCTTCCGGGCGGTTATTTCTGTTTTTCAGCGTAGTCTTTTCCGAGGGCATAGCCAAGAGAAAATACTGTTATTGTATAACCTATAATGGTTAAAATATCAATAACTTCCATACTATCCCCTCCTGCATAGTATTTCCGTTTTACGGATTTCTATGTCAACGGAGGGTCACAGTCCCTCCGGGGAGGGCTAACCGCCTACCGTTATGGCAGCACATTTGCTTAGACAGTTTAACAGAAAAATATAATCCTGTAAAGATACTTTAAGCGCACCCGTTAACAGCGGATGCGCTTGTTGTTTTTATTATCAAATTTATCTGCCGTGCAGCCTGCGTTCTGCCTTTTCCGCATCATACGCAGCTTTCTGTTCAAAATAAAGTTCGGGCGTCCAGCCTTTTTCCAGCATTCTTACAAGCAGTTTGCCGGTGTTGGCTGCATCGTCATAAGCAGTATGCCACAAACCCGCCGTGTCAACCTCCTGCTCCTCGGTTGCGCGTTTCAGCCCTGTTGTAAGTTCATCACCCTTCCACAGCTTGTAGGCTTCGGCAAGGTCAAGGTAATCTTCATACTGAACCGGGTTTTCTATTTTATGGCGCTCGCAGCCGGTGTTTAAAACTTTGTAATCTTCCGTGCCCCAGGCAACAAAATAAGTCTGCCCGGCTTCGTAAATTTCCGCAAGCTTAGCCACCATTTCCGGATATTCAATGCCTTTTTTCATGTCTTTTTCGGTAATCATGCAAAAATCCATGCTGTCTTTTGCCTGTTTGGGGTAAAAATGCGGTTTAACAAAGTTTTGTATTTTGCCTGCTTCCGCAAAATCTTCACCCTTAAGCCTTACCGCGCCAATTTCAATAATTTCCGAAAAAAATCCTCGCGGCCGCCCAACCGGCTTGGTATATGTTGTAAACTCAAAATCCACCAATAAAAAATCCTTCATTGTTACGCCTCTTTCGTCAATTTATGTAAAACGCTTAGTGCCTGTGCAGCAGCGCGCGTTCCACGCTCCAGTAAACTGCGTCCTGCCCAATCATATCGTATACGCCGCCGCGCTTGAGCATTTCCATTGCTTCATCCTGCAAACTGCAAAGGTAAATCTTTTTGCCGGCGTCCTTCATTTCCTGCACAATTTTGGCAAATTCCTGCACGCCGCTGATGTCAATATCCGGCACGCCTCGCATTGAAAAATACACATAGCCGTAACGCTTTGCCTTTTTTGGTATCTCCTCAAGGCGTTCCGTGTTGGCAAATACAATCGGCCCGTTAATGTAGCAAACCAGCCCGTCATCCGGCAAATCCTCAATTTCTTCGTGCAGGCGCTGCGGGTCAATTTCGTCATAAGTAATGCGCAGGTGCGAAAAGCGCACGGCCTGCAAAACAAGCCCGATAATAACGCCAATCATAATGGCTGTTGTCAGGTCAACAATAATCGTCGTCAGCATGGTAACAACAAATTTTAAAATAGCGCCTTTAAATTTGCCCTTTAAAATAAAATTAATCGTTACCCATTCGTTCATGCGCCACGAAACCACCATCAAAACACCGGCCAGCGCCGCCAGCGGAATCTGGCTCATTACCGGCGCCAGCACAAACATGGCAAGCAAAATGCCAAGCGCATGGAAGATGCCCGTCAGGCGCGTAACCGCACCGGATTTTACCGCCACGCTTGTACGCGCAATAGTCGCCGTTGCCGGAATGCCGCCAAAAAACGGTACTATGATGTTGCCAATGCCCTGCGCCAGAAGTTCACGGTTGCTGTCGAGCCTTGCTCCGGTCATACGAGAAGCAGTTGCGCCGCACAACAGGCTTTCAATCATCGCCAGCACCGCAATACTCACGGCCGGCGCCAAAAGCCCGATAACAGTACGGAAATCAAGCAGCGAAGCAAGCTCCAAGCGGTCATCCAAAATAAGCGTTGCCGGTATGTTGCCTACCACCGCCACATCAAGGTTCAGCGCAATATTGGCCGCCGTCGCCACAATAATGGCAAACAGCGAAGACGGTATATACTTGCTGTACCGCATCGGAAACAGCAGCATCATCAGCATTACAAACAGGCCAATGCTCACCGCCGTCATATTCGGCTCAAAGCCAAGCTGCCAGTAACTTAAAAACTTCTCCGTTACGCTGCTGCCTTCGGAGGTAACGCCAAAAAAATTATCAATCTGCCCCATGGCAATAATAACGGCAATACCGGAGGTAAAGCCGCTGATAACCGGCATCGGAATGAACGAAATCAGCTTGCCCAGATGCAGCACCCCTGCTATAACGAGGATAATGCCCGCAAGCACCGTCGCCACAAATACGCCCTGCAAGCCGTACTGCGCGATAATGGACATCAATATCGCCGCCATGGCGCCCGTTGGCCCGGAAATTTGAAAATACGCCCCGCCAAGCGCGCTGATGATAACACCGGCAATAATTGCCGTTACAAGGCCCGATGCCGCCGTTGCACCGCTGCCCACGCCAAAAGCCAGTGCCAGCGGAATAGCCACCGCCGTAACGGTAAGCCCGGCCATTAAATCCTGCATCAGCATCATTCTATCGTAATTGCGGAACTCTTTAATCAGGTCACGCTTGAACCTTTCCACCATCATTTTTACAGCAACCCCTTTGTTGTTAAATTAAAAACGCAATTTCATAAACAGCTTATGGCAATATTTTACCATAGCCGGAGCCGCCAAAACAGATGCCCGACAAGAAAATTTACACGGTTTTGTTTTTACAGGCATTATTGCCCTACACCCATATAAACACCTTTTGAGCTAAAAAAATTTACCCATTACAAAAAATTTTTTAAATATTTTTTCGTCGCAGGTAAATTTTTGGGATTAAAAATCCGTTTATACGGGTGAGAGTTTCTTTTCTTGTTCTCTTTTTTGCCTGTTTTTTCTCTTGTTCTTTTCTTTGCCGTATTACGTTCTTACCTTGTTCAGTATAAGTTAAAAGATTAGTATATATAATCTACCTTGTTCCCAATAGTACTAACGTACGTAAGCAGTAAAACCTGACAGGCTTATAAAAAAGTAAATAAGCATGGAAAGCAGCAGTACGTCAGCAGCGTTGCCTGACAATCTTGTGCAAACAGGCACTATCTCTAAACTGAGATAGTGCTGTAAGCAGGGCTTTGCGCTAAACTGCTCTTGCAGAATCATCCTGCAATAACCATGTAAAAGCACGCAAAAACTCCCGTTGGTTTTGCCTGCCAACGGGAGTTTTGTGAGTAAACATACTGTTTTTCAGTTTGTATCATACAGTAAAATTTTCTGCTACTATTTTGTCAAGCTGTTCTTTTATTTTTTTAAACTCACAGTTTAAATCCAGCGTCCGAACAAAAATTTTATTTCCACCCATGCTATAAGCAACGTCTGGCGTTATGTCTTCATCAGTTTTTGCGTAAAGCAGCATACCACTGACAGTCTTATCCGTAGCAGAACTTTTATTTTTTACATATGCATAAATCTGGTATAAATTGGCAGAACAAACACTCTTTTTATCGTACTGCTGAGATAAAATATGCCTGTAACACTTAGTATCGATAATTAAAATTTTATCATTGCTTTCAATCGTAATATCAGTATACATCTTTGGCAAAAAAGCATCCTGCCCGTCATCCAAATTCCATGCAACAGACGGAGCCGAAGGATTAAACTGCGGATAATGTCTTTGATAATAAGCAAGTACAAATTTTTCATACAAATCGCACAAATGCTGACTATCTAAAAATTCAGCAAGTTCAATCCTGCCGTTTTTATTTATAAGTAACCCATCAAACAGCAGCCGGCACAAATAAACAAGCATCTGATATGAAGCATTTCCTTTTCGGTAACTTAACAGCGACCAGTTAATATTAAAAGGGTTTACTTCCCGCACATTACCAAAAAACAACAATGCTCTTTTTAAATTATTCTTGTTTTCCTGTGTAACATCTCCATTATGCAAAAGCAGTATTGCTGCGGATTTTAAAATACGGTTAAGCAAAATATCTTCCGTTAAAACATTATAGACACAGTTTAAACTGCGCTCTTTGCGCGATAACAACTTTAAAGTGCCGTTAATATCAACTTTACCGCGCAGAACTTTTTGCGTCCTGTTATGCTTTAAATAATCTTTTGCCAAACCCTGCTTAAGCTGATATTCTATTCCTCTTGACAAAATCGCAGCAAATAAATCATGAATATGTTCAAAATTTTCTGTACCGGTTTTTTCAAACCCTTCCCGATACAGTGCTTTATATGCATATGCCAGCATATAATAAATATTTTTTATTAAAATACTGTTTTCAGTGCTCATTTACTAAAAATACCTGTTAATCTCTTTTGCCAGCTATCAGCCTTTTGCTTATCGTCAAACCAATATTCGTCAAGCATTGGGCAAATATCATATTCTATAACATTTTTCAGCCACATCTCAATACCGCATACCGGCGGATTTTTCTCATCATATACAAAATAACTGTGTCCTATGCAAAAACCTTCGCCCAGTGAATCATCCTCAGCAATTTCGTTATTTAAAATTTTTATTTCATTAATTACGGTATTAAAAGCTAGATGATTTACTTTGTTTTGCAAGTTTACAAATCCTTCGCTGTCAAAGCCCGGTTTCATTGTAAAAAAACTGAAACGGCGGCGCAGAGCATAATCAATCATAGCAATGCTACGGTCTGCCGTATTCATCATCCCGATAATATAAACGTTATGCGGCACACTGAACCATTTATCTTTTTTATAAACAAGCCTTACCGGTTTATCGCGGTAATCACCTTCAACAAGCATTAAAAGTTCACCAAAAACAGCACTTAAATTACCACGGTTTATTTCATCAATAATAAAATAATAATCATTTTCTATGTCACTGCGCGCCTTTTCGCAAAAATCGTAAAACACACCATTGCGCAATGCAAAGCCTGTTTCTGTCGGGCGGTAACCCATAACAAAATCTTCATAAGAATAATTTTGATGAAACTGCACCATTTCAATTCTGCTGTCATCTTCTGTGCCAATTAAAGAATATGCCAAGCGCTTAGCAGTAAAAGTTTTACCAACCCCCGGTGCGCCCTGCAAAATAATATTCTTTTTATGTTTAAGCAAAGCCACAAGTTTATCGTAATCGGTTTCTTTCATAAATACTTCGTTAAGAAAGTTTTGTTTGGTGTAAGGATTGATATTATTTTTATCTAACTCCATTACTTCTTGTTCGATTTTATCACTCAATTCACTTGCTTCATCAGTTTTATCATTTAAAAATTTATTATAATCTTGTTCTTTACCTTCAAATATAAAATCCAATAAATCTGCTTCTTTCCAACTTTTGTCTCTTTTAATTTCTTGTATAGTATCTCTCCAACTACCAAAGTACCATTTTTTAGGGTCATCTAACTTATTATTCCAATTCACCTCTAAGTTTTTACCATCTTTTAAATTTTTTGTTACTGTTCCAATAGCAACAATATCCATAACCGAAGCACTTCTATTGTATTCAAAAGGTAAATTATTTTTCATCGTATATGTAGTCTTAATAACTATTTTATCACCAACTTTTACATGTTTAACTTCATCTAAATATTTATCATCATAACCATTTTGCCAAATTTCATTTTCTATAAACTCATCTGTTTTATTAACTCTACCCCAACTTGCTCCAACAAGCCAACATTTATTAACTTTATTTTGAGAATATTTCCATGCAGCTAACGATAACTCTGGGAAACTACGATATTTACTATTTTCTTTTTTAAAATAATCTTCACAACTCTTAATAAGTTGTAAATATTCGTTTCCATTAATCATCTTTTTAAAAAGACCATCTACTTCAATATTATTAACAATTTCAGAATTGTTTACAATAAAATTTTGATTTACACTATCTAAATTTAAAAATGAAAATGGTGCAATCCAATATAGACCTATAGTAATTTTCCATTTTACAGTTTTTTGATTTTTTACTTTATCAAATATTTTAAAAAATTTTTCCTCATAAGCTCCTTTATCCTTAACATATTTTAAAGCAATTTGAAACATCTCCCATAAATTTTCTATATCGTTTTCTCCACGTTCGTTTTTCCCAGCAAAAAACCATGAGTTCATATTGTTTAAAACAGGTATACCATCAAAATTAGCAGGAATATCAGCCTGTATATTAAACGCTTTTTTAAATACACGGCAAATTTTAATACGATTTTCATTAGTTATGCCCTTATTAAAAATACCAAAAACAGTAAACGGATCTATATCTTCCACTATATTATTATCATTTTCCACAAATGGAAATTTTATATCATTCTCCGTGCATAATTGTTGTAAAAAAACTATTAGGCTTTTCCTTTTATCTTTGTATTCTAATAACTTTATTGCTAATTCTTCATAAAATGATATCCACGGAAATTTAATATTCATCATAACTATTTCTCCAATTCTTTTATCAATTTCATAAAACAAATCTATTTAAATTATATCACAAAATGCATAGTATTAAACGCAAAAACTCCCGCCGGTTTTGCGTGCCAACGGGAGTTTTGAAAGAAAATATTATCTTGCCAAGCCATCAGCGATATAATATGTCGCTAACTGGTTAATGCTTACTTTTTCTTTTTTTGCTCTGTCACTTAATCTTTTATGTAAAGTTTTTGGCAGCCTTAAATTAAACCTGCCGCTGTAATCCTCAACTTTTTTAGGCAAAGGCACCGGCATTTCTTTTTCAAGCGCTACTTCCAACCAGCATCTTTTGGCATCTGTTATCATTGAAATAATTTCTGATGCATCGTCAGTCTGCGTAATGCAGCCGGGGAGTTCAGGTATATAAACAACATAACCATCATCAGAAGGTTCAACAACAACTTCATATTTTAAATTCATATAATAATCTAATTTATTTTCATTCATTGCTACATACCTTCTTTCTCTAAAAATTCAATTACCTTTTCCACATAAACCTGTTTAATATAAGGATTATGCTTTGGTATACACAAAATGAAATTACCTTTAGTATAAATATAATGGCTGCTGCCGCCCTTTGGCTGACGGGCTTCAAAATCCAAACGTTTTAATATTTTGTCAAGTTCATCAAATCTTACAGTTTTAGGATTATTTTTTATTCTTAATAAAAGTTTCTCTAATTGGCTCATTGTTCTCCTTGTAATTATAGTACCACTGGCGGTACTAACTTGTCAATCAGACATATTTTCAATTTAAAACATAAAAAACGCTTAGCCCAGTAATAAACCCAGGCTAAGCGTTATCAACAAATTATATGTTTAAGCCCTTACTTACAGCACCAGCAGGCTCAAATCGCCAACGGCGTTAACTATGCCGCGTACTTCTTCAAGCATTGCCAGGCGGTTATTTTTAACGTTTTCGTCTTCATTCATAACCATTACGTTGTCAAAGAAGGTGTTAACAGGTTCAATAACCTTTTCACCTGCTTTTAAAACGGCAGCATAATCGTACAGTACAATTTCCGGAATAATTTCCTTGCTTACTGCTGCAACAACCTCATGCAGTTTGTTTTCGGATTCATCTTTAAACAGCGCGCCGCTGATTGCAACTTCTTTTTCAATTTTCTTGCACAGATTGCTTACGCGCACGGAAACCTGTACCAGAGGCTCTGCATTGCCTGCTTCAACATAAGCAGCCAGAGCTTTGCAGCGCACAGCCAAATCTACCATATCGTCGTTGCGTTTATCGGCAAATACTGCGTCGATAACGTCATAACGGATGCCCTGGTCCATCAAAAGGTTACGCAGACGCTGTTTGAAGAATTCCATAATCTGCGGCACCAGCTTGCCGGTTTCTTCCGGTTTGATGTCCAACAGATACAAAGTACCGGCGATAATTTTAGCCAGCGAAATATGATAGTTTGCATCAAGCAGGATATTGATAACGCCAAGAGCCTGACGGCGCAGCGCATACGGGTCCTGAGAACCGGTAGGAGCAAGCCCACGGCTGAAAGTAGCGCAGATGTTGTCGAGTTTGTCGCCGATGCCGACAATGCGGCCGATGGTTGTTGCCGGCAGTGCGTCGCCTGCAAAACGCGGCAGATAGTGTTCAAAAATGCCGGTGGCAACTTCAGGTTTTTCGCCGTCAAGCAGTGCATATTCGCGGCCCATTACGCCCTGCAGTTCGGTAAATTCAATTACCATGCCGGTAACAAGGTCGGTTTTGCACAAAAGTGCGCAGCGGCGCAGTTCTTCTTCATCAACAGGGGTGTTAATGGCAAAGCGCAGCATTTCCGCCATTTTAACAAGGCGCTCGCTCTTGTCGTACATATTGCCCAGGCCTTCCTGGAAGGAAACAGTTTTAAGTTTTTCCAGACGGTCTTCCAGTTTGATTGCACGGTCTTCGTTAAAGAAGAACTCGGCATCGCTCAAACGTGCGCGCAGTACGCGTTCATTGCCGTGGGTTACAATATCAAGGTGCTCGCTGCCGCCGTTGCGTACGGTAATAAATTTATTCAGCAGATTGCCGTCTTCGTCAAGCACAGGGAAATATCTCTGGTGCTCACGCATCGGGGTAATAATGCATTCTTTCGGCAGGCTCAGGAATTTTTCCTCAAACTTGCCGCACAAAGCGGTCGGCCACTCAACAAGGTAGTTTACTTCTTCAAGCAGGTCTTCGTTAATCTCGGCTTCGCCGCCGTTCTGCGCAGCCAAATCCTTAATCTGCTGTAAAATCAGCGCACGGCGTTCATCCTGGTCAACCATAACAAAATTGTCGTACATAACTTTTTTGTAATCGCCGGCCGAAGGAATTTCCACAGCGCCTTTAACTCCTGCCAGAGCAGAATAAACTTTGTTGCCAACTTTGCTGAGCGCTGCACTGAGTAAGCCCTGGCTTTCTGCCGCAGCTTTAAGCGACTGCTGCATGAAGCGGTGGCCCATGCTGAACTTGCCGCTTTTTACGCCGCAGATTTCAACAGGGATAATCTGGTCGCCAAACAGGGCAACCATCCAGCGGATAGGACGTACAAAACGGAATTCGTAATCTGCCCAGCGCATGGTTTTCGGGAAACTTAAAGAGGTTAAAATGTCCATTAAAAGACCCGGCAAAAGTTCAACAACGGGCTGGCCTGCCAGATGCTTAACAGCATAAACATAGTTGTCGCGTACAACAAGGTCTTTTACGTCAACGCCCTGGCCGCGCGCAAAACCCTGTGCAGCTTTGCTGGGTGCGCCGCTTACATAAGCAATTTTAACGGAGGGGCCTTTGGCTTCAACAACAACGTCGGCCTGAGTTTCGGCAACGCCTTCAGCAATAAATGCCATACGGCGGGGAGTGCCGTAAACGGTAATATCTTCAAAAGGAATACGCAGCTCCTGCATTTTAGCAGCTGCAAGTTCTTTTAACTGTTTTAAAATACCGGGCATAAATTTAGCCGGTATTTCTTCGGTGCCAATTTCAAACAATAATTTTTCCATTATAAATTCTCCCCTTTCAGCATCGGGAAGCCGAGCTTCTCCCTTTGTTCAACATAAGCGGCGGCACACAGCCTTGCCATGGCGCGCACGCGGGCAATAAACGCCGTTCTTTCGCTTACGCTGATTGCCCCGCGGGAATCGAGCAGGTTAAAGGTATGCGAGCATTTCAAAACATAGTCGTAAGCCGGGCGGATATAGCCTGCTTCGATTACGCGTTTTGCTTCTGCTTCGTACTTGTCAAACAAATCGAACAGTAAATCGGTATCGGCAATCTGGAAATTGTAGTAGGACTGCTCAACTTCGTTGGTATGGAAAACATCGCCGTAGGTAACTCCATCAACCCACTGAATGTCGAATACGTTTTCCACGCCCTGAATGTACATGGCAAGGCGTTCCAAACCGTAGGTAATTTCTACGCTGACGGGTTTAACGTCAATGCTGCCAACCTGCTGGAAGTATGTAAACTGGGTAATTTCCATACCGTCCAGCCATACTTCCCAGCCAAGACCCCATGCGCCCAAAGTCGGAGATTCCCAGTTATCCTCTACAAAGCGGATGTCATGCTCGTCCTGATGAATGCCGAGCTCGGCAAGGCTTTGCAGGTACAACTCCTGAATATTATCCGGCGAAGGTTTAATAATAACCTGGAATTGATGATGCTGGAAAAGACGGTTCGGGTTGTCGCCGTAGCGTCCGTCTGCCGGGCGGCGGGAAGGCTCTACATAAGCCACGCGCCAGGGTTCAGGCCCAAGCACTCTTAAAAACGTGCGCGGGTTCATAGTGCCTGCGCCTTTTTCAATATCATAGGGCTGCGTTAAAATACATTTCTGTTCGCCCCAGAATTTTTGCAGCTTCAAAATAATTGTCTGAAAATCCATAATATCCCTCCTGTATTTGCGTTACAAAAACGAAAGCCCCCGTCTCTGTAACAATATTAGTTACAGGGACGGAGGCACAAATGCTTCCGCGGTTCCACCCTGCTTGGCTACAATTTGCAGCCCGCCTCGATGTTTATATAATTTGGCTCCAAGACGCCTTCGCCGCTGTTGCCGGCTTACACCGCCCCGGCTCGCTGAATGTGCGGTTACTACTTCTTATCATTGCTTAACAGAAAATATACCAAATAACTGCTGTTTTGTCAATGCTTAAAAACCGGTCTGGCTTAAAAAGCCGAGGCTTTTTAAAGGTTTGTCGGTCTGGAAAACGATAAAGCGCTGCAAAATTTTTTCAAGCTCCATCAAGGCGCCGCCGCGCACTTTAAAAGGCTGCGGGTTATTAAAATCAAGCGTTAAAAGCTGCGCCATAAACTCCTGCGCTTCCGTGCCGAACGGCAGTTCTTCGCCGCCGTGGCAGTCATCACACACAAGCCCGCCCTGCACAACGCTGAAATACGCATCGCCCTCTGCCGGTTTGCCGCAGTTTACGCAACTCCGGCAGTTGGGCAGAATGCCTGTTAAAAACAGCAGCTTTACAATGTAAGAAAGCGCCACCAGCCGTGGGTTATGCTTTGTAAGCACGCTGCGCACAGCCAAAAGCAGTTCGTATATTTCTTCCTGCGGCTGATGTTCTTCCGTCAGGTTTTCCGTAACTTCCGCAATTAAGGCGGCATAAGCCATCTGCTTTAAATCAAACTGCAACGGGTAACTTATAAGCTCGCAGCTTTTTAAAGTATCCAGCTTTTTGCCGGCAAAAAAGTTCATGTCAAGCACAGCAAACGGCTGCACAAGCCTGCCGCCGTTTGTACGCGCATACCGCGCGCCGTACGCCAGAAAACTTATTTTGCCATGCCCGCGCGAAAAGCAGACTGCGTACTTATCCGCAGTCTGCCAGTTTTTAACCTTTAAAATTAATGCTTCGTCGTTAAAACCTTTATCAGTCATTGCTATTCATCCGCATAAACAGGCATTTCCGGCTGCTTTGCCGCACGCACGCGCGTTACGCGGAAGCCTTCGGCACGCAGTACCTCAAAGCTCCAGCCGTCTACCTCAATTTTATCGCCGGGTTCAGGCTTGCGTTCCAGTAAACCGAACACCAGCCCGCCGATGGTATCTTCTTCCGGTTCTTCAAATTTAATATGCAAAAGGTCGGTAATATCGTCAAGCAGCACCATGCCGTCAAACTCATAAGTGCCGTCGGCGCGGTGTACAACTTCTTCTTCCTTATCGGCGTCATGCTCGTCCTGAATGTCACCGACAATTTCCTCAAGCAAATCTTCCATGGTTACAAGCCCTGCCGTGCCGCCGTATTCATCGGCCACAACAACAAGCTGCACGCGTTTTTGCTGCATGGTCTGCAAAACCTTGCTTATATCCATGCTCTCCGGCACTACCATAATCGGGCTCATGCGCGAACGCATGTCAAAATTTTCCTTTTCGCTGTCTTTAATGTTAATAAGGCTGCGCACATGCACAACGCCAAGTACATGGTCCTTATCCTCATGCACCAGCGGGTAGCGCGTATGCCTTGTAGCCATTACTTTGGCGATGTTTTTTTCAAAACTGTCTTCAACGTACAGGCATACCATATCCTGACGCGGCACCATAACTTCACGCGCCACGCGGTCGGCAAAGTCAAAAACATTATCAAGCAGGCGGCTTTCCATATGGTCAAGCTTGCCGCCCTGTTCACTGGCGCTTACAATCATACGCAGTTCTTCCTCACTGCGCGAAATATCTTCCGTCGGTACCTTATCCATTTTTAATGCTTTAAGCACCGCCTTGGCTGCTTTATTAAAAAACACAACCAGCGGGTACATTAAATAATGGAAAAATATCAGCGGATAAGCTATTGCCATTGCCGCATGCTCCACATGCGCAAGGCTGATAACCCTCGGCACAAGCTCGCCGAACACAACATGCACAAACACAATCAGCAAAAATGCGCATAAAACAACCACACCGTCGTCATACCAATGCTCGCCGATTAAGTCAAAGCCGTCGGCTATAATGCCTGCCAGAAGCGGGCCGCAGAACCAGCCCAAAATCAGCGATGACGCCGTTATGCCAAGCTGAACGGCGCTGATATAAGTATCGCGCTTCTGCGTCATTTTAAGCACCAGCTCCGCGCGGCTGTTGCCCTGGGCAATAAGCTCTTCAAGCCTTGCCGGGCGGATGCTTACCAAGGCATATTCAGATACAACAAAAAATGCGTTTAAGCCTGTAATTAAAAGGGCGGCCAAAATTTTTAATAAATCCGCCACGTGACTGTCAATAAGTCATCTCTCCCCACATAAATAAATTAGCTGCTGTAGCCAAACTGTTTTAAGGCTTTGTCCTTGTTGCGCCAGTCAGGCTTAACTTTAACCCACAAATCCAAAAATACCTTGTCGCCCAAAAGCGCTTCAATGTCGCTGCGGGCTTCCAGGCCTATCTTTTTAAGCAGGCTGCCCTTGGCGCCTATAACAATGCCCTTCTGCGATTCGCGCTCCACAAAAATAGTAGCGCGGATATAAATATCGTTGTTGGTACGCACTTTAAATTCTTCAACCTCAACAGCAACGGAATGAGGAATTTCGTCGCGCGTATTTGTCAAAACTTTTTCGCGTATCATTTCGGCTGCAATTACGCGTTCCGGCTGATCGGTTATCATGTCCTCATCATAATATGCAGGCCCTTCCGGCAGATGTTTGGTAATTTCATCCACCAGCGCTTTAAAATCAGTATCCTGCAAGGCAGATACCGGCACTACGGCGGCAAAATTATAATCGTTTACGTAATTGGCAATAATGCCGAAAAGTTTTGACTTGTCATCCAGCTTGTCAACCTTATTGGCAACAAGTATTACCGGAGTTTTAACTTTTTTAAGCTGTTCGATAATGTAATCTTCGCCTGCGCCGCGCTTTTCGCTCACGTCAACAACAAAAAGAATTACGTCTACTTCTTTTAATGTACTTTCTGCCGCGCGCACCATGTACTGACCAAGCTTGTGATGCGGTTTGTGAATACCCGGCGTGTCGAGAAACATAATCTGCGCATTATCAGTATTTAAAATGCACATAATTTTGTTGCGCGTTGTTTGCGGACGGTCGCTCATAATGGCAATTTTTTCGCCGATAAGCGCGTTTGTTAATGTGCTTTTGCCAACGTTAGGCCTGCCAACCATAGCGGCAAAGCCTGTGTAATGTTTGTTCTTTTCTATTTTATTTCTCTCCTTTGTTATTCATGCTTTCCTGCCCAAAACCGTAAGGCAGCAGTTCTTCTGCCGTCATGGTTTTAGTTTCTTCCTTTAAATTGCCCATAACAACAAGCGGTATGCCAAACTCGGCAATTACCTGCCGGCATGCTCCGCAGGGTGCTACCGGTTCGGGGCTGTCCGCCGCCACTGCCAGCATTTTAAACCTGCGCTCACCGGCGCCAACTGCCGCAAATATGGCGTTGCGCTCCGCACAGCAGGTTAAGCCGTAACTGGCGTTTTCTATATTGCAGCCTGTATAAACCTTTCCGCTTTCAGCCAGCAGCGCTGCGCCAACGGCAAAGTGCGAATACGGTGCATAGGCATTTTGGCGCGCTTTGCACGCTATTTTCATCAGTTCTTTTGCATCCATTATCTGCCGCCTTCTAAAAATTCCTCGCTCAGTTCAATCTCGCGCAGGGCTTCTTCTTCTTTGGCACGCATAATTACCTTGTCTTCTTCCGTCATGTGGTCATAACCGAGCAGGTGCAAAAGCCCGTGTACGGCAAGGTAAACCACTTCGCGCGTCAGCCCGTGCCCAAATTCTTCACCCTGGCGCTGCGCAGTTTCGGCAGAAATTATAATATCGCCCAAAAGGTGTTCCTCCGGCGCGTCTAACAATTCCGGCTCATCTTCGCCGCCTTCGTCAAGCGCAAAGCTTAAAACGTCGGTTGGGCGGTCAACATCCCTGTATTCACGGTTCAGGCGGTGTATTTCTTCGTCGTCAACAATGGTAATGTCAACTTCCGTCTGTTCTGTAAGCCCGTGCAGGCGTGCAGCAGCATTCAGCCCGGCAACAAGCCTGCTTTTTAAAGCATCATCTATTACTATTTTGTTCTGGTCATTTTCTAACGTTATCAGCATGTTTTTTCTCCCGTTTATGCTTTTCTTTTTCGTATTCTTCGTATGCGCGGATAACGGCACCGACAATTTCGTGGCGCACAACATCCGTTTCGCCAAAATTTACCACGCCAATACCGGGAGTATTACGCAAAATATAGGCAGCCTGCTTTAACCCGCTCTTTTTGCCGCCCGGCAGGTCTATCTGGGTAACGTCGCCAGTTATAACCATTTTAGAGCCGAAGCCGAAACGGGTTAAAAACATCTTCATCTGCTCCGGCGTAGTATTCTGCGCCTCGTCCAGAATGATAAACGCTTCGTTCAGCGTGCGCCCGCGCATATACGCCAGCGGCGCAACCTCAATCGTGCCGCGGGTAATATATTTCTGAAAGGTTTCATTGCCAAGCATATCATAAAGCGCATCATACAAAGGGCGCAGGTAAGGGTCAACTTTATCCTGCATGTCGCCGGGCAAAAAGCCTAATTTTTCACCGGCTTCAACAGCAGGGCGCGTTAAAATAATACGCTCAACTTCTTTGTTTTTCAGCGCCTTAACCGCAAGCGCCACGGCCAGGTAAGTTTTGCCTGTACCGGCAGGCCCTATGCCAATGGTAATCGCATTACGGCGGATTGCGTCAATATAATTCCACTGCCCCAGCGTTTTTGCCTTAACCTGCCTGCCGCGCCTTGTTACGATAATCGTATCGGCATACATGCGGTGCAGTGCATCAAGCTGCGCTTCGGCAATCATGCGTATGCTGTAACGCACATCGTGCGTGGTAATGGCAGCACCCTGACGCTCCAAAAACAGCAGCTCCTTAAAAAGGTTCTCCAGCTGCTTTACTTCTTCTTCGCTGCCGCTGAAACTGATTACATTGCCGCGCGCTACGATTTTAGCGTCATAACACTCCTGAATAACGCGCAAAAGTTCGTCATTACGCCCCAGAATGGCCAGCATCTCCTGCTGGTCCTGTACTTCAATCAAGCCTTCGCTTTGCATTAAAGTCAAGTCCGCGCTCCTTTCGTTACTGCTTAATGGTTATTTTGTTAATTACAACATCTTTTAAAGGTTTGTCGTTAGCGTCGGTTGCCACTTTGCCAATGCGGTAAACAACTTCCATTCCTTTTGTTACTTTGCCAAACACGGCATGTTTGCCGTCAAGCCACGGGCAGTCGCGCAGCGTGATGAAAAACTGGCTACCGCCGGTATCAGGGCCTGCATTAGCCATGGAAAGTACGCCCGGCCCGTCATGAAGCAGCTTACTGCTAAACTCATCTTTAATGGTATAGCCGGGGCCTCCCATACCGGTTCCCGTCGGGTCGCCGCCCTGAATCATGAAATTATCAATAACGCGGTGAAAAATTACACCGTTGTAAAAGCCCTTGTTGGCAAGGTCAATAAAATTTTTGCAGGTATTCGGCGCCAAATCTGTTGCCAGAGCCACTTCAAAATTGCCCATATTGGTTTCAAACACCGCCGTTGCCGGAGGCATTGCTTCTTTCTGCGGTTCGCTGCCGCAGGCGCTTACAGCCACGCTGCACATAAGCATTATTAACAGTAACAGTTTTTTCAAAACCATTCCTCCCAAAATTTAAAAATAGTTATAAGTATATTATACCTCTTAAAAGACTCGCGCGTCAAAAATTACAGGCGCGAACGCAGCCAGCCGATAACTTCTTCCGCCGCTTTATTGCTGTGATTGGTAAAACTGTGGTCGGCGCCGTTTACAATAACCAGTTTTTTCGGCCGCCCGGCAAGAGCAAAGCTGCGCTGCGCCTGCTCTACATTAACGGTTTCATCCTCACTGCCGTGAATTACAAGCAGCGGGCGTTTCTGCCACGCTTTAAGCATTGCCTGCAAATCGTAATTATCAAGGTCACTTACAAAATCCGGCGTCAGCGTAATGCTGCCGCGTTCATCCTCCAAATTAAGCGTTTCTCCGTTTTTTAAACGGTTGTAATTCTCGCTGCCAAGCGCATTTTTAAAAGTAGCGTGCAAATCATTCGGCGTTGCCCATAAAGCAAGCCCCGCAATTTCGCTGCGGCGCGAAGCAGTAACCAACGAAGCCGCTCCGCCCATGCTGCGCCCCAGTAAAAAAATACGCGGATTCTTATATTCTTTCATTGCAAAATCAAGCACAGCATTCAGTTCTTCAATCTGATGCGAAAGAATCTGGCTGCCGGTAAAATTAAACCGCAGAACGTTCACAAACAGCGACGCCATCTGCGAAAGGTACGCCGCCCTGCCGCCGCCTTCCATACTGCCGCGGAAACCGTGCGCCATTATTAAAAGGTTGTTCGGCGCCTCGTCATCCTGGCACGGCTGAAATTTAGCGTCCATATCGCCATACGGGCCGCTGATTTTTAAAGATTCATCAAATTTAACTCTCATTATGCAATCCTTCTTTTATTTGGTTATGTTTATATTATATCAAAACCAACAAAAAATATAAAACAATAAAATATTAAAAATAGTTTACAAACCCGGTACTTTAAATATTATTTTACTTAAAATTAAAAACTATTGACAAAAACAACCTGCCATGGTATTATTACTATTGTTCCGTGACACCACGGACATTAAAAACGTGCCGAAGTGGCGGAATTGGCAGACGCACTTGACTCAAAATCAAGCGTGGTTACCCCACGTGCCGGTTCGAGTCCGGCCTTCGGCACCAAAATGAAATTTACGCTTCTGAATTTATTTCAGAAGCGTTTTTGTTTATATAACGAAAACAGGACAGCCCTAATCAGCCGTCCTGTTTTTCCTATTTATTTTTGTTTTTTACGGCATTTATAATCTTTTTCAATATCGTGCTTCCATTCTGCGCCGTTCGGTGCTCCAGCACTCATCGTTTTAATAAATTTGCGCACGCCTTCAAAATTAAGGTTAATGCCCTCACTGTCATTATTAAAATCAACCGCGCGCTCTTTTTCAATGCCAAAACCGGCTGCCGTTGCTACTGCATCTATATTGGCACCAAAGAACAAAAACTCCCAGCCGGCTTCTTTCTGTGCTTCAATAAGCCGTTTTACCTGCGATGCCGTATAATGCCTGCTGGCATTTTCCAAACCATCCGTAGTAATTACAACCAATGTATGTTCCGGCACATCTTCGTCACGGATATATTTATGAATGCCTTTTATATGCTCAACAGTTTTGCCAACCGCATCCAAAAGTGCAGTACAGCCGCCAACATAATATTCTTTCTCTGTTAAAGCTCCCACATTTTCTGCTTTAAGCCTGTCATGAACAGTTTCCGTTTCATGGTTAAAAAGCACTGTTGTTACAAACACTTCACCGCCGCTTTCTTTCTGCTTTTTAAGCATCGAATTAAATCCGCCGACCGTATCTTTTTCAAGGCCGCTCATAGAACCGCTTTTGTCAAGAATAAATACTAATTCCGTTAAATTCTTTTTCATAATCTTTTACCTCCAAAATATAAATAAGCTGCAAGCACTTTATTTTGCTTACAGCTTTATTGTAAAAGATTTTCATTTTTAAAAGGTCGCCTTTCAAGCGACATTTGCGCCTCCAAGCAAAAGCTGGTCAAACTTATACAAAGACAAATTTATTTCGCAAATATCATAAATACCGCGGCTTATATAATACTCCACAATAATATCAAAAGGCTGCGACGGCGAGAGAGCAAAACCGGCCTTTTCCAGCAGTTCTTCCGTTTCGTCTAGCGTAAGCTTAAGCGCTACTGCAAAAGCAACAGCAGTCTGCTTTTTCGGCTTGTAATTTTTGTCGCCGCGTATTTTGCTGAACAACCGCCTGTCAACATTCGCAGCCCTGTAACATTCTGCGTCCGTCATACCTTTTTCGTCTATCTTGCGAAGCAGCATTTGTGAAAAACTTTCATCTGCATAAGCCAGGCAGCGCTCAAGTTCTTCATCACGCATGCTCTTGTTAAAAACAGCTGCGGCAGGAGCATTGCAAAATTTTAACAAACTTAATTTTTCTAACGGAATTTCAAAATCCTCTTTACCTAAAAACAGCGAAATTTCTTTTAAAATTTCTGTTTCCGTGCGCCGTGGTTTTGCCTCAAAAAGCGCAATATAAACGCTGATATCATTATGCAGAAGAAATTCACCAACAGTTTTTACCGCAACAGCCAAAGCCTCATCTTTAGGATAACCATACGCACCGGCAGATATCAGCGGAAACGCCACCGATTCACAGTTATTGGCCACAGCAAGTTTCAGTGCCTCACGGTAGCACGATTGCAGCAATTCCTTTTCTTTACTTTTGCCTCCGCGCCAAATCGGGCCTACTGTATGAATTACATACTTTGCAGGCAAATTATACCCGCCGGTTATCTTGGCTTCACCGGTACGGCAGCCGTTAAGCCTGCGGCATTCTTCCAACAGTCCTCTGCCTGCTGCGCGGTGTATGGCACCGTCTACACCGCCGCCTCCCAAAAGGCTGTTGTTGGCAGCGTTAACAATAGCGTCTACTTTTAACGTAGTTATATCTGCTTTTATAATTTGTAACGGCATTTTGCGTCCTCCCGTAAAACATTATAATTTTATTTTACACCAGCAACGCTTTTTGCGCAAAAATCAGGCTGTTAAATTAAAAAGTAATCCCTTTTAACTGTAAAGCTTTAAACAGCGCTGCAAACATCAGCCCATAACAAATAATAGAACAAACTTCATCCTTAGTAAACTGCATTACAATTCACCCCACAACAAATTTATCACAGAAGCATTTTGCGGCAAACTATGTACAACAGCCAGTAAAATATTAACTATAATCATCAATACAACAACTGCCTGTAAACGCTTGTGCGGATAAAAATATTCAACAAAAACATAAGCTAAAGAACTGCACAGCCAGGCACCTAACGCATACCCCATATTATCACCACCTTAATTTTTATAACAACTACAAAACCGGAGCTGCGCATTTACAACTCCGGCTTTTTTATTTAATCTTCATTCAAACTGCGCAGCTTGTTTTGTGCAATAGCAAAATCCATACCGGCAGCAGCCTTTAAAAACTTTCGCGCCCAGTCAATATCCTCTTTCTCTAAAATACAGCCAAAATCATATAAACCTTTAGCGTCACCTGCTTTTTGCAGTTTATCCAAAAGCGCTGTCAAAACATCATCGGAATAACCGCTTTTTACTTCATAATCATCATCGTTTTCGGCAATAACATTATCATAAAAGCCTTTTGCCAAAAGCCCGCCAATAAAACTGCCTACTGCCCATGCAACCGGAAATGCCATAATAAATTACCTCTCTTTCTTTTGCAAATCTTATTTATATCACTATCAACAGCAAAGTCTTACCGCTTTTGCTGTACTTATATTATAAAAAATAAGATAGCCAAAAATTGGCTATCTTAAAGAAATATAAAAGTTTTTTATTTTAAGCTCTTGTTGCAAGAAATGCTTTTATATCCAAAGCTTTTTCTTCAGATTCTTTAGTTAATTTTCCATCTTCGGTTAATATTGGAGTATCGAGCAACGCTTTTATAGCAACTGCAATTGATGCTACTTCCGCTATGCTTTTTTTGTCTTTTAATGAATATTTCGAATAGTCCGCCCCATTTTCTATCATAATATCATACATGTTTTCAATCAAAGGTTTAAAAATGTCATCCAATCTTCCCAATAAACTCTCAAACATATTCGCTCTCGCCTTTATGCCAAAGCACAAAGATTTAACAGTATTCATTTCTTCTCTATATGCTTTAGCTTCGGCCAAATTACTATATGCTTCATCTTTTTTTGCTGCCGCTTTAGAACTTGCAATAAATCCAAAAACCAACAATGCGGGGGCAGCTACTAATCCTCCTAAAACAGCGGTACCAGCAGCAATACCTCCACCGCCAGCGGCTAAAGCACCTCCGCCAAGCCATGCCAACGTAGCATTAGTTGCAGCCGCCCCACTTAAAGCAGAAATAGCAGTTCCAGTAGAAGCTGCTGCAAAAGTCATCGTAGCACCATATGCTCCAAAAGCCGTAATTGCTCCTATCGCTGCTCCACCAGCAACACCACCAGCAATTGCAGTAGCCATTGACTGCATACTTTCAAGTTCTTTTAAAGCGGCTTTATCAAGTTTAATTTTAGATAATTCATCTAATCCTTCACTATCTGAAAAATCTACATTTTTTAGTTTAGTAAACCCTTTCAAAAAACGTTTCATATTTATGTCAAGAACATAAATTTTTTTATCACCTAAACTTTTTACCGCATCATTACTATTTTTTCTTGCTGCATTTGCTTCATTAGTAGCTGATTGAATTATATCATTCGCTCTTTCATTTACTCTATTAGCCTCTTTATTGTCTTGGTGTGCGTCAATAGTTTTCTTTACTCCTACTCCGGCTGCCGTTGCTAAACCAGCTAAAGCAGCTCCTACTAAAAACGGTATTGGCATATATATTCCTCCTTGAAAATCAACAATTATCACATTCTTAAAGTTTCATCACTATTCATCAAGTCATCAAATTCATCAAAATTATTAAACTGCACCTCCTTGCCTAAAGCTGATGTAACTTTGTTGGCATTTGCAATAACACCATCTACATCTCCTATATTTAAAGAACTTTTTAGTTCTTCAAAAGCATTATTAAATAAAACCATATGTTTGCCTAAATACTGTATGATATTTTCTTCTAGTTCTTTTCGATAAGCACGTATCAGTTTTATGTGCTCCTCACATTCTTTTTCAATAACAATACGCCTTTCATGCGCCAGTTCTTTTTCTTTTAAGGACTCTAATAATAATCCATAACTAGCAGAAGAAATAGTATATCCTACCATACTGCCAATCATAGCCCCAACAACAGGAATTGGTATAACCGCCTGACCAATTGTAGCAAACATCGCAGAACTAATCATACCTGTACCTTGCTCTCCTAATTCCTGAAAACATTCCACTCCGTTTATTTCTCCATTGAAATATCTTTTAAGACTCTTTCCAACCGTTACACTGCAAGTAACAATTGTAGCAGGCAAATTAGTTTTTGATAAACTTCTAACAGTTGCATTACCAGCATTTTGCATAACACCCTTTAGTGCGCTTCCTGCAAAACCAGTTCCATAAGCTACTACTGTACTACAAGCAGTATCTTTTGCTACATTTTTTACTGCTTGTTCCGGTTTAATATCACCTTTATATAAAGCTACTATATTTTGCACCATAGATACAGTACCACCAACTGCCGCGCCCATTTTAGCAGCTTCTACGCCTGCACGATGTGAAATTTTAGCAACGTCCTTTGCCGTAGATAATTTAGGATGCTTTCTTGCAAAAACAGCTTCCTTACTTGAAACTTTACTTTTACGTAAATTTCCTTTTATTTTCTTTAATTTAGCAATTTGTGCTTTCTTTTGATTTACTATATCAGTTTTTCCATTTTTTTGAGCTAATTCTACTTGTTTTTCCAATTTATCAATTTGTTCATCTGCAATTTGTTGCATTCTTTCATAATAATCGGATGGAACATCAATTTTAGCATCAGCATCTAAATATTTTTCAAATTTTTTAGATTTCAACTTATTTAACGCTCTCTCAGGCGCACCAATACCAGCAGGGTCTTTTTGTGAAGCTCCTATAAACTTCATTTGACTTCCAGTTCCATCAATAATATTTCCATTTTCGTCAACAGTCATATGATCATATAACTCATCGTTTACTCTGTCAATATCATCAGTACGTACCTTTCTTTCTTTTTTGCTTGCAATTATATTTTCTGCATTAGTACGTGCTGTATCTTTAACTTCTGCAGCAAAGCCAGCTTGCTGCTGTGTATTTTGAAATTCATAATCTGGATTTATTTTTTCTTTTGAAATACTATCTAAAGATTTCTTTAATTTTTTATTTATTTCATTATCAATTCCGCTATAAGCAACTAAATGTTCTTTGTTTGCAGAACCATACCTTTGTACAATTTCAGCCGCTGCCCCTTCAACACTTGCTTTCTTCAGATTTTCCTCATTCTTATTTTCTTTTTCCTTTTTATCTTCCATTCTTACTAATCCTCTCAAAATTCTGTTTTAATTCTTGACAACTCATAATATTTAAGTTAATCCACTCATTATAGGTTAATTTATCCTCAAAATATTTGTACATTGCTTCTACGTTACACTTTTCTGGTCGATGATAATAAATCTTACACAAATTAGTATTCTTATCAAAATATTTACAAGTACCAGTGCCATCGTCTAAATCTTTATATAAATCAATTCCTTTTAAAGATTGACAACATAATCCGCATTTATCACAAATAAAGTTCACTATTATCACCATATAAAATTTACATCAACTAAGATTTTACTTAATATTTTATAAAATGTACTTTATACAACTATTGCTCACTCGCAATAGTTGTATAAAGTAATTATAATTTAACAATTTCTTCTTAAATCATTTACTTGATCTTGAAGCAACTGTCTTTCATCACTGTCTAAAGCACCATGATTGCATAAACGTTCCAATCTTCTTATTGCATCTCTTTTTTTACTTTGTGATTCAGTCATCCGTATAGCCTTAGTTATTTGAAACAAAGAACGTTCAAATTCTTTTTTTCCAAAATTAAAACGTTCACGATCACTCAACTTAGTTTCAAAATTCGCAATACTAGGAATCAATGCAGCAGTAAATAAACTACTAAAAAAGCCCATCTAAATCTCTCCTTAATAATAAATTTTTATTCACCTACTTTTTATCAAAAATCAAGTGAATATGCATTTTCAATTTTCTTTTTTATATATTTTTGTAGACTATGAATACCTCCTTTAATTATTAATTTTATTTATACGGAATTATTCCATATAATAGTAAATGTTAAAATTATCTAATTCAATAAACTTATATACAAATAACTCACAACATCATTTTTATCATATTTCCTTTTTAAATATATTAAATTAATATTATTGCGCATTTATATTTTTGCATTTATCCTTCCCCTAAAACACCTTTTTTAACAACCATATCAAAAATATTATAAATAACGGTACAGCTATCCAACCTGCAATAGAAGCTAATATCGAGGCTCCAACAGCTATTATTGTCTTAAAAATTCCAAAAATTAAAAAGAATACTGCCAACAACGACTCCGCCACAATCGCAAAAAAGCCCAATAAAAATGATAAAACAAAAAATAATATAACAATGCCTAAAATAATAACAACTATTTTAAACAAAAAATTCACCACATTTCAAAAATTTAGTATTTTATTATCTTATCCATATTTAAAATTCTATTTACCTCAATTATTTTTTGAATCCAATTTTTATCAGAATCGTTAAGTACAGCTTTAATTCTCATCTTTTTAAATTGGTCTGTTATTTTTCTTTCTTTAGAACTTGGACGTCTAAAATTTTTCATAATTCACTCCACCATTTCTACCATATCGCCTTGGCTTCTTAACCACATATTAATGCCCTTACCAAAAACTTCGGCACTTATTAAATAACCATTGCCATTATGCTGTAATATTTTAGCCGTTGGCAATCTGTCTAAAACAGCTTCTACAGAAGGTCCTTTATACCAGAACTTTATTTTTTGCAGTTTGCCGCCGTACATAAACTGCACGCGCTTACAAAATTCGCCTTCTTCAAACCGATTTTGATACGGTACATTAAAATGAGTATCTGTTACAGCGTATTCTTTTATACGGTCTATCCTGTAAATAGTTGGAAACGGGTCATTTTCCACCTCAAATTTTATTTTTTCAAGCTGGTTTTCTTTATCTATAAAACCTACAAGGTAAAAATAAAATTCCGAGAACATTATGCCTACAGGCTTGAGTACACGGCTTACATCATCACCACTCTGGCGCATGTAGGTTATTTTTATTTCTTTATGTGCCCTTATTGCCGCAGATAAATTCCACATTTTTTCAAGAATTTCTTTTTTGTGCCGTGGTTCTACGTAATGATATTTTTCGTTAGCAATCAAATCCGTTACTTGCCGTCTGTTATCCGGAGGCACGCAGCAGCTTATAAGTTTTTCCAGTATCGGGAATAATTCAGCCTTTGTCAGCGAGCGGCTTTCAAGCAAAACCTTCAGCACTGCAAAAGTTTCTTCGTTTGTCAGTAAATTCCGCAGTGGCGGCACAAGGCGGTAGGCATTAAGCTTCCTGTCGTAGATAAGTTCCTGAACTACGCCGGTAGTTTCGCTTCTGTCAGCAAAAAAAGACCGCAAATCCTCTATGTCACGCTGTATTGAACGCAGCGAACAGTTATATTTTACTGCTTCGCGCGCTTTATACAATGGCTTGCCTTCAGCAAGCTGCGCATACATAGCAAGCAGGCGGTCTTTAGCTATTTTTAAGTCTTTTTGTTCCGTAGTCATAATAATTACCTTCCGCAGACAGTTTTATATATTATATATTACAAAACTATCTGGCCAGCATTGTGGCTATGTGTAATTTATTTTTATCAAGAACTGTTTTAATTTTAAAGCAGAAGTACAGATTTTATATAATTCTATAAATTACAGCAAATTACCTTCTTTAAACATAATTAAATGTTTTCGCTGCTGCTTAAAAGTAAATTTACATCTATATCAAGCCCTACGGCAATCGAAAGCAGCGTTTCGAGTGAATAGCTTTTACCATTATTGCCGCGTTCTATCTGACCTAAATATGTTGTACTGATACCGATTTTACCTGCAAGCTGCCCCTGAGTATAGCCGCGCATTTTTCTGTAATATGCAATTTTTAAACCTATCATTTTATATCGCATTGCAAACACGGCTATCCTCACACTCCCTATATTTTATTTTCTCATATTTTTAATTTTTTATTTTGCACTTATAGACTGTATTTTTAGGTATATAGTTTGTGTTGGAGTTTCGTTAAGTTAAACAAAAGGCAGCCTGCTGTGAAGCTGCCTATAAATGAAGTTATTCAGTTTTTCCAGTCCGGCGCTTCCCGTACGTTTACTTTGTAAAGTTTGCCATCCACAAAGCCAAAGCTGTATATCTGCCCGTTGGGCATTAAGTAATTAAGCCAATCGGGCTGCGCCGAAAGTTGGTAGTAAGGCTGCATTTTTTGTGCAACCTGGTTTTGGCTGTCGCCGATTTTTATGCCGTTGCTAAAGCTGCCTGCAAAGCTTTCAATTACGCTTACGCTATCCTGCACCTGATAATTAAAATACGGCATAAAATCAACCACTACGCCGTTGGCAAACACGTTGGAAATATGTATTGTTCCCTCTCCCTTTTGAAATTTTAACGGCGCTTTGCTGTAAAACTCATCTTCGGTAGAATTAAAGTTTAAACCGTCAAAATTAAGGTTGGGCGTTGCGTTTTTATAATGCTTTTTGATGATGCCGAGATTCTCGTGCATTGTTTTTAAATCTTGCTGCACTATGTCTAACGGTTTATATACATCTTTAAGCGTATTATTTTTCCACAGCAATTCTTTAAACTGCGGGTCTATCGCCAAATATTCCGGCACATCCTGCACTCTGCCGTTTTGCCATGTTAACGTGGTTGTGCCTATTTGCAGCACGTCAGTGTTGTAAGCATATCCGGGCAGCTCGCTGCCATCGGCGCCATTGGGCAGATATAAAACGCCAAGGCAGTTTCTAAAGTTAGGAAAGGTTTCAAAAAATAGCCGCTGCGTTCCGTAAAGCACGTAGCCGCCGTCGAGGGGATGATCGACCCATGCGTAAATATTTCTAACTTCACGCGGGTTTAATGTATCGGCGTTAATGCCTTTGTTGGCAGGCAGGTAATCTTCAATATCCGCTTTGGTTTCATTAACCATTTTTTCTAATGTTGACTGTACATAGGCGTATTTTACCAGCGCTATAAACGGCGACATATATTCATCCCTGCCGCCTGCTTCGATATGCAGATTGGAATTTTTATCGTTGTTTACTGCTTCGTACAGCGTTTGTAAAAATTGCCTGTTATCGTTGCCGTCCACTTCTTTTAATGTAATTTCAAAAGCTGCGTCGGCAATATTATAAGCAACCTGCGGTTTATCTGCGTCAGGCGCGTTACGGTAAAGTTCAAAAACCGGCGCCATGTTGCCTGTTTTAATAGCTTCGGCAACTATTTTTTCTGTATCGTCACTGTTCATAAACCAGTAAACAGCGCCGCCGATTGCTGCTACAACAACGGCAACTACCGCGATTAAAGAAATGAGCGATGTTTTTGGCTTTTTATCTTCCGGTGCTGAAATTCCGTTATCAGCGCTATCACCGCCGGGCAGGCTGTTTTGATTTGCGTCAGCCTGCGCCGCCCATCCGCCAAACTCATAACGGCAGTGCGGGCAAAACTTGCTGCCATAATCAACCAATCCGCCGCAGTTTGGGCAGATATATTTTTGTTCGTCCATGTTTTAACACCCCATTATCAATATTTGCCTGCAAGCGGGTCCGGTCCGTATTTATTGGGACCGGTTGTACCTTTGGCAAATACCAGTTTAAATGCAGGTATAATTAAAAGTGTTGCAAAAATGTATAAGCCCGATTTATCAAGGTCATGGCATCTTCTGATATTAATAGTAAGGCTTGAATAAAGCATTACTATACAAACAATTAAGCCCAAAAGGAACGGTATTAGAGCACCAGATAAATCCCCAACCATCAAAGACCCGCCACTTATAAGTCCTAAAATAAATATAAAAACCGAGCCTACCATGCTTATAAACAAATTCCTCAAAATAGCAGCTTTTCTGTTTAACCTGCCTTTGGTAGAAAAGTATTTTTCAAAAAATGATTCTTCTTTTACAACAGCAGCATTATTATTTACCGGCGCAGAAGAATAAGCATTACCCCAATTTCCCAAAGCATTGCCGCAATGCGGACAAAACCTTGTTCCGTAATCAATTAACCCGCTGCAGTTTGGGCATACATATTTTTGTTCAGCCATAATAAACAACTCCTTTAATTATAAAATCATTTATTTCCGGATAAAAAAGTTTTAAAAGCAAATACAATTATTGCTAATGGTATTGTAAACATACCTAAAAAAGCAGCTAAAACAATTTCCCTAATGATATAATAGCCTGTATTAAAATAAATTACCCCAACTTGTCCAAGCAGAGTTCGCCTTAAATACTGATTGGCATTATACCCCAGTAAAATATACAAAATTATTAACAAACCATCCATCTTAACATTCCTCCTATAATAAAATTTTATATTATGTATTTAAAACTATTGTTTAACCTTACACAACACTATCACTAATCAGTGCCGCTGCGTCAATTTCCAGCTTTTCTGCAATCAGTAAAAGCACCTGTAAACTTGGCATTTGTTTGCCGCATTCTATTTTGCTTAAATACTGCGAGGTTATGCCTACTTTTCCTGCAAGTTCTGTTTGCCCAATCTTTTTAAGCTGCCTGTAAAATTTTATTTTGGCACCGATTTTAATGTACCGCTCACGTTCATCGCCCATTTAATCACCAACCTGTCGCTATATAAATAATTATGACATTTATATAAAAATGCTTCTTGCACTTATGGTTTTAAATTTAGCTTTAATAGTTTATGCAAAGGCGCCTGCAATTTTATTTTTAGTACTTTACAGTTCTTATTTTAAACTAAATTAAATTTTAATCGGTGTCCCATCAGGACACAAAAATAGCGCAGACCGTAAATCTGCGCTAAAATTTTAGTCTATTTTTATATTATAGTTCTTCGTTATAGGTGTTATATTATCGCCGCTTACTGTAACTTCAGCTGCCGGCTCACTGCCGGTTTGATAATAATCAGCTATTGCGCCTGTCAACGGAAACTCAAAATAATCACCGGCAGGTATTGTACCTGCAAGCAAAATTGTTACTTCATCGGCATAGCCTGCAGCATTTTTTGTAAGCTGCCAGTTAAGCGTTCTGCCTCCCCACGCTTTTGCTGTAAAATTATTTCCGGCTGCACAAATACCGGTAAACTTTATTTTCACTGTCGGGTTTTCCATTGCCTGGCCGCTGTTATTTTGCACTGTAAAAACAGGATATTTTTCCGGCTGCAATAACGTTAGACCTTGCTGCGCACCTTGTTTACGTGCCGTTTCGTTAAGCGGATTTGTATTTACCGCAAACGCTAAATTATTGGCGTTCAGCGTTATGTTGTTTGCTGCTGCGCTTTGACTTTGTTCTTGCGGCAAAGCAGTTTTCGTTTTTTGCTCCGGCTGCTCAATCTCTGTTTTTTGTTCGCTTGGTTTTTCCTGCAGCTCATCTTCAGGTTGTACTTTTTCTTCAGCCTTTTGTTCTGCGCCGGGCGATACAACTTCTTCTTGCACATGCCGGTTAAACAAAAAATATACTCCGCTGCACGCAATAATCATTGCTAAAATTATGAAAATAAATTTCTTTTTGCCACTATTATTTTTAAGCAGCAGCTTTTTTAATTCTGCGGCAGAAGCTATGCGTTTTTGCGGGTCGAAGGCAGTACAGCCTGCAATTATTTTGCAAAGCTTTGCATTATGAGAACTTCCGCAAAGAATTTCCATAGTTTTTCCCAAAGCATAAATATCACTGCGTGCGTCCGTTGTTGTAAAACCATATTGTTCCGGCGGAGCAAAACCAGGCGTGCCTAAAATAACAGTATCATGTTCTTTAGTGCTGCCTTCAGCTTTTGCAGCCCCAAAATCAATCAGCCAAACGCTGCTGCCCTGCACAATGATATTGCCAGGTTTAATATCGCGGTGCAATATGCCATATCCGTGAAGTACGATCAGTGTCTCGCAAATCTGCAAAGCAATATTACGAACCTGCTCTGCTGTAAATTTTTGGCCTTGTTCAAGCTCTGCCGCTAAATTTTCACCGCTGATAAATTCTTCTATTACATAAGTTTTGCCATCTGCTTCCGAACAATAATAAATTTCAGGTATATGCGCGCATTTTATCTGCGCCAGCTTTTTATACGGCAAACCGGTACGTGCAATAATTTTGCGGATATAAACGGCACCCGTAGTATCTGCCACCAGTTCTGTCAGGTCATTTGCATTTTCTTTCAATACCGATATTCTTTTAAAATTAGTTTCAATAAATTCAGCTGTAATACTCATTTTACTCCGACCATGAATATGTTGTATAATATTATAGCATAGAATTTTTCAGAGGTGTATTATGGAAAAATCAACCGAAGATTTACAGTCTGAACTTACGCAAGCACAATCATATGATGAATTTTACAATAAAAATACATCAGAAATTAAATTTCCTTCAGCTGTTGATTATTTAAATTATCTGCTTGATTTAAAAGGCATAACAAATAAAGCCGATTTTATAAAAAAGACAAACCTTGAAAGGACTTACGTATATCATATTTTAAACGGAAACAAAAATCCGGGACGCGACAAACTTATTATTTTGGCACTTGCCGCTCAAGCCAATATTACCGAAACGCAAAACTTACTAAAATACGCCGGCGAACGGCCGCTTTATGTACGTGACAGACGCGACGGACTTATTTTTTACGGTATTGAACACGGCAAAAATTTAGATGCTGTAAACATTTTACTTGATGAAAACAATTTGGAAATATTGAAATGATAAAGAAAACGCATTCTCAAAGCTTTAGAGTTTTAAGAATGCGTTTTTAATTTGTAAAAATATAATGTTAATTATTTAAAATTTTACAATAGATATTTACAATAAATTTAACAGTTTTTATTAATTGCCTTATAAAAACAATTCACCATCACTAATTCGGCAGCTTTTCATTTTCCGTTCTGTCACAACATCCTGCGGCGATAATTTGCCAAACAGCAACGGGCTTGTTTTGTCATGCGCGGCACAATTTATTTTTACCATACCGGCATTATAATTGGCATAACAATACAGGCAGCCGCCGTGGCAGGGATTGTAAGCGCCTATATCTATACTGGTGGCGCAGCAGCACTCCGGCCGCTGATTTTTATCTTTGCCTGCTTTCAGTTTAAAGCCGCCGGTATTTTCTATTAAGTCCTTATCTATACATGCTGATGCCGTAATGCCAAGCGGCGTAAAATCTTCCGTTTCGGCGCAGGTTTGCAGTTTTAATCCGTATTTGTCAGCAATTTTAGCAAGGCGTGCGGCAAAAGCATAAATTTCTTCGCTGCTGTAACTAACGGCACTCAGTTTTTGTGCGTTGCGTTTTGTATTGCGGTACTCATCCATAAAGCTGATAACACAGCGTTCCGTGCTGCCGCTTAACTCTGCCGCCAACGCTTCAAAGCACTCTAAATGATATTCCGCGCTGTACCTGCTGCTGAAAAATATAGGGTCATACCGCCAAATAACGCGCTGTCTGCCGGTTTTTGCCGCCAATTCTTTAAATGCAGGCAGCAAAACCTGCTTTTTATCGGGCAGGCCCGGTTCTATGTCTTTTTCGTAACCTGTTAAAGTAAACTGAAAATAATATGGATACTCCGCCAGTTCATCAAGGCGCTTCATCAGCGGCAGCGGATTTTTTGTCCAAAATACAAAAGCATCCACTACTTCCGGCGATAAAGCGACTTTACTTACACTATGCACATTCATGTAGTTGCGCACCAGCACATAACCGGCACGCAGGCGGTTATAAAACCACTCTGCATAAAATGCCGGAATGTCTGTTCTGCGGCTTACGCTGATAATCATGCTGCATTAAATATGTTTAACCGAATTAAAAATTTCTTTATTGGCTTCAACCGCACTGCTGCCGCCAACAACGCAAATATAATTGTCATTCAGGGTATCGCGGACTACCTGGGCAAGACTGCGTAAATCATCATTGGTTAAATTAAGTATTTCATCGCGTGTTTTCTGGCGCATTTCCTGCGGCACACCTTTAATATGGGCAAGCGCCGTCTGCGAAAGGCGCATGGAATTTGTTAAAGGCACGTCTGCCGCACTGATGGTACCGATAATATACTTGGTAAGCTCACGTTCTGGCAAATCAAGCTGTTCCAGCCAGCCCGGCAAACCGCGGTAAGCTTCCAGCGATTCTGCGAGTTTCGGGTCGCGGTAAGAGGCAAAATACATGCTGCCGTTGCGGTCAAACACGGCAGATGCGCCGTAAGCGCCGCCCTGAATACGTATCTTGGTCCATAAATATTCATAGCGCAAAATCGTTTCCAAAACTTTCATTGAACCGGTAAATTTATGGCCTGCCTTACGGAAATCGCCGCCGGCGGCAACATACTGAACTTTACCCGGCGTCATAATACCTTCGTTAAGCCCCGGTGCAGCAAGCGGTTTTACGGCACTGCCTGCTGCTTCAGACTGCGGCAGTAAAGCTGCAAATTCTTTTACCATTGCCAAAACCTGCGCTTTATCTTCTTCTTCGCAGCTGTATGCAAGCAGATACTTACTGTTTTCAAAAAATACGCCTAAAAGGCTGCTTAATTTTTGCAGGTTTTCACCGGCACGTTCATCAAAATGCTCGGTTAAATCTTTTAAAAATTCGTAATAGGAATAGTAATCCTGTTCATTAACCCTTGCTGCCGGAGAATAATACGAATTTAAGCGCGCACATGCCACGGTCTGACCACGGCTGAAGAAGTTGCTGTCCCAGTCACTTTTAACCTCAGCCAGTACTTCACGCAGGCGCTTAACGCTGTCAAAACGGCTTTCAAGCGCAATGGCACGCAGAATATCAAACATATGGGTTAAATTATGTACAAGCGCTTTGGCGGTAACCGTAAATTTAACAGTGTAATCATTTACGCTTTCTGCCGCGGAATAAGCGTGTACCTGAAAGGTTACGCCGCCGGTATATTTAATTCCCAGCGTAGAAAGCTGCTGATAAGTATATTTACCGGCGTCAACCTTGCCCAGCATATCGCTCAGCAGGTAACAATACGGCAGCAGGCTGCCGTCAATGCCGCTCATATCAAAATACCAGTTTAAATAAGCTATTTTATTTGTGAAGGCAGGCACATACAAAAATTCATTGTTGCCCTCTGTCGTAAGTTCGCCTTCAAGTTTTTCCGCTTCGCGGCGTATATCACTTCTTTCAAGCAGTGGTATGCTTGAAAGAGCCTCCTGGCTGTCTGGCGCCGCCTGGCGTTCATGCAGAATGCGGCAATGCTCAACAGCTTCTTCAATTTCTTTTTCACTCATGCCGGCTTTTATCTGCTGCATTTTTTCTGCAAGTTCTGCCTGCTCTGCTTCTTCCATGCCTTTTTTAGGCATCAGCGTAAGCAAAACCTTGTGGGTATTATCAAGCAGATAATTTTCAATTAACTGTTCATAATAATTTGTTTTTATGCCTTCGCGCAGCTCTGCCAGCAGTTTATTATAACGCAGTCCGTCTAAAGGGTCACCATCATAAAGCCAGGTATCCATAACGCCAATTCCGTAAATAAGCCCTTTCGGATAAGCGCCGAAATCTGCCTCGCGCAGTTTAAATTCCAGCATGTTAAGGCAGGCTTCCAAAAGTTCTTTATCAAGGCCTTCAATGGTAAGTTTTTGCAGGGTGCGGTAAACAATGCTTATAAATTCATCACGCTTATCTTCTTCCGAACCGGAAACTTTAACTGCAAAAACAGGCTGGCGCAAACTGCCGGTATACTGCCCGTAAGCATCCGTGCAAATGCCGCTTTCCAGCAGAGCAAAGCGCAGCGGCGCACTGTTGCCCTCCAAAAGCACTGTTTCCAAAAGGCGCAGCGCAAGCGAAGTTTTAGCGTCGCGCGCATCGCCGCACACAATATCAAGTTCATGGTAGGTTTTGGCCGCCAGGTCTTCATCTGCCCCGGCAGGATAAAAGGCTTTTACCTCTTTTGTTTTGACAAACGGCTGCTGTAAAGGAATGGCTGAATTAACGCTGCCGCTTTTTTCAAAAGCCGATAAATACTCACCGTCAAGATATTCCAGCGTTTTTTCAATATCCATATCGCCGTACAGATAAATAAAGGAGTTCTCCGGGCTGTAATAGGTGCGGTGGAAGTTTTCAAACGCTTCCTGCGTCAGCTGCGGTATCGCTGCCGGATAGCCGCCGGATTCATAGCGGTACGGGCTGTCCGGGAACAAAGCACGCATAACTTCGTTTTCGGCAATGGCATCTGCCGAAGAATATACGCCCTTCATTTCGTTGTAAACAACGCCGTTATACGCAAGCTCGCCTTCTTTGCCGGCAATTTCGTAGTGCCAGCCTTCCTGCATAAGCGTATAAGGGTTTTCATAAATCAGCGGATAGAATACCGCGTCCAAATAAACATCCATTAAGTTTTTGAAATCTTTATCATTGCGGCTGGCAACCGGATACATTGTTTTATCCGGATATGTCATTGCGTTTAAAAACGTATTCATGGAGCCTTTAACAAGTTCTACAAAAGGCTCTTTTAAATGATATTTACGCGAACCGCACAGCGAAGAATGTTCCAGAATATGCGGCACACCGGTATCATCATAAGGCGGCGTGCGGAAACTGATGGAAAACACTTTGTTATCGTCGCTGTTGCCAAGATATAAAAGCCTTGCACCGCTTTTTTCATGTTCCATTAAATATGCTTCGCTCTGTACTTCTTCAACATATTCAGCATGCTTTACAATAAAGCCGCTGTAAACTTTATTAACTTCAAGTTTCATAAATTTACCTCCAATTTGCAGCACTATTTTTATTTTATCACATCTTTACAATGCAGACGAAAAATCTTAATGCCAACTTGCAAAAATTTTGCAAATTTTATATAATGGCATCATAACAAATCAATTTAATATATTATTGATGTCATAAATAAAGGAGTTGTTATTATGGAACCGGCGCGTTTCAGCCTGCGCATTCACCCAGTTATAATGAAAAAAATGAAAGTAATTGCCGAAAACAACGGCCGCAGCGTCAACAAGGAAATTGAGCAGATTTTAAAATGGGTTGTTGATGACTACGAAAACCAAAAAGGCAAAATTAAAATTGACGATTAAAACAAGCAGCTACAAAAATACGCAGAAACCGGTTAAGGCTTCTGCGTATTTTTTAATCCATTTTTAAAATTGCCATAAAGGCTTCCTGCGGCAGTTCCACGCTGCCAACCTGCTTCATGCGTTTTTTGCCTTCTTTTTGCTTTTCCAAAAGTTTACGTTTACGGCTTATATCGCCGCCATAGCATTTTGCCAAAACGTCCTTGCGCAAAGCTCGCACGTTTTCGCGGGCAATAATTTTGTTGCCGATGGCAGCCTGCACAGGTATTTCAAACATCTGGCGCGGAATTAAGCTGCGCAGCTTTTCAACAAGTTGCCTGCCGCGCACCGTGGCTTTTTCACGATGTACAATAGCGCTCAAGGCGTCAACCGGGTCACCGTTCAGCAAAATATCAACCTTCACCAAATCGGAAGCACGGTAACCGGCAAGTTCATAATCAAGCGAAGCATAGCCGCGCGTTGCCGATTTCAAGCGGTCAAAATAGTCAAAAATAATTTCACTCAGCGGCAGCGCATAATGAATCATAACACGGGTTTCGTCAAGATATGTCATGTTTTCGTATTCGCCGCGCTTTTCCTGCGACAGTTCCATAACAGCGCCTACATAATCTTTCGGCACAATAATGGTAGCATTTACATAAGGTTCTTCAACATGGTCTATAACCGTCGGGTCGGGGAAGTTAGACGGATTGTCAACCAGCTCCACGTCGCCGTTGGTACGGAACACTTCATAAATTACGTTAGGTGCCGTAGTAATAAGTGCTAAATTATATTCGCGTTCCAAACGTTCTTTAATAACATCCATATGCAAAAGGCCCAAAAAGCCGCAGCGGAAACCAAAGCCCAAAGCGACGGAAGTTTCCGGCTCAAACACCAGCGAAGCATCGTTAAGCTGTAATTTTTCCAGCGCATCGCGAAGATTGTCGTAATCGGAATTTTCTACCGGGTAGAGGCCGCAGTAAACCATCGGCGTGGCCTTGCGGTAACCGGGCAGAGCTTCAGCAGCGGGATTGTTGGCGTCGGTAATGGTATCGCCAACGCGCGCATCCTTAACGTTTTTAATGGCGGCTGCCAAAAAACCTACCTGCCCGGCATCAAGCTCATCAACAATTACCGGGTTAGGCTTAAACACGCCGACTTCCGTTACTTCAAATTCAGCTCCGGTTGCCATCATGCGTATTTTCATGCCTTTTCTTACGCGGCCGTCTATTACGCGGAAATAAAGCACAACACCTTTATAAGCATCAAATTTGGAATCGAACACCAGTGCCTTTAAAGGCTTTTGCGCATCGCCTTTGGGAGCCGGAATTTTTGCTACAATCGCTTCCAAAACGTCTTCTATGCCTATGCCGGTTTTAGCGCTTGTAAGCACGGCTTCGGATGCATCAATGCCGATAACATCTTCAATTTCATGCTTTACACGTTCAGGGTCTGCACTCGGCAGGTCAATTTTATTAATAACGGGAATAATTTCCAAATCATTATCCAAAGCCAGGTAAACATTGGCAAGAGTCTGCGCCTCAATGCCCTGCGTAGCATCAATAACCAGCAGTGCGCCTTCGCAGGCAGCCAGCGCGCGCGATACTTCATAAGTAAAATCGACATGGCCCGGAGTATCAATAAAATTAAGCATATACTCCTGCCCGTCGCGTGCCGTATAAATACTGCGCACAGCCTGCGCTTTAATGGTAATGCCGCGTTCACGCTCCAAATCCATGGAATCAAGAATTTGTTCTTCCATTTCGCGCTTGGTTAATGTGCCGGTATATTCAATCAAACGGTCGGCCAGAGTAGATTTACCATGGTCGATATGTGCAATAATAGAAAAATTGCGTATATGTTGCTGATCCATTGCGTTCTCCTTATAAAAAACTTATCTGACTTATTATTATATCATTTATAGCGCAGTACCTGCAAGTACATGAACTTTTCGCCGGGCTGTAAAAAATATTGCTGCCGCAAGATTTATAATAAAAAATCCTTGCGCAGTGCCTTACTTTGTGGTAAAATTACTTGGTAAAGGTAATTGATGGTAGGAGGTGAATTCGTTGCCGAACATTAAATCTTCCATTCGTAGCGTAAAAACTGATGCAGAACGCCGTGCAAAAAATGCACCTGTAAAGGCTGCTATCCGTAACATTGCCCGTAAAGTAGTTGCTTTAACCGAAACCGGTACTCAAGAAGATGCAAAAGCTACTTATGTAACTGCATCCGGTTTAATTGATAAAGCAGCACGTAAAGGTATTATCCACAAAAACGCTGCAAACCGCAGAAAATCCAGACTTGCAAAAAAAGTCAATGCTATGGAGTAATTTTTCCGTATATTAAAGCCTGCAAAAGCTTGCAGGCTTTATTTTTTTACCCTATCCGCGTTTTATAATACTTTCACCAAACTTGTTTTTTAAAAAATCAACGGCCATGTTGCGTTTTTTTATTTTTTCGTTTTCATTAAAATTCAAAACCGGCGCTGCGTCTTCACTTTCTAAATGCGAAATACTTACGCCAAGCAGCCGCACGCCTTCCGTAAATCTTACCTGCTGCATAAGTTTGAGTGCCAGCGCATAAATTTCTTCGTCATATGCTACCGGCAGTTCTGATGTTATACTGCGGGTAATTGTTTTAAAAGAGCTGAATTTAACTTTTAAAGTTACCGTATACCCGATTAATTTGCGTTTTCTTAACCGCCATCCGGTTTCTCCGCATAAATCGCGTATTGCCTTTTTTAAATCGATTTCTTCATATAAATCCTTATCATAAGTATGCTCTTTGCCTATCGACTTGGCTTCTGTTTCATTTACAACCGGCCTGTTATCTATGCCGCATGCCAGGTTATGTACAGCCTGCGCATTAATGCCGAATACTTTTTGCAGAATGCTTATATCGGCGGCGGCAATTTTGCCGATTGTATCAATGCCGTACTGCAAAAGCATTGCTTCTGCCGATTTGCCAATACCAAAAATTTTACGCACCGGCATAGGCGCAATAAAGGCAGCCGCTGTTTCATGCTTTATTAATACCAGTCCATCCGGTTTTTCCAAATCGGAGGCAAGTTTAGCCAAAAATTTATTGGGTGCAATGCCAACGGAAGCATGCAAGCCTGTTTGTTCATAAATTTTGTTTTTTACAGCTTTGCCCAATGCCACAACATCAGGGTACAAACCTTCCATACCGGTTACATCCAAAAATGCCTCATCAACAGAAAGCTGCTCCACCAACGGCGAAAAGCTGCGGAAAATTTCCATTATTCCGTCAGAAATTTCTTTATAACGCCGCATCCTCCCCTGAATGTAAATGCCCTGCGGGCACAGGCGCTTGGCCATATGCATCGGCATGGCAGAATGCACGCCAAACTTACGCGCCTCGTAAGAGCATGTAGAAACTACTCCTCTGCCGCTTAAACCGCCTACAATTACCGGCAGCCCCTTCAGGCTCGGATTATCAAGTTGTTCTACCGATGCAAAAAAAGCATCCATATCGACATGCATTATCCAGCGCAGCATCTTATCACTCCAACAGTTTTATATAAATATAATAACACATACGTTCGCTTTTTGCCATATTTTTAGCAATATAAGTACTGTTACATAAAAAAACAGCATCTCTGCCTGAACTGACAGAAATGCTGCCTTTTTATTTTAGTTTAATGAAAATACTACTTGTACACGTGCGTTTAATTTAATCTTGCCGGGCGAAAGTTTAGTTGCCACGCCATCTTCGGCAAGGTTAGTAGTGCTTCTTAATTTATTGGCGCCATAAGCAACAATAGTACCGCTATCAAAACTGTTAATATCTGCGCTGAGCATATTGCCAAGTGTGCGGCTGCCTGCATTTGCTACAACAGCGGCCTTGTCGCGGGCATTTTCAACTGCCGTTGCAAGCAGCTGGCGCTGAATAATATTTTGCGTGCTTAACGCATAAGTTATATTGCTGATATTTGTTGCCCCGGCTTCGACTACGTTATCGATAACCTGAGAAAGTTTATCCAGATCTTTAACAGTTACTTTTATGGAAGAATCAAGAACGTATTTATCGGCAGTGCGCACGCCGTTGCGGTCTACCTTATATTCCTGATAAAGATAATAGCTTGTGTTTTGCAAATCATTATCGGTAATGGCAAGCCCTAAAAGCGCTCTGCGGATTTGCGAAGCGATTTGAGCTTCCTGAGTTCTGGCAGTTTCCGCATCATCTGCACGTACGTTAATGCCAACATCAATATAAGCCATATCCGGCGCAACTTCCTGTTCTGCCATGCCGCTTACGGCAATGGTATTAGGCTCTGCGGCTGCAGCCAGATTTGTACCGGCTACGCTAAATACCAGTAGCGCTGCTGCAAGTACCGATGTAAATTTTTTCATATTAACACCTCCATTATTTGCTTACATTATAGAAGCCAAATATGTTTTAATTGTGTTATTTTACGTCTAAATTTACTTTTCCCAATACTTTTGCTGCTTCGCTGTCATCGCAGACATTCTTTTGCGGGCTGGCAGCAGCATATTTTTTCAAAAGCATATTAACAATGTTATAATCTACCATGCTGCCTGGGCCATCCATACATCCTCTGTCACAAGCCATGCCTTCAAAATATTCACAATCCAATTTGCCGTCTTCAAGCTGCTTAACTTCGGTTAAACAACGTTCAAGCCCGCTGGCATAATGAGTTTTTAAGTTTTTTCCTTCATCGCCAAGTGCATTAACAACCGCACTTTTTACGCCGCAGGTAACCGGGAAAGAAATGCCGTAAAGCGATGCTTCCGAATTAAACTCGTCCACCTGCATTTTATCCGCTTCAATATCTGCACCGGCAAGCAGGCAGGACATTTCTTCAAAAGTCATGGCATAATCAATGGCATCCAAATTTGCATACGCTTCTGCTTTTTTAGCTATGCAGGGTCCAATAAATACCGTTACAGCCTCCGGATTAAGTTCTTTTACATAACGCCCGCAAGCAACCATGGGCGAAACAGTCTGCGAAATTTTACTTTCGGCGGCAGGAACATGTTTTTTAATCATATTTACAAAAGAAGGGCAGCAGGAACTTGTCATATATTTTTGCTTCGACGGAACTTTTTCCATAAGTTCCTTTGCTTCGCGGCAAGCAGTTAAATCGGCGCCAATGGCAACTTCCTTAACAGCAGCAAAACCTGCCTTCATTAAAGCTGCCACTACCTGCGCAGGAGTAACCTTCAAGCCAAGCTGTCCTACAAAAGAGGGTGCCAGCAAAGCATAAACCTGCTTGCCTGCTTTAATTTCTTTTATAACCTGCACGATAGCACTGCGCTCATCAATAGCGCCAAACGGGCAGGCGCTGCGGCAGGCTCCGCACTGTACGCATTTGTTAAAATCTATTTTTGCTTTTCTGTCGGCACCAGCAGTAATTGCGCCCAAAACGCAGGAACGTTCACACGGGCGGCTTACTTCAATAATAGCGCCAAACGGGCAGGATTTCTTACAAATACCACATTCAACACATTTGGTTTTGTCTATATACGCTCTGTTTTGGTAAATGGAAATCGCCTTGCGCGGACATTTATTAATACATTTATGTGCTACACAATGACGGCAGGCATCAGTAACTAAAAATTTATCAATAGGGCACTGGTCGCAAGCTTCAGGCAAAACATCAATAACGGGCAGAGTTCTGTCCAAAGGTTCTGACAAAGCTTTTTTGCTGGCATCAACAATATTTATGCCCGTTTGCAGGCCTAAAGCCATATCAATACGGTTTTTTAAAACGGCACGTTCTTTATGCACGCAGCAACGGACACGCGGCGTATCTTCGGTAACCGTGTTATATAAAATATCATAAACGTGTTCAGGTAAATTTCCGCTCCACGTAAATTTGGCAATGCCGGTTAAAACTGCTCTCCTGAATTTGGTTACTTCTGTTAATTCCATGTTCAGCACCTCAACGATAAAGTAATCTATCATCATTGTAATAGATAAGCAGAATAAAGGCAAATAAAATATCGTGAGGAATACTGAAAATAATTTCAATAAAAGATGTCGGATAGATACCCTATAGCAATAAAGAAATAAGGCATACCTGTAGGTATGCCTTATTTGCTCCAACCGGCAGCTATCTATCCTCCCGGGCCGCTTCCAGCCAAGTACTTTCGACGTAT
>ENA-OPWW01000038-OPWW01000038.1-human-gut-metagenome-genome-assembly--contig:-NODE-38-length-78624-cov-3.585091_pt1 | contig 78624 bp, 68 predicted proteins | sample MGYA00241513_ERZ502018 | MGnify/ENA primary metagenome ERZ502018 (study PRJEB25962, sample SAMEA2042987) | human gut metagenome | biome: human gut; feature: human-associated habitat; material: faeces...
ATATGGTGACCGGTGGGGGAATCGAACCCCCGATACCGCCGTGAAAGGGCGGTGTCTTAACCGCTTGACCAACCGGCCACATGGTGACCCATGTAGGCCTCGAACCTACGACACCCTGATTAAGAGTCAGGTGCTCTACCAACTGAGCTAATGGGCCAAGCAAGTTTTAGAACTGTGCAAGAGATAGTATACTAACTTTTATGCGCGCCGTCAAGTGTTTTTTGAAAAAATTTTTAAAAATGTATTTGGTGGCGCTGAAAATTTTTGCTTCTGCTATCTTTAAAATAAAATTATGCACTCTTAATTCATTAATTTGGCACAGCCGCACAAGAAAAATAAAATTTTAATATTAAGCAGTTTAAGTGCAGTACAAAGGCATCATAACATTAAAATATAAGATTTTTTGCTGATTATACAGGCTTTACTTTAATATTGCCCGTGTTTGTGATAAAATATAAATATTATAGTAAAGAAGTAAATTTGGAGGAATGTACATGTTAGACATGAATTTTGTCAGGGAAAATCCTGATGCGGTAAAAGAAGCACTGGCAAAGCGCCATTCCAAAATAGATTTAGACGCTTTTTTGGAGCTGGACAAACAGCGCCGTGAAGTTATTTTAAGCGTTGAAAAATTAAAAAGCCAGCGCAACAGCGCATCTCAGGAAATCGGCCGCATGAAAAAAGCCGGTGAAAATGCTGACGCGCAAATGGCAGCAGTGCGCGCCCTTGGCGAAGAAATTGCCGCAGGCGATGCAAAATTAAAAGATATCGAAGCACAGTTAAACGCTGTTTTATATACCATTCCTAATATGCCTGCTCCGGATGTTCCGGTTGGCGAAGATGATTCCGACAACCCGGAAGTACGCCGCTGGGGCGAGCCGCGCAAATTTGATTTTGAGCCTCAGGCTCATTGGGATATCGGCGAAAAACTGGGCATTTTAGATTTTGACCGTGCCGCTAAAGTTACCGGTGCACGTTTTACCTTCTATAAAGGCCTTGGTTCCCGCCTGGAACGTGCGGTAATTAATTTCTTCCTTGATATTAACACCAAAGAACACGGCTACACTGAAATGTTTACGCCGTTTATGGCTAACAGCAATACTTTGTTCGGTACCGGCCAACTGCCGAAGTTTGCTGAAGATATGTTCAAGCTGGAAGGTTTGGACTACTATCTGATTCCGACGGCAGAAGTTACTTTAACCAACTACCACGCCGGTGAAATTTTAAACGGCGAAGACCTGCCGAAATATTATACAGCTTACAGCGCCTGCTTCCGCAGTGAAGCCGGCAGCGCCGGACGCGATACCCGCGGCTTAATCCGCCAGCACCAGTTTAATAAGGTAGAAATGGTTAAAATTGTAAAACCTGAAACCAGCTGGGATGAGCTTGACAAATTAACCCACAACGCCGAGCATTTATTGCAGCTTCTGGGCCTGCCTTACAGGGTAGTCCGCCTCTGCACCGGCGATTTGGGCTTCAGCAGTGCCACTACTTACGACCTTGAAGTATGGCTGCCTGCTGCCAACATGTACCGTGAAATTTCTTCCTGTTCCAACTGCCTCGACTTCCAGGCACGCCGCGCAAATATCCGTTTCCGCCGCGATGCCAAGTCCAAACCGGAATATGTACATACGCTTAACGGCTCCGGCCTTGCTGTTGGCCGTACCGTATGCGCAATTTTGGAAAACTACCAGCAGGCTGACGGCAGCGTGGTAATTCCTGAAGTTCTGCGTCCGTACATGGGCTGTGACGTTATTGCAGCTTCCGAAAAATAAACAACGTATCAGTTAATAGTAAAAGCCCTGCCTTGTTGGCAGGGCTTTTTAAGTTTTTATTTATCCAAACCTTTTTCGTGCAGCCAGTTTTGCATTAAGTCTGCAATCTGTACGTTGTTAAGGTCGCTGAAGGGAAAGTGCGTGTTGCCGGTAACGCCTATTTCCGGCAGATGTACAACGGTGCAGTCGCCGCCGTGGCGGTTAACGGCTGCCGCAAATTTATGCGCCATATCCAGGCGGATGCGCCAGGAATCTTTATTCCACTCGTCGGTGTAGTTTTCGGCAATGTTGTCGCCGTAGTAAATGACAATAGGAATTTTGGTCAGCTGCATAAATTCGTCAAGAGTTATGGTTTCCGGCTGCAATGGGCCGAAGGGGCTTGATGTAGGAATTGCTTCCGGTTCTTCGCCCTGCGGGAAAACAAAGCTGCTGCCCGGTTCGTAACTGATTACGGCGCGTACTTTAGGGTTTTTAATGGCGATACGCCAGCCCGGGCCGCCGCCCTGCGAATGGGTGATGAGCACGCCGTCGCCGGTTTTATCAAAAACTGCGCTTAAAGCATTAACAACAACGCTCTGGTCATACGGTGCGGTGTTGGGTGTCATCTGGCGGTAATACTGGTCAAGCGCTGCCGGGTCTTTGCTGAACTGTACGCCTTTAAAAAATTCCGGCGCGTCGCCGACGCGGAAGTTGCTGAACCAGAACTGGTCATTGGTTGTGGCGCTTACAGTACCGTCAACGGTTGCCTGCCCTGCGTCACCGCGGCGCGGCTGGTCTACAAGGTAGGTAGCATAGCCGCGTTCCAGAAAGATATTTTGAAAACCATCGCGTCCATCCGGCGTGCTTTCCCATGTTTTTTTGCTCTGGCCTGCGCCGTGTAAAAATACCAGCGGCAGTTTATGGGCATTAACGGGTTTCTGGTAAAAAACATAGGCGTGGTCGCCGTGCAGAGTTTGCCCCTGCGGGTTTAAAGGATTGCTGAAATCAAAGCTGCCGGGTGTGGTAACGGTAGTGCCGCCTGCAAAAAAGCTGCCCTGGTCCTGCAAAAGCACGGCTTTTTCAAAGGCGTAGGCGCTTGTACTCAGCATCAGCGCAAGCACGGCTGCTGCAAGTGTTTTGGTTGTTTTGTGCTGCATAGTATTACCTTCTTTTTATTACAGATGTTTGCCGTAAAAGTCCTGTAATTTGGAAACAAACTGGTCAACATATTCGGGCACGTAGTAAGTCTGGATATGGGTTGCGCCGTCGACGAGGAACAGTTCTTTATCCTTTGTGCCGGTAGCTTTTTCGTAGGCTTCTTTGCTCATGTACAGGGAATCGGCTTTGCTGCCTGCCATTAACAGCAGCGGCTGGTCGATAAGCTCAAGCTGGTCGGTAGCGTCCCATGCCATCAGCTCCATCAGGCTGCTGGTGGTATAGGCAAAGGTGGAGTTGGGATGACGGTGCGTGCGGCCGTAGTACATCATGCCTTCGCGGTACAGGTCGGTAGGAATTTTGGCAATATCTTCATCGCTGAGTGCGTCAAAATCAACGTTGCCGCTGATGGGGTATTCGCCTTTGGTAATTTCAACGGCACGGGCGTCGCTTGCTGCGTGCAGGCGCTGCTGTACGGTGTCAAGGCCGCTGTTCATATAGCCGTTGCGCCTTACTTCGCCGCTGTTGAACATACTTAAAGTTGCAACTGCTTTAAAGCGTTTGTCGCTTTTGGCAGCGTTAAGCGTATAACCGCCGCCGCCGCAGATGCCGAGTACGCCCATGCGGTCAGGGTCAACGCCGGGGTAAGTCATAATGTAATCGGCCATGCCGTGAATGTCTTCGGTGCGGTAAAAGGGTTTGTCGGTATGGCGCGGTTCGCCTTCGCTTGCGCCCTGATAAGCAGCGTCAGCCGTGATGGTAATGTAGCCGAGTGCGGCTAGGCGCTGGGCGTACAGGCCTGCAACCTGTTCTTTAACGCCGCCGTTGGGGTGGGCAACAACAATAGCAGGGTATTTTTTTGCCGGGTCATAGCCTGCCGGAGTGTAAACATTGGCGGCAATTTTCAGCCCGTTCAGCTTGTAGCTTACGGGGTGGATATTTACCTGCCATTTTACGTTTTGGGTAATGGCATTGCGGTAAACAAGCCCCCAGGGGTTAGTGTTTGCAGGTTCGGCTGCAAAGGCTGAGCCTGCGCTTAATGCCATAATGAGGCCTGCGGTAAGTAAAGTTCTGCGTAATTTCATGGTGGTTCTTCCTTTCTTTTTATATATCTATATCCGCTTAGTTATTTCAAAACATTATTTAAAACTGCCTGTGCGTTGCTGCCGGTTGCTGTGCTTACGGTTTCGTTCAGCACGTTAACTGCTTCTTGTAATTGTGCCGGTGTAAGCCCGGTGTTCATGGCAGCGCGGAAGTGCGAAGTAAGCTGCGGGTTTACGTTGCCGATGCCTGCCAGCGCACCTACGGTTGCCAGTTCGCGCTGCTGCCAGGTAAGTACGTCGCGTGCAAAAATGTCGTAAAACAAATGCTCGCGCAGGAATGTGTTAATGATTGGCGCAAATTCGTTGGTTACAACGCGGCCGCTGATTTCGGTCTGAATTTCCGTGCCTTTGGCAAGGCGGTCAACGGAAGTGTCGAGCGGAGTAGCGTCCGGACCCATTTCGTCGTTAATTCCTGCGGCTTTGCGTTCCTGCACCAGATTGTTCAGCGTGCTGAGTGCATTTAAGCTGCGCGGGAAGCCGGTGTAAGCATAAAGATGCACCAAAACTTCTTTAGTCTGGTTTACGGTCATGCCGTTATCCAAAGCGGTGGCAAGAGATTTTTTAAGATTCGGCAAATCGCCCTTGGCCATAAAGGCTGCCACCGTTAAAATGTTTGCCTGCTGCGTGTTTAAGGCTTTCAGTTCCGCTGCCTGCACGCCGGTGCTGATGCCTGCCGTTAGCATAAGTGCCGTTAAAAGTGCCAGATATTTCTTTTTCATTGCCGTTCCTCCTTAGTCTTTCGGATAATCTTCATCGCTGACCGGTTCCAGCCAGGTTACGGTGCCGCCTGCTTCGGAAAGGGCGATATGCGTCATGGACATTTTTGCCGAGCCGCCGTGCCAGTGTTTAACGCCCGGCGGGCAGCGCACAATGTCGCCCGGTTTAAGCATTACAGGCTTTTTGCCCCATTCCTGCGTCCAGCCGGTGCCTTCGGTAACAATTAAGGTCTGGCCCATTTCGTGAATATGCCAGTAAGTGCGAGCGCCGGGGCTGAAGGTAACAGTGGCGGCATAACTTTTGGAAGGTGCCTGCGGCCCGTAAAGGGCAGCCGTTACAACTTCGCCGGTAAAATGCTCGCTCCCGGCAGATTTTACTTCCAGTTTCTGCGGATTGGTTACTGTTTGGTGCAGCGGCGCGCTTTCTGCCGCAAAGGCGGGAACTGCCATAGCCGTAATGGCGGCGGCAAGCGCCAGTGTTTTAAAAATCCTGTTCATAAGAGCTCCTTTCTTTCTGCGTAAAGCAGCAAATTATTTATATGATTTCTGATAGATGCCGATAACGTCTTCTTTGGTAAGCGCAACGCGGTCGCAGGCGAACAGGCCACCCATCGGGCCCATGGCATTGTCTGCCATTTTGGGGAATTCATCAGGCGTAATGCCGTAGTCGCTCATTTTTAGGTCTGCCACGCCGCAGTCTTCCAAAAGTTTTTGCAGTACTGTTAAAAAGTCTTCCGGTTTGTCTGCGTTTTCCATGCCCATAGCTTTTGCCATGCGGATAAAGCGTTCATCACAGGCATGGTGGGCAATTACGTTGCCGAAATATGCGCGGCTTAACATAATCAGCCCTGCGCCGTGCGGAAGGTTGGGGTGGTAAGCGCTGAGCGCGTGTTCCAGCGAATGCTGGCTGCTGGTGGTGCCTACGCACATTACCGTGCCGGAAAGAATATTGCCGAAAGCAACGTGCGTTCTTGCTTCAATGTCATTGCCGTCTTTAACGGCGCGTGCCAGATAGCGGCCTACGTTTTCAATGGCGGTGATGGCGTACATATCGCTCATAAGGTTGGCGAATTTGGAGATATAACCTTCAAGGCTGTGGCTAAGCGCATCAAAGCCCTGATAAGCAGTATAATGTGCCGGTACGCTTTTCATCAGTTCCGGGTCTTCAATGCACAGTACGGGGAACAGGTCCGGTGTTTTCAGGCCGACTTTTTCGTTCGTTTCGGGGTTGGTAATAACGCAGCCGGCGTCATCTTCGCTGCCGGTGCCTGCCGTGGTGCTGATGGCAACGATTGGCAGCGGTTTATTTTTAATGGGCTGCCCTTTGCCGGTGCCGCTTGCAATGTAATCCCATAAATCGCCGGGGTTGGCTGCCATAACGCCAATGGCTTTGGCGCTGTCGATAACACTACCGCCGCCCAGTGCAACAATAAAATCTGCGCCCTGCGCTTTAACAAAGGCCGCGCCTTCCATAACGGTTTCTTTCAGCGGGTTGGGCTGAATTTTATCAAAAACGCTTGTGGCTACGCCTGCCTGCGCCAGTTGTTCTTCGGTGCGGCTTAAATAATCGTTGGCACGGGTTGATTTGCCGTTGGAAATAATAATAACGGCTTTTTTGCCGGGCAGCTGCTGCTTGCCAAGCTCATTTAAAGTGCCTGCGCCAAATAAAATTTTTGTCGGAACATACATGTTAAAATCCATTTTTTATGCCCCCCAAAATAAAATGTTTGCTTATTTGTGGTTATATGCTATAATCAACTTGTAAGTTTAAGTAAATTGTATAAGTTAAAGCGCACTTTAAGTCAATGGCAAAATTGTGAACTTTTTAAGGGAGTGATAAAAAATGTTTTATACTGTCGGTGAAATGGCTAAAATATTAAATACAACATCTTCTACACTGCGTTATTACGATAAAGAAGGCCTGCTGCCGTTTGTTGAACGCAGCGAAAGCGGCATCCGCATGTTTAAGGACAGCGACTATGAATGGCTGCTTGTTATAGACTGTTTAAAAAATACCGGCATGGGCATTAAAGATATCAAACGGTTTATCGAAATGGTTATTGCTGGTGACAGCACCATTAAAGAACGTTTGCAGATGATAATCCGCCAGCGCGAAAGCGTTAAGGAACAGATGGAAAAATTACAGCAGACAATGGATGTGCTGGATTATAAAGTATGGTATTACAGCACTGCCAATAAAGCAGGCACAACTTCTGTGCCGCGCAATATGCCGGAAGAAGAAGTGCCGGAAAACCTGCGCGCTGCGCGCCGCCGCTTAAAAATAATCCATGCCAAGGCTGATGACTTAAATTAAAAGGCAGACAAAAAAGCAGAAACGTTTTTACAAGCGTTTCTGCTTTTTCTTTTACCGATAATTTATAGGAAACGGTACATGTTTTTGTATATAAAAACACAGACAAAATTATAATAGTTGTTAGAATTACACTGTTAGCGATGATACTAAAATTAATATTTTTGATATTGCTGGTACTAATGGCACCAAACTTTGGTACCATTGGCACTAAAAGTGGCACCAATGGCACCAATCTTTGGTGCCAATAATAATGAATTTACTGCCGTTGATACTAATTTTTTATTACATTAAAATTTACGCCAGCAATTTTCTTTTAAGAAGGTTTTAATTATATCGATATCTTTGTTTTCATAATATCTTACTAACAAAGCCTTAAATTTAGGCACATCTTTTTCAGGTATTATTAATAGCCCCGCTCCATGAGCTATTAAAAAGTGGTTGGCAAAAATTATGGAAGCTCTTTTGTTGCCGTCTGTGAAAACTTGTGTTTTCATACAATACAGGCATAGTTCTATTGCTGTGTCGATAATTACGCCTTTACTTTGTACTATATTAGCGATATGTTCTTTAACATTAATTTCTATCGGCAGTGGCGGAATATATTTTGTTCCCCCGATAGTAACGGGTACGGATCGGATTTTACCTCCGTTATGGAAAAAGCCTTCGTTTATAAGCCGGGCTATGTAGCAAAGAAGATAATAATCTGTTGGGGCTGTTATTACGTCTTTATCCAAGATAAATTCCCAGGCGTGTTTAAGATTGACGATTTTTTGAATATCTGTCGGTGTCATACCACTGACGATGCCATTGTCAATAACGGTTTCAGTTTGTGGAAATGTAGTTGTAACGCCTTCAAGAATTGCCTGATCATAAATATTGGCTTTCATATTGGCACGTGCAAAATCTAAATTAAGCTGTACCTGAGGAGAAAGTTCCTGCTCTGTATAACCGATTAGTGCCAGTTCTTTTTCTATTCTGCGCAGCTGTTTTCTTAAATCTCTTGCTTCGCGCGAATAACGTAAAAGTGCTGCATATAATTCATCGGAAAAAACATCAACGTAAGTTGACGTTAATTTACCGGCAATACGTTTGCGGACATACAAATATTTATTTCCTGCCTTGTTGGTTTTTATTTCCGGTGTGCCGTCATAAGGCAATAATTGAAGCCGTGCATGTAATTCGGCTTTGTTTCTTAAAAGCTGCTGTAAATTAACTAAATTTTGATTTTGCATAATAAGCTCCTGTATAGGGAATATTTTTGCGCGGTTTTTTATAAAAGTTCCCTATATAGACATAAAAACAAAATAGGGAACTTTTTAAATGAATATTAACATATTGTTCCCTATTTTTCAATTACTAATATTAAGTTTTGCAGATTGGAAAAATAATTCGTTTATTATCCTCCCGTTACTTTAAAATGCAGCGGTTTGCCGAAAGTTTTAAAGAACCATTTTAAATGCGCGCGTATCTGGTGCAGTTCAATAACGGGGTTGCCGTGTTCTTTCAGTTCCAAAAAGGCGCCTTCGTTATTTATTCCGGCGCGTGTAATGCTTAAAATACCGGTCTGCGTGTAATCAAGGCTTTCGGCCAGGGCCAAAAGCAGCGCCAGCCTGCTTACCGTCTGCCAGTTATTTTCCGTAAGCATGGTCATATACAGCGGGTCGCGCGAAAAATAGCTTTTGGAAATACCGTTATGCCAGCCTGCAACGGCCGAAGTCAGCAGCTGCTCTTTATGCGTAAGCCCGAAAAGCTTCGCGTTTTGAATCATATAAGCGCTGTGGCGCGCGTGGCTGTAAAAGTTAATGGTAATGCCAATATCGTGCAGCAGCGCTGCCGTTTTAAGCAGGCGGCGGCAGTTTTTGCCAAGCCCGTGCAGCGGTTTCCAGGCATCAAACATGGCCAGCGCCAGATTGGTAATATGGTGGCTGTGCGTGAGGTCGGGCGTGTAAAGGTTTAAAATATTATCTGTGCTGCGGGCTAAGATATCTTCGGCAATAAGCGGTATGCCTCGTTCTTTGGAATAGTAATCGTAAAACAGCCCTTCGCGCAGGCCGCAGCCGCTGGTTATAAGCTGCTTGCTGCCGGTAACTTCAAAAAGCGCGTTAATGATGGCAGCGCCGGCAATGATGATATCGGCGCGGTCGCTGCTGAGGCCGGAGATTTTGCGGCGTTCTTCAAGTGTGCTGTTTTTAAGGCGGTTAAAAATGCCGCGGAAAGCCTGTACCGTTAATTTATAGTTATGAATTTTGGTTGTGGGGTATTTGGTGGCACGCTGGTGCATTTTGCCTATGGTACGCGCCGTGCCGCCTACGCCGATAAGCGGAAGCTTGGGCTGCTTCAGCCATGGGTATTCCGCAAGGCGCGTGCGCAGAAAGAAGCTTAATTCGCCGTAAACGGAAGAACTTACGGTGTTGCGTGTATTAAAAAGTGCGGTGGTGTTTACTGCGCCGATAGGAACGGAAACGGATTCCAGTATTTTGCGGTCCTGAAACAGAATCAGCTCAGTGCTGCCGCCGCCCAGGTCGAAAATAATGCCGCTGTGGTAGGGAAGGGTGTTGATAACGCCGAGGTAACTGATATAGGCTTCGGTGTTGCCCGTTATAATGTGCAGGCTGATGCCTGTTTCATGCTGCACGAGGCGCGTAAGCTCCGCACCGTTGCCCGCATTGCGGATGGCGGCCGTTGCCACGGCAATAATCCTGTCTGCGTGGTACAGTTTGCACATATAGGCAAAGCTTTTCATGGTTTCAATGGTGTCGCTAAACGCCTGCTGCGTAAGGTTGCCGTTTTTGTCAATTTTCTGGCTCAGGCGCAGGGCTTCTTTCTGGTTGTATACCATGTTGTAGGCGCCGTTTTTATAAATATGAGTTATAACAAGGCGCGCTGAGTTAGAACCGATATCTATAATAGCTATCCTCTGCAAAATACATACCTCCCGTCATTTTACATTCAGTAAAACCGCATAATAAATATATATTTACCGGAAAAAGTAAAAAATCCTGCAAAAAAACGCATAATTTGTAAAAAGGATGGTAAGGCGCTGTAAAAAAATTGTTAAAGGCAAGGATTTAAGGGTGCTGTGTCGAATTAATATATAATGCTTTAATGAGGTGGTCATGTGAGAAAAAAACAATATAAAATTTTTGCAGCAATACATCTCGGCTCTGAGATGATAAGCATGCAGATTGTGCAGTACCGCAACTTAAACAACATGAAAGTTCTGGAGGAATGCAACCGCCGCGTGCGCCTGGGCGAAGAAACCTTCAAAAACAAAATCATTCCGTTCAGCATGGTAAATGAAATTTGCGAGCTTTTGGTTGGCTTTAAACGCCTTATGACGGAATACGAAGTTGAAGAATACAGCATGCAGGCAACAACCGCAGTGCGCGAGGCTTTAAACCGCGTGTTCCTTTTAGACCAGATTTATATCAGGACGGGCTTGAAAGTAACTGTTATTGACCTTCCGGAAGAAATTTATACCAAATATGCTTCCATCCGCCGCACCATGAAGCTTGACGGCCTGACCGGCGTTGATGAGAGCATGCTGATGATGGATATTTCCTCCGGCGGGCTTGGCATTACTTTTGTAAAAGATAATATTATACGCTATCAGCAGAACCTTAATATCGGCGTTATCCGCGTTAAGGAAAGCTTTAACCGCAATCAGCGCAGTTCAATGAAATTCAACCAGGCTCTTGCCGAATACCTTTCAAGTACGATGGGCGCGGTAAGGGACGCGTTGAAAAATGAGCAGATACATTATCTTGTGCTGACAGGCGCGGAATCGGAACTTCTGCTGCAGATGATGGGCGTTGAATTTAAAGCCGGCGTTATCCGCATTAAAACGGAACAGTTCATGCAGCTGTTTAAAACCGTGCATGAGCTGAACCTGCCGCAGATTATTAAAGTGTTTAAAATCAACGAAGATGTGGCGGAACTGGTTGTGCCGACAATTTTGCTTTACGAGCAGCTTCTGGCACTGGTGCCGGTTCAGGAAATTATCCTTACGGATGACCGCTTTATTGACGGCATCTGCCTTTTGCATATCGGCCCGAAAGCCAGCAGGGATTATGCCGACGAGCTTGAACAGGAGCAGCTCAGCCTTCTGTACAGCATCGGTGAGCGTTACCAGTATGACGAAGCACATTCGCGCCAGGTGGCCAAGCTTGCCCTTGCCATGTTCGATAAACTCGGCAAACACCACGGGCTTGACAGCCACAGCCGCATTCTTTTGCAGGCAACAGCGCTGCTGCACGATATCGGCAAATACGTTTCGCTGCGCAGCCATTCGCTGTACAGCTATATGCTGATTATGTCGTGCGACATTTTAGGCTTCAGCGAAATGGACAAAAAAATAGTGGCGCTGGCAAGCTATTACCATGCGCACAGGCTGTTCAGCGGCAAACGCCATGCCGAAGTGGAAGAAATGTCTGCGGAAATTATGCCGCTGGTAGCAAAAATAGCAGCGCTGGTGCGTCTTGCAGATGCCATGGACCGCAGCTATAAGCAAAAAATCAAAAGCTGCCGCGTTAACGTTAAAAACGGCGTAATGAAGGTGGAAGCCGTTACCCTTGAAGATTTGACGATAGAAGAATGGACTTTTGCCTCCAAGGCATCTTTCTTTGAAGAAGTTTACGGATTACAGGCAGTTTTGGAACGGGTGGACAGATAAATGGAAAAGAACGAAAAAATTAATCTTAATAAACCGGAATACTTTTTTAACCGCGAACTCAGCTGGTTAAAATTTAACCTGCGTGTGCTGCGCGAAGCCGGCGTAAAAACCACGCCGCTTTTGGAACGCTTGAAATTTGTTGCCATTACCGCGTCTAACCTTGATGAGTTTTTTATGGTGCGCGTGGCAGGCTTGTGGGACCAGTACGAAAACGGCATTAACAAACGCGACGCTGCAGGGCTTACCGTTAAAGCCCAGCTTGAAGAAATAAGCAAAGCGGCGCATGACCAGATGAAGCTGTTAAACAAATATCTGCTTTCGCTGGTTAAGGAGCTGCGCGAGGCAGGCATTTACATTTGCCGTGTAAGCGAATTAAGCGAAAAGGGCCGCCGCTGGCTGGAGGCTTATTATCAGGAAGAAATTTTCCCGGTACTGACGCCGATGGCGGTTGACGCCTCGCGCCCGTTTCCGTTTTTGGCAAACAAAACGCTGAACCTTGCGGTAGAACTTACCAACCAGGAGGGAGAAGACAGCATGGGCATCGTGCAGGTGCCTTCCGTACTGCCGCGCCTTTTGGAAGTTCCCGGCGAGGAAAAACGCAGCTTTGTATTTTTGGAAGATGTTATTAACGAGCATTGCTCTGATTTATACAGCGGCTGCAAAATTCTGGATGTTGTTCCGTTCCGCATTACGCGTGACGCCGATTTGGAATTTGACGAGGACGATATCGACAACCTGCTGAAAGAAGTGGAAAAATCCCTGCGCAAACGTACGCGCGGCGCTTCCGTAAGGCTGGAAATTTACAATAAGGCCAACAGCCGCATCAGAAAATTCCTGTACGATAATCTGGACATTACCGAGCAGGAGGTTTATGAAATTAACGGGCCGCTTGACGCAACCTGCTTCTTTAAATTTGCTTCGCTGCCGGGCATGTGGCCCTGGCTGTACGAGCCATTTATGCCGCAGCGCCCGCTGGAGCTGCCGGACGACAGCGACATCTTTAAGGTTCTGCGTGAACGCGACGTGCTTTTGCACCACCCCTATGAAAGCTTTGACCCGGTAGTTAAATTTGTAAGCGACGCTGCCGACGACCCGAACGTACTTGCCATTAAGCAGACGCTTTACCGCGTCAGCGGCAACTCGCCGATAGTTGCGGCCCTTGCCCGCGCTGCCGAAAACGGCAAGCAGGTAACGGTACTGGTAGAATTAAAAGCACGCTTTGATGAAGAAAATAATATCATCTGGGCACGCAGGCTTGAAGAAGCAGGCTGCCATGTAATTTACGGTTTGATGGGCCTTAAAACCCACGCCAAAATTATTCTTGTTGTGCGCAAGGAAGCAGACGGCATTAAGCGTTATGTACACCTTGGCACAGGCAACTACAACGATAACACGGCCAAACTTTATACCGATATGGGCCTGATGACAGCCAACGACCAGTTCGGCAGCGACGCTTCGGCGTTCTTCAATGTACTGTCCGGTTATTCGGACCCGCCGGTATGGAACAAACTGGTTATGGCGCCGCTCGGCCTGCGCAAAAAGATTTATGAACTTATCGACAACGAAATCAGCATTGTAAAAAAAGGCGGCACGGGGCATATCATTGCCAAAATGAACTCGCTGATTGACTACCCCGTTATTCAGAAACTGTACGAGGCTTCCATGGCAGGCGTTAAAATAGACCTTATTATCCGCGGTATCTGCGGCCTGCGGGCTGGCATGGACGGCATCAGCGACAACATTACCGTACGCAGCATTGTCGGCAGGCAGCTGGAACACAGCCGTATCTTCTGGTTCCAGGGAGGCGGCAAGGAACAGCTTTTCCTCTCCAGTGCAGACTGGATGCCGCGTAACCTTAACGACCGTGTTGAACTGTTCTTCCCGGTTGAAACGCCGGCGCATATTGAGCGTATTAAAAAAGTGCTTGATTTGTACCTGCGCGATAATGTCGGCGCGCACATGATGCAATCCAACGGCACTTACCGCCGCGTTACCAACCGCCTGGAACCTGTTGGCGCACAGAGCACGCTGTATGAATGGGCGCTGCTTGCGGCTGCCGATAAAATTCCCATGCAGGACCGCCTGCGCCCGATGTATGACCGCGACAAAGCATAACTGGCAGTAAGGCCTGCAATATGGTATAATGTAACATATCAAACAATTGCGAGGCTGACATGGATACAGAAATTTTACAACATATCGGGCATAGCCTGTACAATACCAAACGCTTGAAAGAATGGAAAAGGTACGTTGTTTTCCGTTCCCGCTGCATGCTGCACAGCGAACAGATTGGCGGCCTGCTGGATTTCTTTGCGGCAACGCCGCTGCGCCGTGATATGCTGCGCCATACAACAAGTTTTGTGGAGCAGGCGACAAGGCAGTTCTTTTACAAAAACTCCACCTATGATGAACGAATCAGCCTTGTAAAGGCGCATGTGGAATTTTTGGAAAGCAAATTAACCGAAGACGCCTTGCGCAGGCTTTATGCAGATGGCGAAATGCTGCGCCTGTGGGAAGACAGCTACGAAGAAAAGCCACTGACGCTGGAATTATGGTTCCACGCAGGGCAGCGCAAGGAAGGCTGCCTTTCGCTGGTGCTGATGTGGGATAAAGAAGCGCTGTACCAGATTATGTTCTGGCTGGCGCCCGGCAAAAACGGCGAACCGGCGCTGTGGATTGGCGCATTGCAGGGAACGCCCAATGGCTCGGAGGTTATTAAAGGGCTGACCAAAGCCTTTTACGGCTACCGCACCAAAAACCTTATTTTTTACGGTATCCGCAATGTGGCGGCGGCATTGGGCTGCGAAAGCATTTACGCCGTCAGCAACGAAGGCTATTATGCCATGAACCATATCCGCGTGGACCGCAAACTGAAAACTTCGCTGGATGCCTTCTGGCAGGAATGTGAAGGAACGCAGCTTGACGACAAGCGTTTTTACAAAATACCCATTCCCGAATACAGAAAATCTATGGAGGAACTGAAGCCTTCCAAACGTGCCCAGCACAGAAGGCGCTTTGCCAAAATGGATGAGATGAAAGATGCCGTAGCGGCAAGTTTTGCAAAATATTTAAAATAATAAATAAAACCGGGCTTTGCTTTAATGCTTGCCCGGTTTTCAATTAGTTTACTGTTTTTTTAAGCCTTTTTATGATATAATTAATATATATTTTTGCACGGAGGTAATGAAATGAAACAAAAACTCCTTACTTTATTTTTAACGTTAACACTTACTGTTACATCTGCCTTTCCGGGCGTAGCTTTAGCCGCAGCAGGTGACGAAATTTCCGCCAGCGCTGCCATTGAAGCCTCCGCTGCGCCGAAAACAATGTCTGCCAGTGAAAAAATGGGCGCACTGGAAGTTGCCCTGTACGGTACGGAACAGGCAGGCGCACTGGTCAGCAGAATGGATAGCCTTGAAGATGACGTTTACGGCACCATTACCACTGACCCTATTTTAAATAGAGTTGATAATTTGTATGACTATATCAACGGTTATGCAGGCAGCGGCGAAGCAAGCTTTTTAACCAAGCTGAACGCCGTTGAATGGCAGTTTACCGAAAGCACGGCAGGCGGCCCGGCAAAAAGCCGCATTGAAGCACTGGAAACAATGCTGAACGGCGAAGTTGGCGCAGGCTCTCTTGCAGGACGCCTTGAAGCACTGGCAAACCTTGCTTTCCAGGACGGCATTGTTGTTGTTGAAACCGTAACTCTGCCGAAAGATTCCGTAATCAAGCTTGAATTTGCCGAAGACCTCAGCAGCAAAACCGCAAAAGCAGGCGATGTTGTAAAATACAAAGTTGCCGATAATGTTTTTGTTAATGATGTGCTGGTACTGCCGAAAGGTGCCGAAGGCGTTGGCAAGGTAACCAAGGTTGTAGGCCCGCGTATGTTCGGCCAGGATGCCCGCATTGATGTTGACTTTGGCTTTATTTACGCTATTGATAATACCCGTGTTAAAGTATTCCTCGGTGATGTTGCCAAACAGGCAGCCGAAACCGTTGCCGGTGCCGCAGGTGCAGCTATCGGCGGTATGGTAGTGCTTGGCCCGGTAGGTATTATCGGAGGTGCTTTTGTAACCGGTAAATCCGTAAATATTCCGGCAGGCTCCACCACCTTTGTACAGGTTAAAGCCGATACCGATATTCAGGGTATGGTTTATCAGGGCAGCAATTAATTAAATAACGGTAAAAATAAACCCCGTTGTCAGTTCAGGCAACGGGGTAATTTTTTGTTTAAAATTTTATTCGGCGGTAGCCAGCATTAATTTAATACGGTTTTCCTGATTTACTTTAGATGCACTGGAATCGTAGTCAATAGGCAGGATATTGGCATTTTCGGCAATTTCCTTGATTTTGTTAAGCATGCCGCGCCCGGCTATATGGTTAGGCAGGCAGCCGAAGGGCTGTGCACAAATGATGTTGTTGTAGCCGTTATTGGCAAGTTCCAGCATTTCGGCTGTTAAAAGCCAGCCTTCGCCCATGTTGTTGCCGTAGCCTATAACGCCTTTGGCAAGCGCTTTGGTTTCTTCGTAAGAAGCGGGCGGCTTAAAGGGCGGGGTGGAAAGTGCGGAAAGCATGATTTTTTCCAGGCGTTTTAAATAAAACATTGCCATTTTGGAAATGCCGTATTTAAAAAATTTGCCGCCGTACAGTTTGTAGTCCGTTAAGTAAGTATCGGCGCAGTACATAATAAAGTTAAGCAGCCCAGGCAGCATGTATTCGCAGTTCTGCTTCTGTAAAAACTGCTCCAAATTGTTGTTGCCAAGCCCTGCATATTTAATGTAAATTTCGCCGACAATGCCAACTTTTATTTTATGCTCCGCTTTTTGCGGCAGGGCGGCAAAGTCTTCCGCAAGAGCGCGCGAAAGCTGTTTCATGGTTCCGGTAGCCTGCGCTTTGCCTTCCATAAAAGCGGTTTCAAGCTTGTTCAGCCATTTGCCTGCCAGTTCGTCCACCGCACCTTTAATGGTTTCGTAGGGGCGGGTTTTGTTGGCAAGGTACATTAAAGTGTCGCCGTAAATAATGGCGGCCATAAATTTTTTTATCATGGCAAGGTTAAGCTCAAAGCCGGGCTGTTCGTTCATGCCGTTTACATTAAGGCTGATAATTGGCACATTGCCGAGCCCTGCTTTTTCCATGCCTTTACGCAGAAGGTATATATAATTGGAAGCGCGGCAGCCGCCGCCGGTCTGGCTGAGCATAACGGCCGTTTTGCTGAGATCGTATCTGCCGCTTTCCAGCGCGCTTATAATCTGCCCGATAACAAGCAGCGCCGGGTAACATATATCGCTGTTAACGTATTTCAGCCCTGTTTCAATAACGTTGCGGCCGGTGTTCTGTAAAATTTCGGCTTTGTAGCCGCAGCTTTGCAGCGCGGAACGCAGCAAGGCAAAATGAAACGGCAGCATATTCGGCACAAGTATGGTGTGCGTAGCTTTCATTTCTTTGGTAAAAACCGGTAGCACAGTTTCTGACATAAAAATTGCTCCTTCAAAAATTATTTCAGCATTCAAAGCCCAGTGCCGCAAACAGGCTGCGCAGCCTTATGCGTGCCGCACCAAGGTTTTCAATGTCATCAATTTTTATCTGGGTGTAAATTTTGCCGCTTTCTTCCAGTATGCGGCGGCATTCGTCAGCCGTAATGGCATCACAGCCGCAGCCAAAGCTTACAAGCTGAACAAGGTTCATGGCAGGGTTTTGCGCGGCAAATTTAGCGGCAGCATACAGCCTGCTGTGATAGGTCCACTGGTTTAAAACTTCCAGGTCTTTGTTTAAATCTTTGCGGTCAATATTGCCGCTTACGGAATCTTCGCTGATTAAAGCAGCGCCCAGCCCAGTAATAAGGCGGTCTATGCCGTGGTTAATTTTCGGGTCGGTATGGTACGGGCGCCCTGCAAGGATAATAACCGGCATGTTTTTGCTTAAGGCTTCTTCGGTTATTTTTTTGCCCTGCTCCTTAACGCGGGCTTCAAAATCCCGGTAAGCCTTAAAAGCGGGGGTAAGCGCGTTTTTAATTTCCGCACTGCTCAAATCCGTATAAACGGGGTTCAGCATTTTGTATAATTCTTTGGCCAGCAGTTTTTTGTTCAAAAGGCCAAGGTAATCGTAAAAGAAGTGAATATTTTTTAATTCTTCAATGTTTGCTGCCAAAACTTCGGGGTAATAGGCAACAACCGGGCAGTTATAACAGTTCTGCGCGGTGTCCTCGTCAACATTGTAGGTCATGCAGGGGTAAAAAATGCTTGTAACGCCCTGCGCCAGCAGCCATTTTATATGGCCGTGCATCATTTTGGCTGGGTAACATACCGTGTCGCTCGGAATGGTGTTCTGGCCTTTTTGGAAAATGGTTTTGTCATAAATGGGGCTGGTAATTACTTCAAAGCCCAGCTCCGTAAAAAAGGTATGCCAAAACGGCAGCAGTTCGTACATATTAAGACCGAGCGGCAGGCCGATTTTGCCGCGCCTGCCGGGTACTGGCTTAAATTCTTCCAGTAATTGCAGCTTGTAGCGGTAAAGGTTCAGGCTGTCGTTGGGCGCGCAGTGCGTAACCGGGCGTTCGCAGCGGTTGCCGCTGATGTATGGTTTGCCGTCGGCAAAGATATTTACCGTTAAGTGGCAGTGGTTGCTGCATAACCCGCAGGTAACGGATTTAACCGTATGTGAAAAAGTGCGCAGCTGTTCCGCTTTAAGCAGCGCGGAATCCTGCGGATGCAGTTTGCGGCGTTCCTGTGCATATAAGGCCGCTCCGTAAGCACCCATTAAACCTGCTATATCGGGGCGCACAACCTCAAGGTTCAGTTCCTGCTCAAAGGCACGCAGCACGCAGTTGTTTAAAAAGGTGCCGCCCTGCACAACAATGTGTTTGCCAAGGTCATCAGGCCCGGAAGGGCGTATAACCTTAAACAGTGCATTTTTAACAATGCTTATGGAAAGCCCGGCGCTGATATTGGCAACGGAAGCGCCGTCTTTCTGCGCCTGCTTTACGTTGCTGTTCATAAATACGGTGCAGCGGCTGCCAAGGTCAACAGGTTTATCGGCAAAAAGGCCTATTTTTGCAAAATCTTCTGCGCTGTAACCGAGAATGCCGGCAAAAGTCTGCAAAAAGCTGCCGCATCCGCTGGAGCATGCTTCGTTTAAAAAGATGTTGTCGATGCAGCCGTTATGTATTTTAAGGCATTTAATGTCCTGCCCGCCGATGTCAAGAATAAAATCGACTTCCGGCAAAAGGCTTTTGGCAGCAATAAAATGCGCCATGGTTTCCACAATGCCGTAATCGGCGTGGAAGGCGTGCTTTATAAGTTCTTCGCCGTAGCCCGTAACGGCAGCGGCAAGTATTTTGCAGTTGGGGTATTTTTCGTAAAATCCGGTCAGGTAATCGCGCACGGCGACAACCGGGTTGCCTTTGTTGCTCTGGTAAAAAGAATCAAGCAGCTTGCCGTCCGGTGCAACTACGGCAATTTTTATGGTTGTGCTGCCGCTGTCGATGCCAAGATAGGCTTCACTGGCGGCTGCAATATCGCCTCGCTGAACATTGTCGCGGTTGTGGCGCGCAACAAAGGCGTCATATTCTTCAATATTTTTAAACAGCGGCGGCAAATGCTCAAATTGGCGGTTGGCATCCGCAGCGTGCATTTTTTCCGCCAGCGTGGTAAGGTCTACGGTGTGTTCGGCACAAAAAGCACAGCCCATTGCCACATAATATAAGCTGTTTTCGGGGCAGGTGCCCTGTAAATTTAGAATTTTGTCAAAGCTGGCGCGCAGGCAGCCGAAAAAGGTCAGCGGGCCGCCAAGGTAAAGCACATTGCCTTTAATGGGGCGTCCTTTGGCAAGTCCTATTACCGCCTGGCTGGCAACGGCGTCAAAAATGCTTGCTGCAAGGTCATTTTTTTCCGCGCCCTGGTTTAAAAGGGGCTGAATGTCGCTTTTGGCAAATACGCCGCAGCGGCTGGCAATGGTGTAGCGTGTTTTGGCAGTGGCTGCCAGTTTGTCAAGTTCTTCGGCCGGTACGTTCAGCAAAGAAGCCATCTGGTCGATAAAAGCCCCTGTGCCGCCTGCACAGCTGTCGTTCATGCGGGCGTCAAAATGCCGCCCTAAAAATAATATTTTAGCATCTTCGCCGCCCAGTTCAATAACAACGTCCGTATCCGGGTTAAGGCGTTCCGTACATATTTTTTCTGCAAAAACTTCCTGCACAAACTGCACGCCGCAGCTTTCGGCAACGCCAATGCCTGCGCTGCCGCTGATGGCAAGACGTGCTGTTTTAAGCCACGGCATCTGCGCGGCAAGTTCTTCGAGTATGGTTTTTATGGTTTCCGTAATGCGGCTGGCATGACGGGCATATTTACTGAAAAGCAGTTTTCCGGCATCATCCAGCACGGCTATTTTTACAGTGGTGCTGCCGATATCCAAACCTATCTGCATATAAAATCCTCCATTTAGGAATGACTTTTGCTAATTAATAAAAAATATTGTTTTTAAAATTGCGTCTGCTTTCTATGATAACACAAGTTTAAAATATTTTCCAGTATTTTATTTCTCAAAAGCATATTGTTAAACTGAAATGCGTAATGGTTAGCTTTTGCTTACATCCTACTATATATTACACCAATTATTTTATTTGTAAATATTTTTAATGCAAAAGTTCAGCAGGCGTTTGTAAAAATTTATACTTAAAAAGCATATAAAACAGCCAAATTAAGTATTTGTTTTTAACAATGGCGTTTTTTATAATAAATTTGTTAAAGCGGCTTTAATTATAAAAATTTAAAGGAGAAACTGCATTGTTAAAATCAAACGGTAATTTAATGATATTTATTTTAACCATTGGCGTGTTCAGCATTATCAATACCGAAATGGGCGTTATAGGCATTTTGCCGCTTCTGGCGGAGCGCTTTGGTGTAAGCATACCGCAGGCAGGGCTTTTAATAAGCCTTTTTGCGCTGGCGGTAGCGTTTTCCGGGCCGGTTATGCCGCTGCTGTTTTCCGGTATGGAACGCAAAAAAGTGATGCTGCTGGTACTGGGGCTGTTTGCACTTGGCAATATAGCGGGCATGTGTACGGATAATTTTGCCGTGGCGCTTGCTGCCCGCGTGCTGCCTGCTTTTTTGCATCCGGTGTACTGTTCGCTGGCGTTTTCCGTTGCCGGTGCTTCCGTGCCGGAAAAAGACCGGTTAAAAGCCGTTGCCAAAGTTATTGTAGGCGTTTCGGCAGGCATGGTGCTGGGCGTGCCTATAAGCAGCTTTGTAGCGGCCAATTTTTCGCTTGACGCGGCAATGGCTGTATTTGCGGCAGGCAACCTTCTGGCGTTTGCGGCAACGCTTGTTTTTGTGCCGCGTTTGCCGGTAGAGGGGCGCGCTTCCTGTAAAGAACAGCTGGTGCTGTTAAAACGCCCGGTGCTCTGGCTTTCTATTGCAGGCATTATTTTTATGAACGGCGCCGTTTTTGGCGTATTCGGTTTTTATTCCGGTTATCTTGAACAGATTACGCACCTTTCGTGGAATAATATCAGCGCGGTGCTGTTTATATACGGCTGTGCCAATATTCTGGGCAATATTATCGGCGGCAGGCTGCTTACCAAAGCGCCGCTGCACACGGCAGCACTGTTTGTCCCGGCACTGGCGGCCGTATATATGGCGGTGTATTTTACGGGCGCTTATGCACCGGTAGTGGTGGCATTAACGCTTGTATGGGGCATTATTGGCGGCATTAATGTAAATATAAACCAATACTGGATTACCTCTGCCGCGCCGGAAGCACCGGATTTTGCCAACGGCCTGTTTTTAACGGCTGCCAATCTCGGAACAACTTTCGGCACCATGCTGTGCGGCGAAATAATAGCTTCTTTGGGAATGGGCAGCATGGTGTTTGGCGGCATAATTTTTCTTGCGCTGTGTTTTGCGTTTGTGTGCGCAAGAATTTATGCAGGCAGGCCTGCCGGAAACCTACAGCGCGCATAAAAATTTTTGCAGAAAAATTATTGAAAATGCTTGACAAAGCAATGATTAATTTGTATAATTATTTTGTTGCTGGAACGGGCTTGACGTTTTAGTAACTGATGTGATCCACTAGCTCAGTCGGTAGAGCACCTGACTTTTAATCAGGGTGTCCCGCGTTCGAGTCGCGGGTGGATCACCATTTTTTTATCTGTTAAACGCTGTACCAATGCAGGTGCAGCGTTTTAGTGTTTTCTGTTGGAGCAACCAATCAGAGTGTATTGGGAGCAACATGGGGAGAATAACTGGTAAAAATAATAACGCCGCGGCTTGTGTCACGGCGTTTCTTTCTGCTGTATTTTATTTTAGCCTTCCGTCCGGCGCTTTGCTTCTCTTTCTTTTTGCAGGGCTTCCTGCTGCTGTTTTTCACGCTTGCGTATATCGCGCAGGCAGCCGAAAAAAACATAAAGGCAAAAGCAGTTTATGCCCAAACCAACAGTTGCCACATACATACGCCCCGTAGGGTCCATACCCTGTGAACAGCTATAAAAAATCCAATTCCAAAGGCCCATAAAAAGAGCGAAAAAAATATATAAAAACGGGCGTGTAACTTTAGGGTCGTCTGTTTCATAAGTCCACCAGACGCCGTGCCCTTTGCGGTATTCCAAGCCGCCCGGCCCGTCATGCTCCACAAAGCCGTCTTTGGGCGTCTGGCGTACAACGCCTTTTTTACTGTAACTGCCGTTGGCGTTCTTTTTAAAGGAGGTAGTTTTTTCTTCCATAATTGCCTCCGCGGGTTTACTGTCATAATAGGTAACATAGATTTTAAGTTAATTACTTTAATTTTATTATATAGAACAGATTCTATTTTATCTATCAGACTTATGTAAAATTTAAATGTTGAAAAATTGAGCCGCTTAATATATAATAATAAAGTCAATTTAAATGCGGATGTGGCGGAATTGGCAGACGCACCAGACTTAGGATCTGGCGCCTTCGGCGTGCAGGTTCGACTCCTGTCATCCGCACCAGCATTCAACGTCCTGCTTTGGCAGGATGTTTTTTTATGCCCGTTTTACATTTTTACGCGATAGTTTTATAATAAAAATATCCGTTATTTTTTATTGAGGGAGCAGATGGTTTATGTTAGGAACGATTGTAAATACCTGCACTATTTTAACAGGCAGCTTTGTGGGCAGCTTTTTAAGCCGCGGCATCAGCGAAAAATATAAAACAGCGCTGTTTGATGCTTTGGGGCTGGCAACGGTTGGGCTTGGCGCCAACGCCGTTGTGCATAACCTGCCCAACAGCGAATATCCGGTGCTTTTTATTGCAAGCCTTGCCATTGGCACCATTATCGGCACACGGCTTGATATTTGCGGGCGTTTTAACGCGCTGCTTGCGCACTGTAAGGGCGGCGGCAAGCTGGCGGAAGGGCTTTCTACGGCGATACTTCTGTTCTGCATTGGCACACTTTCCATTTTAGGGCCTATCGAAAGCCGCCTTAACGGCAACAATACTTACCTTTTTACCAATGCAACGCTTGATTTGGTATCTTCCATGATTTTTGCCTCTACTTACGGCTTCGGCATTGCTATTGCGGCAGCGGTGCTGTTTTGCTGGCAGGGCAGTATTTATCTGTTTGCCGGTGTTATTGCGCCGTATTTAACGCCGGGCATGATGACGGAAATATCGCTTTTGGGCGGCATTTTCCTGCTGAGCAGCGGTGTTGGCATTTTGCAGCTGCGCGACTGCAAAACCTTAAATATGCTGCCGTCGCTTTTGGTGCCGCCGCTGTGGTTTACTATTGTAAGTTTTTTACAGTAATTTTAACAGAAAAATATATTATAATGTTACACTGTGTTGACGAATTAGCCGGAAATGTTTATAATTAGTATCATAATATTTGATAATTGATGAAAGGTGTTGTTTGAAGTGAGTACTACATACAGTGTTTATTTACCTAATTACAGCGTTGGGCCGGATTGCTACGAAGCAATTCCGTCCGTAACGGCAAGATATGGTAAAAAGGTTGTTATTATCGGCGGCAAAACCGCGCTGAGCAAAGCCCAGGATGCAATTCTTGCAGCTGTAAAAGGGCACCTTGATGTTACGGCTGTACTTTGGTACGGCGGCAACTCTACCTATGAAAATGTTGATATGCTGATGAATACCAAAGAAGTTCAGGAAGCCGATATGGTATTTGCTGTTGGCGGCGGCCGTGCTGTTGACTGCTGCAAAACCATGGCGGACAAAATGGGCAAACCCGTTTTCACTTTCCCGACCATTGCTTCCAACTGCGCTGCCTGCACCGCTATCTGCGTTATGTATAAACAGGATGGCAGCCTCGCCGGTTACTATTATCCGAAACACTGCGCAGAACATACTTTTATCAATACCAAAATTATTGCCGAAGCACTGGAAAAACTTTTGTGGGCCGGCATTGGCGACGCACTCAGCAAAGAATGCGAGGTTTTGATTGCAACAGAAGGCAGAAAGCTTTTAAATACCCCGCTGCTGGGCCGCGCTCTGGCAGGTGCCTGCACAAAACCGCTGTTTGAATACGGCAAACAGGCTTTGGAAGACTGCAAAAACAATGTTGTTTCCGAAGCAATTCAGGAAGTTGCGCTGGATATTATCATGAGCACCGGCATTGTTTCCAACCTTACCACCACCGAAAACGATTACTACTATAATTCTTCGCTGGGCCACTGCTTCTACAACGCTTACACCGGCCTTGCCTGCGCAGAACGCCATATGCACGGTGAAGTTGTTTCCTTTGGTGTAATTGTGCTGTTAACCTGCGACAAGCAGTTTGAACTGCGCGACAAGATTGCAAAATTCAACAAGGAACTGGGCCTGCCTGTAACCTTAAAAGAACTGGAAGTTGACGAAGCCGGCCTTGAAAAAATCCTTGACCGTGCACCGGCAATTCTCGAATGGAAAAAGACTCCGTACGAAATGACCCGCGAAAAATTCAAACAGGCCATTTTGGATGCCGACGCTTACGGCAAAACCCTGTAATAACATATAAAACAAAAAATCCGCCTTTAGGGAGGCACTCATAAGACAGTATTAGAAATGTTTTCGGGAAACGGCATAGCTTGCGAGCTATGCCGTTTCTCCATTTATGTGCTTTAGCGATGGTTCTGAGCGACGAAGGAGCGAAAGAACAACAACCACCAGCTATGCTGGTAAGATTAAAATCTTTAGATTAAAGAAAAATTCCTCCAATGGTACAATAATGTAGTTCGTCAGCTGCATTAAGGAAAGAATTGGAGGAATTTTTTATGAATAATAAAGAAAGTTTAGCACACACATCTTGGAATTGCAAATTTCATATAGTATTTGCACCGAAGTATAGGAGAAGGGAAATATATGGAGCATTAAGGCGGGATATAGGAAGAATATTAAGAATGCTCTGCGAAAGAAATAGAAATAATAGAAGCAGAATGCTGCATAGACCATGTACATATGCTGGTAAAAATACCGCCCAAATACAGCGTGTCGCAGATAGTAGGATACCTCAAGGGAAAAAGTTCACTAATGATATTCGACAGACATGCAAATTTGAAGTATAAGTATGGGAATAGGCATTTTTGGTGCAGAGGATATTTTGTAGATACAGTAGGGAAAAACACAAAGAAAATAGAGGAGTATATAAAAAAACAAATAACAGAAGATATAATGGCAGACAAAATGAATATGAAGGAGTATATAGACCCGTTTACGGGTGAGCCAGTAGGAAATAAGCAATAAAAAAGCCCCGCATGAGGGGCAGTGAGTAAAAATAATTGCAGCTGGCGAATAAGAATCAGGCATTTTGAGATGCAGCTGTATCAGCCGCTTCGAGCGGCGAACAAACCGCCGGGGGGTTTTATTATGTTCCCTGCCATTATACAAGCATTATCGAACATATTAAAAAAAGCCTAACCAACACAACGGAATTTTCTGCCTATGAGTATGAACTATCAGTACATCATATACACTTTTATAAATCATATTATTCAAACGCCTATGTAGCTTTGTGCCGCATGGGCATTTGTTGTAATGGCCCCCTACTGGGAAGAAAGGGGGTGATGAAAAAATGAGGTGTTCTGAACAATTCATGGAGCGCGTCGAATGTTCTTTTGCCGCTTTTTGTAAGATTGTTCTCCGTAATGCAGCAATCAGTGCATACCGCGATTTTGAACGGAAACAGAAGCGCGAAGTATCGCTTGACTATCTGATGTCCGAAACGTCCTTTGAACCGTTTACAACAGACAATTACTTTGAGCAGTACGACAAGCCGACTGTCTTTGTTGTGAAAGGGCAGGAGATTATCGTTGCAAGCGAACGGTTAGCAAATGCTCTTTCCAAACTTCCAGAACAGCGGCGTACTGTTCTGCTGATGTATTTCTTCCTCGGCTATACCGATACAAAAATCGGGAATGAATACGGGCGTTCCAGAAGCACAGCGAATTACTGGAAACACGCGGCATTAAAGCAATTAAGAAAGGAATGGTTGAAATCAGAAAATGAGGAATAAGAAGCTGATACCTTTTGAAGTCGTTGAAGAAGCGATTGCCGGAAAGCCGGACGCCATAGACGCGGTACTGCGGCATTATACAGGATGCATTAAATATCTATCTACCCATCGGGGACATATCAACGACGATATTCAAGACCGTCTGAAAGCACAGTTTGTCAGAGCTATCCTACAATTTCGTTTTGACAAGTAGGGAGTAGCAAAGCCAGAAAAAGCCGTCAAGGATAAAATGCACGCTTCGCGTCCTTGACGGCTTTTTCTGGCTTTGCTGTTGGGCGGCTAAGAGAACGCAATCGGATAAACCGCTTACGTTCTCAATCCATTATGGAGTTATACGCGGTAGAGCTTAAAATTCATTGATTTTATGCGGCTTTCACAGCGCGTTCAAGACAAGTTAAGAGTTTTATACTTCTACTGCCCAAATAGTGTTTTTACTGCGTAACAAATCACCTAGTGTCCCATGTGCTTTTTGTCGTGATGACATTTAATTGATGAACTGAAATAGAGACAAATTTATTGATTTTCAATTATGTTTGAGTTATAATAAAAAAAGTTCTTGTGTAAATATAGAACTACTAAGTTTAGAACGAGATGATAGTATGGAATTAAGTCAATTCATAAATGTAGCTGATTTGCACAGCAAAACAGAAATAGAGAAAGTGAAAATTATAGCGTTTTATAATAATTTTTTAAGCCACGAATCTGATTTTGATTTAGATGAGGTTTTTAACCTTTTACAAAGTATTGGACATCCTATTTCAAATCGTTCGAGACTTAAAGGATATTTAGCAAAATCTAAAGATTTTAAGAAAAGTACTACAAAGGGAAAGTATATAATAGTACCATCTGTTAAACAACAGTTACAAAACAAGTATGGGAAATTTCTTATTAACGAGGAAGAGATTTTATCTTCAAGTGAAGTTCTTGATCAAAATTTATTCTTAGGTAAACGTGGTTTTTTAGACAAGCTCATCAGGCAAATAAATAGTTGTTATAGCAACAATTGTTTTGATGCGTGCGCCGTTTTAATGCGTCGAGTTTTTGAAATTGTCTTAATACTTGCTTATGAGAATAAAGGAGTTGAAAATGAAATTAAAGTGAATGGTGATTATGTCATGTTGGAACGAATAGTCGCTAATGCGGTACAAAATGCAACTCTACATATTTCTCGTTCACGAAATGAATATGACGCTATAAGAGATTTAGGTAACTTTGCAGCACATAAGATACATTTTAACACACGAAAAAGTGATATTGAAAATATAAAACAGACTTATAGAGTTTGTCTTGAAGAACTTTATTATATAGCGGGATTATTAAAATAGGAGAGAGATTATGACAAATAAAGTGCGTATTAAAATGGGACCAATTGAATTTGAAGCGGAAGGTGACAGCGAACTTATTGAGAGAGAACGTGCGCAGTTTTTCAGTTTGTTACCTCAAGCTATTGTTGCTGTATCACCTGTTGTATCTACCCCTTCATTAGTAGATGAAAATTCTGAAATCAATGCCTTTCCGTTAGAAACGGAAAGCACACTCTTACCAGAGAAAAGTTCAAGTGTTTATTCTTCTATCGCTTCGTTTCTAAATGATAAAAAGTTTTCAACAGATGTAGAACTCGTTATGGGTGTTGGCTACTATATTGAGTGTATTGAAAAGAATGGGGTGTTCACTTCAAAAGACGTAGAAAATAAACTAATAGAGGCACGCAAAGCTAAACCGGGAAATATTTCGCAAATGCTTACTCAAAATATTAAAAAGGGGTATTTGCGCGAATGCGCAGATAAAAAAGACAATTTGAAAGCATATAGTATTTTAGATGAGGGTATTAAATGGTGTGAATCGTATATTGCTCCAACCACAGATTCAAACAAGAAAGGAACACGTGCAAAACATGAAGGAGCGCCTGAATCACCGCTTTTAGCGTTTTCGCTTGATGAGCTAAATTTGGACAACTACTGTGATGTCCTGAAAATTAGCAAATTTAATGAACAAATGCTTGTTGTTATGTATATATATACTAAAGAGAAAAATATCGAATACTTTTCTTTTAAAGACATTGTTGCGGTGTTCAAAATAAAATTTAAATTGCATGCAACTAATAGAAAAGTACGTTATGCTCTTGATAATGGTGGCATAATGTTTGATAAAAAAGTGGAAAAAAAAGTAGTTTATCACAAATTAATGAGCGCAGGAATTAAAGAAGCGGAAAAAATAATAAATCAACAAAGAGCAGAGCAAGCTAGAATTAATTTATAATAGTTTTTAGAAGATAAAACGGACATATATCATCGTTATTAGATGGTATATGTCCGTTTGTCTAGCAACCTATATGGCAACTACCCTATTTCAGTTTGTTGGTTGATACTGTTTTATGAGTAGTTGCCTTTACGGGCGGATTTTTTTATGCCTTGGCAGACTTTGCTGCCCTGTATTTTGTTTTTAAAGTGCCAGCCAGTTTACTTTATGCCCCTGCTGCGTAAGCATGAGCGCCAAATCTGCGCCGTTAAGCCAGATGGTGGCGGTGTTTGTTAAAAGCGGCACACCGATAAGGCTTTCTTTAAAGGCTGAGTCAATAATAACCGGCACGCGCCCTTCTGCGTCGTTTAATGCGCCGAGCGGCGTAACGGAACCGGGCGGCAGGTTCAGCATGGCGTCCAGTTCTTCCGCGGCGGCGAAGGTTAAGCGGCGGCTGCCGAGCTGTGCGCGCAGAGCCTTTAAATCCAGCTTTTTGTCCTTCGGCAAAGTTACCAGCCAAAAGTTCTGGTGTTTGTCGTCGCACAAAAACAGGGTACGGGCAATTGCTTCCGGGTGCGGCAGCTTTAAGGCTTCGCCTTCTTCCACGGTGTAAATGGGCTGGTGTTCAGTAACTTCAAAGGCAATGCCTGCCGCGTTCAGCAGGCTGATAATTTCACTTCGTGCAGCAGCCATCAGATATGCCAGTTTTCAAAATAGTTAATCTGCATGGCGGCGCGTACATCGTGCAGGGTTTCGCCTGCCGCTGCGCGCGCGGTTTCGCTGCCTTGTTTTAAAATCATTTTTACTTCGTCAAGGCGCTGCTCCCACATATGGCGGCGTTCGCGGATTGGGGCAAGCTCGGCCTGCATTACATTGTTGAGGAATTTTTTAACTTTTACGTCGCCCAGGCCGCCGCGCTGGTAATGCGCTTTCAGTTCGTCAAGGTTTGCGTATTCCGGCAGAAATTCCGCAAAATGTTCGGGGCGGGAGAAAGCGTCCAGATAAATAAATACCGGGTTGCCTTCAACCTTGCCGGGGTCTTCCACGCGCACGTGGTTCGGGTCGGTAAACATCGACATAATTTTCTTTTTAATAACGTCCGCTTCGTCGCTGAGGTAAATGCAGTTGCCCAGCGATTTGCTCATTTTGGCCTTACCATCAATGCCGGGCAGGCGCAGGCAGGCTTTGTTGCTCGGCAGGATGATTTCCGGTTCGGTTAATGTCTCGCCGTAAACGCTGTTAAACTTGTTAACAATTTCCTTGCACTGTTCCAGCATCGGCAGCTGGTCTTCGCCGACAGGCACTGCCGTTGCGCGGAAGGCGGTAATATCGGCCGCCTGGCTGATGGGGTATACAAAAAAGCCTACGGGAATGCTGGCTTCAAAATTACGCATTTTAATTTCGGTTTTAACGGTCGGGTTGCGCTGCACGCGCGATACGGTTACAAGGTTCATATAATATGCGGTGAGCTCTGTAAGCTGCGGCACGGCAGACTGAATGAAAATGGTGGATTTTTCCGGGTCGATGCCGCAGGCAAGGTAATCCAGCGCAACTTCCAGCACGTTCTCGCGCACTTTTTCTGGGTGCTCGGCGTTATCGGTCAGCGCCTGAGCATCGGCAATCATAATAAATACCTTGTCAAACTGGCCGGAGTTTTGCAGTTCCACACGTTCTTTTAAAGAACCGGCGTAATGCCCAACGTGGAGCCTGCCGGTCGGGCGGTCGCCCGTTAAAATAATTTTCTGCATTTTCTTACCTCACAATCAAATAATATCGTAAAATCCGCCCTGGCGGAGATATAACTAATTTATATTATAACACAAATTTTGCTGTGTTAAAACAAAGCATATCTGCGCCGCAGCGCGATTTTAGTTTTTAACTTCTTTTTGCTTGACGGTGCAGTGAAAGAGTGGTATGCTTTAGTTACAAAAGCGATGAGTGGTTGGTCATTCTGCCACGCAAACAAAAAACCGGGAGCTGCAACTCCCGGTTTTTCTATTCTTACAATCCTGCCTGTTCTACGCCGCTGAAAAGGTAGCCTAAATGCGTAGTGCTGTTTAAAAGTACGGCGCGCCATACGCCTTCGTTATATTCCAGCACGTTAATGCAGGCGTTATCCTGCTTGATGTGCCAGAAGTGGCTCATATCAAGCCCCAGCAAGTCGCAGATAATGGCTTTGTTGACGGCGTCGTGCGCGGCAACAAGAATTGTTTGGCCTTCGTATTTTTCTGCGTATTCGTCAAAAGCGGCGCGGGCACGCCGGCGTACGTCCTCCAGATTTTCGCCGCCCGGCATCTGCACTTTGTGCGGCTCAGTATGCCACTTTTTAAATTCTTCGGGGTAATGCGCCTGTATTTCACAGGCCAGTTCGCCTTCCCATGCGCCGTGGTTAATTTCCGTAAGGCGCTTGTCGCTGTGTACCGGCAAATGGTGTAAATCGGCGCAGGCCTTGCAGGTTAAAAAGGAGCGTTTTAAAGGGCTTGAAATACATAAATTAAGATGTACGTTTTTTAGTCCTTGAGCCAAAAGCCCTGCCTGCGCAAAGCCTTTTTCGCTCAGTCGGGTGTCTTCCTGCCCCTGGTAGCGTCCCTGTAAATTCCAGTTGGTTTCTCCGTGGCGTATTAAAATAATGCGTACCATATTATCCCTCGCAGTTTATAAGTTTCACGTCGATAATGCCTTCTATGCCGCGCAGCTTCAGCATAATATCGTTAGGAATATCGCCGCTGGTGGCAATGGCCATTAAATTGGTGCCTTCAATGGCGGTGCTGCCTACCTGCATGCCGTTGATGTTGATGCCTGCGCTGCCGAGCACGGTGGCAATCTGACCAATCATGTTGGGTTTGTCAAGGTGCGGAGCAAGCAGCAGGTAGCCTTCGGGCTTAAAGTCCAGGCGGAAGCGGTCAATCTGCACAATTTTAGCTTCTTTGCCTGCAAACAGGGTGCCGGTAAGCGTGTGCTCGCCTTTTTCGGTGGCAATTTTAACATTAATGGCGGTGCTGAAGTAACCGGTGCGGTGCGATTTTACGTCGCGCACCTGCAAATGGCGTTTTTTGGCAATGCCCGGCGCATTTACAAAGTTAACGCTGTCCTGTAGAATCGGGTTCAAAAGGCCTTTTAAAAAGGCGGTAGTCAGCGCCTGCGTTTCCGTTGCGGCAAGTTCGCCGGTGTATTCAATTTCCACGGCTTTAATCGGCCCTTCGGCCAGATAAATACCGATGGTGCCAAGGCGTTCTGCCAGTTTAAAGTACGGTGCAATGACGCTGGCAACGCTTTTGGGGATGGGCGCCATGTTAACGGCTGTCATAACGGGGCGGCCTTCCAGCGCATCGATAACGCCGTAAGCAACGTCAACGGCAACGCCAATCTGCGCTTCAATGGTGCTGGCGCCAAGGTGCGGGGTCTGCACAACCTGCGGCATGCCGATGAAGGGGTTGTTTTCCGGCGTCAGCGGTTCTTCTGGGTATACATCAATGGCGGCTCCGGCTACTTTGCCGCTTTTTAAGGCTGCGGCAAGTGCTTCGGTATCCACGCAGCCGCCGCGGGCACAGTTTACAATGCGCACGCCGTCTTTCATTTTGGCAATGGCTTCGGCGTTTATAATGTTGTGCGTTTCTTTCGTCAGCGGGGTGTGAATGGTGATGTAGTCGGATTTGGCCAGCAGTTCTTCAAACGGAACGAGCTCCACGCCAACCTGCTGCGCGCGTTCTTCGGTAATATACGGGTCGTAGCCGATGGTGGTCATTTCCATGGCCTGCATGCGCAGGGCAACGCGGCTGCCGATACGCCCAACGCCGATAATGCCGAGCGTTTTGCCCTGTACCTGAATGCCGTCAAAGCTCTTTCTGTCCCATTTGCCTGCCTGAATGGAAGCGTGCGCCTGCGGAATGTGGCGCGTCATGGCCATCATCATGGCAACGGTGTGTTCCGTGGCGGCAATGGTGTTGCCTTCCGGCGCGTTAAGCACTACAATGCCGCGTGCCGTCGCTGCGGGAATGTCGATATTATCAACGCCGACGCCTGCGCGGCCGATAACCTTTAAATTTTTAGCGGCATCGATAACTTCTTTGGTAACCTGCGTCTGGCTGCGGGTAACAAGCCCGTCATATTCGCCTATGCACGCCAGAAGTTCTTCCGTTGGCATATTGGTTTTTACGTCTACATCAAAATGTTCGCGCAGCAGGGCCACGCCTTTTTCGCTTACGTCGTCGCTTACAAGTATTCTCATCATTCATTCCTCCGTTTATTCGTGTTTTGCCTGGTATTCTTTCATAAAATCCGCAAGGGCGCGGCAGGCCTCAGGCGTTACGGCGTTGTAGGCCGATACGCGGCAGCCGCCTACAAGGCGGTGCCCGCCAATGCCTATGAACCCGCGCTTTTTGCCTTCGGCGATAAAGTCTTTTTCCAGTTCCTGCGTGGGCAGGTTAAAGGTAATGTTCATCAGGCTGCGGCTTGTTTTTTCGGCGTGCCCGCGGTAAAAACCACGGCTGGCGTCGATAACATCATAAATAAGCTGCGCCTTTTCGCGGTTGCGTGCGGCAATGGCATTTACGCCGCCCTGCGCTTTAATCCAGTGCAGGGTTTTGTTAACCATGTAAATGGAAAATACCGGCGGCGTGTTGTACAGCGAATCGTTATCCGCGTAGTTGCAGTAGCTCAGCATCGGCGGCAAATCCGCGCGGGCGGTTTCTAAAAACGCCTTTTTAACAATTACAATTACCACTCCGGCAGGACCGAGATTTTTCTGTGCACCGGCGTAAATAAGGCTGAATTTTTTAACGTCAACCGGGCGGGAAAGGATGTCGCTCGACATGTCACAGATAACCGGAACGCTGACTTCGGGGAAGTTCTGCCATTCCGTACCGTAAATGGTGTTGTTGGCGGTTATGTGCAGGTAGGCGGTATCGGGCTTAATTGTAAGCTCCTGAGGAATATAGCTGTGGTTTTTGTCGGCGCTTGTGCAGGCTTCGTAGGTTTCGCCAAAGCGTTTGGCTTCTGCCATGGCTTTTTTTGCCCATACGCCGGTGTTGGCATAGGCCGCGCGCTTGTTGGTAAAAAAGTTGGCCGCCGTCATTAAAAACTGCAGGCTGCCGCCGCCCTGTATAAATAAAATTTCGTAATCCTCGGGAATTTCCATCAGCTGGCGCAAAAGTGCTTTGGTTTCCGCGTGCATGGCTGCGTATTCCGGGCTGCGGTGGCTCATTTCAATAATGCTCATGCCGGTGTTTTTATAGTTTAAAAATTCTGCCTGGGCTTCCTGCAAAACTTCCAGCGCCATGGCCGAAGGCCCGGCGTTAAAGTTGTAAACTCTGTCCATAATATCCCTCCAAAATAAAAATAGAGAAGCCGTCCTTGGGACGAGCTTCTCTTTCTCGTGGTGCCACCCAAATTCAGCGCGCAGGCAAACGGCAAAGTGCTGGTAAAAAATAAAACCCCCATCCCACATGGGACGAGAGTTACCCGCGTTGCCACCCAAATTGCCTTACGGCCATCTTTAGTAACGCTGTATCGGGCGCTGCCCGGCGGATTCGTCACCCGCATCTCCGGAGCGGAACTTGCTGCACGCTGCTGCCGCCTCGCATCTTCCGGCGGCTTTCTGAAAGCATTGTTGCTGCTTTTTCTCCATCATCGTGTTGCTGTTATTAATTTATAGGGCTATTATAGCAGGTTTGGGGGGCTTGTCAACAAAATAACGGCAAAAAATAAAATTTAAAATAAAACGCGGCAAATCTGTAACGCAGTTTACAAAATGCAAAGCGCCAATTTAATAAGGCAGGCTTATAAATCAACTAAACTTATTTAATTAATAAGCGTAACTTATAAATAAGCGCGGGCAATAAAAAAAGCCCGGCTGTAAATGCCGGGCGGGTGAAGTTAGGCATAGATGTTTTCTAACTTAGAACGTATTGTTTTTAAAAAATCTAACGAAGAAACTTTGGTTGTAGGCGTATTGCTTTCCCACATAGAAATTAAATCTCCTGTCATAATTCCTTTTTCAATCGTTGCAATAGCTGTAGTTTCAAGAATTTCGGCAAATTTATATAAATCAGGTAAGTTGTCAAGTTCTCCTCTCTTTTTTAATGCTCCTGTCCATGCAAAAAGTGTTGCCATTGGATTGGTAGAAGTTTCTTCGCCGCGAAGGAAACGGTAGTAGTGTTGAGTGACGGTCCCGTGTGCTGCTTCGTATTCATAAATTCCATCAGGTGATACTAATACTGATGTCATCATTGCTAACGAACCAAAAGCAGTAGAAACCATATCGCTCATTACATCACCATCATAATTTTTGCAAGCCCATATAAAACCGCCTTTAGAGCGTATAACGCGGGCAACAGCATCGTCAATAAGTGTATAGAAGTATTCAATCCCTGCTTTTTCGAAACGTTCTTTATATTCTGTGTCGAAAATTTCCTGAAAGATATTTTTAAATGTTTGGTCATATATTTTAGAAATAGTATCTTTGCTGGCAAACCATATATCTTGATGAGTTTCGAGGGCATATTCAAAACAACAATGTGCAAATGATTTAATAGAAGAATCTTTATTATATTGAGCTTGTAAAACACCGGCACTGTCAAAATCAAAGATGGTTTCACTCCATTTAGTACCGTCAATACCTGTAAAAACTAGTTGTGCTTTACCAGAACAAGGAACTCTGTATTCTGTAGCTTTGTAAACATCGCCATAAGCGTGGCGGGCAACAGTTATTGGAAAACGCCAAGATTTTACTGCAGGTAAAATGCCATTTACTACAATAGGTTTTCTGAAAACAGTACCATCTAAAATAGCTCGTATGGTAGCGTTTGGACTCGCCCACATTTTAGAAAGATTATATTCTTTTACTCGTTGTTCATTTGCTGTAATGGTAGCACATTTTACAGAAACACCGTATTTTTTATTGGCAAGAGCCGCATCAACTGTCACTTGGTCAGATGTGGCTTCACGGTTTTGCAGGCTTAAATCATAATATTCTGTTTTTAAATCTATAAAAGGAGTAAGCACTTCATCCTTTATTTGCTGCCATAAAATACGGGTCATTTCGTCGCCGTCCATTTCAACAAGAGGAGTTAGCATTTTAATTTTTTTCATTTTTATACTCCGTTTCCGTTAATTTATTTTTTGTAACCATTCATAAATAATATTAAAAATATCGGTGCTGTTTTTATCAATCATCATGAAATGGCTATTGCCATTTATTCCTGTTTCTGGCAGATTTAACCATGTTACCGGAGCATTAAAGGAAAGTTGTTTTTCATAATAATGGCGCATGTTTGCACGGTAAATTTCCCAGTTACTACCTTTTTCAATATGACTGCCCCAGATATAAAGTGTAGGTATAGTGCAACAGAGATTTTCGTCAGAAGGTGCACTTGAACCTTCAATAATTACGGCAGCTTTGATTTTATGGCTGAATTTGTTCAAAAGTATTCCTGCAAATTCGCTTGCCTGGCTATGTATTATAAGAATACAGTCTTCCATTTTTTGCAGTAATGCACTATAGGCATTAGTTATAGCTGTATTATTTGTAGTCCAGCGTGGCACGTTCATTTTCATAAAATCATCAAAACGCTCTGCGGGAAATTGTGTATCGCTGAAAGCAATTCTTTTAAGTGGATCAGAATTGTAAATGCTTCCGATACGGAAATTAGTCCAAGCTTCGTTTTTGCTGCGGAAAATAGGCTCTGAAGTATAAATATCAGGATATTGCGAAAATCCACTGCGTCCGCGTTCCATTGCATCAACAACATAAGTGTTAAAGCCATGTTTTAAAAACAGTTGCAGCCAGCTTTCGTTTTCAGTCAGGCTTTCTTCCCAAATAGAACCGCAGACACCTCCTCCGTGCATTAAAAGAACAGGATATTTCTGATGTGGAGTTTCAAGTCTGAAATATTGGACATACATTTGTCCTGTTTCAAAATCTCCATTAGGGTCAACTTCCCGTATCGGTCCACCTTTAACGAACTGCCTTTTATAAACAGGTTTTCCGGATATTGTTATTTGATGTCCTCCAATATAAAAGCTTCCTATTTCCTTTAATAAAATGGCCATAATTATCACTCCGTTAAATGTACATCAAGAGAAGCATTGTAATAATTACGCAGATAATTGCACCTAAAGCAGTTCTCTTGACAAGTTCCAGCGGATTAACTTTTGCAAAACCTGCGCAAATAATTGCACAACCTGCAATCGGGGACATAGTACGTCCTAACGCGCCGCTTATTGCAGCAAGACTGCCAAGATTAAGTGCGTTAAGTCCCAAAGTATCGGCATGAATTGTGACTGATTGGTTAAAAGCAATGCTTGCTGCTTCACCGCTGCCGCTGATTACTCCTAAAAGAAATGGTCCTACGGTTGCACTTATTTTTGCAATTGAAGGAGTGTTGATCATTTCTTGAATCATCCAATTAATAATACCAAGAGATTGTACACCGGAAACAAAAACCAATGCCATGGTAATAATACCGAAAACTGTTGCAAAACCATCACCGGCACCTTTAAAGAATGCTTTTGAAATTTCTGCCGGGCTTTTTCTTGTTGCAAGAAAAGCTGCAGCACAGCCAATTAACATGGCATGAGAAATTGCAAATTTTTTAAAAAGTGGAACTGTTCCGGTACTGCCTAAAATTAAAATTATTAATGGCAGCATTGGAACAATAGCCATAATATAATTAATTTTAAAATCTTTTAAATGATCAAGAGTATCCGAATGATAACCTTTATGTTCACCTTTTACAAAAGCAACTATAGTTAAAGAAATTGCAGTAATCAGACCCAATATAAGAACAACATGATAATGGTTACTGATGACATCAATTGGTGTCGAATGTGCTACGTCAGCAACAATGGCGATTTGCCCAAATCCTGGATTTAGCATAGGTGAACCGTATGTGCCTGCAAAAACAGCGGCAGCTGCCATTGCAGGATGTACTCCTGCGCCAATAAGAACTGGAATTAAAATGGCACCGACAGCAGCTGAACAGCCTCCTGCGCTTGTTATTGAAGTATTTACAAGTGCTGTAGCGAGTACTGCGCCAGGAACCAGTAATGGTCCAAGATTTTTAAGGCTTTTTGCTAATAAGTAAATTAAATGCTGGTCACATTTTGTTATTTGCAAAACCATAGCAAACCCCATGGCAGCTATTATGGGTTCGATAAGATTTGCATTTTTCATAGATTTGCTGAAAGCGTCAAATGCAACCATAATATTTCCGGAAATTATGGCCATTACTACACCGGAAATAAAAAGAACAAGCCGAGTTTCGTACTGCTTCATTAAGCAGTAAACAGTAATTAAAATAATTATTAAGCCGATCCATAGCATAAAAATCCCTCCCAGAGAAAATTAGCGATAAAGCTAAAAGTTAAAAATAGTTCCCTGCGGCCGAAGGAAAGAAAACTTATGCTTTCTTAATTATATTTTATATGCTGCGTTGCTTATATTCAAATTGACATTTATAATTATTATTATAGGCTTAACCTATTATTTTGAATGATATATATTTACTTTAATTATAAGAGGTGTAATTATGAGTAATTTTGAGTTTAAAGATATTGAGTATGTACGTGCAATTATTGAAAATAAATCTTTTACTAAAGCAGCACAATCTTTGTTTATAACTCAGCCTACATTAAGTCAATATATAAAAAATATGCACAAACGGTTGAAAATGAAAATTCTGCGCGTAGATGGAAAAAGTGTTATGCTTACTCACGAAGGAGCTGTATTTTATGAAAAAGGATTACAGTTACTTTTAGAACGTGACAAACTTTTAAATGATATGAATGAATCGGCGCATTCAGGAAGGGGAATTTTAAAACTTGCATTACCAATAGGGCGAGGAAGTCATATACTTACAGAAATATTGCCTGAATTTAGCAGACGTTTTCCAGAAGCAGAAATACGTCTTAACGAAGGATCTTCTTTAGATTTAGTAGATTGTGTAGAAAAAGGAATTAGTGATTTAGTAATCATTAATGAACCAAGCTTTTCATTACATATTGATTATGAAATTTTAGCTTATGAAAAAATGTTATTAGTAATTGCAAAAAATTCTCCATGGGCTGAATTTATTAAATCTGTTGACAAAAAATACTATGTTGATATGAAAAATTTAAAAGATGCCCCTTTTATTTTGCATAGAGCCTGGCAACATTCAGGACAAATTGAAAGAATTATATTAAAAAATGCAGGAATCAAGCCATATATCAGATTGGAAACTAAAAATTTAGAGGCTTCATACAGACTTGCTGCTTGTGGTTATGGTATTACATTTTTATCAGAATATCATATCAACAGGCTAAAAAAAGGAGATGAAACGCATAATTGTATAATTAAGGATAAAATCAGTAATATGGGTATTATTATAGGTTATAAGAATAAAGATAATCTTTCATATTTGGCAAAAGAATTTTTAAAGTTAACAAAAGAAAAATTATGTAAATTTAACGAATAAAAAATACCCTTATTATAGATTGCTGAATCTACAATTGGGTATCTGCGTATTAAACTTTATGTTTTAAACAGCGTGTTGGCGTACTGTGGATTGCTTCAGATTTTTTATTTTCTTTGACAAACTTCCTCGCGTGCATTATAAATTAAAAAATAATGCTGATTAAATTATTTGACTATAAAATCTTATAAGATTTTTCCGGAATTTATTGTGCATTTTGTCATACTTTTGATAAGTGTTTTACTTGTAATTTTTATATAAAAAAACAGCTCACAAATAAATTGAGAGCTGTTGAAGAAATTTAGTAAAGTTATTTTGTTTCTGCGCCTTCAAGCTGCGGTGCTGCTGCGTCTTCAAGGCCGCCTACGTTGCCGCGCAGTACGGCGCCGGTTTCAACGGTGAGCTTTTCACAGCGCACGTCGCCGGTAATAACGCTGCTGGCAAGCACTTCCAGCGTGCCCTTGGCAACAATGTTGCCTTCAATTTTGCCTGCAACCGTTACATTGGCGCCAAAAATATTGGCTTTAATATTGCCGGTTTCGCCAACAACAACATCGCTTTCCGAAAATACAATGCCGCTGAAGGTGCCGTCGATACGGATAGAACCCTGCGCGGTAATATTGCCGGTAATCTGCGTGCTTTTGCCGATATAGGCTTCAAAATTATCTACCGCCACTTTAGGCAGGACGGAATTTGCTTTTGCATTATTATTGTTTGAAGAACCAAACATTGCCTTGCTCCTTTAAAACTATCTGATTAATTTAAGCGGGTCGGAATCCTGGCCGTTAATGATAACTTCGTAATGCAGGTGCGGGCCGGTGCTGTAACCGCTGCTGCCCACATAACCGATAACGTCGCCTTTTTCCACATACTGGCCGGAAGAAACTTCAATGGACGACATATGCCCGTAAGCAGTTTCGTAGCCGTAGCCGTGGCTGATTTTTACATAACGGCCGTAACCGCTGTACCAGCCTGCGTATTCCACATAACCGGTTGCGCCTGCGTAAACCGGCGCACCGTAGTCGTTGCCGATATCAATGCCGGGGTGGTAATCGTAGCCGGTGCCGCTGAACGGGTTGGCTCTGCCGCCGAAGCGGGAAGTAATTTCACCGCCGGCCGTAGGCCAGATATCCGGAGTAGCGTCGAGTTTTGCATTGCGTTCATGAAGCTGTGCCAGCAAATCGCCGAGCACTGCTTTTTTCTGCTGCATTTCGGTTTGCAGGTTTTTAGCCTGGGCTGCGGTAACATCAATCATTTTAATGTCTGCTGGGGCGGAAGGGCCGCCTTTGCCCATGTACTGGCTGCGGTCAATGCCGCCGCGGGAAGGCTGCTGGCTTACATTGCTGCCAAGGGCTTTGCGCACTTCGTTTTCCAGTGCGGAAAGTTCAGCCATATCCTTCTGCATTTTTTCGTTTTCCTTCTGCAGTTCGGCCAGCTTCTGGTCCTGCGCTGCTTTATCGTTGCGGTAAGCTATAAGTTCGTTCTGTTCCTGGTGTGCCTGGTAAACAACCATGGAAGATTTTGCTGCAATGCCAATGCCTGCCAGAAGCAGGATGCCGCAGAAAATGCCGATTTTTTTCAGCAGGCTTGCGCGGAAGCTGAAGCTTTTCGGTTCTTTGCCGCGGTGGGGAATGAACATAATCGTATATTCGTTATCGACTTTACGCTGCTGTCGTTTTAACGGTTCCATGCATAAACTACTCCTAACTGATAAAACTTTATTCTGTCCGCTTTTACACAAGTACTATTATATTTTCTCACAAATCGCCTTAAAAAACAACCAAAAAGCCGTAAAAAAAAGTGAAATCTTGCTAATTTAACATAATTTGCTGCTAAAACGGCATAAATTGATGTTATGTAGGCTGTGAGGGCATAATAGTTTACACGGTGAAGAACTAACGGCAATAGTTATAAAATACATATAAACAGTTAATTAATATACATTTTTTATCAGTAAGGGCAGCGCTGCTCTCTTTTTTTATTTTGCGCATGAAGGTGTGGAGTTTACTTCTTGCGGCACTATCTCAGTTTGGAGATAGTGCCTGTTTTGCGTGGGCATTTTTGGGTTTTACTGCTTACGTACGGTAGTACTTAGGGAACAAGGTAAATTATATATATAATCTTTGAATTACTTAAGAACAAGGTAAGAACGTAATACGGCAAAGAAAAGATAAAGAGAAAAAACAAGAAAAAAGAGAAAAGAAAAGAAACTCACCCATATAAACGGCAAAAGCGGGGCAAAAATTAACCATGCGCAAAAAAATTAAGCAAAAATTTCCGGCAGCGGCAAAAAATAAATTTTGCGCGCAGGTAAATTTTTAAGGCATAAAATCCGTTTATATGGGTGTAAGGGGTTTGCAAAATAAAAAACCGCTGCCGTAAAAAGCAGCGGTTAGTGTTTAAATATCAGGCATGAGCCTGCAAGTTAGAAAGTTACAGGTTTGCCGTAGTATGCGCAGGTTAAAACCTTAAGCATGGCTTCGTCGTCAATCGGGCGCGGGTTGGCAAGGGTGCAGGGGTCAAGCACAGCGTTGTGGGCTATTGCCTCTGCGTTTTCCTTAAACAGCTCTTCGCTTACGCCGTTAGCCTGATAGGTCTGTTCAATGCCAAGTTCTTTGTTTAATGCGCAGATTGCTTTAACAAGCGAATCGGTAAGCTGCTTGTCGGTGCCGCCGGGCAGGCCCAGGTAGCGTGCAACTGCTGCATAGCGGTTCATGCATACGCGGGAGTTGTACTGGATAACGGACGGTAAAAGAATTGCGTTGCAGCAGCCGTGCGGAATGTGGAATACTGCGCCGGTTTTGTGCGCCAGGCTGTGGGCAATGCCCAAAAGCGCGTTGCTGAACGCCATGCCTGCGAGGCACTGGGCAATGTGCATTTTGCCGCGTGCTTCTTTGTCGCCGTGGTAGCTGTCAAGAAGGCTGTCGAAAATATCGCCGATGGCTTTCAGTGCCAGAGCGTCCGAAAAATCGCTGCGCGCAGTGGCAACATAGGCTTCCAGTGCGTGGGTTAAAGCGTCCATGCCGGTGTGTGCGGTAAGCTTGGGCGGCATGGTAAGCGGAATGTCGGTATCAAGCACGGCAATATCCGGGGTAATTTCAAAATCGGCCAGTGGGTATTTAATGCCGCTGGAATAATCGGTAATAACCGAAAAGGCAGTTACTTCCGAAGCCGTGCCGCTGGTGGACGGAATGGCTACGAAAATTGCCTTGTTGCGCAGTTTGGGCATGGTGAACGGTGTTTTAATATCCTCGAAGGTTTTATCGGGGTGTTCGTAAAATACCCACATGGCTTTGGCTGCGTCGATAGGGGAGCCGCCGCCGATAGCAACGATAACGTCCGGCTCAAATTCGCGCATGGCCTGTGCGCCTTTCATAACTGTTTCTATGGAAGGATCGGGCTCGATGCCTTCAAATAAAGCGGTTTCCAGTCCGGCAGCTTTCAAAACCTCCTCGGTTTTCTGCAAAAAGCCGCCGCGGCGCATGGAACTGCCGCCGGTGAAAATCATGGCTTTTTTGTGGCCTGCCAAAACCTTCAATTCATCAAGGGCGCCCGGCCCATAGTAAATATCGCGTGGTAAAGTAAAGCGTGACATGTAATCGCCTCCTGTTTTCTTAACTGCCTTTATTATAACACATAATGGTTAGCTTTAGTTGACTTTTCTGTGAAAAATTAAAAATTATTATTAAATAAATTTACAAACTAATTTTGAAAATTAACATAAAACGGTAGAGTATTGTGCCGATTTACTGTATAATAGAAATATTAACAGTAAAGGAAGTGATTTTTTGGCAACACAAATGCAGCTTGCCCGAAAAGGCATTATTACCGAAGCAATGAAGCAGGTGGCAGCCTACGAAGGCGTGACGGAAGAATTTATCCGCAAGGGCGTGGCCGAAGGCACTATTGCCATACCGCTTAATATAAACCATAAAAACGTAACTCCGCGCGGCGTGGGGCAGGGGCTGAGCGTTAAGGTTAACGCCAATATCGGCACCTCCAGCAGCTATCCCGACCCGGAGCCGGAACTTGAAAAGCTGGCGGCAGCGATTGCAGCAGGCGCCGACAGCGTGATGGATTTATCGACCGGCGACAATATCGATGCTTCGCGCAGGGCCATTATCGGCGCCAGCACGGTTATGGTGGGCACGGTGCCCATTTACCAGGCAACGGTGGAAACCATTAAAAAACGCGGTGCCGTTGTGGAAATGACGAAAGAAGATTTGTTTGAAGTTATCCGCCAGCAGGCGGCGGACGGTGCGGACTTTATGACGATACACTGCGGCATTAACAAAAACGTGCTTGACATGCTGACCGGCGAAGGGCGCGTGATGGACGTTGTAAGCCGCGGAGGCAGCTTTATTACCGGCTGGATGCTGCACAACGGCAAAGAAAACCCGCTGTACGAATACTATGACGAAATTTTGGACATCTGCGCCGAGTATGATGTTACCATTAGTTTGGGCGACGGTTTGCGCCCCGGCTGCCTGGCCGACGCAAGCGACCGCGCGCAGCTGCAGGAGCTTTTGAACCTTGGCGAATTGACGCAGCGCGCGTGGGCAAAAGGCGTGCAGGTAATGGTGGAAGGTCCGGGACACGTGCCTTACAACCAGATTGCCGCCAACATGCAGCTGCAGAAACGCGTGTGCCACGGTGCGCCTTTTTATGTGCTGGGGCCTCTCGTTACAGACGTTGCGCCGGGGTACGACCATATTCCCCCCGCTATCGGCGGCACGCTGGCAGCCATGAGCGGCGCGGACTTTTTGTGCTATGTAACACCTGCCGAGCATTTGGGCCTGCCCGATATTAACGACGTGCGCGAAGGCGTAATTGCAGCGCGTATTGCAGGCCATGCGGCCGATGTTGCCAAAGGTTTGCCCAAAGCCGTAGAGTGGGATTTGGAAATGGCGAAAGCGCGCAAAAAACTGGACTGGAAAAAACAGATTGAACTTGCCATAGACCCTGTTAAAGCGCAGGCTTACCGCGATAAAAAGAACAAAGCCGACGACGAAGCCTGCTCAATGTGCGGCGATTACTGCGCCGTGAAAATTGTTGGCGAATACCTTGATAAATGCAAGGGGTACAGAAAATAAGTTTATAATAAAACATGGCAGGCTTTTTGCTGTGAGGCTTTAGAAAAACGATATTATTGAAAGCCTTATCTATTTGCTTTTTAAATTAAGCCGTGCTATAATGAAAGCACGAAATGGGATTGATGTTGACATTTTGGCACATCAAAAGAAAAACCCGGGAGCGGCAACTCCCGGGTTTTTTTATATAATTTTAAACTGTTTATTTTTATAGGTTTCGTGCGGCTGCAATAAATCGTTATTGCTGAACGCACTGACGGGCTTTAACGTCTGCGGTGCCTCGGTATGATTTTTCAGGCGTTTGCTGTACCAGCATACGTCCAGCCAGCGGCCGTGCTTAAACCCGGCAAGTTTGTGCGTACCGGCATCCGTAAAGCCCATGCGCTTATGAAAGTTTAAACTGTTTTGGTTAATTGCCGTTATGCAGGCGTAGGCGTTATAGTAGCCCTGCTTTTCTAAAATATCAAGCAGCGCGGCATACAGGCACTCGCCGATATTTTGCCCGCAAAAGGCAGCGTCCACATAAACGGACAGGTCTACCGTGTAATCATACGCCACGCGCTCGTTATAGGCGGAAGCGTAAGCGTAGCCGAGAACTTTGCCTTCGCGCTCGTACACAAGGTACGGGTAGCGGCTGCTGATAGTTTCAACGCGTGCGGAAAAATCCTCCGGTGTTGGCACTTCGTATTCAAACGAGATAACGGTATCCGTAATATACGGAGCGTAAATTTCTAAAATGCGTGCGGCGTCCTGAGGGCGGACGAAACGGATTAAATCTTTCATTTCTGGTTCCTGTCTTTTAAAATGCGGCGCAGAATGGCAAACATAACTTCGGCAGCGTCATCCTGCATTTTAAAGGAAAGGCTCTGCCCGTCATTCTGGTGCGCTTCGATAATATTGGTAGAAAGGTCGGCCGTTTTTAAATCGTCCAGATGGATTTGCTTGGCCAGTTTTTTGCTTAAATAAATAATGCGGCTGTTGGTTAAGAACAAATACCCGGCGTCGATAATTACGGCAGTTTCTTCCATAACCTGCGGGTGCTCGATATGTTCGCCCTTGAAGGAGATGGTTTCGTCGATGCGCAGCTTTCGCGTCAGCTGGTAGTAGTTGTCCTCTTTGGCAACGGTTTTAACTTCGCACAAAGCGGCCTGCCCTGCTGCGTGGCAAATTTCGCCTTCTTCCAGCGGAAAATCAACTTTAACATTGCCCAAAGTCGCGTTTTCTGCGTTCCACAAATAGCGGTATTTGGTTAAAGCATTGTCGATATTGGCTTTAAATTCGTAGGGAATATCCAGCTTGGCACATAAATCACGCAGCTGCTGTTCGTCCTCCGGCGTAAAGCGTTTGGCGTCGGCAATGCGGTCAAACTCGCCGTTAAAGTAATCGTTAAAAACCTGCTTGCGGAAATCGAAGCCGTCTTCGTAATCATAGCCGAACAGTTCGTTAATGGCGGCAATGGTAAGGTTTTCCCCGCCGGTTACAAGTCCGCGGCAGCGCGAAAAATAGGCGGATTTTTTAGCGCCGTTATCGGCAAGGCGGCACAGGTTTTCGGGAATTTCCAAAATTTCCGCCATATGGGCGCGGTCATTTAAAATGGGGTCATCCTTGCTCTGCGCGCTTGAAAAAGCGTTGTCGGCAACCTTGCGGTAAATGGCGCTGCGCTGGTCCGTATTAGTGTCGCTGAATTTGCAGCCCCACTTTTTAAAAATGGCAGCGGCTGCGTCCTTTGTCAGTTCCTGCGCGCTTTTGGCTTCGGTTAAAATATTATTTATTTCTGCAAAGGCGTTCTGCTGGGGCTTGGAGCCAAACAGCCTGCCCATAAAACCCTGTTCTTCCAGTTCCTGCTTTTTAAATCCTTTCACGGTCACACATCCTTATTAATGTAATAAATTAATTATACAATATCCGCGGTTATGCCGCAATAAGCGGTTTAAAACGCGGAGTTTACACAAATGTCACAACTAATATTTAGGATATGTTAAAATGTTAATATAGGATATTATCGTGCGGAGATGATATAGATGAATATTTTTGAGGACCGCGGCGGCGGCAAACTGCACTGGAAGCTTAATTTGTATGTTTTATGGGTGTGCGTGTTTTTTACCTGTGCAAGCTATACCATGTGCGTGCCGTTTTTGCCGGTATATCTTTTGCAGCATTTGGGCGTAGCCCAGGCTGATGTCAATTCGTGGACGGGCCTTATTTATTCCGTTACCTTTTTTACGGCGGCCATTATGGCGCCTTACTGGGGTGCCCATGCCGACCGTATCGGCCAGCGCCTGATGGCAATACGTGCGGGGTTCGGCCTTGCCGTAACCTATGCCTTGATGGGCATGTGCCAGAGCCCGGAACAGCTTTTTGGCGTGCGCTTTTTGGCCGGCCTTGTAAGCGGTTTTGTGCCGGCGTCGCTGTCACTGGTTTCTTCAACCCTGCCTGCCGTTAAAATGGGCTGGGGCATGGGGCTTATGCAGACGGCTGTTGCCTCCGGCAGTATTCTCGGGCCGATGCTCGGCGGTTATGTAAGCGCCTGGTTCGGCATGCGCATGTCGTTTTACATCGCGGCGGGGGCGCTGTTTATTGCAACCATTATGGTTATTGCCTTTGTGCGCGATGTGGAGCACGAAAAGGGTGAGGGCAAAGTTATTCATATCTGGGCGGATTTAAAGGCATCACTGCAAAATAAAGGGCTGCTGTTTGTAATGAGCATGTTCTTTTTGGTGCAGGTATGCGTAATGATTGTGCAGCCGTTGATTACCATGTACGTATCGTACCTGTTGGGCGGCGTTGTTAACGACGACGTTGTTAAAACTGCTGGCATTATCTTCTCGCTGGCGGGCATTGCCGGTATTATCGCCGGGCCGTACTGGGGCAGCCGCGGGCAGAAGCGCGGTTATACCAAAACGCTGTTTATGGTGTTTATCTGCGCGGGCGCAATAAATATGTGCCAGTTCTTTGTTCACAACATCTGGCAGTATGCAGCGGTAACCTTTATTTACGGTCTGTTTTTGGCAGGGGCGGTGCCTAATATTAACGCCCGCCTGGTTGAAGTTACCGACCCTTCCGTGCGCGGCAAGGCCTTTGGGCTTGTAACCAGCGCGCAGCAGTTCGGCGGCGTGGTTGGCCCGCTTTTAGGCGGATTTTTAGGCGGTTTTTTGCCGACGCGCCTGATACTTGTTTTAACGGGCGTAATTTTGGTATGCGCAGGTGTTTATACTTATTTAACCAAAGTGCGCGGCGTGCCGCAGAAGGCCTGAATGCAGGTATGTGGCAAATTTAAACATACAAACTGTTAAAAACTGAACAGTTTGTGAAAGCTTTAAAATTAAGGGGGCAAAACCCCTGATTTAGCTTGACAAATTTTGTATACAATATACAATAAAGCTGTAAGCAGCATAAAAGGGGGAATTTTACAATGCTTATTAAAAAATTTGAAGGCAATTCGCCGAAAATTGACCCGAAGGCTTTTGTAGCCGAAACAGCAGTAGTTATCGGCAAAGCAGAACTGAAAGAATACAGCAGCGTATGGTATAACGTAACCATCCGCGGCGATGTTAATGAAATTAAAGTTGGCAGATATACCAATGTTCAGGATAACAGTGTGCTGCACGTTTCCGACAGCCATGCCTGCATTCTGGGCGACTATGTAACCGTAGGCCACTGCGCGCTTCTGCACGCCTGCACGGTTGAAGACCATGTGCTTATCGGCATGCATTCTACCGTTTTGGACGGCGCTGTTATCGGCAAAGGCTCCATTGTGGCAGCCGGCGCGGTTGTAACCAAAAACACCATCGTTCCGCCGTACTCCCTGGTAGCAGGCGTACCGGCCAAAGTTATTAAAAAACTGCCGGAAAACACCGACGCAACCCACGCACAGGCCGTTAAATACGAAAACCTGTGGACCCGCCGTTACAACGAACTTCCCGATGGCGGCGGCGAAGAATACCATGGCGAAAAAATTGTATAATTAATTTACAGCTTAAAAGGTACGGTTTTTTGCCGTGCCTTTTTTGTTTAACAAACGTTATTGTATACACTGCCTTTAAATTTACAAACCCTTGTAAATAGTGTATACTAATTATATATGCACTTTGCATATCCTCACATAATCAGCAGTTATAACGATGAGAAAGAAGGGAACCAAATGACAAAAATGAAAACCATGGACGGTAATACCGCTGCGGCTTATATATCCTATGCGTTTACCGACGTGGCAGCTATTTACCCCATTACACCGTCTTCGCCTATGGCGGAAGTTGTTGATGAATGGGCGGCCCAGGGCAAGAAAAACCTGTTCGGGCAGACTGTAAAGGTTCAGGAAATGCAGTCCGAGGCAGGCGCTTCCGGCGCTGTACACGGTTCTTTGCAGGGCGGTGCCCTTACTACCACTTATACAGCTTCTCAGGGCCTTCTTTTAATGATTCCTAATATGTATAAAATGGCCGGTGAACTTTTGCCGGCAGTGTTCCATGTATCCGCACGTGCGCTGGCAACCAGCAGCCTTTCCATTTTCGGCGACCATCAGGACGTTATGGCAGCGCGCCAGACCGGTTTTGCACTGCTTGCCGAAGGCAGCGTGCAGGAAGTTATGGACCTCGGCGGCGTGGCACATTTATCGGCAATTAAGGGCCGCGTGCCGTTTTTGAATTTCTTTGACGGTTTCCGTACCTCGCACGAAATTCAGAAAATTGAACTGATGGATTACGATAAGCTGGCAGGGCTTCTGGATTGGGAAGCTTTGGCAGAGTTCCGCAAACGCGCACTGAACCCTGATAACCCTGTTATCCGCGGTACGGCGCAGAACCCGGATATTTACTTCCAGACCCGCGAAGCAGTTAACAGCTATTACACCGCGCTGCCGGAAATTGTTGAAAACTACATGAACGAAATCAACAAAATTACCGGCCGCAACTATGGCCTGTTTAACTATTACGGCGCACCGGATGCCGAAAACATCATTATTGCCATGGGCAGCGCCTGCGAAACCATTCAGACCGTTGCCGAAAAACTGAACGCCGAAGGCAAAAAGGTTGGCTTGCTTGCCGTTCACCTGTACCGTCCGTTCAGCGTTAAGCATTTTATGGCGGCAATTCCGGAAACGGTTAAACGCATTGCCGTGCTTGACCGCACCAAAGAGCCGGGCGCATTCGGCGAACCGCTGTACATGGATGTGCGCGGCGCGTTCTATGACGCAGGCCGCAATCCGCTGATTATCGGCGGCCGCTACGGCCTTGGCAGCAAGGATTTAACCCCGACCGACATTCTGGCGGTTTACGAAAACCTTGAAGCCGAAAGCCCGAAAAACAACTTTACCATCAGCATTGTTGACGACGTTACCAATACTTCTCTGGCAGCCAGCCACGAAATTGACGTTACCGGCGAAGGCACCAAGAGCTGCAAGTTCTGGGGCCTCGGCAGCGACGGCACCGTTGGCGCCAACAAGAGCGCAATTAAAATTATCGGCGATTACACCGATATGTACGCTCAGGGCTATTTTTCCTACGATTCCAAAAAATCCGGCGGCATTACCGTTTCGCACCTGCGTTTCGGCAAAGAGCCCATCCGCGCTCCGTACCTTATCAACGCTGCGGATTTTGTAGCCGTACACAACCAGTCCTACGTTGATAAATACGACGTTACCGCAGGGCTGAAAAAAGGCGGCACCTTCCTTCTTAACTGCAACTGGAGTGCAGAAGAACTGGAAAAACATCTGCCCGGGCAGATTAAACGCTATATTGCCAAAAACGATATTAACTTCTATATTATTGACGCTGTAAAAATTGCACAGCAAATCGGCCTCGGCGGACGCATTAACATGATTATGCAGTCGGCGTTCTTTAAACTGGCCGACATTATTCCGCTGGAGGATGCTGTTAAATACCTGAAGGAAGCGGTTGAACACAGCTATGGCCTGAAGGGCAAAGACGTTGTTGATATGAACAACGCCGCTATCGACATGGGCGTTAACGCCGTTGTAAAAGTTGATGTGCCCGCAGCCTGGGCTGACGCTGCCGATACCGAAGCAGCTGCAAAATCCGGCAATGATTTCATCGACAACATTCTTGTGCCGATGAACCGCATGGAAGGCGACAAACTGCCTGTAAGCGCGTTTAAAGACCATGAGGACGGCACTTTCCCGAGCGGCACCGCTGCTTACGAAAAACGCGGCATTGCCATCAATGTGCCGGAATGGCAGATGGAAAAATGCATTCAGTGCAACCAGTGCGCGTTTGTATGCCCGCACGCCGTTATCCGCCCTGTGCTGATGACTGAAGAAGAAGCTGCAAACGCTCCGGAAGGCATGCTCAGCAAGGATGCTATCGGCGCCAAAGGCCTGAAATTCCACATGGCAGTATCTCCTCTGGACTGCACCGGCTGCGGCAACTGCGCTCAGGTTTGCCCGGCTAAGGAAAAAGCCCTGGTAATGAAACCGTTGGAAACCCAGCTTGCCAAAACCGAAAACTGGGATTATGCAATGAAGAAGGTTGCGCCCAAACCGAACCCGATGAATAAAAACACCGTTAAAGGCGTGCAGTTTGAACAGCCGCTGTTTGAGTTCAGCGGTGCATGCGCAGGCTGCGGCGAAACTCCGTATGCCAAACTTGTTACCCAGCTTGTTGGCGACCGCATGATGATTGCCAACGCAACTGGCTGTTCCTCTATCTGGGGCGCAAGCGCACCTTCCATGCCGTACTGCAAAAATGCGGCAGGCCACGGCCCGAGCTGGGCAAACAGCCTGTTTGAAGACAACGCCGAATACGGCCTTGGCATGTACCTGGGCGTAAAACATACCCGCGAACGTGTTGCCGGCCTTGTAAAAGAAGCGCTGAACCTGCCCGTAAGCGAAGAACTGAAAGCAGCAATGCAGAACTGGCTTGACAACATGAACGTAAGCGACGGCACCCGCGAACGTGCCGAAGCGCTGAAAGCGGCACTGGCTGCCGAAAACAGCGATAACGAGCTCTTAAAAGAAATTGCAGGCCTCGGCCAGTACTTTGTAAAACGCAGCCACTGGATTTTCGGCGGCGACGGCTGGGCTTACGATATCGGCTACGGCGGACTTGACCATGTTCTTGCCAGCGGCGAAAATATTAACGTAATGGTATTTGATACCGAAGTATATTCCAACACCGGCGGCCAGTCCTCCAAGGCTACTCCGGCAGCGGCTATTGCCAAATTTGCGGCCAGCGGCAAACGCACCCGCAAAAAAGACCTTGGCATGATGGCCATGAGCTACGGCTATGTTTATGTAGCGCAAATTGCCATGGGCGCAGATAAAAACCAAACCCTTAAAGCCATTGCCGAAGCAGAGGCTTACGACGGCCCGTCCCTGATTATTGCTTATTCGCCGTGCATTAACCACGGTTTGAAGGCAGGCATGGGCAAGAGCCAGCTGGAAGCAAAACATGCTGTTGAATGCGGTTACTGGGCTAACTACCGTTACAACCCGGAACTTAAAGAACAGGGCAAAAATCCGTTCATTCTCGACAGCAAGGAGCCTACCGGTAACTTCCGCGAATTCTTAATGGGCGAAGTACGTTACTCCGCACTCTTAAAACAATTCCCGGACCAGGCTGAAGCATTGTTTGAAAAAACAGAGCATGACGCCAAAGAACGCCTTGCAACCTATAAACGCCTTGCAGGCAAGGAATAAAAAGGCTGCAATAAAAATAAAAACTTTATAAGCTAAAATAAAAAAACGCCGTGCTTTGTGCATGGCGTTTTTGTTTTGCGCGATTGGGGTTTAGTTTTGGCTTTTAAGCGCTTCCTCCAGCGCAAGGGCAAGCTGGTCGGGGCAGCTGGTTGGCTTATTGCCGCACTTAATGCCTTTTAAGCGGCGGATAACTTCTTCTGCCGGCATACCGGCCACAAGCTGCGAAATGCCTGCGGTATTGCCGGGGCAGCCGTTAATAAACTGCGCGTGTTTTACAATGCCGTTTTCTACCTCCACGTCAATGGCTATGGAGCAGGTTCCGCGGGTTTTATATAACAAAATAAAGCCTCCTTTAAAATTACTGCAACACAATTATACAGCAATTTTGGCTGCCTGCAAAGAAACTGTACCGGTGTTTTTGCATAAAGTTCACTTTTGCGGGCAGGATTTTACAGGTAAAAATGGAAATAAGCATAATATGGATTAGTTTACGCTAAATGATGTGTTGAGTTAAAAGGAGTTTATATGATTATTGGTATCGGCTGCGATTTGGCAGAGGTAAGCCGCATAAAAAGAGCGCTTGGCATGAAGGGCTTTGCCGCGCGTGTGTTTACCCGGCGCGAGCAGGATTACTGCATGGCGCGCGGGGCGCAGTCATACGCCAGCTTTGCAGCACGTTTTGCCGCCAAGGAGGCTTTTGTAAAAGCTGTTGGCACGGGGCTGCGCGGCGGGCGGCTGACCGAAATTGAGGTTATAAACGACGCGCTTGGCAGGCCGCAGCTTGTTTTATACGGTTATTTTAAAGATTACGCCAAAGGGCTTGGCACAGAAAAAATACATTTAACATTAAGCCATACCAAAGAGCTGGCAATGGCGCAGGTAATTCTGGAGGGATAATAAATGAAACTTGTATATGCGCATGAAATGGGCGCGCTTGATAAAAAAGCGGCGGAGGAGTTTTATCTGCCGACGGCTGTTTTAATGGAAAACGCCGGGCGTGCGGCTGCAGAAACCGCGGCGGAACTTTTGGGCGGCGATGTATACGCCAAAAGCATGGTTGTGTTTGCCGGTAAGGGCAACAACGGCGGCGATGGACTGGTGGCGGCACGCTGGCTCAGTGCCGGTGGAGCGCGCGTAAAAATCTTTCTGGCTTCGCCCGCGGCTGAGTTTACAGGCGCGGCAGGAGTGCAGCTGAAAATCTGCGCCAAAAGCGGCCTTGCCGTTATGGAGCTGAAAGAAGAATGTGACTGGAACGTGGCGGAAATTGCCGCCGCCCATGCGGATTTAATGATTGACTCGCTGCTTGGCACCGGTTTTAAAGGTGAGCTTGGCGGCAATTACAAGCGGGCCTGCCTTTTGATGAACGGCGCGCGTGCGGATGTGCTGGCGGTGGATATTCCGAGCGGCGCACAGGCAGATACCGGCGAAGTGGACGAAAACGCAGTGCAGGCAGCGGCAACCGTAACCATGCAGCTGCCGAAGCCCGGGCTTTATTTATACCCGGCGGCAGAACTTGCGGGCAAGGTTGTTGTTGCGCCGATTGGCATGCCGGAGGCTTTAACGGAGCAGGCAGAAGGGCATAAATACCTTTTGGATTCGGAAATTGTGCGCGATTTTCTGCCCATCCGCAGCGGCAACTGCCATAAGGGCGAAGCAGGGCGCGTAACGGTGGCGGCAGGTTCGCCGGGCTACACGGGCGCGGCTGCGCTGTGCGCGCAGGCTGCCGTTAAGGCAGGCGCTGGGCTGGTAAGCCTTTACACGCCGCTGTGCTCGCGCGAGGTGTTGGCGGTTAAGCTTACGGAAGTAATGGTAAAAGGGCTTATCGAGCGTATGCCGGGCGTGCTGGGCGGCGGCGCAGCGGCCGAAGTGCTGGACGCTGCGGCAAAATCTGACGTTTTGGCAATCGGTCCGGGGCTTGGCACCAGCGAAGCAACCGGCGAGGTAATTTTAAACATTCTGGAAAACTACGAAGGCACGGCGGTTATCGACGCTGACGCGCTGACGGCGTTAAGCCGTAAAACCGAAATTCTGCCGCAGCTTAAATGTACCAAAATACTTACGCCGCACCCGGGCGAAATGGCGCGTTTGTGCGGTTTAAGCGCCGCCGAAGTTGATGTGCGCCGCATTGAACTTGCGGAAAAATACGCCGCAGAATGGAACTGCGTGCTGGTGCTGAAGGGCGCACCGACGGTTATCGGCTGCCCGGACGGCACGGTGTATGTTAACACCACGGGTACGCCAGCCATGGCAACGGGCGGCTGCGGCGATGTGCTTACAGGCATCATTGCCGGGTTGTGCGCACAGGGCATTGAAGCGGAAGCTGCCGCTGCGTGCGGTGTGTATCTGCACGGGCTGGCGGGCGAGCTTGCAGCAGACGGCTGCATAGGCCTTGCTGCCGGTGAACTGGCGGCCTTTGTGCCGGAAGCACGCCGTATGGCGGAAAACGGCGAAATTTAAGTGAAATTTGCCTTGGCAAACTGCGCTTTTGTTTACAGAACTTTATAAAAATGATAAAATTATTTAGTTAAACTTTGCAAAAAGGAGTGACGGGGCTTGCATAAAAAAATAATCTGCTGCCTTTTGTTTATAATAAGTATTTTTGCCTGTGTCTCCGCCTACGCGGCCGAGGTAACGGATGTGCGCTGGGGGCTGGACAGGTTCAATGTGCTTCGCCTCGTTGTGGATTTGGATTCGCCGCCCGGCTACAATATCAGCTTTCAGGGGCAGACCATGCTGGTAACGGTTAACGCCAAACTTGATGAAAAAGTAACACGCAGCTTTAAAATGCGCAGCACGCTTACGCCAACCATGACCGTTGAAGAAAGCGGCGGCAATACGGTGCTGAAGCTGCCTCTTGCGCGCACTATCGGCACGCAGGATTACAACGCGTTTACCTTAAAGAACGACCCTGTAACAAAACGCCCCAACCGCCTGGTTGTGGATATTACCGCTGATAAAACGGCAACGCCAAGCGTGGTTATACCCAAGGCAGACAATTCTGCCGAAAAGGCCAAGGCGCCCGTAACCGTGCCCAAAACAAGCACGGCCAAAACAACGGTGCCCAAAACAACAACTCCCAAAACTACGGCTAAAGCAACCGTGCCTAAAAAAACGGCTGTTAAAACCGAAGAAAAGAAAACCGCCAAAAGCAGTTTTAAAACTGATGGCGGCTTAAAGGGCAAAAAGATTACGCTTGATGCCGGGCACGGCGGCAGCGACCCGGGGGCAATCGGCTCTAACGGTACGCGCGAAAAAGACGTAACGCTTAAAATTACCAAAAAAGTGCAGGAGCTGCTGAAGAAAAAAGGCGCCAAAGTGAGCATGACGCGCACCGGCGATACCGATGTTTACGGACCTAACGCCAGCGATTCGCAGGAACTGCAGGCCCGTGTTGATGTGGCGGAAGACAACGATGCCGATGCTTTTGTAAGCATTCACATCAATTCTTCCACCAATAAAAGCGTAGGCGGTTTCTCGTCCTACTATTATCCCAAAACAAATAACGACGCCCGTCTGGCACAGGCCGTGCAGGACAGGCTTGTTAAAAACTTCGGGCTGGATGACCTCGGCATACGCAAGGCAAACTTCTATGTAAACAAGCGCTGCAGCATGCCGTCAACCCTTCTGGAACTGGCATTTATTTCCAACCCCAAAGAAGAAAAACTGATGAACAGCAACTGGTATATCAACAAACTGGCAAAATCCATTGCCGATGGCATTGAAGATTATTTTAAATAACGGAGGGTACTTAAAATGATGAAAAAATTTTTAACAGTACTCTGCGTGGTACTGATGACTTTGTTTGCCGCGGCCTGCACGCAGGAAAACAACGCCGTGCTGCCGGAGGCCAATGCTGTTGCAGACAGCCGTGAACATACGATAACAATTTACCGCGTACCTGCTGACGGCACCGAAAAAATGTATGCCGAAAAAGTAAGCGTTAAAGGCGATAAGGAAAAGCTGCCGCTTTTGGCACTGGAAGCGCTGATAAACACCAAACCGCAAAGCGATAAGCTTATTAACGCTTTCCCGGAAGGTTTAAAAATAATCAGCCTTACGGTTGATAAAGGCGTGGCCGTTGTAAATTTAAGCAAGGAAATTTACAATATCGAAGCCGGTTCTTACACCGAAATGATGCTGACTTCGGCTATAACCAATACGCTGACGGAGTTTCCGGAAATTAAAAAGGTAAACTTTTTAATAGAAGGCGAGAAAAAAGCCAGCATTAAAGGGCATATTGATTTGATGGACGCCTTTGAGCGCGATACGGATATTATAGCAAAATAACAAAGGCAGTACCGGCAGGTTCCGGTACTGCTTTTTGGCATTACAACGAACTTAGCGAAAGGATATGAAACATGGAAATTTACTGCAACGACAGTGCGGCAACGGAAGCGCTTGGCAGGCTGCTCGGCACACTGGCGCAGGACGGCGACGTATACTGCCTCACCGGCACGCTTGGCGCGGGCAAAACGCTGTTAAGCCGCGGCATGGCAGCCGGGCTTGGCGCCGATATAAACGAAGTGAACAGCCCTACCTTTGCCATAATGAATGTGTACAGCGGCAGGCTGGAAATGCGCCATTTTGATTTATACCGCATAAAGGACAGCGATGAACTTTATAATACCGGCTTTGGCGAATACTGCGGCGGCGATGGGCTGACGGTAATAGAATGGGGCGAACTGTTTATTGACGAGCTGCCCGAAGAATATCTGCATATTAAGATAGAGCTGGAGGGCGCGGGGCGCAGGTTCGTTTTTGAGCCGCACGGAGCGCGCTATGAAAAACTTTGCGGGGAAGTGGAAAAAAATGCTGGTACTGTCAATTGATACGGCAACCAAAGCCTGTGCCGTCGGCTTATGCCGTGACGGAAAAATTTTGGCCGAATATAAAATAAACATGGGCATGACCCACTCCGAAGGGCTGATGCCTCAGCTGGAACAGCTTTTGGAGCGCACAGGCGTGCAGAAGGCAGATATTGATTTAATTGCCGTAAGCATGGGGCCGGGGTCTTTTACAGGGCTGCGCATTGGCCTGGCAACGGCCGAAGCACTGGCCTATGCATGGAAAAAGCCTTTGCAGGGAGTGGCAACACCGCTTGCCTTGGCCTATAACCTGCCGGTAAGCGGCATAGTGCTTTCGCCCGTTCTGGACGCGCAAAAGGGCAACTATTACCAGGCGCTGTATGAATGGCAGGACGGCGAAGTTGCTGAACTGCAAAGCGTGCAGGTAGTAAATAAACAGCAGCTTTTGGAAAACCTTGCTTTGCAGGGTAAACCGGCTGTTATTTTAGGCGAGTGCGCCAAGCTGGAGAGCATGGAGCTGCCCGGCTGGTGCAGCCTTGCACCCGAATACCTGCGCCTGCCGCAGGCAGCGGGTACCGCCCTTGCCGCGCTTAAAGCCTATAACCCCAAAACGCAGAGCGGTATTTTCGGGCTGGAGCCTTACTATATCAGAAAATCGGAGGCAGAAGAACTATGGGAACAGAAGCACGGGAAACAGTAATCCGCCAGTTTTCTGCCGGCGATATTACAGAGGTTTGCAAAATAGAAAACAGCACTTTTTTTGACGCCTGGAATGAAAGCATGTGGCTGGACGAACTTAACAACAGCCTTACAACATACATTGTTATGGAGGAAAACGGCAAGGTTACAGGCTATGCCGGGTACTGGCTGGTGGCAGGCGAAGCGCAGATTACGCGCGTAGCCGTTGCCGCAGGAGAGCGCGAGCGCGGGCTGGGAACCAAACTTACGGCGGCGCTGATTAACCTTGCGTGGAATGAAGGCGCCGACGCCGTTACGCTGGAGGTGCGCCAAAGCAATACAGCCGCGCAGAAAATGTACTTAACCTGCGGCTTCCGCGCCGAAGGCGTGCGCCCCGGCTATTACGCCGATAACCACGAAGACGCCGTAATTATGTGGCTGTACAGGGAGGCTGAAACCAATGAGTGAAGACATTTATATACTTGGCATTGAATCGAGCTGCGACGAAACTGCCGCTGCCGTTGTAAAAAACGGGCGCGAGGTTTTAAGCAACATCATTGCCTCGCAGGTGCCCATTCACCGCAAATACGGCGGCGTAGTGCCGGAAATTGCCTCGCGCAACCATATACGCAACGTACTGCCGGTAATAGATGAAGCGCTTGCCAAAGCACAAGTGCCGCTGGAGAAAATAAACGCCGTTGCCGTAACCTATGGGCCGGGGCTTGTAGGCGCGCTGCTGGTGGGCCTTTCGGCAGGCAAAGCGCTGGCCTGGGCGGCAGATAAGCCGCTGATAGGCGTAAACCATCTGGAAGGGCATGTATTTGCCAATTTTTTAAACGATAAAGACCTCAAGCCGCCGTTTCTCGCACTGGTTGTAAGCGGCGGGCACACGGCGCTGCTGGTTGTAAAGGATTACAACAGTTTTGAGCTTCTGGGGCAGACCCGCGATGATGCCGCCGGTGAAGCCTTCGATAAAGTGGCGCGTGTTTTGGGGCTGCCTTATCCCGGCGGGCCGGAGGTGGAAAAACTGGCGCTTGGCGGCAACCCGCTGGCCATAGATTTTCCGCGTGCCAAACTGGGCAACAATTTTGAATTCAGCTTCAGCGGTTTAAAATCAGCGGTTATTAACTACCTGCACAACAAACAGCAGGCAGGCGAAGAAGTAAACCGCGCCGATGTTGCAGCGTCGTTTCAATATGCCATTGTGGACGCGCTGGTGCAGAAAAGCGTGCACGCCCTTAAAGAAACTGGGCTGAAAGAAATTGTACTTGCAGGCGGCGTATCGGCCAACAAAACCTTGCAGAATACACTGGCAAAGGCGGCAGAACGCGCCGGAGCGCGCCTGGTTCACCCAACTCCGATACTCTGCACGGATAATGCCGTGATGATTGCCTGCCGCGGTTATTTTATGTATATCAACGGGGAGAAAAGTCCCCTTGGTTTGAACGCTGTTCCATCGTTAAAATTGGGATAAACACTGTCTATAATGTGAACTCCAAACTGTGGAAAACGTGCAAAACTCTGTGAAAAAGCATAGAATTGCACCTGATGATTGAGGAAAACTCTGTGCATAATGTGGATAACATTGTGAATTACGGTGTAAAACACTAATGTTGTAAATTTTTTGAAAACTTGGTATTAACACTATGTTAAAAAATCTTAACAGTGAACAGAAAAATATACTGGCTTCTATAAGGCAGGGCATGGATTTTGCAGCCGATATTGCCCATGCCTGCATTACAGTGTACCTTGCGTCGGATGACAAACGTTTTTTGCGCGTTTACCATCAGTCCATGCCCAAAACGCAGTTTTTGCAGCAGCCGGAACTGGCGCCCGGGCGTGAGGTGCGCATCAGCGAAGAACCGCTGATTGCCCGCTGTCTGCAGCGCAATGTTCCGCTTGAAGGCAAGCGCGAGCTGAGCCTTGGGCAGTTTGCCGGCGTGCGCGTGTACCCCGTGCAGGACAGGCGCGGCAAATGTTTTGCCGCCGTGGTGTTTGATTTAAGCGGCGTTGACGATATTTTTATTAACGTAGCGTTTGAATTTTTAAAAACACCGGCACGCCCCGAGCAGGACAGCGAGTTTTACCGCCGGCTTGCCCCTGGTGATGCGCTGATGGTGGTTGACGCGGATAAAAAAATAATAGCAGCCAATTCTACCGCCCGGCATATTTTTCAGGTGGTGGGCATTACAACGCCAATCGGCCTGCGCACCAACAGCGTACAGATTAACTGGCCGCTTGTCGGCATGGTGCTTAAAACAGGCACGGCCGAAGGCAAGGAAATCCGCCTGCGCGGCATGCTTTTGGCCATGCGCGTGGTGCCTGTGGGCGGCACGGCGGAAGCAAGCTATGCCATTGTAATTTTGCGCGATATTACCGAACTGAAAAAGCGTGATGAAGAGCTGCTTGTTAAAGCGGCGGTAATTAAAGAGATACACCACCGCGTAAAAAACAACCTGCAAACCATTGCCAGCCTTCTGCGCCTGCAAATGCGCCGCGCTAAAGCGGACGAAACCAAAAGCGTGCTGCGCGACTGTATCAGCCGCGTAAACAGCATTGCCGTTGTGCACGAATTTTTGGCGCAGCAGGGCAGCGGCACGGTGGATATGGCAGCGGTGGCGCAGGGAATTTATAAAGCGGTGCTCAGCGGCATGGCCGCGCCGGAACTGCGCCTTACAACCGGATTCAGCGCCGATAACGTTGTTATTCCTTCGGAAAAAGCAACCAGCATGGCACTGGTATTAAACGAAATGCTCCAAAACTGCTTTGACCATGCCTTTACAGGGCGCACGCAGGGCGCCATCAGCGTGGAGCTGAAAAAAACAGAAAACGGCTGCCGACTTACCGTATGCGACGACGGCAACGGTTTGCCGCCGGGCTTTAACGGCGTGCCGCAGAGCAGTTTGGGCCTGCGCATTATTAAAACCATGGCCGAAGCCGATTTACACGGAACTTTTAAAATAGAAAACAGGCCGCAGGGAGGAACCTGCGCCGAAGTAGCAATACCTTTGGGGGGATAAAAATGGAAGGGTTAAAAATTATTATTGCCGATGACGAAGCGTTAATCCGCCTGGATTTGCGCGAAATGCTGACGGAAGCGGGGCATACGGTGCTTGGAGAAGCATCTGACGGCGAAGAAGCCGTGGAGCTTGCCCGGCGCTTAAAGCCTGATTTGGTTATTATGGACGTGAAAATGCCGAAGATGGACGGCATTACGGCAGCCGGAATTATTACCGGCCAGCATATTGCGCCGGTGCTTCTTTTAACGGCTTACAGCCAGCAGGATGTGGTTGAGCGCGCCAACAGCAGCGGCGTAATGGCATATCTGGTTAAGCCGGTGCGCGAAGAACAGCTTTTTGCCACCATGCAGGTAGCCATTGCCCGCTTTAAGGAATACCAGAAGATGGACAGCGAACTTGCCGGTTTGCGCGAAAGCCTTGAAACACGCAAACTGCTTGACCGCGCCAAAGGCATATTAATGGCGGCGCACGGCTTTACGGAGGACGAAGCATACAGCAAAATGCGCCAGTACAGCATGAATCGCCGCATAACCCTTAAAGAACTTGCCGAAGCCGTTATTGCCTCGGCAGAAAAGAAAAAATAAAAATTACAAAAGCTGAATAAGAGCAAAAAAACGGTACCCGTAAAAAGGTACCGTTTTTTGGTTATAAACTGTTAATCCTTATTCAAATGTTCGTCCAGCATGCCCTGGTTAACGCTGCTGAGCGCACTTAAGAGTTTTATTTTCAGGCGGGTAATGCGCAGGGCTTCCACTTCTTCCACGGTAATTTCCGCTTTGGGCAGTTTAACGGTCTGCCCTATCTGCGGCTGCGTGTTAAGCTGCGTGTAAACCCAGCCGCCAATGGTATCGCACTGGCTGTCGTCAAGTTCAAGCCCGAACAGGTCGTTAACGTCCTCCAAAAGCATTTTGCCGTCAACGGAATAGCTTTTATCGGTTTCTTCTTCCACTTCGGGGCGTTCTTCGTCAAATTCGTCCTGTATTTCACCAACGATTTCTTCAAGAATGTCCTCGATAGTAACCATACCGGCGGTGCCGCCGTATTCGTCAATCAAAATGGCAAGCTGTTTGCGTTCCTTCTGCAAAAGGCGCAGCAGGTTGCTGATAGGCATGGAAACAGGTACTTCCAGCACGTCGCGAGCCAGTGTGCTTAAGTCGGGCTTTTGGCCGTCGTTAAGGGCGCGCAGCAAGTCTTTAATATGCAGAAAGCCGATGATATGGTCTTTATCCTCGTTGCAGATGGGGTAACGCGTCATGCGTTCCGTCAGCGCTGTTTTGATGTTTTCATCGAAGCTGTCTTCAAGGTACAGGCAGATCATGTCGGTGCGGGGCACCATGATTTCGCCGGCACTGCGTTCGGAAAAGTCAAAAACGTTATCGAGATAGGTAAGCTCGCTTTTGTCGATATAGCCGTATTTATAGCTTTCTTCCATCAAAATGCGTATTTCTTCTTCGTTATGCGCTTCTTCCGCTTCGCTGGCGGCGCTGATGCCCATCCGGCGCAGCGTCCAGTTGGCAACGTGGTTTAAAAACCATACTGCCGGGTACATCAGCTTGTCGAACATAATCAGCGGGCGCGCTACAAATAAAACGATGGCTTCCGTTTTTTGTATGGAAAGCGATTTCGGTACCAGTTCGCCAAGTACAATGTGCAGGGCGGTAATTACAGAAAAGCCCACCACAAAGGCAAGGGTGTGCTCAAGCTGCGGCGGCAGTTTAAGCAGGGCAAATACCGGCGCCAGCATTTTGGCAACGGCCGGTTCGCCAATCCAGCCAAGGCCGAGCGAAGCCAGCGTAATGCCGAGCTGCGTTACGGAAAGGTAGGCGTCAAGATGTTCCGTTACCTGTCGTGCGTAAACCGCGCTTTTGCTGCCTTCTTTAATTAAAGTGTCGAGCCTTGAAGGGCGCACTTTAACGATAGAAAATTCTGATGCCACGAAAAAGCCGTTAAGCGCTACAAGAAATAAAATTACAATAATGTTTAAAATTATCACGAAATAATCCAAATAATGTGTTTCCGCTAGGGAAACAGTCACCTCCGCTCTAATAGCAATATTTTTTTAATTGTATCATATATTCGGGCGCGTTCAAAAGGTTAAATCGGCATAAATTGGCGTTTGTGGGGTAATTTTGGGCTTTGGCTTGCCAATGCTTCCGCACTGACCACTGTAAAGGGGCGTAACTTGTTTTTTAGCCGTTTTTCGCGGTATTAAAGGCAAAAAATACCCGGCAGGCGTTAAAACGTGCCGGGTATTTGTAAATTTTGGGTAAATTGCAAAGGCTATTTAATGTAATAAACGCGGTTTTCCTTGCGCGGTGCAGCCTGCGGTTCGGGAGAGTCGGCATAGCCTAAAATGCAGTGGCCTATGCCTTCGTAATCGCCTTCAATGCCAAGCTGTTTTAAAATTTCCCTGCCTTCGGGCAGTTCAAATTCTTCTTTTGCACGGTGAATCCAGCAGCTGGCAACGCCGAGAGCGTGGGCGGCAAGCATTAAATTGCCCATGGCAAGGCTGCCGTCGTAAACGTAAGTGGGATATTTTTTATCGGCCAGCACAATAACAACAACCGGCGCGCCGTAAAACGGGTCAATATCGGGTTTGCCAAAAATTTTGGCGTTTAATTTGCTTAATTTATCGCGCATTTCTTTATCGGTAACGGCAATCATAATGGGGTTTTGCGTGCCGTGCCCGCTGGCGGCATAGGTGCCTGCCCTTAAAATTTCGTCAAGCACTTCCTGCGGCAGCATATCGGGTTTATATTTGCGGCAGCTTCTTCTGGTTAAAAGGTTGTTCATTGCTTCGTTCATATTTAAAACCTCCTTTGGGGGCGTGTGCCCTTACAAATTTAATATAGCACCGCGGCGGCGCTTCGTCAAATATCCGCAGGGGCGGATGTGCCTGGCAAATTAAAATGTTTTATGCAAAAAATGCGTTAAGATATGGTATAATTAATAGATGTAAATTTTTATAAAGGACGGTAGTTATGCGTTTAAGAAAAAAGCCATGGATTGAAACTGCAATGGAAGAATTAAAGGATAAATATGTGCTGATGCACAATCTGGAGGATTATAAAGGGCACTGGCAGGAGCGTTTTCCCGGAAAGCGCCTGTGTCTTGAGATTGGCTGCGGCAAGGGGCGCTTTTTAACCGGCATGGCGGAACTGCACCCGGAAAAGGCTTTTATAGGCGTGGAAACGCAGCACGATATTTCGTATTATCCGGGCAAGTATATTATGGATAACAAACTGGAAAACGCCGTTGTTATCTGCGCCAACGCGGAACAGCTGGAGGACTGGTTTGAGCCGGGCGAAATAAAGGAACTGTATTTGAATTTCAGCGACCCGTGGCCGAAGGCGCGCCACGCCAAGCGCCGCCTTACGCACAGAAACTTTCTGGCAAAATACCAGAGGCTTTTGGGCAGCGGCGGGCACCTGCGCTTTAAAACGGATAACAGGGTACTGTTTGATTTTTCGGTAGAGGAGTTTAAGGAGTTTGGGCTGGAAATTATTGCCCTGAGCTACGATTTGCACCATTCGGAGTACGAGAACGAAGTGCAGACGGAGTATGAGCAGAAGTTCAGCGCTTTGGGTACGCCCATTAATTTTTGCGAAGTTGTGTTTAAGTAGAGGCATTTATGCAGAAACACTTTTTTATCTGGGACAATCCGCGTGACGCAGTAATATGGATTACGCTGATGCTTTTGGCGATAGGCTGCATTAATGTTTTCAGCGCCAGTTTTGTTGAAGCGACGGATATGTTCGGCGACGGCTATTTTTATTTAAAACGCTACGTTGCGTTTGCGGCGGTTGGCTTTGCCGTGATGCTGTATTTGGGGCTGCGCGGCCCTGATTACCACTTATGGCTGAGCAAGCACTGGCTGAATATTATTTATTTTTCGGTACTGTTTTTGCTGATTGCCGTTGATACGGTTGGCGTTACGACCAAAGGTGCGCAGCGCTGGCTGTATATAGGGCCGTTCAGTTTGCAGCCTTCGGAGCTGGCGAAGCTGGCGGTAATTATGGTGTGCGCCGGCGAGCTTGGCAAGCGGCTGAAAAAACATCTGCGCCCGGCATTATTTGATTACCCGGGCAACAAAACGATGGTAATGGCGCTGATATACGGAGCCTTGGTTTTGAAACAGCCGGATATGGGCACGGCGGCGATTGTTGTTGCGCTTTCCGTGGGTATGTATATTCTGGCAGGGCTTCCGCTGCGCATGCTGCTGCTTTTAATGGCGGGCGGCTTCGTAGGCGTTGTGGGCCTTATTGCCATTGCACCGTACCGCCTGCAAAGGGTTCTGGTGTGGTACGACCCGTGGAGCGACCCTTCCAACGCGGGCTATCAGATGGTGCAGTCGTTAATTTCCATCGGCAGCGGCGGTGTTTTGGGCGTGCCCTGGGGGCAGGGCAGCGGCAAATTCTTTTATCTGCCGGAGGCGCATACCGACTTTGCCTTTGCCATTTACTGCCAGGAATGGGGCTTTGGCGGCGCCGTGTTTTTAATTTTTTTGTTTGCGCTTTTGGGCATTGCGCTGTTCCGCATGGCGGCTGCCTGCCGTGATGAGGAAGGCTTTATGCTCATCAGCGGCGTAACGCTTCTGGTTGTGGGGCAGGCTGCTGCCAATATGCTGATGGTATGCGGCTGCCTGCCGGTTATCGGCGTGCCGCTTTCGTTTATAAGTTACGGCGGCACTTCCATGGTGGTATCGCTTACGGCGCTGGGGCTGGCGCTTTCGGTTTACAAGGCGGAGGTCAAGCGCGAAAAGCGCGAAGAACTGCTGCGTGATGCCGGTATGCCGCCCATTATGCCAACCTCTGATTTAAGGCGCAGGGGGTGGCGCAGATGAGGAAAGAATTTAAGTTTTACAGCAGCAAAAAACGCTTTTTTGGGCTGTTTGCATTAATTTTTACCGTTTTTGCCATAGTTATCGGGCGCCTGGTGTGGCTGCAAATTGTACGGGGCGACGCAATGGCGCGGCAGTCGATGGCACAGGCCATGGGCACGGACGTAATGTATTCGCCGCGCGGGGCGATTGTAGACTGCAACGGCGAAGAACTTGCCGTAAGCATTATGGCAAAATCGCTGTATGTTGACCCTGTTGAAATGGAGGACCGCCCGGACAGTGCGGCTGCCAAAAGCGGGCGCAACGTTAAGCGCCTGGCGGCAGATTTACTGGCAGGGCCGCTCGGCATCAGTGCCGAAAGCCTGTACAGCGATTTTACTACGGAAGCACGTTTTATATGGATTAAGCGTACCCTGACGCCGAAAGAGGCGGACGAGGTAACGCGCATAGTTAAGGAAAACAAACTGCCGGGCCTGCACTTTTTGGAAGAAAGCAAGCGTTATTACACCAAAAAGAGCATGGCCGCACAGATTCTGGGTTTTGTAGGCACGGATGACAAGGGGCTCGCCGGTATTGAGCTGGCGCTTGATTCTGTAATTAAAGGCGCCAAAACCGAGCAGGAAGAAATGGTGGACGCACTGGGACGCCCGATGGGCGAAGCGGGCATGAACCATTCGCGCCCGCAGAATATGCCGACGGTGTACCTTACTATCGACAGCAAAATTCAGTTTGTGCTGGAGGACGCGCTTGACCGCGCCATGAAGGAAACCAAATCGCGCGCGGCGGCAGCTATTTTGATGGACCCGCATACAGGTGCGGTGCTGGGCATGGCTTCGCGCCCGACCTTTGACCCTAACGATTTTGGCGAATACCCCGTTTCCACGTGGACGAACAGGGCAATTTCCATTATTTACGAGCCGGGTTCTGTTTTTAAACCGATTGTAGGCTGCATGGGGCTGAGTGAAAACATCATTACGCCGCAGACCGTGTTTGAGGACAAGGGCAGCATTAAAATTGCCGACCGCGTTATCCGCAACTGGGACGGCGAAGGGCGCGGGCAAGTGCCCTTTGAGGATATTATTAAATACTCCATCAACACCGGTATGGTGCAGCTGGGCATGCAGCTTGGCGCGAACCAGATGATTGATTACAGCAAAAAATTTGGCTTCGGCAAGCCTACCGGCATTGAACTGCCGGGCGAGGAAAGCGGCATTTTGTATAACCCGGAGGATATGTACGAGCCTGACATTGCCACCATGGCTATCGGGCAGGGCATTGCCGTAACGCCGCTGCAAATGCTGCGCGCCATTTGCGCCATTGCCAACGGCGGCGAGCTTTTGGAGCCGTACATTATTGATAAAATTGTAATGCCTGACGGGCGCGTGCTGCGCCAGGGGCAGAAAAACGTTGTGCGCCGCGTTATTACCGAAGACGTTGCCGGGCAGATGCGCATGATGATGGAAAAAGTAGTCAGCGAAGGCGGCGGCAAACCGGCGCATATTGCAGGCTATCAGATTGCGGGCAAAACCGGCACGGCAGAAAAACTTGCCGAGCAGGGCGGCTATGCCCCGGGCGAATATATAGCGTCTTTTGTAGGCTTTGTACCGGCAGCCAATCCGCAGTATGCGATGCTGGTAATGCTTGACACGCCGCAGGGCGCGTTTTACGGTTCGCAGGTATCGGCGCCGGTATTTAAAGATACTTTGCAGCAGATACTTGTTGCCAAAGGCATTCAGCCGAGCACGCATGAAGGGCTGCCTTCGTTTGAGGAAGACGCCAAAGACAGGGCCAAAGCCGTTAAAGTGCCGGTAATGGAATTTTTGCCGGACAACAAAGTAAAGATACCGGACTTTACCGGGCTTGACATGCGCCAGACGGCGGAACTTGTGCAGCGCGGGCATCTGGTGCTGGTGCCTTACGGCAGCGGCAGGGCGAAAAAGCAGTCGCTGCCTCCGGGGACTGTTGCCGCGGAAGGCACAAAACTGGAAATATGGTTTGAATAATTTATCTCTACCGGAAGGAAAAAGGAACTCCGGCAGAGAATAAAACAAAGATATAGTTATTTAAGTGCAGAAAAGGGAGGTACCAAGATGTTATCGGATATTGAAATTGCTCAAAAGGCGCATATGCTGCCCATTACTGAAGTTGCCAAAAAGCTCGGCATTGGTGAGGAAGATATTGAGTTATACGGCCGCTACAAGGCAAAACTTTCCATGGATTTAATTAAAAGAGTGCAGGATAAGCCTGACGGAAAACTTATTCTGGTTACGGCCATTACCCCGACCCCTGCCGGTGAAGGCAAATCCACCACTACGGTAGGCCTGGCACAGGGGCTTGCCAAAATCGGGCAGAAAGTTATCGTTGCCCTGCGCGAACCTTCGCTCGGCCCCTGCATGGGCATTAAGGGCGGCGCAGCAGGCGGCGGCTATTCTCAGGTTGTGCCTATGGAGGACATTAACCTGCATTTTACCGGCGATTTCCATGCCATAACATCTGCCCATATGCTTCTGGCAGCCATGCTTGACAACCATATTCAGCAGGGCAATGCGCTTAATATCGATCCGCGCCGCATTGTGTGGAAACGCGTTGTTGATATGAATGACCGCGAGCTGCGCAACATAGTTGTCGGCCTTGGCGGCAAAGCGCACGGCGTACCGCGCCAGGACGGCTTTGATATTACCGTAGCTTCGGAGGTTATGGCTATTTTGTGCCTGGCAACCGGCCTGCACGATTTAAAAGAACGCCTGAGCAAAATTATTGTGGCTTACGATTACAGCGGCAACCCCATTACCGCCGGTATGCTTAAAGCACAGGGCGCAATGGCGGCACTGTTAAAAGACGCTGTAAAACCGAACCTTGTACAGACTCTGGAAAATGTACCGGCCATTATCCACGGCGGCCCGTTTGCCAATATTGCCCACGGCTGCAACAGCGTAATGGCAACCAAAACGGCGCTCAAGCTTGCCGATTACACCATTACGGAAGCAGGCTTCGGTGCAGATTTGGGCGCGGAAAAATTCTTTGACATTAAATGCCGTTATGCCGGTTTAAAACCGGATGCAGTTGTGCTGGTTGCAACCGTACGCGCGCTTAAAATGCACGGCGGCGTGCCGAAAACAGACCTTGCAACACCTGATGTGGAAGCTGTAAAACGCGGCATTGTCAACCTCGAAAAGCATATCGAAAACATTAAGCAGTACGGTTTGCCTCTGGTTGTTGCCATTAATGCCTTTGCACAGGATACCCCGGAAGAACTGGAAGCCATCCGCAGCCACTGCGCCGCACACGGCGTAAACGTTGCGCTTTCGGAAGTATTTGCCAAAGGCGGCGAAGGCGGCATTGAACTGGCAAAAGAAGTTGTGGCGCTGGCAACAAGCGGCAAAGCCGATTTTAAACTTCTGTACGGCGAAGAACTGAGCCTGAAAGAAAAAATTGAAACCATTGCCAAAAAGATTTACGGTGCAGTGGGCGTAAACTACACCAAAGAAGCAAACAATGCTTTGAAGGATTTTGAAAAAATGGGCTATGGGCATTTGCCTGTCTGCATGGCCAAAACCCAGTATTCCTTCTCGGATGACCCGGCGCTTCTGGGCCGCCCGGAAGGCTTTGAAATTACCATTAAAAACTGCCGTATCGCAGCCGGTGCAGGATTTGTGGTAGTATTAACCGGCGATATTATGACCATGCCGGGCCTGCCGAAAGTTCCTGCCGCCGAAAAAATTGATGTAAGCGACGACGGCGTAATAAGCGGACTGTTTTAAGGAGAACTGTTATGGAAACTTTGATTATGAGGGGAAAACCCGTTGCCGATGCTTATCGCGAAACAATTATGCAGCGTGTGGCCAATGCGCTTGGCAAAGGGCGTAAAGTAACGCTGGCAATTATTGTTGTCGGCGATGACCCGGCTTCGCACGTTTACAAAGACCGTTTAATGAAACTTGCTGAAAGCATGGGCATTTATGTAAAAGAACTTTTATATCCTGCTGATACCAAACAGGAGGATTTGCTGCGCGACATTGCCCGCATGAACCACAACCGTTACGTTACCGGCGTACTGCCGATGATGCCGATGCCCAAACCGCTGGACAGCGATACAATCGGCGCGGCAGTTACCGCCAGCAAGGATGTGGACTGCCTGAACGTGAAAAACGTGGGCGATATGTACCTTGGCTACGGCAAAATGTCACCCTGTACGCCGCGCGCCTGCATGGCAACTTTGGAACATTACGGCATTGAACTGGAAGGCAAGCATGCCGTTGTAATCGGCCGCAGCAATGTTGTAGGCAAACCGGTTGCCAATTTGCTTTTAAACAAAAACGCCACCGTTACCATCTGCCACAGCAAAACCAAAAACATTGCCGAAATTACCCGTCAGGCGGATATTATCGTTGCGGCAGTAGGCAAGCCCTGCTTTGTAACGCCCGATATGATTAAAGAAGGCGCAGTTGTTGTAGACGTTGGCATTAACGCCGTTGACGGCAAACTGGTTGGCGACGTTGACCCTGCCGTTGTAGGCAAAGCCTCGGCTTACACTCCGGTGCCGGGCGGCATTGGCGTTGTAAGCAATATGATGGTAATGGATTTGCTTACACGCAATCAGTAACAGGGCGGCGCGTATAAATGAAAAAATTTTTATGGCTGCTGCTGTTAGTGCTGTTTGCAGGTTTTATCTTTTTTAATTCTTCGCTGCCTGCGGAAACCTCATACAAAGCAAGCGGGCTGCTGGCCCAGTGGCTTGACAGCCTGTATGCAGCTATCGGCGACCCGATGCCGGTAGACCGTCTGGAGGCACGCCTGCGCAAGCTGGCACATTTTGTGGAATTTGCCGTTCTGGTAATGATTATGGTTAACACCTTTATCAGCTGGCGCGTGTCCAACCGCGTGGCGTCCGGCTATATCCTGTTTTTGGGGCTGGCCGTTGCCGTAGCGGATGAGTACATTCAGCTTTCGGTGCCGGGGCGTACGGCGCAGGTTACCGATATTGTGCTTGATTTCTGCGGCGTGTTCATTATCTGGCTGTGCCGCGAAATATGGCTGTGGAGCAAAAAGTAGCGCAGCAAAATATAATAACAAAATACGTTGTAAATAAAAAACACCGCTTTTACAGCGGTGTTTTTGCGTATATGAGTATAATAGCAATACATTGTTGTTTTGTTCAAACAAAATATTTATCTTGATGCGGTGACGTGTAGTTAGGGCAAAAGGTTTATATTATAAGGTCATAAATAAAAACTGCGGCGGCTGAAATTTTTAGTTTTAATCTTCGGGAGTCCGGCCGCAAAGCCCGGACGGAATCGGAGAAGCCGCAGCATTTTTACATGACCGCATTAATATAAACCTTTTGCTGAAACATTATTGCTATATTTACTTTCTTACAGCTCTTTAATAAACTTGCACAGCTTGTCAACCGCATCCTGCGAGGTAGACCAGCTGGTGCAGATACGGGCAGCAACTCTGCCGTCCGGCAGGTTTTCATAAAGGCCGAGTTTAAAATGGCTGTTTATTTTTTCGTACATTTCTTTGGTGATGATGATGAACTGCTGATTGGTGGGTGAATCTGTCAAGAATTCAAAGCCGCATTCTTTAAGCACAGCTTTAATCTGCATGGCAGTATCAATGCCCTGTTTGCAGATACGGTAGTATAAACCGTTGGTGAACATGGCTTCAAACTGAATGCCAAGCAGGCGGCCTTTGGCAAGTACGCTGCCGCACTGTTTCATCAGCGGAATAAAATCTTCTTTAATGGCAGGGTTTAAAATAACTGCCGCTTCGCCGAACAGCATGCCGCATTTGGTGCCGCCAATGTAGAACACGTCGCAGTTATTGGCAATGTCCTGCATGGTAAAATCGCAGGCGGGCGAAGTAAGCCCGTAACCGAGGCGCGCACCGTCAATAAACAGGTATAAATTATACTGCTTGCATACGGCGTATAAATCTTCTAGTTCCTTTTTGCTGTACAGCGTGCCGGTTTCCGTAGGCTGCGAAATGTAAACCATTTTAGGCATTACAATATGCTCGCGGCTGGGGTCGTGCAGGTATTTTTCCTGTTCGGCAGCAATCTGGGCAGCGGTAATTTTGCCGTCCTCGTCGGGTACTACAAGCACCTTGTGGCCGCTGCGTTCAATGGCGCCGGCTTCGTGCGTGTTAATATGGCTGCGCGCGGTGCCGTAGACGCCGTGGAAGGGGCGCAGGGAGGCGGAGATAATCGTCAGGTTGGTCTGCGTACCAGCCATCATAAAATAAACGTCCGCATCCGGGCGGCCGCATTCTTTCTGAATCAGCGCGCGGGCAGCTTCGCAGTATGCGTCCTCGCCGTAGCCTGCTGTTTCTTCAAGATTGGTTGCTCCCAAAACTTCTAAAATTTCCGGCGTGCAGCCGGTAGTGTAGTCACTGGTAAAATAATACATCTTTCAGCCTTCTTTCGTTATTTGGCACGCCTGCTGCGGATAACCTCAAAAATAATCGGGGTAAGCGAAAACAGAATAATGCCCATAGTTACATACGAAAAGTTTTGTTTGATAAACGGAATGTTGCCGAAAAAGTAGCCGCCGCCGAGGAATAAAAATACCCAGGTGCAGGCGCCGCTGACATTGTAAATGGCAAAGGTGCGGTAGTGCATGGTGCCGATGCCTGCTACAAAAGGCGCAAAGGTGCGCACAATCGGGGCAAAACGGGCCAGGAAAATAGCTTTGTGTCCGTGCTTGGCGTAAAAATCTTCGGCTTTTTTTACGTACTCCGGCTTAATCAGCTTTGAATTGGCGGCAAGTATTTTATGCCCCAGGTGCTTGCCTATCTCGTAGTTGCAGGCATCGCCGGTAATTGAAGCCACAAGGAAAATAACGGCCAGAAGCGGCAGGCTGAGCCCTTCGGCGGATGCCGCCAGCGCGCCGCAGGCAAACAAAAGCGAATCGCCCGGCAGAAACGGCGTTACCACAAGCCCTGTTTCACAAAAAACAATAATGAACAAAAATGCGTAAATCCAGTGCCCGTAGGCTTCCATAACAACGGGCAGGTAACGGTCAAAATGCAGGATAAAATCGGCAATGTTGGAATAAATAGCTTCCATCGGCTCCTCCTTATACAAAAACTAACAATATTTTAACATAAAGAAACAAAAAATAATAGAAAAATAATTTGTAAGCATAAGCTGACTTTGTGCTGTCACTTTATGTTATATGTGTTATAATAGCACTATAAAATTAAATTTGTATTAAAGGAGATTTTTATGGATATTGAAGTAATAAAAGCAAAAATAGCCGAATTCAAGGCCAAAGGCTGCGAAGTTCCCGATATGGATATGATAAAAACGCCGGAACAGATTGAAGGCATCCGTGCGGCAGCCAAGATTAACAATGCCTGCCTTGATTTGATTGCCCAAAAAATTAAAGCCGGCATGACGACGGAAGAAATTGACGCGCTGGCGTATGATTTTATTACCAAAAGCGGCGGCATTCCTGCCTGCCTCGGTTTTTACGGCTTTCCGAAAAGCATCTGCACTTCGGTTAATGACCAGGTTTGCCACGGTATTCCCGATAAAACGGTTCTTAAAAGCGGCGACATTGTTAATGTTGACGTAACCACTATTTACAACGGCTATTACGCCGATGCTTCGCGCATGTTTATGATTGGCAAGGTTTCCAAACCGAATCAGGATTTGGTTGCCATTACCAAAGAATGTATGCGCCGCGGCGTGGAAGCCTGCAAGCCGTGGGCCTTTATCGGCGATATCGGCGCTGCCATTGCCCCGTTTGCACGCAAGCACGGTTACAGCGTGGTAACGGAATTTGGCGGGCACGGCGTTGGTGTGGATTTTCACGAAGAACCTTTTGTGTGCCACGACAGCAAAAAAAATACCGGCATGCTGATGGTGCCGGGCATGGTATTTACGGTTGAGCCTATGATTAACGCCGGCCGCCGCGATGTGTTTATTGACGCTTCAAACGACTGGACTGTTTATACGCAGGACGGCAGCATGTCGGCCCAGTGGGAAAACACGGTGCTTGTTACAGATACCGGCGTGGAAGTACTGGCCTGGTAAGGCGAAACAGTACCAAATTTATACTTTAGTTTAAAACAAAATACGCATAAAATAAAAATCCCGCTTTTGGCGGGGTTTTTTTGTATAATTATTTGCTTTCTTTGTTTTCGGTGCCGTCTTTAACTTCTGCCGCTGCTTTTTCGGCTTCGCGTTTGGCTTTGGCGTCCTGCATGGCGTCGTAGCGGTCATATTCGTCCCAGTCGGGATGCGCTTCGGCAATCTCGCGTTCCAGTTCTTCGTCGGCGCGTTTTTCTGCTTCGGCAGCTTCTTTGCGTGCTTTGGCTTCGGCGCGGCGTTCTTCTTTGGTTTTCTTCTTTTCTTTTACGGGCTGGGGTACGGGGTCTTCGCCGAAGCGGTTAGGCCCTTTGGTGCCGCGGAAGAAAATCAGGAACAGATTGAAAAGCTGGGCAATGTAAAATAAAATTGCTGCTGCAAGGTCAATGGCGGTGTTGCCGGTGTTTACGGTGCTTAAAAGCGCGCCGGAACCCAGAAGCATCCACCAGCCGCTTAAATTAAGGTCGTGCAGGCGGCGCACGCCGAGCGAAATGCTGGCGATAATCAGCGGAATATAATAAACCCAGAATACCAGCGATTTGCGCACGTTGGTGGCAAAATGCGCAGGGTCTTCCTTAAGGTGCGGTTCGGCGTTGATAACGATTAAAACAAAGAAGATACTGATGGCGCCAAGCATCATCAGGCGCATTAAAAAGGGCTTGCGGTTCAAACGCCCTTTAAAACTGAAATAATCATGTTTAAACTCTTTTACTGTCATAAAAAACCTCCGGTCAAAATGTCATACAAAAAGTTATATTCGCTGCGGGCGGCGTTATTCCTGCCTGTTTTTGCGCTTTTGCTGCCAAAATGCGTGGAATTTATCTGCCAGCTCCGTTTTGCCGCATTTGGCAGGCCAAAGTTCGGCATTGGCAAAACGCATGGCAGCCGCCAGATGGTCATACGCTTCGGCGTTGAAGCCTTGCAGCGAGCGCAGCAGTTCTTTTGCTTCCTGGCGTTTTGTGTGGCCGTCGTAGGGGCAGGGGTTTTTCAGCGGGTGCAGGTTAAGCTCGTCAACCATACTGATGATTTCCGCCTCGCGGTAATATAAAAGCGGGCGTATTAAGGTAAGCCCCGTGCGCGAAAGCGGCGTTACCGGCAGAAAGGTTTTAAGCTGGCCGCTGGCAACAAGGTTTAAAAAGAAGGTTTCCACGGCGTCATCATGGTGGTGCGCCCAGGCAACTTTGTTAAAGCCCAGCTCCAGCGCCGTGCGGTTGGTGGCTGCGCGGCGGAAATAAGCGCAGGTAAAGCACGGCGTGTTGGTGCGGTGCTGCCACGCTTCGGTAACATCAACTTTGCTGCTGTAATGTTTAAGCCCGTACTGCGCGCAGAAGCTTTCCAAATCAGCTTTGGGAAAATCACTGCTGAACATGGTATCAACCGTGTAGCAGGCAAGGTCAAACTTAAAGGGCGCATACTGCTGCACTTCGGCCAGCGCGGCCGTTAAAAACATACTGTCCTTGCCGCCGCTTAAGCCAATCAGCACGCGGTCGCCTTCCTTCAGCATTTCAAATTCTATTATGCAGCGCCACAGCTTGCCCAAAAGGGCTGCGGGCACAAAAGGTTTACGGCTCATAGCTGCTCCTTAAAACAGGGTATAATTTATTAAGCGTTCCCATTATATCACAAAATTTTGCCGAAGCACATAAAAAAGCACCCGTTTATAAAACGGATGCTTCTGTTTTAACATATCAGCCCAGGGTTTCAGTAACCTTTACCAGTTCTTCGCGGATTTTAATATGCTGCGGGCAGGCTTTTTCGCAGGCGCCGCATTTAATGCATTCAGCGGCCTTCTTCTTGCCGTGGCCCGTAACCAGCCAGTTTTCCTGGTGTTTGGCAGCGGCCAAATCCTTATACAGCGTGTAGTAGTTCATTGCCGTAAAGCTGCCGCTTACGCCGATATTCATTGGGCAGACTTTGGCGCAGTAGTTGCAGGTGGTGCAGGGAATGAGCGGAATTTTTGCCAGCGCCTCCTGCGCCTGTTTCAGTGTTGCTTCTTCGGCGGCGGTAAGGCCTTTAAAATCCTTCATGTAGGAAAGGTTGTCCTGCATCTGTTCAACATTGCTCATGCCGCTGAGCACGGTAATAATGCCTTCCAGATGTGCAGCAAAGCGGATGGCCCAGCTTGCCACGGACATTTCCGGCTCGGCGTCTTTTAATATTTTCTGTACGCTTTCCGGCGGATTGGCGAGCATGCCGCCCTTAACCGGTTCCATAATGATAACGGGCTTGCCGTGTTTGCGCGCCACTTCGTAGCAGCGGCGGCTTTGCACTGCCGGGTAATCCCAGTCGGCATAGTTAATTTGCAGCTGCACAAATTCCATTTCGGGGTGAGCGTTTAAAATTTCGTCCAGTTCTTCCGGTGTGGAATGGAACGAAAAACCAACGTGCTTAATCAGCCCTTTGGCTTTTTGCTCCTGCACAAAGTCCCACATATTGTAATCGTCAAAATATTTGGTGCGGCTTTCACCGAGGTTGTGCAGAAGGTAAAAATCAAAATAGCCTGCGCCCGTTTGTTTTAAGCTGGTTTCAAATTGGTTAACTGCTTCTTCGCGCGTTTTGCAGTTAATCCAGGCTGCATTTTTGGTTGCAAGCTGAAATTTTTCACGCGGGTAGCGTTCTACCAGCGCCTGGCGGATAGCGTCTTCGCTGCCGGGGTAGGCCCACGCCGTATCAAAATAGGTAAAGCCTGCTTCCAAAAACATATCTACCATTTTTTTGGTCTGTTCAATGTCGATGGCCTCGCCAATTTTCGGCAGGCGCATCAGCCCAAAACCGAGTTTTTTAATATCTTCGCCTAAATATGCCATAGTATCCCTTCTTTCAATTACTGCTCAGTATAATTATAAACTGCTTTATAAAAGTTTTAAAGTTCGAAAGCACTCCAGGGTTATACTTTCTCTTAATGGCAAATCTTTGGCGTACGGCACATCCATGTTCAGCGCAAAAACGTATAGGTTATCTTTGGCTTTCACCCAGCCTACAAACCAGCCTACAGGGGTTTTTATATTGTCCGTTGCCCAGCCGGTTTTGCCGTGCAGCGTGCAGGCATCGGTCTGTTTTAAAACGGTTATGTCACAAACCTGCTGCTGCGCCTTTTGCGGATAGGGTAATTGCCTGCGGGCAAGAGCTGTAAGCAGTTTAACCTGCTCCAGCGCGCTGATTTTAAGCGGCCCTTCCAGCCAGAAGCTGTCGATTTTGGTGCCAATGCTTTCGTTGCCGTAGTGCAGCTTTTTAATGTTGGCCTGCATGCGTTCCGCACCGATGCGGCGCGCCAGTTCTTTATAGGCGGGTACCTGCGAAAGTTTTATGGCGCTGCGCAGGCTGGCGTCGGCTTTCCAGCTTTCAAGGTATACCGGTTCGCCGTTGTAACGGTAAAAAACTTCGTCCGCATCTTTAACAACGCCTTCGCTTAAACCGATAAGGCTGTTAAAAATTTTAAAAGTGCTGGCGGGGTAAAAACGCTCTGCCGCACGCCCGGCGTTGTGCAGCCAGTAACCGTTTTTCTGTACGTCATAAATTACAAGGGTTCCGTTTACGCCATGTCTGGCAAATACATCGTCAAGCCTGCTGGTGTTCACGGGGCGGTCAACGGGGCTTTCCGCGTAAGCGGCGGGCATAAAGTACAAAGCAATTATAAGTAAAACTAATAAATGCAAAATACGTTTCATGGTTCACCTCAAACAAAAAGCGCCCGCAAGGGACGCTTTTATTTTTAATATTTTATTTCCAGCCGACGGTAACGGAGCCTTTAAAGTGGTCGTTAATGAATTTTTCAACTTCGGCGGACTGGTAAATTTTTTGCAGCTGCTTAATGCGCGGGTCGGCGGCATTTTCCTTTTTGGTTACAAAAATGTTGATGTACGGGGAAGCAGCGCCTTCAACCATCAAGGAATCCGTCATGGGGTTCAGCCCGGCAGGCAGAGCGTAGTTGGCGTTAATAACGGCAACGGTTACATCCGGCAGGCTGCGGGGAATGGTAGCAGCATCAAGCTCAAGAAATTTATAGCCATGCGGGTTGCCGGTAATATCGGCAACGGAGGTGGTAACGTCATTAATATCCTTAACTTCAATTAATTTCTGTTCGGCAAGCAGCAAAAGCGCTCTGCCGCCGTTGGAAGGGTCATTTGGGATGCCGATGGTTGCGCCGTCGGGGATGGCTTCACCTTTTTTGATTTTATCGGAATAAACCGCCATGGGGAAGTTTACGGTTTTAAAAACTTCAACCAGTTCAAAGCCGGGTTCTTTTTTCAGCGTGGCATCAAGGTAAGGCCTGTGCTGCATGCTGTTGGCAAAAATTTCGCCCTGCTGCAAGGCAATGTTCGGCGTTACAAAGTCGTTAAATTCCACAACTTCTATGTTTAAGCCGTCTTTGGCAGCCAGTTTTTTAACTTCGTCCATAATTTCGGCATGGGGGCCTGCGGTAACGCCTACCTTAACGGGTGCGGAAGTATCCGCTGCTTTCTCGCTGCCGCCGCAGCCAAAAATGCCGAGTGCCAGAGTGCCAACCGCCAGTGCGGCCAAAATTCTTTTTAATTTCATAGTAATCCTCCTCTAAAATATTAAAATTAAAATAAATTGATAACATTATAATTTGGTTTTGTTAAGTTTTTTGCTGAGCGTGTCGCCGATAAACTGAATGAGCTGTACCATGAGAATCAGGATAACAACGGTAACAATCATTACATCCGGCTGGAAACGCTGGTAGCCGTAACGGATGGCGATATCGCCCAGGCCGCCCGCGCCGACGGTACCGGCCATGGCGGAGAAGCCGAACAGGGTGATGAACGTCAGTGCCGCACCGCGCACCAGCGATGGCAGGCTTTCGAACAGCAGCACCTTGAACACGATCTGCAGGTTGCTGGCACCGAAGCTTTGCGCGGCCTCCACCAGACTGCCGTCCACTTCGGCGAGCGACTGTTCCACCACGCGCGCCACGAACGGAGCCGCGGTGATGACCAGCGGCACGATGGCGCCTGGCACGCCGAGCGAGGTGCCGACAATCAGTCGGGTCAGCGGGATGATGGCCACCAGCAGAATGATGAACGGCACGGAACGCACGATGTTCACGATCCAGCCGAGCACGGTGTTGAGCGGTGCGTTCGGACGGATGCCCTTTTTCGCGGACGTGATGAGCAGCACGCCGACCGGCAGGCCGATCACATATGCCAGCAGCGTCGCCACAGCAGTCATGATGATCGTGTCACGCACGCCTTCGACCAGCAGTTCGCCATAATCGGCGATGAATTGCGAAACCACCTGTCCCATCTCACTTCACCTCTTTCTGGGCGGAATCATCGGCCGTCCCATTCTTCGCGCCATCCGCCGTTTCGTGCGTATGCCGATGGTTCGTCACCTTCGCGTCGGCGATCAAAGTCTTCAGAATGTCACTGTGCGGATCGGCGAACAGCGCTTCCGTATCGCCCATTTCCACAATGCGGCCTCCGTCTATCATGGCCACACGGTCGCAGATGTTGCGTGCCACGGACAGCGAATGCGTGATGACGACCAGCGTCACATTAAGTTCACGGTTGATGCGACGCAGCAGGTCGAGGATCTGCGCCGTCGTGGTGGAGTCGAGCGCGCTG
>ENA-OPWW01000072-OPWW01000072.1-human-gut-metagenome-genome-assembly--contig:-NODE-72-length-62971-cov-4.052054_pt1 | contig 62971 bp, 69 predicted proteins | sample MGYA00241513_ERZ502018 | MGnify/ENA primary metagenome ERZ502018 (study PRJEB25962, sample SAMEA2042987) | human gut metagenome | biome: human gut; feature: human-associated habitat; material: faeces...
TCTTCCCCGCCTCATTAGCACCAAAGAAGACGTTTATTTCTTTGCTAGGTAAATCAAAAGACTTGTCAGAAAACTGGCCAAAATTGATCATTTTAATTTGTTTCAGTCTCATCTTTAATTCCTTTCAATTTACTCATTAGCTTTACTTCGGTTAATTGCTTAACAGCCTCAATAAATTTAGGATCTTCTGCTAGTGCAGCTGCTTCTGGATCTTTTTTCTTCCAGTCGTTTACGATTTGATTGAACTCATCTACATCAAAAATTTCCGCCTTGGCTTTTTCAAAGGCCTTTTGATCATTCTCATTTAATTCCAAACTGGTATTGGTTTCATAACGAACGTCAACTAGCTGAGAAGCAAATGGCAAATTTTGCGAGATTGTCTGCCAAAAATCAGTATCTGCAGTCAGTTCTCGCTCTTCTTCAGTCAAATATTGTGCACCCTTGATGGTTAAACTAAAGTAAGTCTTTTGCTTAATTTGATTAAGGACTTCAATGATTTTTGTCTGCAAACCAGCTTTATCGATTTCACCTTCCAAATTGATTTCGACAGCTTGCCAAATAATTGGACTAGTTTGTTTAAACTCAATGCTTGTCTTCTTAGTTTGTTCATCGATCTCGCCAAGATAGCAACCTTTAGTGCCCATTTCGTTGATGTGACGCCCCTGAATGTTACCTGGATAAACAATCCATGGATTTTCTGACAAGTTATTGCGTGCGTGAATATGGCCTAAGGCAAAATAATCGTAATTAAGGTTCTGCACTTCACTAGTAGTAAATGGTGCATAAACATTATTAGTTTGTGTTTTTTCTTGTGCGTGCATTAAACCAAAAGTATAATTTTGTCCCTTTGCAGGAAAATCAGGTATCATGTCACGCGTAATATGGTTATTCAAATATGAAAAGCCGATTACATCGTAAGTAAAATCAGCTTTTGTCGCAAAAGTGGCTTTCTCCACTTTTTCACCATTACCCAATAATTTGAAATAAGGTGTTTCAGTAACTAGTAGATCTTCTTTTTTCATGTGGTCGTGGTTACCGAAAATCATCACCACTTGAATTTTTTGGTCAGTCAGCCTTTTTATCTGTTCGGCAAAAAATAGCTGCGCTCTTGGAGATGGCGTGTTGCTATCAAAAGTATCTCCAGCGATTAAGACTAAATCAACATTTTGTTTTAAAGCCAAATCAACAATTCTCGTTAATGATTGATCGGCCGCTTGATATATTTGGTTAAATTCCTTAGATGGCAAAAAAGATAGCCCACGAAATGGACTATCTAAATGCGCATCCGCAAAGTGAATAAATTTCATCGCAAATTCTAGTTTCTAAGGTCTTCATAAAGATCATTAATTGGCTTTGAGTAAGTCTTTTGGATGTCGTTAAGCAAGTCGTATAAAGCTTGTTCTGACTTAAGCATGTTAACGATCAAATCGTTCTTTTGTACTTGGTCGTTCAAGTCCTTGTAAGCTTGTTGATCTTCAGCAGCAAGAGGTTGACCAGCTTGTTGAGCACGCAAAATCTTAGCTTGAAGTTCATCCATCTTCTTGAACATAGCTGAGCTTTCGTCGTTTTCTTCTACATCCTTAATAGCCTTTTGTAAAGCCTTGTATTGATCAGTTTGTGTTAAATCTTCTGCTAATTTGTTAGCTGAATCGTAAACGTTAACCATCATGGTCCTCCTAAATTTTATTGGCCAAATAAGCCTTTCACACTATTATACCATTCATTAATCTTCTGTCCTGCAGAACCTATACCATCTTGAATTTTTTGCCCTAATCCGCCGGTCCAATCAAAGTTTGAACCATTATCTTTCACAATCTGGTTAGGTGCTTTTTCGGTAAATTGAGTCTGAGCGGTATACGGCAGAATGCCTTCCATTTCGGCTTTATATAGTCTAGTAATTCCTGTTTCGGAAATTCCTTGCATATAATGCTGCCTACTGGTTCGGTCAAAACCAACCCAAGTTGCGACAACGATGTCAGGAGTATAACCAACAATCCACTGGTCCTTAGTACCAAAACCATATGAGTTAGGCACTTCAGTTGAACCAGTTTTACCAGCAACACGGTAGCCACTTGGTTGAGCAGATTGACCTGTACCGTTAGTAAATACGCCCAGCATCATCGTAGTCATTTCTTTTGCCGTATTTTCAGAAATAATACGGTGTGTGCCCGGATTGCCATTTTCTGCTAAAACATTACCACTGGCATCTGTAATTCTAGTAATAAAGTAAGAATTGTTAGGCAAATTACCCTTATTGGCAAAGGCAGAATATGCGTGGGCCATTTGTAATGGTGATACACCAGATGAAAGACCACCAAGGGCTAAAGCAAGATTGCGATCGCTCTTTGGCACCTTAATACCAAAGTTTTCAACAGATTGAACACCCTTGTTAACCCCAATCTTATCAAGCAGCCATACAGCAGGAACATTCTTACTTTGAGCTAAGGCTTGGTACATTGGAATCTTATCAGAGTAGCCATTATCAACGTTGTGTGGCTCATAACCGTTCTTACCAAATTTCTGCAGTTTGTTGGAAAGCTCTGAATCATAATGATAACCATTTTGAAGAGCTGGTGCGTAAACAGCAAGCGGCTTGATCGATGAACCAGGCTGACGCTTCATTTGCGTTGCACGGTTGTAGCCACGGAAGACGTGTTGTCCACGTCCCCCAACAACTGCACGTACGGCACCAGTATTAGGATCCATTGCCACACTGGCACCTTGGGCTTCGGTACCATCTGAACCATTTTGTGGGAAAAGCCAGCTTTGTTCAAAGGTATCTTGCATCTTGCTTTGGTAATTTTGGTTAAGGGTAGTGTAAATCTTGAGGCCCTTATTCATTACCTGCTCTTCTGTTAAGCCGTACTTACTAATTGCTTCATCTACAACAGCATCAAAGAAGTATGGGTAACGGTAGCCATCCTTATTCTTAAAGGTATTCTTTAAAGTTAAGCCTTCTTTTGAATAAGCTTTGGCTTGAGCTGAAGTAATTTTGCCATTATCAGCCATTAAGCTCAAAACCAAATTACGACGTGACAGTGCATTAGCCATATGGTCTACAGGGTTGTAGAAACTAGGATTCCGCAGCATCCCTGCCAAAGTGGCAGCTTCACTGACAGTTACATCACTAGCATTTTTACCAAAATATCTACGACTAGCATCTTGCACACCCCAGACACCGTTACCAAAATAGGCGTTATTCAAGTACATCGTCAAAATGTCTTTTTTGGAATAAACATGGTTGATCTCAATTGCAAAGAACAATTCTTCCAATTTTCGTGAAAAGGTCTGCTGCTGAGTAAGTAGTGAGTTCTTAGCCAGCTGCTGCGTTAATGTGGAACCACCACCGGTAACTTGACCATGGTGAATAACCAAACTAATGGCGGCACGAACCATACCTTTAACACTAAAACCAGGGTTCGTCCAAAAAGTACGGTCTTCTGTTGAAATGACCGCATTTTGAATATTTGGCGAAATTTTATCATATTCTACAAACGAACCCTTTTGCGAATATAAGGAACCTGCTTTTTTGCCCTTATAATCGTAAATAGTTGTTGTAGTTGAAAGTGACGCCTTCAAATTCGAGATATTCGAAGTTTTAACTTTAATTGTATAATATGTACAAGTCAAAAGCATTAAAGTGAGTAGGATTAAAATAATCCAGCGTCCGATAAAGAAGCGACTATCAAATTGATGCCATGCATCCTTAAAGCCACTTCTTTTTGGTTGGTCATTATTCATTAAATACATTGCTCCTTTTTAGAAACAAGAAAATTGTATCATAATTACTAAAACACATGTTTAGAATTGAAGCAGACTTAGGAAATATTTATGGTTTATAATTTTACACTTTTTTATCCAAAAAATCTTGATCCGTTACCAGTTAACGAGGTCCTGCGTAAATTACTTATCCCTAGAAAATGGCGCCATTATTTAAGAATCGAGCAAAATGTAACCATTAATGGTAAATACCGCTACTTCAATGAATTGGTTAAGCCAGGTGACAAAATTGATATCGTGCTTGATCAAATTGATTCAATGCAGCAAACTTACCCTGCAAGTAGACGAATGCCTGACGTTATCTACGAAGACGATAATTTATTGATCATTAATAAAAAGAAGGGGCAGAAAACTCACCCTAACTTAAATGAAACTGATACAGCATTGAATGATTGTGCTACTTATTTAGGTAGCAGTCCGTACATCGTACATCGACTCGATATGCTTACAGGCGGTCTGCTTTTGGTGGCTAAAAATCCGGCAGTTGTTCCTATTTTGAATCGAGAACTCACTACTAAAACTTTTCATCGTGAATATTTGGCTAAAGTTATTCATGCGGATAAATTAAAGAAAAACGGTACTATTGATCTTCCTATTAGTCAGGATCCTGATGATCAAAGAAAAAGAATGGTAAATAAAACTGGTTTGCATGCAGTTACTCATTATGAACTACTGAAAAAATATTCTGATAATACAGCTTTAGTTAAATTAACGCTAGAAACAGGTCGCACCCATCAAATTCGTGTTCATTTAGCCGCAATCGGCTGTCCGATTGTCGGTGATCCATTGTACAATCCAGATTTTGCTGGTGAAAATCTAGCTCTAGATGCCTATGAAATTTCTCTAATTAAGCCTTTTTCTTTTGAAAAATTGCACGTTAAACTACCTGATGAAAAAATTGAGTTATAAAAAAGAGATTGCAGTTGCAATCTCTTTTTATTGTTTTTATCTTGTTCTATTTATTTTTAATAATGCAAAACACTAGGATCAAACGATTTTGTATCCTTAACACCGGTATACATCATCATCTCTGCTAGTTGTTCATTCATTTGCTTAAGCTTATCTTCAACCGCTTTAGTACCGCTTTGAAGCAGCTCTGACAAGATTCCGCGGCCAATTAAGACAGCATCAGCACCCATAGCCAATGCTTTGTATGCATCATAACCAGTCATCAAAGAACCATCGGCATAAATTTCCATGCCACTACCAGCAAGTGCCTTTTTAATATCAGGCAAAACAGCTAGAGGTGGAACACCGAAAGGTACACGACCGTGGTGATGAGAAACTACGATTGCCTTGCATCCCGCTTGGCGCGCCTTCAAGGCATCAGATACAGATAAAACGCCTTTAGCAATAAATGGCAACTTAGTGCTTTCCGCATAATGCTTCAAGTCATCCATTGTAATCGAACCTAGAGGAATCCCATCAACTACATCGTATTTACCGTTTTTGCCAGCAATATGATCGATATCGATTCCAACGGCTACAGCTCCATGATCTTCCGCAAACTTGATTTCATCTAAAATCTTGTGATGATCTGCAAAAGGTTTAATAATTCGAATAGTGTCTCCGCCTTGGCTGACGATTTCACCATACTCTTCGTTGGTTTCCATGCCGATCCAGTTAAGTAAATCCATGTTGCGAGCGGCCATTGCTTTTTCTTGCATTGGCTTTCTCGTTTTATCACTTAACACTTTATTCAAGTGCGAAACTGCAGCCGGCATTAATGGGGATGCATATTTTCTACCCAAAATTGTTGTAGTCAAATCCGGTTCAACAGAATCGATTACACGCATTTCCACCAAGATATTGTCTAAGAAGACACGGTTATGGACATTAGCATCGTCGGCTTTACCACTGGTTACTGGGATCATACCCTTTGGACCAGGCCATGGACTAGTGGCTTCTTCTTTTTTAGGTTCTTCATGTTCTAACATCGAAGAACCCGAACTAGCATCAATAGTTTCGGAAGCACCAGTTACTACATCATTTTTATTTTCTTCGCCCATTCTTTACGCCCTTTCTAAAAAATTCCTTACTAATTATTCTACTAGAAAAAACAAAAAAGTAAGAAAGATCTGTTTTTGAGCAAAATATTTGCAATTTTTAAAATAATCATATCTATTTTCTCAATATAGTGTATAATTCAATCTTGTGTGTATTTTTCACTTATTTTTTTTAGAGGAGTAAAAAGTATCTATTATGGAACATACTTGGATGATAAAGTATTTGGCCGAATTTTTCGGTACGATTATTTTAGTAGTTTTAGGTAACGGTTCAGTTGCCAACTCAGTATTGCGTGATACTGGAGGTAATAGCCGCGATGGACAAGCCAATGGTGGGTGGCTTTTAATCGCATTTGGCTTTGGTTTTGGTGTCATGCTTCCTGCGATGTTATTCGGTTCAATTTCAGGTAACCACTTGAATCCGGCCGTAACCCTTGCACAAGCATGTGCAGGTGCATTCCCTTGGGATCAAGTTCTACCATATATCTTGGTTCAAATGCTTGGTGCAATCGTAGGTCAACTTATATTAGTGGCTGTTTACTGGCCATACATTAAGAGAACTGCTAGTGATGACGCTGTTTTTGCCAGCTTTGCGACTGGTGATACTGCCAACAGTAAGTTAAACGGTTTTATCACTGAATTTGTTGGTACAGCAATTCTTTTGTTTGTAGCCGTTGGTTTATACCGTGGCATGTTCTTCAAGCAATCAGAAGATATTGCCAACCTCGGTGTTGGTTTCTTAATCACCGCATTGGTTATGGCTGTTGGTGGTCCTACCGGTCCTGCATTAAACCCTGCAAGAGACTTAGGTCCACGTATCGTTTATGCACTTTGCCCATTGCCTCATAAGGGTTCTGCTCACTGGGACTACGGTTGGGTACCAGTAGTTGCTCCAATTGCTGGTGGTATCTGCGGTGCATTGTTATACAAGATTGCATTTGGATTATAGAAAAACAAAAGATCGATGATCTTCGTTAAAAAACGGTGATCATCGATCTTTTTATGGCTCTATAATTTTTCCTGTTGATGACTTATCTCTGTGATAAGCTGTTAACAGGATTTTTTATTGCATAAAAAAGGAGGACATAGTCCTCTCTACAATAAAAAATCCGTTCCACCAAACATTTTATTTGTATAAACAAAGGTATTACTATGTCCTCTTTAAATGATTATATTAGATTTGCTCTTGATATTGAAGCCCACAACATTGTTTTTAAAGATTATTTTTATAAAATTCTCAATGGTACTAAATATAAAATTTATGAGGCTGAGCTCATTCAGCCAGCCTGTCCTTTTTGTGGCTCAGTTAGTCTGATTCATAACGGACACCTTAAGATCCACGTACGCTATATCACTGCTAATGCTAGTGTCCCTGTCTTAATTAGGCTGTTTAAGCAAAGGATCAAATGTCGTGACTGCAGTAAAAGATCCATGGCTCAAAGCAGCTTGGTAAATAAATACTGCTGTATCTCTAACACTTCAAAGCTAAAGATCCTTAGTGCCTTAACTGAGAATCGTTCAATGACTAGTATTGCTCGCGAGCACAATACTTCAGTTAATACAGTTCAAAGGGTACTGGCATCTTGCTTTTGATGAGTTTAAGGGAGTAGACAGAAAGCTTCATTTTATCTGCTTAAATGGCGAAACTCATGAAGTAGTCCAAATTCTCAGAAACAGGTTCAAGAAGAATCTATTAAAATACTTTGGCAAGTTTACGCTTAAAGCTAGAGCCAACGTTAAGACCGTAACCATGGATCTTAACTTCTATTACCAGGATATCATTAGAGCATGTTTCCCTAATGCTCAGATTATTATTGATCGCTTCCACATGGTGCAGATGCTTACCAGATCTCTAAATTCTCTAAGAGTAGCTGTTATGAAGAAGTTTAAAAAAGGCACCAGAGAATACAGCCTGCTCAAATCTCCTTGGAAGCTATATCTTAAGAAGTTTGATGATTTAGAAAAGATCCATCCCAGATACAACTGGCATTACAAGGATTCGCTTACTCAAGAACAAATCGTCATGGAAGGCATTGAATGTGACGACACTCTAACTAACTCCTACAACTTGTTGCAGGCCTTCTTTACGGCACTTGATAAACATGATGCTAAAGCTATGAAAGATATTATCTACTCTAAAGAAAAGGTTGGACCTTTAATGCATAGGACGCTTTTAACCTTTAGGCATAACCTAAAAGCCGTTCTAAACGGTGCTAGTCTGCCTTATTCCAATGGCTGTCTTGAAGGCTTCAACCGCAAGATAAAACAAATCGAAAGAACTGCTTACGGCTACTCTAACTTTATCAATCTCTTAACTAGAATCAGACTGGAAGAAAACAAGGTAAAAGAAAAAGGACCAAGCAATTTATTAATTGCTTAATCCTCATCTTTTACTCTTCATCAACAGGATTTCTTATAGAATGTCAATCATTATTATAGAGAAAAAAGAGTATACTAAACATAACCCCAAAAGACTAGTCTTTTGGCAGTTTTTCACTTATTGCGTGCTAAGCATTTATTAATGAATTGCCTTAGAATAATTATAAAGTTGATGTGTGTGGACCAAATTTATAATAGTGCGATTCAAATGATTGGCACACGCTATTAAAGCTACCTTGTCATGCTTATTGAAAGGTGGCTTTTTTAATTTGTAATAGTAGTCAACTAAATGATTTTGAATTTTACCTTGATTTCTTAACATACTTCGAATCATATCTGTTTCAACAGCTCTGCCCTGACTACTGCCTCTGCGGTTAATAGTATCACCCTTACCGTATTTACCAGACTGATATCTGTTTAGATCTAGTCCTAGGAAAGCATTGAGTTGTTTATAATTATCAAAGCGAGCAATATCACCAGTAAAGCCCAGTAATAAAGCGCTATTTAATTGACCTGCTCCAGGAATACTGGAAATAACTTTGAAGTCATCTAATCCAACAGCTGTCTTAATTAATTTGCTCTGAATATAGGCTATTTCTTTATTGTAACTTTCTATTTCGTCGCAGTATTCTGAAATAATTTCAATTTCTAAAGAATCTGCTGGGACAGCAGGATAAGAGTCTTTAGCTGCTAACCAAACTTGAGCACAATAACTTTGAATTACATCTTTATGTATTCGCCTGCTAACAAATTGATAAACTCTATTAGTCATTTCTTTAAGAGTTAATCCTACCAAAAAGTCAGGATGACAATACATTCTAAACACTTGTAAAGCTAAAACTGCATAAGCCTTTTTAAAGATCTGATTCAGTTCCGGAAAAGTAAGCTCTAAGCTAGAACGAAGAAAATTAAGTATTCTGGTTCTACATTTAATCAACTGCTTATATCTCAAGGATAAAATCCGTAAAGAGTCATAAGGCAAAGCAGATTGTTTATTACAATGATTCTTTATTTCTGTTAATTGTGTTGCACCTAATAAGGCCAATTTAAATGAATCGTTCTTGTCAGTTTTATTTCTTCTCAAAGAAGCCATTCTTAATTTGGCTTCTAAAGGATTTAATTCATAAAACTTAACTTTCTTGCTTTTTAAATAAGCGGTAAGTTGAGCTGAATAAACACCTGTAGTTTCAAAAATTATTATCGTATTGGACCTAATATACGAATTTAATATTTGAAAGCCGCTCTTATTATGCTTAAACTTAAAAGCTACTTTTTCCGCTTCTTCTGTTATCAAAGTTGCATGACTTTCACCTTGACTAACATCAATACCAATAATATTCACCTAATCACCCCATTTTAATCGATTGAGGCAAATATTCATTTTCAGCTCCATTTCTTGATTACACGATCTCTGAGATCCACACCCTTAATCTAGTTTGATTGAAAATAAATATTTATGGGCCCGTTTGACAGTCGAATTCAATATTCCATTCTGTTGTCGACCTCAACCTCAATCTAAGTATAAGAAAAAAGGTAGATAAAAACATCGTCATGTTTCTATCTACCTTTATACTTTAGGGTGTTTGACAAAGAGCCTTAATTCTTAACAAAAAAGGTTATTCAAAAGTATTATACACTTCTTGAAGCAAGGTAACCAGTTATTCTCCATTTATACGATTTCAACCTCTGTTAAAATTCCAAACCAATTTTTTCTTGGAATTTATTGCCTTTAACATAAGCCCATCTTTCAAATTTAGAGAAAATTAACTGACGTATATACTCTAAAATACCACAACATACAAACACGACTATCGTAACCCCTAAAATATAGACTATCATTAGCCACCAGGGGTAAGTCAAAGCCTGTCTCATATTAAATAATTGATGCCAAATAAGCTTTTGCGTGTATTCATTATCACTAATTAAATAAATTCCAAACATACATGCAGCGATTCGATTAATTATAGGATGATAGCCGATATTTGTGGTACCCATCATTATAAATAGAGTTATTGCCTCAGCAATTCCAATCATCGTCCAATGATGTATAACAATATCTTTAGACAATTTTATAAAAATGACTTTATCTAAAATTCCTCCAGCATACGTCAAGACAAAAATACCTAAAATATCAACCAAAATAAAAATAACAAATAATTTCTTGGCCAGCTGAACATATTTTTCATTTTTCAAAATTGATTGTTTGCGTATAACTGCACCAACACAATATACAATACAAAAATCGGCTAGTCTTGATGCAATCATACCCAGACCTAATTTAGGAAAAGCTCCCCCAATTATAAATAAACTAATTATTCCTAAGTATAAAAGCTCTTTTTGAGATTTTATACTATTTACTATATTATTTAAAACTGGAATTAAACAATACATAAAAACATATACTGTCATGAACCAATACTCTCCAAATAAAATTGGAAAAATAGCTCTAATTAATTCTTTTATACTCGAATGATTACCTAAAAATCCAAAAATAAAAAGTGACCAGAAAAAAATTGGTAGCCACAATTTAACCAATTTACCTAACGAGATTTTTGAATTTATCATAAAATATCCCGTAATTAATATAAACAGATATACACCTACTATGCCGCCGCTTCCTAATATATATGCAATACTACCATTTACAAGCCGTGTTGCAACAGGGTTTAAACTTTTATTTACATCACATACACCATGAACAACAGCATGATGTAAAACTATTAAAAACATTGCCAAAATACGTATTACTTCAAATTTAGATAATCTTTTATTCATGTTCTTTATCACTTTCCTATTTTTAAGTCACTTCTCCACATCAATGATCAGATTTATATCATATAGCTCCAAAACCTCCATTGTGTTTTGGCCTTTACCCACCTATACAACAAGTAGAATATATATGACCTAACTACCACAAATACAAATTCTGCCATATTAATTCCAAGAAAACTAAACACATGCATGAACTTCCCCCCATACTACTAATCCCCATTGCTGTGCACAATAAAGAAAAGTACTGAAATTTCTAATATTAATTGTATCGCCTATGTTTGGTTGCCATCTAATAGCAACAAGACTACCCGCTAAAGCTGTCGGCGCTGTAGTAAATACTTCTTCAGAATTAATTATGCCGCCTGTCATTTTAATTACCAAGTTTTCAATTAAGAATAAAAATAATAATGCTCCGAATATCCAAAGATATCGTTTCAAGGAATAATCATTAATTTTATCTTTAACCTTGGCAAATAGCATCCCCAAGTAAATATAAATCATTACTCTAGGAAAACCATATGTACCTAAGGTTGACCAATGAGTTAAATATCCATATCCATTGGCACAAACAAAGTAGAACTCAATAATTATACACAAGATACCTAAAACTATTAGATTCTTTCTTAATAGATAGAAAACACCGATAAATATTGGTAATGCCATAAACATTGCAATTAAATACCAAGAAGGGCCCCATCCATTCGCATTAGATGGCACTGGATAAAGGAAATCAAAGATATAGAGTAATAATGATTTAACCTCTATCTTTCTACTACTAATCTTTAAAAATTCATTCAATGCCAAAGGAATATAGAAAACTTCCCAAGTAAGGAACAATAATCCTAAACGTACAAGAAATTTCTTAATATAATTTTTTCTTTGAATACCACTGCTTAATTAAAATAATACTTAAAAAAGAAGAAACTTGAAATCATCACAAAAAAAGGGACACCCAAGCGTCCCAATATATTGAAAAAATCAACTCCTGTATTAATAGCAACAACTCCAAAGGCTGCTATTAATTTAAATATATCTACCCCTTTATATAATTTTTTATTTTTCATTCCCACCATAAATATTTTCTCTCCCAAGAATATATTATTTTCATAAAAATATAAAAAGTTTTAATTAATATAACTAATTCTAATTTTCCTTTTGCAAAATATTCTTAGCTCTTTCTAAAATATTAAACGCTACTTTATTCTTTAATAATAGTAAAATAGCGCCATAAATGATTATTGATAAAACTACAGAGAATAATGTTTTAAGAATTATAGAATGCAATTCAAAATCACATAATAGACATACAATAATAATGCCCATGCAACCAACTATTGAGGTAACCAAACTGTTCAATAATTCTTTAGATTTAAATACATCATTTACTAAATCCTTTGAGTAATGATAGTTTATAAAAAACATACTGATTTCTGCTAAAACAGTAGAAACAGCAGCAGCATTTTCATCCCAAAATGGTATTAATACTATATTGAAAATAATATTTAGTATTGCACTAACAGTCATACTAATTAGAACCTTTTTCTCTCGCTTAGCTGGAATTAAAACACAATCGCTTAAAATCCAAGATAAAATAGAAAAAATATATGCAAAGCAAAGTATTTGTAATGAATTCACCGCTCTATAATAATTTGGTCCAGAAATTATCAAAATAACTTCTTTTGCCAACATAAATAGTCCAACAGAAACAGGTAAAGATAAAACAACTAAAGTATTAGTCAACTTAGAAAGGATATTTTTATATTCAATAAACTGACTTTTACTAAACAATAATGCCAAACGCGGAATAGTTACAATGAGTAAAGCTGAAATTAATGTCTTTATTAAACTATAAACTTTAGAAGAAACTGAATATATTCCCACTATATAATTCGTCTTCATTAGGCCTAACAAAGTAACATCTGAGTTAACATAAATCATATTTGCAACACCAGCAGCAAATAAAATCAGTATAGGCACTATGTGCTTTCTCCAGTTAAAATGAAAGACTATTCTAATATGACAATATCTTCGTGCATGAATAAAGTTTAAGATATTTGAACCAACAGCAGAAAAAACAGTAATTGCAGCGTAATTCAAATAATCTTGAGGGGCTCTTACAAAGATAAACAATAATATTATTGAAAAGATTTGAAAAATTATACTACGAATAGTTATATATGCATAATCTTCATATATTTGATAAATCCATTCTGTTCCGATCGTAGTAAAGAATATTTGTAAACTGAATATCAATATACATACTGTATAATTACGTAATTTTTGAAAGATAACTAAACTTAAGAATAATAGTATATATGCTACAACTGTTGACCAGATATTAATTGTAAAAACTTCACTTGCAAACCGAGTGATTTTTTCAGTATTTTCTCTGTATTTAGCACCTTCTCTAATAGCATATGTACTTACTCCCAAAGCAGCTATTAAAAGAAAATAGCTAACAATTGAATTGGAAAAATTATAAATACCTATACCTGATACGGAAAGCTTTCTAGATACATAAGGAAACGTAATAAGCGGAAATAAAATATTTAGTATATTTCTTAGACTATTAAGAAAGGCATTGAGTACTAATGATCTGTGTTTCATAAAATATCTATAGCTTTCCTTTCAGAAATTTCCTATTTAATTCATTATTTCTAGTAATTATGTAATTTCTTAATTGGGGTGTATTTGAAAAATCAAATTTTCGAGAAAAAAGATTTCCACTTTTTATTCCCTTATCTAATTCCATTTCATCCCCATCTTTCCAAGTGTATGGAGAACCAGACCACCAATTTATATATCTTAAATTTCCAAATAATTCGCCAGATTTATTTGGAATAATATCTTTTTTCCAAATTTTTTCTTTATATTTGGGATATCTATTTAGCAAAGTTGGGATAAATAACTCATCAGAACAAATTGATTTTGAAAATACCTTTGTGATCCACTTTTTATTATCCAAAATTAATTTTACTGTATCTTGATCTAAGCTCACCCATTGTGAAGCAATGCCTACTTCAACTTTATATTTTTTTATAAGATTTATTTTTAATATTTTCTGTAATATGATAAATAATTTATTAGCTACTTTCGCTGAATAAACAATAACCTTATTCTTTTTTGAGCGCTTTCTATATTTAATAAATACTTGTCTATATCTCACTCTATTCTTTACATTTTCATTTACTTCCCCTAAATTAATAAATATTTTATTTCTATTTTTATCAAAAAAATCGAAAATAGTCGTTTCTGGTACTAAAGGCATATCACTCCCTGATAACAAGTGATAATAACTATAACTATTAGTTTTATATGCATTTTCAAATAAAATTAATTCTGCATTTACTAAAGAAAAATCTCCCCAATAAGTATTTATTCTTGGAACAAAATATATATTGCTTTTATCAATTCCACTCACTAAATATTTTCTATCACTATCAGAAAATCGGCTTTTTTTATCTATCAATACAAATATATCCGTATAAGGATGATCTAATAAAGATATCAGCATACTAAGCTGCTTAAAATTATTAAATGCTATTATTAGATACGCCTGTCTATCTGTTTTTCTTTCCATTACAAGTCCCTAATTTAAATTTATTCATTCACCAGCTAAATCATATTTTTGAGTATTTTCTTCTTCAACACTTAAGGGAAGACAAAATATCATCAAAAGTATACTTATTGAGCTGCCTAAAAAACTATACATAAAAGTTCCAACCAAAATAGCTAACATAATTTTCTTTAATTTTCTATTTTGTTGTGAGAAAAATATTTTTAGTGAATTATAATAATACAATGTTGCACCAATTATGCCATTACCTAAAATCAATCCTACAAAATCAGTTTCAATTCCCCATGGACCTATAGTAGGGAACCTACCATATAAGATTGTATAAAGCCAACCAGAAATACCTGTACCACATCCAAACAATACTTGAATAAGGGGTAACTGCTTTAAAGTAGGAAGTAGCCATTGGTAATATAAAACGTGTCCATCAATTTGGACAGAATTCACAGAATAATCATTTCCTCCTGTAAACAATCTTTGAAATCTTACTATCGTATAATCAAAGTATTGTCTAATTTCATTATTTTGCATTAAGAATATTATCAATAAAGCAACACTTATATATATAAATAATTTTTTTATAGAAATATTTATCTTATAATGAATTTTGCCATGTGAAATTAAAATATCATATACAATTATACAAGCAATAATTCCAATGCCTGTACGTGAAGCAGTTAGTAATGAACCTGCGACAAATATTACTTTTACAAACTGATTATCTGTCAAAATCATTCCCAGGATAAGTGCGATAATTGCATTGGCACGTTCCCAGGATAATCCTGTCAACGCTAGTGCACCATTTTGAATAGGGCTAGCTATCCCAAATACAACTTGATTAAGATCTATACCTCCCAAACTATAAAATAGCTGTTGCATGCATATCCAAAATAATTGCGCAAAAGCAGCATAATATATCCCTCTTAAAAAATATTTTCTGCCTTCTATCAAATCTGTATTACTTGAAACCAGCAGCAATAAGATCATTAATATCGATATTTTAAAGGAAAATTTCAATGAATAATTAGACCAATCAGGTGGTACTATTGAAAAACTTAATAGTGTAGATATAAATAAACTAACTAGAAGAACAGACATACTTAATTTCTCTCTGCTCAAAAAAATTTTGCCGCGAAACAAATTTATTATTATATATATAAAAAGTGGATAATTATAAAAATTCAATCCACCTATACTAAATACTGGCATCGTACAAAAAAAGCCGCATAATAGTAGACAAATATTTTTGATGTTATCTATTTGAAATACGATAGATCCTCGTTTCATATTTTTACACCTTAATCAAGTTAATTATTTATTTTTTTGATATTAAATAATAATATAAATCCCCTAAATATTGCTTATTTGTTTTATAACAATCTTTATATTTAAACAATTTAATCCAACTACTTAATTTATGATTAATTAATAAATCATATCTTAAATCATTCCATGTTGTATTTCTTCTTATAATCTCTGCAAAATTTTTGTTAACAAATTTAGAATTCAAGTACCATTCGTTAACTTTCTTTTCTCTAATTATTGCGTTCTTTTTAAAAGAAACATCATGAGCAATTGAACCGGAAGCATTGTCATCAGTTCGTCTAAAATCTATAGAAGGAGAGTCAATATAATAAATATTATTTGTAATATTTGCAATTAACCATAGAAGAGCATCGTGTGGTGTTTTTTCAAACCAAAGATCCAAGTAAATTCTTTTCAATACAGAATTAATTGCCATTACGCATCCTGGTCTTAAAATTAAAGCGTAATTTTTATCAAATTTTATTTTTTTACTCTTTTTTTCTATTTCATAATTAATTTTTGGCATGCCGGTTGTTTTTCTGGAACTTCCATTTCCAATTATCTTAAAATCTGAAACTACCATCCAGGCATTTGTCTTCAAAAAACAATCCATAAATTCTTTTATTTTATTTTTATGCCAAATATCATCTTGGTCAGCTAAAAAAATATAATCACCTGTAGTTTTAGAAATAGCTTTGGTAAAATTCTTTTGCCATCCCAGATTTTTAGGGTTCTTATAAATTTTCCAATTTACTAAATTACATTTTTTAATATAATTTTGAACTATTTCAACAGTATTATCCGTAGAATTATCATCAACTATTATAACTTCATTAGGTGCAAGTGATTGTTGCTTTAAAGAATCTAATAACTGAACAATATATTTGCTTCCATTATAAGTCGTTAAAGCAATAGATATTTTTAAAGTTTTTTTCATTTTATATCCTTTTATTACAAGTGAGAATAAACATTATCGCCATCATTTATATTTATACTTTTTTTATACGAAAGCTTAAAAACCCTTGTATTGTATGTCAATTTTTGTATCGATTCATTATTATATTTCTTATTCAAATTACTTTGTAAATCAAATAAATGTGGATTAGTGCTATTCTTTATTAGCTTAAAGTTGCTTAGATTTTTATTCCAAGCATAATTTAAACAATAATCTATTAAAAAATAATCTATTAAATCATCATTATATTTCCAATATGCTCTAAAAAATGTATCCATAAAACTAAACAAAACACTATTTTTAGGTCCTCCAATAAAAAAGCCTGTCCATCTTCCATAGGAGACATTAAAATGTTTTTCATCAGGATATCCACTCAATGTGAATAGCTTATTAGTATTAAATACATCCAGAGAATCATTAACAAATATTGTTGCATCAATCCACAAGCCACCAAAATTATTCAATAAATTGAATCTCAGTATGTCAGACAAATGGGTTAAAGAAATCTTTCTCTCGTTGACCTTTTTATAAATATAATCTGGAATTGTTGTATATTCTTTTATATTATTTTGAGTTATCAGAATAACTTTTCTTTTTCCTCTATTACTAATAATGCTCCTATAACATTTTTTAACTAAGGATGGCATTTTATTTTTCCCTTGCCACCAAAATACCCAAATAATAGAAGAAGTTTTATTGTTACTAGTATGATATTTCGTTTTATTCAAAGAATATTCAAATAAAGGCATTAAATCTTTTTCTATTTTTCTATGCCTTCTATCATTAAAATATTTACTGAGTTTAGTACAACCAGGAAGTCTGCTTAACACCTTTGCACACAAAAAACTATTTGAATAGTTTTTGTTAATTACTAGATCACACATATTAGTATTGCCGTTTTCGTATTAAATAAAAAATTTTGTGAGGTATAAGTCCAATTAAAATTGGTTTGATAACAAACGGAATGCCTATAACAGATATTCCTAAGCCCTTATATCCTTCCATTCTTATTTTTGCTTCATTAATTCGATCATGCATTGGTCGGTATTTCTTATTTTTTTCTTTTTCAATTTCAATTCGATAATTGAACAATTTTTTTTGAATATTATATCCTTTATATCCTTTAGCATATAATCTAAAGAACAAATCATAATCTTCTACTCTCTTAGTTTTTTTAGCTACTCGAAATCCTTTATTTTCTTTAAGAACTTGAGCTCTAAACATCATAGACGGATTAAGAAACGGACTATTCCACAAAAAATCTTTTCTGGTAGGTTTTTGAGGATTTATATACTCTCCCCATATACCCTTTTTATCAAAAACATTAGCATTAGTTCCAACAAAAGAATATTTACGTTCGGTATCCAAGAAATTTACTTCCTCATTTAATCTATCGGGAGCAGAGATATCATCATCATCTTGAAATGCAATATACTTTCCTTTACAAACTTTAATGCATTGATTTCTAGAATAAGCCAGTCCCATATTCTTTTTATAGCCTATAATCCTGATTCTGGGATCAAGATTCTTAATTACACTTAAATATTCTTCCGTCTGAGTATTTGAGGATCCATCATTACAAATTATAAATTCAAAGTCTCTAAAGCTTTGATTCAATATGGATTTTACACTAGCAAGTAATACATCATAATTATCTGCGTTATAAACGGACATTATAACTGATACTTTTGTCACTTGTTTTTCTCCTCTTTTGTATAAAGTTTTAAACTATCCATTACTGCTCTTAAAGCATCAAATTTCTTAACGCTTTTTTCATTAATACTAATAATTCTTATTTTTAATTTTTTATTAATGTACATTTTATAAACTGCATCACAGACAGCATAAAAATCATCTTGCTTTACTAGTAATCCATTTTCACCGTTCCTAACAATGTTAGGAATAGCATCAACATCAGTAGCCACAATAGGTACACTACAAGCCATATATTCTGGCAAAACTAAACCGAAGCCTTCCCAACGTGAAAGTAGCATCCCCACATCCATAATCTTCATATAAGCTGTAGGATTATCTACCCATCCGGTTATTAAGAATGACGAACCAAGATCGTATTGATTAATCAATCCTTCAATTTGAGCTCGTAATTCGCCATCTCCAACCATCAGAAAGAATGCGTTAGGAATCTTTTCTTTTATCAACTTTGCAGCCTTTACAAAGGTATCAGGGGCTTTTTGTTTAGATAGTCTACCAACCATCCCTACAACAAAAGCATCCTCAGGAATACCTAATTGAGCTCTACTCATAGGAGCAGTTTTCTCTATTTCTTCTAGGTCAATTCCGTTATAGATAACCTGTAATTTACTTGGCTTACAAATCTTTTCTCTAAGAGCTGACTCTTTTTCAGCATCAGAAATGCAAACAATTTTGTCACAAAAATGAGCGGATATTTTCTCCACCCATTTGTACATTTCCTTCTTTTTAGCCGATTGTTGCATATTAAATGCCCAGCCATGAGGGTTATAAATGACCTTATTATTCAATCCAAGATCTGCAATACGTGCAAAGGCACCAGCTTTACTTGAATGGGCATATACGATGTCCGGCTTTATTTGCTTGATAATTCTTCTGAGTGTTCGCTCAACTTTAATATCCGATGAAGGTTCAATATCATGCGCCATTTTCAAGACTATGACTCTATCAGCTAATGTCTTAAACTTCTCATAGTCATAATTTTGTGAACATATTAAGATATTCTCAACTTTATCCTTACTATATTTAAAGAGTGTTTCTAAATATCTTTCTACTCCACCTGCGGCTTCTGCAACGTGAAGCACACATATTTTTTTATCCATATGCCCTTCATCAAACTTTCAACACAAAAAGCATTTATTAAATAATGCAACTTGTTCTAAATCATATCGTTAGAATTCAATATTCATTTAGATCTCTCATTACCTAACAAATGCTCTTGAACTTTTCACTTTTAATAAGCTCCATTCGGATGAATCATAACTAATACAGTCTTAATGATAAGTTTCAAATCTTCCCACGCACCAGAATGGTTAATATAAACAATATCAAGCCAAACCATTTCATCGAAGTCGGCTTCATTTCGCTTAGTTACTTGCCAAAGCCCAGTACAACCTGGCATAACAGTTAAACGTTGTTTATCATAGTCAGTATATTCTGCTACTTCTGAAGGTAGAGGTGGACGTGGCCCAACTAATGACATGTCACCAATCAACACATTCCACAATTGTGGTAATTCATCTAAGCTATATTTACGAATCACATGTCCAATCTTGGTAACTCTTGGGTCATCCTTGATCTTAAACATAGCCCCATCAATTTCATTCTGATCTTCTAACTTATCCAGCATTTTATCCGCATCAACGATCATCGATCGGAACTTCCACATTTTGAATGGCTTTTCGTTCTTACCAATTCGCTCTTGCGAATAAAAAGCTGGTCCTCCATCTTCACTTCTGATCTTGATAACCAAAAACAAAAACAATGGAGACAGAAGAATTAACCCACATGCACTAGCAACGATGTCAAATAATCGCTTCACTACATGATAAAAAGGTCGATCATTGACCTTTGCAGGATTAACTTTTAGTCTTTCCATTGCCATCATTGCCTATTCTTACCTTCTATATCTATACTTTATTAACATAAATTTAAATTTTTTGTTTACTCTCAGTTAAGTATTATAATACCTAATTCTTATATTGTCTCGTTTGCAAAAGCTTACATCTTAAAAAAACGGAAGATATTTTTCTTTTCTTAAGTGGGCGCCAATTTAATTGAACATTATCACCATTGACAATTGCCCGTGCGTTATTTTTAAACTCATTTACGCGTTCTTCGCCGAATTCTTCACCTAGCTTTTTTAATGCTGCACTATATTCATATTGCCTTTTGGGCAGATCATGAGCATCTGAAGCAAAGCAAGCACATTGACCTGCTTCGATGAATTGTTTGCTCATTTTTTCAATTTCTTTACCGAACGTACCAACATATGAACTAGCCGTTATCTGAACCAAGCACCCCTGCTCAATCAATTCTTGCAAGATGTGCGGCTCCTTCAAAATCCTGCTATTACGCTCAGGATGCACAACAATTGGTGTAATACCACGTTGTTGAATGCTAAAGATCATATCTTTAGCATAAGTTGGTACATCATCACTTGGAAACTCCAATAACATGTATTGTCCCTCTTCATCTAAGAAGAGAATGTCATCATTATCTAGTGCATCAGGCAAATCGCCTGAAATACGCACTTCTTGCCCAGGAAATACTGTTAATGGAATCTTTGCCTCATCAAGCATATCTTGAAAGTTCTCAGTTAACCGGATCACATCATCTTTGTGATTAAGATATTTTCCATTTAACGTATGTGGTGTACAGACTGCATGTGTAATGCCATCTTTGACAGCATCCCTTGCCAACTTAATTGATGTTTCCCAATCTTTTGATCCATCATCAATCCCTGGCAAAATGTGACAGTGAATATCAACTAAAGTCATAATTACTTCCTAAATTTAGAGAATAATCCTTTTTTCTTTGTATCTTCTTCTCCGTAGCCATAACCATAGCCGTATCCGTAACCATAGCCATAACCCGCATTATCAGAACTTACATCATTCATGACATAACCTAAGATACGTGCCTTTGCAAATTCAAGCATTTCAACAGCACGCTTAATGGCCATCTTTTGCGTCTTACCTTGGCGAACTACTAAGACAACCCCATCTAAGTGACTAGCAAGTTCTTGTGTATCAGATACTTCAAGAACAGGAGCCAAGTCGATAATAACCAAATCGTAGCGTTCTTCGGTAAGTTTAACAAAGTCACGCATACGCTTAGAACCAATCAGTTCTGCTGGATTAGGTGGCATCGGACCAGCCGTTAACACGTAAAGATTATCTACGCCACTCTCTTGTACTACACTATCAAGATCAACTTCCTTAGCAGTTGAAGAGATAACTGTACTAAGACCAACATGATTACTTAAGTTAAATGTTGAATGTACTGTGGGTCTACGTAAGTCAGCATCGACTAACAAAACTTTACGTCCAGCTTGAGCATAAGTAACAGCAACGTTAGCAGCTACAGTAGACTTACCTTCACTAATATTAGCAGAAGTAAATGCTAAAGACTTAATGTCATGATCCACTGCCATAAAGTTAATATTAGTACGAACAGTACGGAATTGTTCAGCTATTGGACTCTTTGGCTTAGCTACAGTGATTAACTTAGCACCATTTTTAATGGTATCATCTGTACCGCGCTTTTTCTTAAATAATGGCATTTTGTCCTCCTACTCTTATACTCTACGTCTCTTAGTTTGTCCACGATTAGTCATACTTGCACTCTTTTTAATAGTAAATGAAGATGACAAGTGGAAGTGAGCAATTTGACCTAAGTTAGTTAAGCCTAATTCACGAGTTAAGAATTCATCGTCACGGACAGTAGTATTACTCATTTCACGAATCAAAACTACAGCAAAGCTTAATACCAAACCAATGACAAAACCAGCTAGAGTAAACAACTTAACATTAGGAGATGATTGAACACCATTAGTACCATTTGCAACAATGGTTACGTTATTAACGCTCATGATAGTAGGAATTTCCTTACGGAAAGTTTCAGCTACTGCATTTACTTCTGCCTTTGCCTTAGCTGGTGTATCAGCCTTAGCTGAAATTGAGAAGACTTGTGATTGTTGTTGGGTACCTACTGAAATACTCTTAGCAAGTTCTTTTGCAGAAACTGAATAACTCTTGCCGCTTCGTTCAATTACAGCTGGGCGAGCTTTTCTCACTAATCTTCTTCTACCATTTTCATCAGTTCTGTACACTGCTTTTTGTGCTTTTTTCACAACAACAGTTGGATTAGCTAAACGATTAGAGGCTTCTGTCAAAATCTTGTTACTTGTTACGATGTCTTTATAAGTAGTAACCATCTGCATGTTAGCTTGCTGAGTCGCATAAGCTGCGTTTGGATCATCAGTATGACCCTTTTGGTTAACCAAAAGTTGAGCAGTTGAAGTATATTTAGGCGAAATCGCAAATTCTGAAACGCCCCAGCCAACTAATGCGAGGCCAACACTCCAAATAATCAATGCCCAGATATGCTTACGACAAATACGTAACAGCTGAGTAAGATCAATTGTATTTTCTTGTTTTTGTTCCATGTCTCTTTCCTTAATATTAACGATTCATTACGTAACTGGCATTATTAGCAGCAACCTTTACCTTAGGAAGATCTAATGCTGCTCTCAACTTATCAGAAACTCTCTGTCTTTCTTGTCTACTTACCACTTCAATTTCCATCGTACCAAACTTAGGATTTTGAGTTTGTTTACTTACACCTTGTGCGTGATCTTGTGACAAGTTATTAGTAGCTTTTCTGTAATCCATACCAATCTTGTACATTTGATTCATCGTCAAGTCTGTTTGCATTTCATTTGAAATTGAATTTAAGAACTTAGTATTAAGTAATGTAGCAGGTGAAATAGACTTCTTAAGAAGAGCCATTACTACTAGACGATCACGTACCTGACGACCATAATCTTGGTTAGGGTCACCGTGTCTAAGTTGAGCAAAGGCTAATGCCTTCTTACCATTCATATGGTAAGTTTGACCTTCTTGGAAGTGATAGCCCATATTATTAAATGTTAATGGTGAAGTTACATCAATTCCGCCAACTTGATTGATTGCCTTCTCAAGGCCACCCATGTTGATCATAATGTAACCGTCAATTGGCACACTATAGTATTTATCAAGCGTCTTAACCGTTTCACCAACTCCACCCAGTGTGTAAGCTGAGTTAATCTTAGTTACACCATATTGCGGGAAATCTGGGAAGATTGCATTTGAATCACGTGGAATAGATACAATTGTCGTACTATTAGTCTTAGGATTAATTGCCATCATCATGATGGTATCAGTACGTCCTTTCCAGCTACGTCCCATTGCTCCAGTATCAGTACCGAGCAAAAGAATATTGATTGGTTTCTTCTGCGCTAGCAAATTATCAAGATTACGTCCCTTGTTGCTCTTAGTTGTCTTAGCAACGGGAGTATACATATTTTGCGTGGTATCGCGTAAGTTCTTATAAACCATACCACAAATAAAAAGTGCAATGACTACAATAACGCCGATCACAATCCAGAACCAACGCCAAAACTTACGATGGTGATGACGGTGATGTCTATGGTGGTGATGGCGACGTACATCATTATTTGGTTGATTATTTTCTGCCATTTTGATCCCCTTATTTATTTATACAACTTTCTTATTATATAACTGATACTAGCTTTTTTACAGGCTTGTAACGGCTTTCCACGTTAATAATCGTGTTTTTTTCAAATATGTTGAACATGTAATACTAACTTCTCACATGCAAATGAAAAAGTGCACTAGTCTTTTAGGCTAGTATACTAATATAAATATTATCTCTGTAGTTCTTTAATTATACTATTACGTTCAAGGTCATCCCACTATTACCATAAAAAACAACATTAATAGCAACTACATTATCATTCAGATTTTCAAAGCGAGTGTTTTGATTATACCATTCTATATGTACTTAATAATTCACATTTTTTCAATTAGTTGCCTATTGTAATACAATTAACTTATCTACACATTAAAAAAGAGGTGTTTACATGATTGATAATCAACCTAAAAAAACTAAAGCCTACATTGCAGGTGTGAACTTAAACGATCCTAACTTTGACTACTACATGACTGAACTGGCCAACTTAACTGAAGCTAACAACATGGAGGTCGTGGGACAAAGTTACCAAAACGCAGAATCAATCGTTGCCGGGACTTACTTCGGTGTCGGCAAGATTAACGAAATCAGAATAATGGCCCAAGGCTTGAAGGCCAAGGTCTTAGTTTTAAACGATGAATTAACCCCAGTGCAAATCCGTAACCTTGAGAAGTTAACCAAGATGCGGGTCATCGACAGAACTGAATTAATTTTGGAAATTTTTGCCAGTCGTGCTCGCACTAAGCAGGCCAAACTGCAGGTGCAACTCGCCAGATTGCAATATGAGTTGCCACGTCTTCACCCTTCCGAGAACAACTTGGACCAGCAGCGTGGTGGTGGTTTCGCCAACCGTGGTGCCGGTGAAAGTAAGCTGGAAATGAACCGCCGGACAATCGGCAAGCAAATTTCCGCTATTAAGAAGGAACTTAAGGCCGTTGCCAGTCAAGAAGAGATCAAGTCGGCTCGCCGTAACCAAAGCCGCATCCCTAAAGTCGCCCTTGTTGGCTACACCAACGCCGGTAAGTCCACTACAATGAACGGTTTGCTCAAGGAATTTTCAAAAGAAGGCAGCGACAAGGAAGTCTTCGTCAAAAACATGCTGTTTGCAACGCTTGACACTAGCGTGCGGCGCATTGACCTAAAGGATAACTTCAGCTTTATCCTGTCCGACACCGTTGGTTTTATCTCAAAACTGCCTCACAACCTAGTTGAATCATTCAAGGCAACGTTACAAGAAACCAAAGATGCCGATCTGTTAATCAACGTGGTCGATGCATCCGACCCGAACATGGTGCAGATGATCCGCACTACGCAGAACGTTTTGGATGAAATTGGCGTAAAGGGTATCCCAATGATCACCGCCTACAACAAGGCCGATAAGACTGATCGCAATTACCCCCAGATTGAAGGCAGCGACATTCTTTATTCCGCAATCGATCCTAAGTCGATCAAATTGCTGGCCGATTTGATTACAAAGCGCGTATTCTCTAACTACGAGAAGCTCAACCTGAACCTCCCATTAAGTGCAGGCAAGGAACTGGCTTATTTGCATGAGAATGCTCAAGTTTTGAGTGAAAATTACGAAGAAGACGGCGTCCACATTGAAGCCAACATTGCGCCTGATGATCAGAGCCGCTTTGAAAAATATTTGGTTAATAATAGGTAATATATAATGAAGAAACACAATTTGCTGGTGGCCATCGTTGCAGTGGTTGAATGCATTGCGTTCACTGCTCAGCCCGTTCAAGCAGCGAAGTATTCGAAGTCTGAGGCTAAGCAGGTTAAGTATTTCCAACGTAAATACAAGAATTTGGATAAAGCGCAATACAACCGCAACAGCATTTACCAGCAAACACCAAATTTTGCCAATCCTTTTTCACCAGGGGTCTTGAATCCGGCATACATTTCAACCACGATGGATTACGTTAATTACTACCGTGATTTGGTGGGACTGCCTAGCGAAGCTAATCCTGATGACGCTAACCGTAGCGCCCAGATCGGTGCTGCATCCCTCGCCGCAGTCAACGCAAGTGCCAGCCTACAAGCGCATGGTTTAATTAACTACCTGCGTCCCAACTACATCAGCGAAAACGATTGGGCCATCGCCGAGAACGCTACGCTAGGCAACATCAACTTCTTGGACGATGCGCATAGCGCCTCAGCCGGCGAGATCGTAACGGACTTGATGCGCGAAGATAACAACATTGCGGGTGCCGGCAATATCGGCCACCGCGCTATAATTTTATCAACACGCGCAACGCGCATGGGAATCGGTGCAGCGTACGGCATGAGCACCGATATGCTTTATTCAGTTGAATATGGCCTGTTCGCCGACGACATCTTGCGTGCGCCAGTAAAGTCACGCATCGTTTATCCAGCTGCGAAGGTCTTCCCATATGAATTAGTCGGCAAGGACACGCCATGGTCATACTCGACCACGAAGCGGATCTCGAGCAAGCCGAAGATTTATATTACGGATTTGACCAAGAACAAGAAGAAGCGTTACCGCGCAACGCAGGTGCGCAACTTCAAGACGCTGTTCTATGGCGAAGGCTACACCACGACGATCACGTATCGTCCGGGCAAGGTCAAGCTGGTCAACACGCACAAGTATAAGGTGCAGATTGGCAAGTATTACACATACACGTTTAGATTCTTTAGACAAAAAGGTTAATAGCATGCAAAAAGGCAGCCGCGATTTCGGTTGCCTTTTTGAGCTTTTATGACATATACCCCCAACATTTTGAGTTTACGGAGGTGAGAGTCATGATTAATTGGATATTTATAGTTATACAAATTTCTTGTAGATTTCGCAATTACTACAAGAATTTAGAAACCATACGAAAAAGCCATCCATTTTTGGATGGCTTCATTATCTATAGCACTCTCTTAGCAATCGTAGGATAGTAATAACTCGACATATTTTGCAAAATCGTACCTTGATCTGGCGTTGCGGAATTAACATATTGATTATTACCAATATAAATCGCAACGTGATATGGAGCCGTTTCAGAACCCCAGAAGACCAAATCGCCTGCTTGCAATTTATCTAATGGAACAGTCTGACCTACCTTAACTTGATCGTAAGTCGTACGTGGCAAGTCGATTCCGGCCGCATGTTGATAAACATATTGTACTAAGCCAGAGCAATCGAACTTATCTGGTCCAGTTGCACCCCAAACGTAAGGCTTACCCACTTGCTCTTTTGCAAGTGCAACAACAGAAGCGGCCTTGCTTGAGGCTTGGATTGATGAAGTATTGGTCTTCTTATTAGCCGTCGTTTTTTTAACCGTTTCGTTAACGATTTGGTTAGCTTTTTTAACTTTATCTTCCTTAGTCGTTTTCTTCTTTTGCGTAGCCTGTTTTACCTTGTTGGCCAAATTAGCAACTGGCGACTTCTTCTTAGTAGTCTTAGTCGCAGTTTTAACCGGTTCTTCCTCACTGACATCAACGGTGTAACGCGCTTCAATCCATTCACGCGTACCCACCTTGTACCATAGGCTGCCTTTACTATCGACCGCAGTTTCAGCTACGTTCCAAACGGAGCCGTCCTTTGCGCGGTAACCCATGAACTTACCATTTTCATAATTAGTCCAAATATTCAGACTCTTACCTGGCAAGTAGCTAATTTTGACGCGTTTAACAGCAGTAAAATTGGCTGCTCTAACTGTTTTAAGTGATGTTATTGCAGAAACGCCTGTAACGGACAGTGCTGCAGCCGCTCCCAACTTAAACAATTTATGTTTCGACATAATTCAATCCCCTTGGTAGCGAAAAATATCCCACTTTTACTACTTGATAACGTCTTCATTATCACATGTGTAATCAAAAATCGCAAATGTAACTATTTAAATAAGTTTATAGACGCAAAAAAACGAACCACAAATCGTGTGATTCGCTTAATTCTTTTATTCAATTTTCGTTTAGTTCAAAATACGCTTAGCTGCGCTTGGGTAGAAGTAACCACTCAAACTTTGCTTGATAACGCCTTGACCTGGAGTCGCGGCGTGGATGTATTGATTGTTACCAACATAAATACCTACGTGGTATGGAGCACTTGCGGAGCCCCAGAAAAGCAAGTCACCTGGTTGTAAGTTCTTCATTGAAACTGAGGTACCTTGCTTAACTTGGTCGTAAGTAGTTCTACCGATGTTCACACCAGCAGCCTTTGAGTAAACATATGAAGTAAGACCTGAACAGTCAAAACCGTTAGCACCGGTACCGCCCCATACGTAATTCTTACCAAGTTGTGCTTCAGCTAAAGTAACAATAGCTGATACATCGCCGGTTGCTTGAACTGACTTCTTAGCCTTCTTTGGCTTAGCAGCTGTTGCAGTAGCTTGAGTTGTAGTATTCTTAGTTACTGTATTACCAGCTGGAGTGGTGTATTGAGCCATGATCCATTGGTTTTGACCAACTTGGTACCAAACGCGTCCCTTCTTGTCAGTCTTTTGATCAAGGACATTCCAAGTGGTGCCGTGTTGTGCACGTTGACCTGTGAAGTGACCACCGTTGTAGTTATCCCAGATATTTATACCGTAACCTGGAACGTAGTTGATCTTTACTTTAGTGGTAGCAGCTTGAACTTTAGCAGTAGTTGATTCTGGCTTAACAGCACTTACTGTAGCTACACCGGTCAGAGTTAAAGCAGCTGCTGCAGTAACTTTTACAAAATTGCTCTTAATATTCATCAAATGCTCCTATATATGTCTGTTAGTTTTTACTTAAGTTGTCAGATCTTTTAGTTTTGGTAACGAAAATGCGTTTTTTCGGAAAATCTTTAAACTTCTTTAATTAATCTACAAGCTCTATAATAATGTCCTTATGTTACAGAACTGTTACAAAGGTAATACTAACTTAATAAAAAAAGCGTTTTCGAAAATTTACACAAAAAAAGAGTTGGATAAAAAATCCAACTCTTCTTTCTATAATTTTTTGAGAAATATATTTCTTATTTTGTTTTAGTCGATAACACGCTTAGCTGATGATGGCATGAATGAACCTAAAGTTTGGATCTTAACGTTTTGACCAGGAGCTGGAGCGTGAACATACTTACCATTACCAATGTAGATAGCTACGTGTGAGTTACCCCAGAATAACAAGTCACCCTTCTTAAGCTTCTTAGTTGAAAGTGATACTGCCTTACCTAAAGTGATTTGGCCGTAAGTAGTTCTTGGCAAAGTCTTGTTAATTGCGTTCTTGAAAACGTAAGTAGTTAAACCTGAGCAATCGAAACCTGAAGGACCAGTTGCACCCCAGATGTAAGGCTTGCCAACTTGCTTCTTAGCGAGCTTAACAACTGCGCCACGTTTTTGGTCAGCTGCTGAAGTCTTCTTAACTGAAGAATCGGCTGGAGTAGTTGTTTCGATATCAGAAAGAGAATCGTTAGTGTTTACAGTAGTAGTGTTAATGTCGTCAGCGTGAACAGTTGCTGCAGGAACATTAACAGTTGCAAGACCTGTAAAGAAAATTGATAAAGCTGCTGTGTATTTAACCAAAGTACGTTTAAAACTCAAAATTTATTTCTCCTTAAAAATTATTTTTTATTCTTAGTTTTTAAATTCGTTTATTTAGTGATCTCTTGGATCAACTGACGTTTTATATAATAACGCCCGAATGTTACATGAATGTTTCAAAAGAACTACCATCACGTTAAGAAACATTGCAAAAGGAGAAATGATCTGTAAAAAACGGAGTGCCTAGTCTTCCTCAAGCCTTGATATGATTGAGTTTAACGTTTCTTTAGTTTTGTTAAGATTATCGTTAACAATTACATGAGCGTATTGTTTCAAATCTGCTGGAAGCAAGTTTAATTCGCTACCACTAAGGCGTTCCTTAATCTTCTCAGGATCGTCGCCACGCTTGAGCAGCCGCTCTTTTAGCTCTTCTTTAGTCGAAGTTGTGACATATAAGAAATAAACTTTGTCACCTAATTGTTTAATGTAAGAATATACGCCTTGAATATCGACGATTAATGACACCAGATCGTGTTTTTTCCAAGCGAGGTTTAATGCTTCACGACTTGAACCATACTGATATGAACCGTATTTTACATGTTCAAAGAAGTGTAATTTCTTAAATGAATCATCTGTTTCAAAGTGATATGACACATTCTGCCTTTCGCCGACACGCATTGGCCGTGTGGTATGCGTTAAAACGCGCGGAATGTCATATTTTTCATATAAATAATCGGAAATGGTCGTCTTGCCAGCACCACTTGGTCCCGCAATTAAAATTATTTTTTTCAAAAGAATATCCCCCACTTGAAAATGTTGCTTTTATATATTAACATTCTACTGTCAAAAAAGACTAAGACTTTTCATTTGGAAAGGAAAATATAAATAATGAAAAAAGCAGACGTAAAAGTAGGTGCAATCGTTGGCGCTAAGTCAGAAGAAGAACTTAAAAAGCCATTCCAAGGCAAAGTTGAAAAAATTTACGAAAACTCTGCACTCTTAGCTATCACTTCATACGATCCCGTTGACGCAACTTCAGTCAGCGACTTGAACAACAAGATCGTAGTCAACTTCAAGAACTTAAAGGTTGCTCGTGCTGTCAAGAACAGTAAGACTGCTTCAACTAACGAAGTTAAGGTAGAAAAGATTGCCAAGAAGGACGACAAGAAGTCTTCTAAAGACAAGAAATAATTCAAATTTGTAAAAAAGATCCTACGTGTTTATTTACGTAGGATCCTTTTTTGCCTAAAATTAGGAAGAAATTTAATTTACAAGGGAGAAAAAATGAAGGAAAAAACAAGAACCGTCCTCTTTTGGTTCATTTTGATTCAACCATTTTTGGACTTGTACTGGTTCTACAACGGCAAATTGGCCGACGTCTTGCCATTCACTTTGCCAACAATTATTAGAATCCTGGCTGTTTTTGTCATCTTCTGCATGTTTTTCAGTCAAAAGCAAAATTGGCAAAAACTGGGACAAGAAAAATGGTTGATCGTTTATCTAGCATTATTGATTGTCTACTCGATTCTGCACCTGATTTACGTCCGTCACTTCAACAGCGTAAACCCCAACGATTATAATTACTCAACCGTCAGCGAAATCTTCTATTTAATTAGAATGGTTTTGCCCCTCTTGGTAATTTTCTTTACCAAAGAACTCGAATTTACCAGAGAGCAATTTAGACACGTAATCGAAGGAATCAGCGGACTTTTCTCATTCACGATCGTCATCAGCAATCTCTTCGTAATCTCGCTGAGAAGTTACGAAACAGGCTTTATCAGTGCCAATATCTTCGAATGGTTCGTTAATCCAAATATCGGCTACTCGCATATGGCTTCGAAGGGTTTCTTCAACTTTGCCAACATGGTTTCGGCCGTATTGTTTATGCTTGTACCGCTCATGCTCTACTTCATGTTCAGCCACTTCAATTGGAAGACTATTACGTTGAACGTAGTCCAAGCTTTAGCCATGATCGAATTGGGAACGAAGGTTGCCTTGATCGGTTTAATCGGCGGTATTATCGCAGGCATTCTGCTCTACGTTTTCCATTTGTACATTGTTAAAGATGTAAAGAAAAATGGGAAAGCAATCGTTGTTGCACTGCTCATGGAAGCCGGAACTCTTGCAATCATCCCCTTTGGCCCAGCCATTCAACGTTACAACTACGAAAAATACTTGGCTCAACAATCCGACAACAGTTTGACCCAAGTTAAAGAAGAATTGGCTGAAGGCCTTAAGAAGTATCCTAGTGGTCAAAAGCGCAAGGAATTTTTGACCAACTTCATTGGCGAGCACTATCAAGATTATGCTTTAAACAAAAAGTTTGTCACCAAGAGCTATCCATATAAATACGATCCAGAATTCTGGCTCAAGATCATGAACGAACCAGGCACTTCACGGATGCAAAACCGCCACGTCGAAAAGGCGATGCTGGATCAGGTGATTAAAACTAACAATAATAAGCTCGACAAGGTATTCGGTATTTCTTATACCAGAGAAACCAATATCTTCAATCTAGAGCGTGATTTTACCAGTCAGGTCTATTCCCTTGGCTGGGTCGGCATGCTACTGTTTATCGGTCCTTACGTCGTGATCATGCTCTATGCTTTGATCAAGTGGCTAATAAATAAACAACTGCGGACATACCTCATTAGTTCGATGCTTTTGTCCATTGCCTTCATGCTCTTGGCGGCATTTCTTTCAGGCAACGTGATGGACTTCTTAACCGCCAGCTTTATCTTGGCCTTTGTCGAAGGCGGGATGCTCGGTGAGATTAAAAAAGAAGACTAAAAAAATAAACTAGATCAGAATTAACTGATCTAGTTTTTCTTTTGCCTATTTTTGCTTAATAAAGCTCTGATCTGGTACACGGATCAAGTAGTAGCGCGTAGCTAAATGCCCTGCGTGCATCCCTATCCCGTTTTGCCAGTTTTTCTTATAAAATGCCGTATAAATAGCAACATAAGCACGTTGGTATTTCTTATCCATCTTCGTCAGATCCTTCTTAACGTAAGGGATCTTCTCGGCATTCACATCAAGTGCAGTGTTGCCGTATGCAATTGAAGCATAGTCACTTGATGCCGTAATCTTGCTTCCTGCACGATAGAAAGTATATGTCTGTGAACCGTTCTTTCTCTTATCAGAGTTGATGGTTACGTAGCTTGAATTGCCCGAACCAGTTCTCATAATCAATGGTTCATACTTAATGGTTGAAGTAATGCGGTTAGCATCTTCCAAATCCGGATTGTCCATAAAAGTCTGATTGAACATCCAGCCAGCTGCCACTAGCAATACAACAACTTCAACTACGTTAATTAAAAAGTTTGGCCAAGTAAAGCGTTTATGCTGTTTGATAATCATCTTGATCCGCCGTTGACGGATATTCTGGACGATAAAAACTAAATAAAGAATAATTGCGACCCAAATCAAGATCCCAATAATGTTCCAACTAAACATTGCGTCGTCCTCCTTGCTTTTAATTATAGGGGAATTTATTAAAAATTTGAATAGCAGATACATTGAATACTTTGCTTACAGGTGAGACGATACTCATAGGTACATTAGATTTATTAGGGAAAAATATGGTAGCAATTGTATTTTATTCAATAACTGGGCTTCATGATGGACTCTGTCGTTGATTTTTTAACATATAACGACAACAAGAAAAACTTAATAGGAATTATTGGTTGTGGCAACCGAAACTTCAACGACCTTTTCGCTCAAGCCGCTAAGAAGATCGCAGTAACTTTGGAAGTGCCCATTTTATATTTACTAGAATTCAGTGGTACTAATGAAGATGTGAAAAAGGTGTAATCAAGAGTGCAGTCTTTGAAGACTTCTTCTTCTACACCAATAATCATTCACTAACAAAATTCAAAGAAATTAAGTAATGAAAAAGCCCAGGAACAAATTCCTGGGTATTTTTGTCGCTACTTCTTTTTAGTTGTAGCTTTCTTCTCGGTCGTTGTCTTTTTCTTAGTAGTGGTCTTGGTAGTTTTAGCCTTACTTTCAGTCTTCTTTTCAGGCTTCTTGTATTCACGCACTACCTTTATCTTTTCAACGATAGCGTCAACCAACTTATCAACTACTGCGTCAGAGTCTTGTTCGATTTCTTCTTCAGTTGCCAATTGATCGATTCTGAAGTGAGAAACGTTAACGTATTCTGAACGTGTTTCAAAATAGACGTTCAAGCCATATTCTTGGCCTTCTTCAAAGAAGTTAGCCACCTTTTTATAATTGGCATATGGCAAGTTGATGATGTTAGTTTCAAGTGCAAAAGTAACGGGACGTTGACCGGTTACTGCCAGTTGCGTTTGGACTAATGAATCATGCTTGAATGCAGCTACGACTTCCTTGACCATCTTTTTGGCGTAAGGCTTGATTTTACTTTTAGATTTACTGATGGCGGCGTATTTTACTGTTTCAAGATCTTGAATGTAGTCTTGGTTTTCAATTTTATCGTTTAAATCTTTTAAATTAATCTTCAAAATAAACTATCCTTTTTTTGTTTGTCTTACTATCAACATACTACAAAAAATTTTTTTGTCATCTTTTTAATGGGATTTTGCTAGAATAAGAATCATGCACAAGAAAAAATTTAATCTTAAAAACCTATTTTTGATTATTCCAGCAGCAATAATTCTTATTATAGGTGCTATTTATCTTTTTAACAAAAATAAAATTAACGATGAAATCAACTGGATGACCATGAAGCAGGAACAAAAATTAAACGTTCCGCTCGAAAATCAAATGCCGGATCTGCCTAATGGCTGCGAGGTTACCAGCTTGTCGATGTTGATGAATTACTATGGCATCAAGGTTTCGAAAAATGAACTAGCTGAAACGATTCAGCACGTCGATTCCTTTACCGATGGTGGCAAATACCGCGGCAATCCACACCAGGGATTCGTCGGTCATATGACGATCGCCAACGCCGGCTGGTGTGTTTATAACGAGCCGCTTTACAACGTTGCGCGTAAATATACTAGCCACATCGAAAACATCACAGGGAGCGATTTTTTGAGCCTGCTCAAGCTAGTTTCAACCGGTCACCCTGTCATGATCATCACCACGACCACTTTTAACAAGGTTAACAATATGCAAACGTGGGATACCAATACGGGCAAAGTAAACGTTACACCATCTTCGCACGCTTGCGTGATTACCGGCTATAGTAAGCCAAAAAAAGTTGTCTACGTGAACAATCCTTATGGCTATAAGAATCAGCCTGTTAATTGGAAGAACTTGCAAGCTAGCTACAACCAGCAAGGAAGGCAAGCTTTATATATTAGATAATACAAAAAGGGCCAAGCAAAAGCTTGGTCCTTTTTACTCAAGGCACATGCATAAGCATATGTGGGCATTTAAACTGTTCACATCAGTGTGCCCAACATCGACGCTTCCCGCGTCTGCCACTTAAGGCGGATGTCCTCTATCTCATAAATATACGCATCTCGCGTTCATTAATCGACTCGTCAATTGCAAAGTATACTACCTTTTCTTTTTCATGTACAGCTGCAGTTTCTTTAAATGACCATTTTTTATTTTATAAAAAGCTTCAATACACATCGTTGAAAGCAAGAAGCCAATCCCGATTGCACCTGTAACGATGGCTACCCGCAAGATCAATTCTTGACCGTGAAGATAGTCGCCTACTATGAAGGCACGCACTGCTTGATAAGCGGGCATCCCCGGCACCAGCGGCACCAACGCTGGAATATTAAACACCGTTACCGGACACTTTTTAATCCGCGCAAAAAACAGACTCAAGATACCGATCAAAAAGGCTCCGAGCAGATTCGACAACATTCTGCCCATCCCGGCACGAAAGCAGAACCAATAAGCCATCCAGGCCACTACTCCGCTAATCCCTGAAAAATTCAGTGCACGGTGCGGTACGTTAATGGTTAAGGCAAAGCCCGCAGAGGCTAAATAAGAAAATACGACATTAATTACGATCTCTAACCAAAATGGCATTTTTTAAGCCCCCACAAACTTCAGCACTAAACCGACACCACCGCCAAGGGCTAAGGCACTCAGCGCTGCTTCGAACATTCTCACGATCCCTGAAAGCAGGTCACCCATAAAAAGGTCACGCAAGGCGTTGGTTAAAGCCAGGCCCGGCACCAAGGTCATCAGGGCCCCGATCAAAATGTGGTCGATGATCATTTCATGGTCGAGATAATTCAGTCCGATTGCAAGAAGACCCATGACCATTGCAGCGACTAATTCCGACAAAAAGCGGATCTTGGTGTACTTTTTAAACTCGCAGTAAGCCCAGAAACCGACCGCACCAACCAAGGCTGCCCCCGGGAAATCGATCCAATCGTAGTCGTCCAAAAAGAGCACCATCAAGGTCGCACTAAGAACCGCAGCTCCTACGACCTGCATCCACATCGGAAAAGATGGCGCATTGGCGACCTGAATAATCTGCTGGCGCAATTCTTGCAGATTAATTTTCTTAGCTGCAAACTTACGCGACAAATTATTGACCCGGTCCACCAATTCCAAATTGATGTTCCGATCGCGAATCTGCTTCATCTGCGATAAATCGCCACCATCAAGACTCATGAACACACAGGTGGGCGTCGCAAAGACACGTGGATCTTCAATGCCCGCGTTTCTCGCAATTCGCAGCATCGTGTCTTCAACACGATACATTTCGCTTCCGCCTTCAATCATGAGTCGGCCAGCCGTTAGACAAATGTCTAACACTTCTTGGTAAAATTGAGTATCCTTTTTGTCGGACATAGTCTCAGCCTCAATTCATTGTTTCAATATCGATTGTTTTATCTACCCAACCACCGCGGAAAAAGTCGCGCTCGTGGCTAACGATAATTACACCACCTGGGAAGTTCATGATTGCCTTGCGCAAGGCGTCTTTGGTGTCATTATCCAAGTGGTTAGTTGGTTCATCAAGGAAGAGCAAGTTGGCTGGTTCAAATTGCATCTTAGCCAATTTTACTTTTTCTTGTTCCCCACCAGAAAGTTCCTTTAACGGACTCATCGCTTGTTGCGCGGTTAGGCCCATACGAGCTAACGCTTGACGCAATTCCTTTGGCTTCTTGCGTTCGAATTCTTCTTGCAAGAATTGTAGTGGTGTCATGTTGTTGTTTGGCCAGGTCAAATCCTGCTTGAAGTAGGCCAATTTAGCCGTAACGGATAATTCGTATGACCCATAGATTGGCTTTAATTGACCCAAAAGCGTCTTAAGCAAGGTAGTTTTACCGATTCCGTTAAAACCGGTGATGGCTACTTTTTCATCCCCACCAACTGAGAAGTTGAAGGCTGATTTAACCAAAGCATGGTCGTAACCAATAACCAAATCTTGCGTTTGCAAAAGCAAATTAGAAGCCGTAGCCACATATGGAAATTCGAATTTAGCACGACGGTTGTTCTTAGGTGGCGTCAAAACATCCATTCTAGCCAGTTGCTTTTCACGTGACTTGGCACTCTTAGCACGCGTACCTGCCTTATTTTTACGGATATAGGCCTCAGTCTTGGCAATCTTACGTTGCTGGTTGGCATAAGCCTTAAGGTAGGTTTCACGGTTAGCTGCCTTTTGACGCAAAGCCTGCTTCAAAGCACCTGTATAACGCGTAATCGTACCAAAGTCGATGTCGATAATACAGTTGGTGATGCGGCCTAAAAAGTTGTAATCGTGGCTGACAACGATGAAGGCACCTGAGAAGTTGTTCAAGTAGTCAACCAGCCAGTCGATGTGGGACACGTCAAGGTAGTTGGTTGGTTCGTCTAGAACCAAAACGTCTGGGCTTTGCAAAAGAAGCTTAGCCAAAATAATCTTAGAACGTTGACCACCAGATAATTTAGAAACATCGTGGTCATAACCGAGGTCGGCTAAACCTAAACCAGCGGCAACTTGTTCAATTTCGGTGTCGATGTTGTAGAAATTGTTTTCTTCAAGGTAGGTTTGAATCTTCCCTGCCTTTTCAAGCAAAGCATCATCGCCATTTTCGGCGTATTTGGTGTAGAGCTCGTTTAATTCCTTTTCTTTTTTGTATAAATCATCAAATGCGGTCCGCAAAAAACCGCGGATGGTGACACCCGGTGCCAGTTTAGCGTACTGATCCAAGTAACCGACATCAATCTTGTTTTGCCACTTAACTTGCCCCTCATCAGGGATGATCTCGCCAGTTAAAATCTTGATTAAAGTAGATTTACCTACCCCGTTTTGACCGGTAACCCCCATGTGGTCTTCTTTATTTAAAACAAAGTTGGCATCTTCGTATAAAGTTTTATCGATAAAACTTTGACTTAAGTCTTTAACAGTTAATAAACTCATTTTCCCTCTTATTCCTCAGCCGATTCGCGTTCTTTTTCATATTTTTGTAACGCATCAAGAACTCTTGGCCAGTATCTCTTAGGCAAGATCAATTGCAAGCGATCGTGATAGATTGGAAAGTCGCTTGCCTTCATACCCGTAATCTTGGCTACTTCTTGGTCGGTCAGCTTATATTTGTAAACTATTCGCTTAATTTCGACTGATGCATGTCCTCTAAAGTAAGACAGGCCGAAGAAAAAAATCGCAAAAATTCCAGCGACGATGATTGCCAGCTGTAAGTTTAATTTAAACGTATGCAAACAAATAAAAACGACGGCGATAAAAGAAATGAGTGCGGAAATTATCCCGTAGATAACTGGAAAGATACTTTCTTTTTTTTGCATAATTTTTCCCTTCTTTTATTGAGACACTATAACTTTATTGAACTTATCAAAAATTAGTAGGCTTTGCAACTAATGATAGATTAAGTATAATCTCTGTAACATTATTTTTGTAGAAAGATTGAACTATGACCCAAGAAAAAACACATTATTACTTTTCATTGATTCACTTTAATATTGACGACTTTAAAATTAGTCTTGCTATGCCGCAAGCCTGGCAGGCAGTCGATCTTTATCATGCTATCGCAGATGATCGGGCCAGCATCGGCAAGTGGCTGCCTTGGGCTTACCAGATGAAGTCTCCTTTAGATGAAGCTGCTTTTATTAAAAAGATCCAAGAAGACATGATCAATCAGCGCATGATCGTGCTCACAATTTTGGTTAACGGCCAACCTGCCGGCATGATCGATCTGCATAATTTAGTCAAAAATAAAAAAGGCGAGATTGGCTACTGGCTCTCCAGCAAGTTCCAAGGCAACGGTATCGTTACACGCAGCGTTACAGAACTATGCCAATACGCTTTTCACGAGTTAAATTTGCAGTATGTGGATTTGATTGCTGCCGTACAAAATGGCTCAAGCAGCCGCGTTGCTGAACACGCTGATTTCAAGTTGATGGGCGTTCGACCTAAGCTGATTCATGGCAGTGACGATGGTCAGATTTTTAGAAAAATAAATCCGACTAGAACCAGCCAGTCAGATCTTTAATTATAAAAAAGATAATCGGAACAAGTAGCGATGGCAAAAAGTTCAACGTCTTGACGTCGCGGATTTTTAATAGGGCTAAGCCTGAGCAGGCGATTAAGAAACCACCGACGATCGAAATCTCGGCTACAAGCGGGCCGGTGAAAAAACTAGCCGATAGGAATTTGGCTACGAGATAAATGCTGCCCTGCCAGCAGAAAAGTACCGGTGCAACCAGCAGCATCCCCCAACCGAAGCTAGCACCGAAGACCATCGACGTTACGAAGTCCATCATAGCGTTGGTGTAAAGCATGGTGTTATCACCTTTGACTGCCGCCATAACGGGTCCAACGATCGATAAAGCGCCGATACAGCACAGTAAAATCTCGGTAGCTAGACCTTTGCCTAGGTTAGACTTACCAACCCTGTCGACTAAACGATCAAAATGGCCAGCGATATCGAGTGCAGTACCAGCAATGCCACCTAGCGCTAGACTGACAATGAACAAAACGGGATAGTGGCTTTTTGGCATATTGTTGGTGACATTTTCCCAGCCGATACCGAGTGCAGCTAGACCCATTGCGATGAATAAAACGTCTTCGAAACCTTTGTTTAAGCCTTTCTTGAGCAGGCAGCCAATGGACGTGCCGACGAGTAATGCACATGTATTAACGATTGTTCCTATCATCTTTTTTCACTCCCTATTTTTATTTTAGCGCAAAAAACAGCATCCCTTGGGGATGCTGTTAATTTTTTACCAGTGAAATTTCCACGTACTGCTGCTTGAACTCGACGAACTTGAAGACGATGATGAAGTATTACTATTTTCACCATAGCCAGAGTTTGAATCAGTTACCGCTTTATTTTCATTTTGATCATAAATCCGGTAATTAGTAAACGCCGCCGGATCGTCCCATTTGATGTCGTTATTTTGTTCATTTAGTTCATTTTGACGTGTTTCTTCATTGTTTAACGTTTGAGTTTCCAAGCCTAGATTTCTTCTAAGCTTGTTAGAAGTCTTTTGCAATTCTTCAGTTGAAGCTACTTGAATTGCGGCACCATCGATCCAGGCATCGTGGCCTTGAATATAGCCACTCTTCAGGTTATCCATGCAGCCGCGGTAGTTCAGCGCTAAGCTAAGCATATCGTTGAACGACAAGTTGGTTTTGACATATTTATTAAAGATATCCACCAACTTACGGTAGTTACTAATGGTGTTCACTGACATCGCCTTGTGGGCAATCGCTGTGATTACCTGCCGTTGACGAAGTTGTCTACCGTAGTCACCACGTGGGTCCTCTTTTCTCATTCGAACATAAGCTACGGCGTGTCGGCCGTTCAAGTGTTGCTTACCCTTATGGAAGTCGCACCAGTCGTATGAGAAGTCAAATGGCACGTTAACATCAACACCACCGACCGCATTAACTAAGCTGCGCAGCGCCTTCATGTTAACTTCAACATAATAATCAATTGGCACATTCAACATACTCTTAACGGTCTTGACGCTGGCCGCACTACCACCGATTTCATAGGCTGAATTCACCCTAAACATAAAGTACTTATTGCCTGGGTCTCCTTTAATATCGGTCAAGGTATCACGTGGGATTGAGGTCATTGTAGCTGTGTTCTTTTGCGGATTAGCCGTTGCCAAAATCAAAGTATCGGAATTTCCTCGGTCATGACGACCTTCGATCCCTTGGTCAACCCCTAAAACTAAAACTGAAATTGGTTGTTTATTTACAATCTTGGCTGAGTTAGCGATTGGGCCGCCACCCTTGCCATCAATTGCACTATGAATCGTAAAATACATATGCGCTGCCCAGGCTACACCCAAGCAGACTGCTACTAAAGCAACTAATCCTATGAATCGAGCAAACATATTACCCGGTTTATATGAAGAACTATCTGCTGCAATAGCATGGTTGCGGTGAAGGTTAAGCGCAGTAGATTTATTGCGATAACCTTCCCGGCGTTTGGAATTTGGATCCATTCTTGATATCGTTTCCCTTCAAAATTAATACAAGTTAATTTGTATCACTTTTAATCTCTAGATAAAATAAAAATATCGATAATTAATAATAACTTATTTTTTGTGTTCAGTTGTACAACAAGTTAATATGTAAACAAATTGAAACAACGGAGGAAGAATTTATGGCAATTCCAACAAGAAATGAAGTCCCTGAAAATTTGAAATGGGACTTAACCAGAATTTTTAAGACAGATGAAGACTGGGAAGCAGCTTTTGACAAAGCAAAAGACGATGTTGAAAAGCTGGGAGCATTGAAAGGTACTTTGACTAAGTCTGGTAAAGATTTGTACGAAGGCTTAACCAAGATCTTGGCAGTTAAACGCGATGTCGAAAACATCTACGTTTATGCCACTATGTCTAGTGACGTTGATACTTCTAACTCACACTATTTAGGCTACGTTAGCCGCGTGCAAACTTTGGCTAACCAATTCGAAGCTGTCACTAGTTTTATTAGCCCTGAGATCTTGAGCATCCCTAGCGACAAGTTAGCCCAATTTAAAAAGGACGAACCTCGCTTAAAGAACTACGAGCACTACCTTGAAACGATCACCAACAAGCGTCCTCACACTTTGCCAGCTGAAGAAGAAAAGATCATCGCTGACGCTAGTGACGCAATGGGTGTTTCAGAAAATACCTTTAACGTTTTAACCAACTCCGACATGGAATACGGCTACGTGCAAGACGAAGACGGCAACATGGAACAATTGTCTGACGGTTTATACTCACTTTTGATCCAATCACAAAACCGTAACGTCAGAAAAGGCGCCTTTGACACACTTTACGCCGCTTATGGCCAATTCCAAAACTCACTTGCTTCTACGCTTTCTGGCGTGGTAAAGAAGCACAACTATAACGCTATGGTACACAAGTATGACTCAGCTCGCGAAGCCGCATTGTCTGAAAACAACGTACCTACCAAGGTTTACGACACTTTAATTCAAGAAGTTGATTCTCACCTTGATTTACTCCACCGTTATGTTGCGCTACGTAAGAAGATTTTAGGACTCAAAGATTTACAAATGTGGGACATGTATGTGCCACTAACTGGTAAACCTGCTCTTTCCTATAACTTCGAAGAAGCAAAAGAAGTTGCTAAGAAGGCACTCGCTCCACTTGGTGAAGACTACTTGAAGCACGTCGATTACATTTTTAACAACCGCGTCATCGACGTTGTGGAATCAAAGAACAAGGTCACTGGTGCCTACTCTGGTGGTGCCTACGATACTGATCCATATGAACTTTTGAACTGGGAAGACAACGTTGATTCACTTTACACATTAGTGCACGAAACTGGTCACTCAGTTCACTCTTGGTACACTCGTAACACCCAACCTTACGTTTATGGTGACTACCCAATTTTCGTAGCTGAAATTGCTTCAACCACTAACGAAAACATTTTGACTGAATACTTCTTGGACCACATCACTGATCCTAAGACGCGTGCCTTTATCTTGAACTACTACCTTGATTCATTTAAGGGTACTTTGTTCCGTCAAACTCAATTTGCCGTATTTGAACAATTTATCCATGAAGCTGACGCTAAGGGTGAACCACTTACTTCCGACACTTTGGATGACGTTTATGGTCAACTTAACCAACACTACTACGGTGACAGCGTTGAACCCGGCGGCGACATTGCACTTGAATGGTCACGTATTCCACACTTCTACTACAACTTCTACGTTTACCAATATGCGACTGGTTTTGCGGCTGCGACTGCACTTGCTAACAAGGTTGTTCATGGTACTGACGCTGATAGGGATGCATACCTTGGCTTCCTTAAGGCTGGTTCAAGTGATTATCCAACTGAAATCATGAAGCATGCTGGCGTTGACATGACTAAGCCAGACTACTTGGAAGATGCCTTCAAGACTTTTGAAAAGCGTTTGAACGAATTTGAAAGCTTGATTGAAAAGTAAATATTAATAGCAAAAAAGATGATATGTTTCACGTGAAACTATCATCTTTTTATTTATTCTTCTAATAACCAATCGATCAAATATTTTACAGCTATACCATCAACCGTTCCTTCATCAAACTGTGACAATGATAATACTGTCTTTTGATATCCATCAGGAATATAGCGTAAATTATCAGTTTCACGCGTACTCCCTTCTGGTAAATGTTCTGTTACCTGATAATACTTAATTTCATTACCTTTGCTGGCAACAAAATCGATCTTCTTACCAGAATAATCGCCTACGTCAACATTGTAGCCTCTGCGAAGAAGTTCAATAAAGACAATGTTCTCAATCTGATGACCTAAATTATTACGATAATTTGATCCTAATGTCTGATTTTTCAAAAGAATCTATTCAACGTGCAAAAGATGAAGTAAAGTTACAAAAATTAATATCAAATATACCCGTATAAAAATTAGATACACCTCAAAAAATAGAGAAATGGTTAAAAGAAGATTACTAAAAAGACTCTTTGAAAATGCCTACAGCATTAACAAAGAGCCTTTTATTTATTTTTTATTCAATTGACGATTAAACAGATAAGTACAAATCATCATAAAAATACTTACTGGAATATACACTGCTGAAACAAAAGCAATGTTTGAATTTCCCGTATTTGAGCTTGCCACCTGAGGAGAACAATCCTGCAAGAAGTGCACAATTATACCGAATATTATTCCATTTGAAAGAATACGCAAATAGCTGAGTATAAAGCCAAGTGCCATTGCAAAAATTATTTGTCCAATTGTGGAAACGAGTGGCTGATGGAATAAATTAATCAAATGAAACAATCCAAATAGCACTGAACAAATTACTGATGTCCAAAAAATGTTGTATTTATTCTTACGCAAAGCCACTGTAAAAATGTTGAACAAAATGCCTCTAAACAAGAATTCTTCACAAATTGCAGCAGATAAGGCAATCAATGCAATAGATACAATTTTATGTCCTGGTAATTTGAAAACCATGCTATGGGTGAAGATATTCATTACTACCATTAATCCCAGAAGCACAAAGTAAACAGCCGTCAGAACTTTAACAGCCCTATGTGTTTTTACTCGTTTATCAAATACCTTAGTTGTGAGTCCAAAATGCAATGCAGCCATTGTAAAAACAATTAAGTAAATAGCTACAAATACATCCTTCAGTACCCTATTTCCAATAAGATATTTGGTCACAAATGGATAAGCTTGATAGCAGATTTGCAAAATAATTTCGAGCCAGATCATTTTAACTAAAACAGTTTTAGTCTGCTTTTGATCATTAAAATCAATTTGATCGGCCAAGGCTAAATAGTGGCGTTTTTCATATCTTCCCTCTTTTTGTTTTTCTTTCTCCAATTAAATCCAAATCATTGTATCAAAAAAGAATCTGCCATCATAGCAGATCCTTCATTTTTTATTTTTCTAACTTTAAATCATACCTGTCAGTAATCCCGTAATGTACAAGAACACACAGCAGACTACCAAGTACAAACTGCCCCATTTGACAGTTTCCTTCAGAATTTCACCTTCGTCACCTTCGCGGTTAATCGAACCCGTGGCTACCGCAATGTTCTGTGGTGAAAGCATCCCTGCTGTCGCACCAGTCATGTTTGAAGCAACAACCCAGTACTTATTTACGCCCAAGTCAGTCGCTGCCGATAGTTGCAAGTTACCAAACAATACGTTGGCAGAAGTTGCAGAACCAGTAAGGAATGTTCCAAGAGCACCAATAAGTGGCGCAAACAATGGGTAAACTGGGCCAAGCAAGCTAACCAAAGCTACAGCTAAAGCATCAGTCATACCAGCGTAAACCATCACCTTGGCAAGACCAACAATCGCACAAACCGTAACTGTGGTCATGCCTACGGCCTTGATTGATTTACCTAAGATTTGCATCATGCGTTTGAAGCTAACGCCTTGAATCGTGCCACCAATAAGAGTAGCAATCAAAATCAATGTACCTGGTGATGAAAGCCAGCTAATTGAAAGTGTGTTAGGGTTCTTACCAGTGTAAACAACCAAGTTTGTGGTTGCCTTGTTCAATAAGTTGTTAACTGGTGGAACAAGCGAAGATGCCAAAATTACGAAGATAAAGATCAAAATAAAAGTAGAGCATGCTTTAAGCAATGTCTTATTATCAGGTCTTTCAACCTCTGACTCTTTTTCATCCTTATGCCACTTAGTTAACCAAATAGTTACGGCAGTAGAGCAGATTGAACCGGCGATTGCAGGAAGTTCCGCACCAACGAATCTAGCCGCAATTACCTGGGGAATAGCCATGCCCAATCCTGACATCAAGGTAATAAAGCCAACGCCTTTAATTGCTTTTAAACCACCACCGGTTAAAATTACCAAGATAAATGGCACAAGTACTACTAAGATGCATAACTGCAGTGAAACAAGGAAAGATAATGACACTTGATTCAAATTGGTTACTTCACCTAATGTCAAAATAGGCAAACCAATTGCACCGTAGGCAGTAGCTGTCGTGTTGGCAATTAAACTGATGACAGAAGCCTGAATTGGTTCTAAGCCGAACGAAATTAAAATCCCCGCAGAAATTGCAACAGCGGTACCAAAGCCAGCGATTGACTCCAAGAAACCACCAAAGCCCCAAGCAATGATCAAGACAATGATTCGCTTGTCAGTAGAAATAGCGGCTAACATGTCCTGGATGGTCTTCATCCCGCCTGATTCAGTCGTCACATTGTACGCAAATAACGCTGCCACGATTACGAACATGATCGGCCAGATACCCATGATGATTCCTTCTAGGGCTGCCGTCAGCGTATTCGGTACAGACAACTTAAAGCTAAAGATTGCCAATAAAACCGTTAAAACAAGTCCAATTATACAAGCACGAGCCGCAGACATACGCATTACGCCCAGCGAAATGATCAGCCAGATAATTGGTATCAATGCTATTGCAAATTTAATCCACATCTTATATCTCCATCAAAAAATTCTCTAATAATATATTTAATCATTTTTGGACAAAAAATAAAAATTTGAAACTCATTTTGACGAATTATTGCAATTTATAAAAGTTTTGCTTGCAAGTTTAGCTCACAAAATATATAACATTTAATGGAAAGTAAAATTTCTCACATCATTTTTGAAACTGCTCCTCGGAATAGAGCAGTTTTTTTAATGCGTTTTCATAGACTTTCTGTATGCATCTTTCTATAATACAGATTATTGATAGAAAAAATTGCTTTTTCTTGACCTATGTCAATTCTTTTAGTTTAAATTGCTCTTATACTATAGGCAATAAGTCAAATACAGGAGGCACAACATGAAAAAATTAGACGCAACTAAACTTACTGACGAACAAATCGAATTCTTCAAGACCCACTTAGCTTACCTTTCAACCGTTGACAAGAACGGTGAACCACAAGTTGGTCCTAAGCAATCAATGAAGGTGCTTGATAACGGTCACTTACAATACCTTGAAAAGACCAAGGCACATGCATACGAAGACTTGAAGAACGGTTCTAAGGCTGCTGTTGTGGTTGCTGACGTTCCATCACACACCAACGTTCGTATCAAGGGTACTGCTCACATTCACGAAGATGACGATTACCAAAAGAGGATCGCAACTGAAGGCGGCGCACCTGCTGCTTACGTTGTAGATATTGATATCGAAGAAATCTACGAATAATTTTCCCATCTAAATTAAAATAACCAGGCTGGAGATTCAGTCTGGTTATTTTTTGTATTTTCTATTTTTTAATTATTGCCTTCAAAAATATTAGCAAATGCGGTTCTAACTTCTTGGTTGGCTGTTTCCTTGACCATGCAGTCAGAACCATTAGTGGTTTGATCGACTAAAGCAACTGGTTGGCAATCCTGAACAAATAAGTAATATGTTGTTCAGGATTGCCAACATTGCAGTTGAAGATCGAAACGACGTGGTAATCATAGTCCTTCTTCAAAGATGGATCCCAGCCGATGTTGATTGTCTCTGTCTTCTTGCTATTATCGGAATACATCTTGAAAGTCCGGTTAGTCAACTACCCTAGACTTCAGTCTAGGGTAGTTGACTCAATTCGGCCTTAGACTTATATTTCTTAGGACCATCTAACCCTAAGCTGGCACCACCTGGTTGAACCCCAATTTTATCCGTATTGTTGATGTAGTAGCTCGTGTAAGCAGAAGTACTGAAGCTTCCCGCGATACTTGCTACAATTATCGCAATCCACTTTTTCATTCAAGATCTCCCCCCCTTGTCAAACAGTTTCGATTTTAGCACCAAAAAACGCATCAAGGAAAATCGTTCCTTAATGCGTTTTGATAATTTTGATTCTATTTTTTAACGGTGCTTAATGACGTGAACCATGTAAGCAACCAAGTAAATCACAACTTCAATCGTAGCAATGAAGAAGGTAACTGGCCAATTAGTAATAAAGCCCAAGTAAAGTCCGGCCCATACACCGATTAATGCAAAGCCGATTGACCAGCCGATCATTGCGGGGATCGTTTTACCGATATAACGCGCCGTCGATGATGGCAGTGTTAACAAAATGAATACTAGCAATGAACCAACGATCTGCGCACCAATTGCAACAGACATAGCCATTGCAACCAAGAAGACGATGCCAACAAAACCGGTATGAATACCGTGCGCAGCAGCGCCGATATGGTCAAAGGAATCGAAGTTCAAACTCCGTTGCAACAAAAGGATCATCAACAAAACGATGACGGACAAGATAACCAATTGGGTTACACCTTGTCGATCTACACCGATGATACTACCGAACAAGATGTTCGTAGCGTAACGGCTATTGGAACCAGAAATCGCCAGGAATAAAACGCCTAGTCCAATAAATAGTGCTGAAATCGCACTAATTGACGATTCCTTTTGATCGCTGTGCATGGACAATTCGCCAACACTGATCGCACCAAGCAAGGTGAACAAAAGCATCCCCCATAACGGCGCAATACCGATAAACACCGCAAAGGCAGCACCGGCAAAACCGATTTCTGACAAGGTGTGAGCTAAGAACGCATAACTACGCGCTACAACGTACACGCCAACCACACCACAGGTGATCGCAATAAAAGTACTTGCTAAGAAGGCATAACGCATGAATTCATATTGAAGCATCATTCAAAATCCTCCTTAAAGTCTTTCATCTTTCCTTGTCTGATCGTCCCCTTGTTTAAGTACAGATAATCGCTCATGTACTTTTTAGCCAGCGGTATATCGTGCGTTACAAATAGCACAGTAATCTTGTGTTCCTGATTCAAGTGTTTGATCAGGCCCATTAATTCTTCCTTAGCAGCCGGATCCAGGCTCGCTGTCGCTTCATCCAGGATAATCATGTTAGGACGGTCGAGTAGCGCTTGCGCCAAGTAGGCACGTTGTTTTTGCCCACCTGAAGCTTCACCCATGCGCGTATTTTGAATTTTGTCCAAATGCGTCTCAGTAATTTGACGATCGATTTGCTCTTTTACTTTTTTAGTCTTAAAAAGTGGAGCGTTCAATTCGATAAAGGCACGAATTGAAAGAGGATATTCTGAGTCAATATTTCTAAATTGTGGAACATAGCCAAGCTTGACGTCTGATGAGAATTTATAGCTACCGCCTGTTGGTGTAAGCATCCCCATCAAAATCTTAATCAAAGTAGTTTTTCCTGTTCCGTTTGGACCAAGCAGAGCAGTCATTGAACCATCTTCAAGCTTGAAATTCAAATCTTGAAAGACGGTCTTTGTATCAAATCTCATTGAAAGGTCATTCACATCTAAGATCAATTTAGCATCCCCTTTACTCGCTAAATTAGCTCATTTATTGCTTACTAATATTAGCTAAATTCTGATAATTTTCTTTCATCCAATCCAAGTAAGTTGTGTTGTTCGGAATTGTTTCGCGCACGCTGAGCACTGGCACATTGTTCTTTTTGGCCAATTTAACAAAAGTCTTCACAGTTGAACTGCTTGCTTGCGTGTTATTAACGAAGAAAGCGATCTTCTTATCTTCAATTTCTTTAGTCATTTTGTTGATAGTCTTAGGACTGGGATCAGTACCATTTTGCACGGCTTTTTCAAAGTCCTTGTCACCGATCTTATAGCCGGCTTCTTGCAAGGCATAGTCAAAGACAGGCTCACTAACGTAAACTGGCTTGCCGTTCTTTTTGCCTGATTTAGCAAGCTGCTTAATTTGCGCAATCTTTGCTAGGTATTTTTTACCATTAGCCTTAAAGTAAGCCGCATGACTTGGTTGCAACTTGGACAAGCGCTTAACTAAATAGTTCACGTACTTAGTTGGCATATCTAAATTGTACCAAATATGGGGGTTGTCACCCTTCTTAAGGTGCATCAAATCTTCACCCACCAAAACTGGCTTTTTGTTAACTGAACTAGCTAATTTATTCATCCAGTCATCGTAGCCTAGGCCGTTTGCCACAATAATGTTGGCCTTGGATAATTCCTTGGCATCAGCCGTAGTTGGTTCAAAATCGTGCGGATCAGTTGCGCTGTTCTTGATCACAGCTTGCACGTTTCCGTACTTGCCTGCCACATTTTTGGCAATATCGGCATAAACGTTAGTAGACGCAACGATCGATACCTTATCACTACTTGTAGACTTTTGGCTACTTGAGCATGCAGAAAGCAGTAGCATCACTACACTCAGTAAGCCCAAAATAAAAATATGTTTTGTAATTCTAGATTTTTGCATAAAACCTCCATAACAAAAAAGCATTTAAATCAGAATTTCAGCAAGTTTTCTGATTTAAAGTAAGCATAAGCTAGATTTTATGGTGTGTCAATATATTTACAGATAGACAAATAGCACCAAGGTTCATTAACCCTGATGCTATCGCTTTTATTTAAGTCTTTAAAAAATTTGCTGAAATAATTTAAATGCTTTTTCTAGAATTACATCATTATATAAACATATTTTTATATGCTTGTCAAACTAAAACTCGCCATTTGCGTGTTGTCTCAAAACATCCAGAATTTTAATGATGTGGTTGTCAAATAATTGGTAGTACTTCTCTTGCTTGACGCGCTTGCTTTTTACCAATCTTGCTTCTTCTAAAATTCTTAGATGCCGTGAAATTGCCGGCTGGCTGACGTCGAATTGTTTGACTAAGTTATTCACGCTGCTTTCCTTGTGGTCATTCAAATAATAAAGTATCTGAATGCGAATTGGATGATTCAGCGCTCTAGTAATTCGAATAATCTGATCGTTCAATCTCTTCTCCACCTATCGTTAGTCTTAATCCATTATAAGCCTTATTATACCGATTATCTGCCCTTTTCAACCGATAACCTTGGAAAACGTGTAATCTATCGTCAATTACCGTATACTTCTTAGTGAAAGAAAGCGATAAAGATGAAATTCAAACTACTAATCAATCCCAAAAAAGATGAATTTGTCCAAGCACAAGTTCATCAAGAAAATGACTTTACCAAAGAACTTAAAGACTTCGTCTTAACCAACGGCAATTCCAATCAATTACTCGTTTACGACGATAAGGACGCAATTACTTTATCGCTTGACGACATAGTCCTGATCACGATTATCGACGATAAAGAAAGGACGCTCTCGCACGAGGGTGTCCTTTTAGATTTGACAACAAAAAACGCTACCCACTCGGGTAGCGCAAAACATAACAGAGTATCCTGATTTAAGTAGAGATCATCAAGATGCTTTTATTATAATACGTTTTTTACACTTTTTGTTAAAAAATATATAATAACTTAAATTATTTAACTATTTATTTTATATATTTTTTCTAATAATATTATTCGTTAGGATCTTCTTTAATGTTCTTCTTCCAGAAGCTCATGATCAAACCGGCTACGATTGAACCGATGATAGTAGCTAAGAAGTAGTACAAGATGTGCATTGGACCACCGATGTTACCAGCAAGTGGTGATACCCAAAGACCACCGTGAGGAGCTGGAACACCAACGTGCCATAAACCAACTAAGGCACCACCAACGGCTGAACCGATGATACATGAAGGAATTACGTGACCTGGGTCAGCTGCAGCAAATGGAATTGCACCTTCAGTAATGAATGAGAAGCCTAATACCCAGTTAGAAATACCTGCGTGACGTTCTTCTTCAGTGTACTTGTTCTTGAAGAAAGTAGTACCGATAGCAGTTGCGAATGGAGGAACCATACCACCAACCATTACGGCAGCCATCAAGATAGCAGCAGTAGTTGAGTGTGGGTCGTTAGCAAAGGCACCTGATGCAAAGACATATGCAGCCTTGTTGAAAGGGCCACCCATATCGATTGACATCATACCTGCCAAGATAGTAGTAAGAAGTACCAAGTTACCAGTACCCATGCTGTTCAAGAAGTGGGTAATAGCAAAGTTGATTCCACTGAAGATTGGGTTAATGATGTAGAACATAATTGCTGCAATGAAGAGCAAGCCCAAAATTGGGTAGAACAACATTGGCTTCATACCTTCGATTGAGTGAGGTAAGTTAGCGAATAACTTCTTCAAGCCAACCATTAAGTAACCTGCGATGAAACCAGCAGCGATACCACCTAAGAAGCCGGCTGGTGAAGTTGCGTGTGCTTGAACGTTAACTTGGAATTGACCGTTAACGATAGAAGCCATGTAACCACCAACGAAACCTGGCATCAAGGCTGGCAAATCACCGATTGATTCGGCAATGTAAGCAGCAAGTACAGGAACCATGAAGGCAAAGGCCAAGTTACCAGCGTTGTTCAAGAAGATGAAGGCTGGTGATTTAGCACCACCACCGTAGTTTTCTACGATGAAGGAAATGGCCATTAAGATACCACCACCGATAACGAATGGAAGCATGTGGCTAATACCGTTCATCAAGTTCTTGTAAATACCTGCCCATACGCCTGGCTTTTCAGTGTTTGATGATTCTTCTGACTTGTCGGCAGCACTTGCGTGGTAAACGTCAGCCTTGCCATCCATAATGTCATCAATTAATTCGCCTGGTTTGTTGATACCGTCAACAACTGGGTGGTTAACTAAAGGCTTGCCGTCGAAACGTGGCATGTCAACTTTCTTATCAGATGCAATAATTACACCCTTAGCACGCTTAATTTCGTCAGGAGTAAGCTTGTCCTTAACACCTTCAGAACCGTTAGTTTCAATTCTAACTTCGATACCGCGCTTCTTACCTTCCTTAATCAAGGCTTCTTGAGCCATGTAAGTGTGGGCAATACCGTTGATACATGCAGTAACACCAATGATTAATGGCTTGTTGTCGTCATCGTCGTTCTTACCTTCTGCCTTAGCAGCTTCCTTAGCCTTCTTAGCTTCAGCTGCCTTCTTGTCTTCTTCATCCTTCTTAGCTTCGGCCTTTTCGAAAAGATCGATAACTTCTTCAGGAGTCTTAGTAGCCTTAAGTTTTTCAACTAAGTCTGGATCAATTAACAAACCTGAAAGTTTTGCTAAAGCTTGAAGGTGAGTATTATCCGCACCAGCTGGTGCAGTAATCATGAAGAATAAGTGAACTGGTTGACCATCAAGTGAGTTATAGTCAATACCATCTTTACTCTTAGCAAATAATACACGAGCCTTGTTGATTGACTTGTTACGTGCGTGAGGCATCGCAATTCCGCCACCGATACCAGTAGTTGATTCATTTTCACGGTCCCAGATGGACTTGATAAATGCATCTTCGTCATTAACGATATCGGTTGCAACTTCAAGGTCAGCCATTTCTTTAATGGCATCTTCTTTATTCTTCGCCTTGAGGTCCATAATCATGGATTCAGGGCTTAAAATGTCCTTAATTCTCATATTTCATTCCTCTCATTTAAAAATTAAGAAATTTGTTCAACCTTAATTTGTGGCAATACTGCATCGATTTGGCTCTTAACTGCGATGTCCTTAGTAAAGGCAGTAGCAGCACCACAAGCCATACCAATTCTGAAGCCTTCCTTAGGATCGCCAGTCTTGTAGTAAGTACCAACGAAACCAGCAATCATTGAGTCGCCGGCACCAACTGAGTTAACAGCAGTACCAACAGCACCCTTGGCGTGGTATACGTGGTCTTGAGTCAAGAGAAAGCCACCTTCGCCGGCCATTGAAACCATTACGTTTTGAGCACCCTTGTCAAGCAACTTTTGTGCGTATTCAAGCATTACATCGCTTGAATCAAAAGTTACGCCGAACAAGTCAGCTAATTCGTGGTGGTTTGGTTTAATTACTAATGGCTTGTATTCCAAGGTATCAAGAAGAGCTTGACCAGTAGTATCAACTACGAAGTCAGCACCAGCTTCCTTAATAGTTGGAAGAAGTGATTGGTAGAAATCAGTTGGAAGACTTGGAGTAAGTGAACCACTCATTACTACGATGTCACCCTTCTTCAAGTCGTTCAAACGATCCTTGAAAGCAGTGATTTCTTGGTCAGTAATGTTTGGACCAGCTGCGTTAATTTCAGTTTCCTTTTCTGCGTGGATCTTAACATTCACACGAGTGTTGTCTGAAATAGTAACGAAGTCACTTTCGATTCTCTTTTGGTTCAATTGACGAACCAATTCCTTACCGGTGAAGCCACCAACAAAGCCCCATGCAGTGTTGTCAACGTTCAATTGGTTAAGGATTTGAGAAACGTTAATTCCTTTACCCCCTGCTAAAAATGAATCATTGTTAGTTCTGTTAACTTCCCCGCGGTTGACTTTTTCTAATTGAAGAACATAGTCAAGAGCTGGGTTAACAGTTACTGTGTAAATCATCCTATTTTGCCTCCTCTAGGTTTATATCGGCAGGTAATGCCTTTTTTTGACTTGGTTTAAGCTTATTTGTTACCACAACAACGTCTTTAGTATTAGCGAATACGGCAAAGTTCCGTTCGCCAATCTTAGTGTTATCGGCTAAAACATAAGCATGTCTAGCTTGCTTAATCTCGGCTGTCTTGACTGCGGCTTCTTCGGGATCTGGCGTGGTTAAATTGCCGTTGGCTTCGATTCCGTTAGCTCCGACAAAACTAGCTGAGAAATTCATCGCCTTAATTTGACTCAAAGCAGTTTGACCAATCACGGCATGCGTGTCGTCTTTGACCTCGCCGCCGATTAGGAAAGTCTTGATTCCATGATTTAAACTGCATAACGCCGTTTCAACTCCGTTGGTGATGATCTTTACGTTAGGAATATCAGCTAGAAATGGAACCATCTCATAGGTTGTTGTTCCTGCATCGATAAAGACGTTATCACCTTGGTGAACGAAGTGTTCTGCTGCGTATTTAGCAATAGAAATCTTCACTTCATGATTCAAACTAAAGCGGACGTTCTGGGAAACATCACGCGAGAAATTCTTTACTGATTGGGCACCGCCATGAACTCGCTTGAGGATGCCATTCTTCTCCATTTGAATCAGATCACGACGGATAGTTGATTCAGATGTATCAGTTAAATCGCATAACTCGCTAACGCGGCACAATTCGTGCTGATTAACGTAATCTTCAATTAAGCTTTGGCGTTCTTGTGTCAGCATTATTTCTCACCTCGATAAATATTGTATTCGCTTTCTCCTCCAAAATCAATCATTTTTCTTCAAAAAGCGTCAATTTTATTTATTATCGTTCAATAAAATCCATTTATATGCAAAAAAGATGTTGTTTTTTGATTGAAACGACATCTTTTCTTCGTCATTTGGAATTATTCTTAGTCATTTTGGGTGTTTTGACTAAGAACGTATTTAGTATTTTTCTCTTTTCCAACTGATTGGATCTTTTTTTCATCTCTTAATTGCTTTAAATTACGTTGAATCGTTGTCTGACTATATTATGGAATCAATTCCACAAGTTCAGCACGAGAAAGCGGACGAAGTTGTTGTTGTAAAGTCTTTAGAATCAATTTATCTGCTTTCAGTTCTTTGTGATTATGAACCAAGCCAATTCTTTCAATTAAATCACGATATGCTTTTACTACTACACCCAAATAATAATTAACAAACGGTGCATAGTCATTTTGATTTTCATTCCAACCAACAGAGCTTGCAGCTAAGACATCATAATAGCTCTCTTTACTATCTTCGATGATTTTTTCTAAACTGATATACTTACCCACTTCCAAACCTGAGCGATACATTGTTAATAGCATAAGTAAACGTGACATTCTACCATTTCCGTCACGGAATGGGTGAATTGAAACGAAATCAAAAACGAATGCCGCCGATAAAACTAATGGTGAAATTTCTCCACGCTCAAAAGCTTCATTAATATTGTTTGCAAAGTCCGTCAATTAATTCTGGCACTAAAAAAGCATCTGGTGGATTAAATCTAACCTCTTCATGTCCGTCTGCATATTTAGCAATAATTTTATTATTGATATCTTTAAAATGCCCGCCCCAGGAATCGCCGCATACTTGAACAACATATTGTGCATGCTTAAGATAGTATTCTTAGTAATTGACATGTAACGATAATTTTCGTGAATTAAACTTAGCACATCGCGGTAACCTGCAATTTTACGTTCATCACGATCACGTGGCTCTACCTTGTCAGATATAATCTTATTCAACCATGAATCTGAGGTATAAATACCTTCAATTCGGTTAGAAGAATCTGTACTTTGAATTTTAGCTACATTGGCTAGTTTTTCTAATTCTTTACGATAATATTTTTCAAAGTTACTAGTTTCACCATATAGCTGATAAATAGTAGTTAATTTATTAATCAAGGTATGACTCGGTTGGAAATTATTCAAAAATTCACCTTCATTCTTTATCATTTTAAGTATTTTGACTAAGAAAACGACTACGATTCTTAATGAAAAACATCGAATCAACTTTGAAATTGATTCGATGCTTTTTTAACCTTTAAATAAAAATACTGCATAGATCCAAAATATTCAGCAACAATTGACGCCAATATGCTTACGAAAAATGAAAATATACCTTAGTAGATTTCCTGGTAAATCTTAGTTGATAACCATCTGATGTTTTGTGTCGCATTACCTGGGGAATAGTAGCTAACCAAGTTAGCGCAATTACTATGGCAATTATCATAATTATATTGTTCATTTTACTTTTCTCATCTTAAAATATCTGATACCCGTGTAACTTACCCAGATCAACAAGATAGTAATAACAGCACTCTATTTCCAAGTTGTACCGTTACCAGTAATACTAAAAATTGCAACAATTAGTGCAATAACAGAAAAAATCACAGCACCAGCACATTGTCTTTTAGCTTTTTCCAACATGATCTATCCCTCGACTTTCCTATCTAATGGTGATTAATCCGCAAAATATTCCTTCAATAAACCAATTTAGAGTTTCATTTAAAAAATTGCTTTTACCACATCAACTGAACCCCAATTAGATAATAAGGAAATCGCAGCCTCAGTCACGGCAAATAATAAACCTGTGCCAACAACTTGAGGAGCTAACTTCAATACTTTCTTTTGCCATGGAATCTTTGCATCTACTGTCTTATTAACGGCTAAACTAGCAGAAACTGCAGCACCTAATATCAGACCCATCGGAATTCCAACTGCAATGGAAATAATAATCTGATAAATCTCAAGTGAACCTGAATGGTTAAGATACATTAAAGCCAGTAAAATAAGCGGTCCAACTAACACGCCTAGTCCCATGCCCTTAATAATTCTTTTGTTTTCACGGGCAAATTTTTCGTTATTCATTTTGGTTACCTCAAGGAATTTCTTTTTCATTTCTAATTAAACAAATCCGAAAAGTTAGTCGGAATATTGTTGTTCTTGGCGAAGTATTTCTTGAATGCATCCCCAAGCTTAATTGATCTCTATCCCTATTCTCTAGCCAATCATGCACAGCAAAGAATGCTGTAACGGCATAATTAACGGCTAAAACGATCAATAAGCCAAGTACAATATAAATTAAGTACAGCATTGACCTTTCCTCCAATTTAGTGATTATTTCCCTGGAAATAATCTTTCATCTTTCTAAATCAATCATATCCCTATCATTTATTTAAAAGACAAAACTGTCCAATTCTGTCATTTATCGGACCGATTTGGCATTTTATTCTTCATCTTTTTTATAAACTAATAAATCCCCTGGCTGGCAATCCAAGACTTCACAGATCTTGCTCAATGTGTCAAAACGAACGCCGTGCGCCTTCCTTGTCTTTAGAATTGACAGGTTAGCCAGCGTTATGCCAACTTTCTCTGCCAGCTCTTTTGAAGACATCTTTCGCTTCAAGAGCATAAAATTTAGAGTTACCTCAATCATCCTTACCAACCTTTCTAAATAATCGAATCTGCATCCTCTTGAACTTTTATTCCGTATTTGAATACCAAGTAGACTACGTATAGTACTGCTAGGAAAAGTAATCCAGTTGTCACACTACTTGGGTAAAGTACATTATTCGAGTATTTAATGAACCAAGCGCGATGTGTCATAAGCATAATAAAATCTACTATTAAAAAAATGGTATATCCAGCAACTGAAATTAGTAATTTCTTGAGTAAATTCGAATTACTAATAGCAAAGTAAACTTCTTGTTTGATATTCTTAATAATTAATCTAGCATATCGACAGATCAAAAAAGCCGTAATGCTCATCATAATCATTAAGAGTAACATAACTATTAATACTCCAACATAGCTATCAACTGATATATCGTAATACAGTAAAAAAGGCCGTGCATCCCTGCACGGTCTTCTCATCTTATCTCAACTATTTTATAACGTATTTGCCGTTCTTGTACTTAAATACAACCTTCTTGTTAGGCAATTGAACCGTAATTCTGCGATATACAGGACCAAAGCCGTGCTTTTCAAGCTTAACTTTCACACTACCGTCCTTATTTACCTTAACTTCGTACAAGTTGTATTCGCCCTTTTGGTACTTGAAGTCAGTTCCATTATCTTGATAGTGAACGTACTTACCCCTTTTACCAAATAATCTAAAGGTCATGCTTTCGTCTGGTTCATCAGAGATGTGACTAACTTCCTTACCCCATGGCAAGATAGTGTTCTTCTTGATAAACAGTGGCAACTTATCAATTGGTGCATCAACCAAAATCGTGGTCTTTCCAGCATGTTCAACGCCGTTCCAGAAGTCAATCCATTTTCCTTTTGGCAAATATACGGCGCGCTTAGTTTGACCTTCTTGAACAACTGGGGCTGCCAAAATGTCCTCGCCCACCATATATTCATCATTCAAGTTATACACCTGTGTATCATTTTCATAATTCAAGACAAGTGGACGCATAATTGGCAAACCTGTCTTAGTTTCACGATAAAATTCATCGTAAAGATATGGAATGAAGCGGTAACGAAGCTTCAAGTATTTACGGTAAATTGACAAAGTTGGTTCGCCAAATACCCATGGCTCTTGTGAACGAGTACCCAAAGCCGCATGGTTTCTGTACAATGGGCTAAATAATGCACCTTCAATCCAACGGGTAAGCAATTCTGGAGTTGTATCTGCGCCAAAACCACCGATGTCAGTTCCGGCAAAGCTAAAGCCGCTCATCCCTAAGTTACATAATTGCGGAATCATCATCTGCACATGTGTCCATAAACTTTGGTTGTCGCCTGTCCACACTGTGGAAAACTTTTGCGTTCCAGCATAAGCTGCACGAGTAATCACAAATGGACGCTTGCCTGAATACTTCTTCAAGCCTTCATAAGTTGCCTTAGCCATATTGTGACCATAAACATTGTGCATCTTCTTATGAGTCGAAGCTTCTTCCTCGTTATGGAAGACGATATTGTCTGGAATTTCACCCTTGAAAGATGCAGGTTCGTTCATGTCATCCCAGATACCTGAAACGCCAAGGTCGACTAGGTACTTGCAGTTTCTAGCCCACCATTTGCGGACTTCTTTACGACCGAAGTCTGGAAAGACAGCATCCCCAGGCCAAACTTGGTTTACATAGACAGTGCCATCTGGAGCCTTTACAAAGTAGCCCTTTTCAATACCTTCCTTGTAAATCTTATAGTCATCATCTTTCTTAACGCCCGGGTCAATAATCGTGATAATTCGGAAGCCCAATTTACGCATCTTAGCGACGAATTTCTCTGATGACTCATAGTTATCCGTCCTCCAGGTAAATACGCGATAGCCGCGCATATAGTCGATATCCAGGTGCAAAACGTCGCATGGCAAGTCATACTTACGCAAGTTTTCCGCAATCTTCTCAACTTGCTTTTGGCTGACACTATAGCCCCAACGTGATTGTTGGTAGCCTAAAGTCCACTTTTGTGGCATTGGCACACGGCCCGTCAAATAAGTGTAGTTGGTAATAACTTCCTTGAGTGAATCACCACCAATGATGTAGTAGTCGATGTTGCCGTCAACTGCAGAGTAGTAGTAATAGTCATTGCTTTCCTTACCTAAATCGATGTGGTTGCGGTAAGTATTGTCAAAGAAAATTCCGTATGGGTGCTTATTTTTCAGACCAAGCAAGATCGGAATTGACTTGTACAAACGCGTAAAGCTTTCGACTTGTGGGTCTGGATTATCGGTGTTCCAGTTGTCATAAGCATAGTGACGCTTGTTAATAAAGCCCGTCTTGTCGCCCAAGCCGTAGAATTGTTCATCGTCTGCAAGTGACTTAACAATTTCGTAGTAATCCTTGTCGTGTGCACCAAGCAAATTCTTAACGTCATGGCCTTCGGATTCCGCCAATTTCAGATGTTCCTCGTCCATTTGACGATCGATTGGCGTACGCTTCTTACGATAATCGAGAATTAATGGATTGCCCTTTTCATCGTAGACATCGATCTTCTCGTCATCGTAGATCTTAACGGTAAGTTTAGCCGTTGATAATTCGACGTGGCCATCTTTTTCCTTAACTTTAAAGTCAGTCTTGATTGATTTATCGCCATCAATAGCATAAGAGTTGCTGGCGTTGCCGCGATCTTGAAAGACACGCACGATTTCTGGCGTGATCACCGTCAAAATCAACGGCTTGTTGTCATAATTTACAGTAAGTTTTTGCCCGTCTTGAATAAAATTGATAAGTTTGTTAACCATAATTTACCTCTATTTAAATCAAAGCTATGTATTCGCTTTCAATTTTAACACAATAAGTTTATACAACTGTCTTTCAAGCAACGAAAAAAGCTAGCAAATTTGCTAGCTGATAAGTCTAATTGAATATGTCTGACATTTTTGTCGGAATATTATTATTTTTGGCAAAATACTTTTTAAAGGTATCAAAGGTTGGCTCTTCATCATCGCGACGAGTGTACATATCATGCACTGCCAACAATCCTGTGATCATCAAGTTCACACCAAAAATAATTAACAAACCAACAAAAATATATAAAAGATAAAGCATGATTGCACCTCCGTCATATTAGTTATTTTTCTGTACCACTTAACTAATACACTAATATTTATTAGAGGATTTGTCAATCATTTTTTATTGCTTACTTTTTCCTGCCAATGTATAAAAGGCCATAGATCGCTGGGCCAATAATGATTGCACCGGCTACAGATAAAACCAAAACAAAGGCAAAACGGGGCATGATAAAAAAGTCTTGACCGAAACCGCGGGCAGCCCACATTGCAAAGAATGTTATTACCCAGGCAATGACCATCGAGAGAATTAAGCGCCAAGCTGAAAATTGATTTTGTGAATTTTTGTTACTCATCTAATTTTCCTCAAAAAATAAAAAAGCTACTAAACTCATTTAAGTTTAATAGCTCTCTGAATTATTATCAATTAATTATCTTCTGCCGATGCTACTAAAAGCCAGGCCAAGAGCAGCGCCACCTAATGCGCCTGCTTGGTGTGAGACAGGACGAGCATCAGAAACAATTGCTTGGTGGAATTTCATCACGCCGTTAGACAATTTACTTTGCCAACTTAATGGATCAAGACCAACGCGAACCAAGTTGCAAACGTAATTTGCGGATTCGCCATTTTCAAGTTGGTGCTTAGCATTAAGCAAAACTTTACGCTCCTCCGACTTAGTATTTTCATCAACTAACAAATCAGTAATGTTGTTTAAAAGCCAAATTTTCAGGTCATCTTTTTCTTCGTTATACATTGTATGTATCTCTTTTCCTCAACTTTTGAATCAATTATAGTTCTTGTTGTGAGGAATTCAATAGTTTTCTGAAGAAAAATTAGTGCTTTGATGCGCCTGAAGTAGCGTCTGGTTCTTCGCTCTTAATTTGATTATCAGACGTTACAGGATATGGCTTAATGCGGCTAGGATCAGTGTTTGAAGGCATAGTGTCTAAACCGTAATGAATACGATCAATCTTAGCGCGCTTTACATCATCAATGGTTTTGCAGCCGGTCAGTTGCATATCGATCTTTAATTCGGTATTTAATTGATTAATGACGCTCTCAACACCCTTAGGGCCGCCTAATGCTAAGCCATAAAGATATGGACGACCGATACCAACAATATCAGCACCAAGTGCCAAAGCCTTAAAGACATGTGAACCGCGACGAACGCCTGAATCAAAGACAATTGGCACACGGTGGTTAACAGCTTTAGCAATCTCTGGCAAAACGTCGATCGTTGCAGGAGCACCATCGACTTCACGACCACCATGGTTAGTAACGTAGATACCGTCGGCACCTGCGCCAATTGCCTTATAAGCATCTTCAGCACACATAACGCCTTTTACAAAGACAGGTAAGCCTGATTCCTTCTTAATGCGTGCAACGTCTTCTGGACCAATCTTTTGGGCACTAGAAGCGTACATTTGCGCAACGCTTTGACCTTCACCTTTACCGCCAAGATAACGGTTGAAGAAGTCTAGTGGCACTGGATAAGTAAAGTGCGTTCTAAGGTTAGCTTCACGATAACCTGACACAAGGGCATCGACGGTCAAGAAAATGCCTTTGTAGCCTGCTTTCTTGATTGCATCAAAGACCATCTTGTTGAAGTCCCAGTCCTTGCTTAAATATAATTGGAAAAATCTGGGAGCTTCTGGAGCGGCTGCCGCAATGTCTTCTACGCTCTTGTTAGCATAAGTACTTGATGAGAAAAGTGCACCAGCTGTGGCAGCACCTTTTTGCGTAGCCACTTCAGCATCCTTGTGAGCAATACCGTGACAAGCAATTGGAGAAATCATAATTGGTGTCTTCAATTTCATCCCCATAAATTCGGTATCAGTTTGTGGATCATCCATATCGGTCAAAGCACGTGGCACAATTTGATAATGGTTAAAGGCTGAAGTATTGGCACGCCAAGTCCATTCATTTTCAGCACCTGAAGCGATGTAGTAATATGCACCTTCAGGCATAACTTTCTTGGCCCGCTCTTCTAGTTCATCGACATTGATCATCGAGATCTTTTCATCCCGATCACTTTGAGGAAAACCTTTGTAATAATAAGTCATAGTTCTTCCTTCTTTCAGTTTATTTCTGCATCTTTTATTACTTCCATTATAGTTGAAAGCAAATACAAAAGTTAGTGAAAAAAGACTAAAAAATGTTTTAATAACCAGGATAGTAAGCAATTATCATTTCACAAAGTTATATTTAGCTTTGGATATATTGTTATTTTTAACTTATTATTTTCTTAGCGTTTTCTGCATTTTTATCCGAAAAGCAAAAATAACTGTTCTACCTAATGGGTCAAACAGTTATTTTAATATCTTTATTTTTCTACAACTCAACTTTAACTGAACATTACGCAAAGTACAGATATTCCAACAAGGATCATCATAAAACCAATGCAAAGCCATAATAGATAGCCAGTGGACTAAAAACATTATCTGTTCCTTCAGTTTTTACGTTTTTGAAATATCTATTAGCTGCAACAATGGTATAGTAACCACCGATAATCATTAATAATCCAATAATTAATGGGACAACAATCCTTAACATAATTGCTCACCTCATCCACTAATGAAAATACCTGCTAAAAGCATCCCCACGCCAACAACGACGATGATGGCACCTTGGTAGTAACCAGCAACAATACCAATAGTAGATGTAAAAGCCCAGTAGGATCTGTGCCACTTCAACAAGTAATAGAAGTGACATTACAGGTACACCCTTTTTTATTGGTAAAAAGACAAGTTTAAAATCAGTCTTAACCAAATAACCTGACAATTCATCATCAAGTTCCTTAGCAATTTCCTGAACCGGCTCGTCTTCACTAGCTCTAAACAAAGCCAACTTAACAAACTTCATAATATCGTTATTGCCCAACAATTCAGGATCATTATTAACTAGCTCTCTCACTTTAATCATGAACTACCCCCCATCAGATAGATGGGGGGTCTCTTTTTAGAGATCTTG